>Ga0126326_1000414_pt1 | contig 13087 bp, 24 predicted proteins | sample InaspJWI67metaG_FD_94485 | JGI IMG/M metagenome (GOLD analysis project Ga0126326, IMG submission 94485) | Marine gutless worms symbiont microbial communities from Oahu, Hawaii - Inanidrilus sp. 1 OAHU.JWI-67 metaG | ecosystem: Host-associated > Annelida > Digestive system > Unclassified | place... | reverse complement strand
TCGAACAGTACAATCAGGAGCGGCCTCATGAGTCGTTGAACAACCTAACCCCGGTTGAATATTTGACCGAAAATTCACCCGAAGTCTCTACTTTCTGGTGGACCTAACTTGGGGAGGGTTACATCTTGGTTGGGTACGTCGATTCTATCGATTTGTAAATGGGAAGCCGCCCAACAGCCTGAATGACGAGAACGTTAAGGATTTTTTGACCCATTTGGCGGTAGAAAGGAAAGTCTCGGCAACAACCCAGAACCAGGCTTTCAGTGCGTTGTTATTTCTGTATCGCCATATTCTTGATAAGCCTTTGGAGAATATTGGCGAATCGATACGGGCCAAGCGTAGTAAGCGGCTACCGGTTGTATTGACCCAAAACGAAGTGGCTCAATTGCTATCCGAATTATCCGGTGTAAATCTTCTCATGGCACAAATAATATATGGCGGTGGACTCAGGCTCAAGGAATGTTTGCAGTTAAGGGTCAAGGATGTCGATCTGGAGCGCAAAACAGTAATTGTCAGGAGTGGTAAAGGCGACAAAGACCGCGAAACTGTACTGCCAAGTTCAATCAAATCCGATCTGAAAAAGCACCTTGAGAACATTAAAGCTCTTTATGACAAAGACCGGAACAGCAATCAGCCCGGAGTGTCTTTACCGGGGGCCCTGGAAAAGAAGCTGCCCAACGCCGGCAAAGAATGGCCGTGGTTCTGGGTATTTCCATCATACAAACTGTCTTCCGAACCAGATACCGGTCTAATACGCAGGCATCACATCTACCCAGGTGTCCTGCAGAGAAATATAAGGAAGGCGGCAATAAAAGCGAAAATATATAAGCGAGTTACGGTACATACGCTAAGACATTGTTTTGCAACCCACCTAGTTGAACAAGGTTGCGACATTCGAACTATTCAAGATCTTCTGGGTCACAGACACTTAGAAACGACAATGGTCTATACGCACGTAGCGCAGACAAATCGACTTGGAATCGTCAGCCCCTTAGATAAAAAAGAAAAAAATAACTAATAGTACAAAAAAACCGGCTTGCAACATAACCTGGATAATAACCAGCAAAAGCGGCTTGGTTGTGGCCTGCATATATTGTAGATTTGGCTTAACCTGTTGAATTTAAGTTGGTTCAGTGTATACTTAATCTAACCTGCCAAATCAGAAATTTTAACTGGATAACTAAAAACTACAAAAAACATGCTAGACGTATATTAACTAGTCAGCGGTACATAATAAAATCCCCAATACCAGCCCGAAACGAACAGTTGCATTTGAAAGATTTAAAAATGGGGAAATCCCAATTTATGCTCTTTTGCTAAAAACAGCTGATTCGAACTCATTACGTGAGAGTGATTTCATATTAAGAAAAGTGGATGAACGTAGAAGCTCGATACTATTTTGGCTAAATCAAGAGAGTGCATCTCAATTTCTTACTGATAATATTAGATCCCAGGACGATGAATTCGAGGTAAGAACAATTACAGGCCCACAGTTTCGAGACTTTCTAAATTCAAACTATACGGCGGAAGAGCGTGGTAAATACATAGCGGCAGAAATAATTTAACCGATTGTACTAGTGACCAGGCGACCGCTAACAAATCGCTGGAGAAACCGACGCGCAAAAACCGCGCGCATCTCAGCTCAACCGTTAGTGCCATGTATTTAAGTTGTCGCAGTATGCGACCAGCTAAAAAGGAAATCAGTAAGGATGCCAAGCAAAAAGGCTGTTGTTCCAATCGGAAAAATTGAGAATCGAATATTGTTGATCAGGGGTGAAAAGGTTATCGTAGATGCGGATTTAGCTCAATTTTATGGTGTCCCTACAAAACGCTTAAACGAACAGGTGAAAAGAAACAAGGCTCGATTTCCAAATGATTTCATGTTTCAACTGAATGCTGAGGAAAAATCCGATCTGGTCGCAAATTGCGACCACCTCGAAAAATTAAAATATTCCAGAAGTTTACCATATGCTTTTACCGAACACGGCGCGATAATGGCCGCCAGTGTGCTAAATTCTCAAATGGCCATCGAGGTCAGTGTATATATCGTTAGGGCCTTTGTAAGGATACGCCAAGTTATTGCTGAGCATAAAGACATTTCAAGACGGATTGCCCTGATAGAGAATCGGTTGGCTGACCATGACGAACAGATTATCGAATTAATAAAAGCCATCAAACAGTTGTTGAAACCCGATCCCCCGCCTAAGAAAAGACGCATCGGGTTTAACCCAGGCAAGCACTAACATACCTCTGGTGGGGACGCTAAAAGCATGCGCCCCACAGCTCAACCGTTCGCTTAACAAATAAACCTCCGAACGTTGCAATATGCAATGAAATGTATTATATTGCAACAAACAAAGAAGAGGAGGTCCCACCATGACAACTGCAGTCAGAGTCTCTGGCGAACTGGTCAAAGAGGCTAAAATTTATAGTAAAATCGACAAACGATCCATTACAGGCCAAATCGAGCATTGGGCCAGGATTGGAAAATGTGCCGAGGAAAACCCGGATCTTACCTACAGCCTGATAAAAGAAATGTTGATTGGAATCGCTGAGTTAGATCAAGGTGAAATGTCGGAATATAAATTCGGGTAGGGCGTTATGAAAATATTTCAATCAAGGTCCTTCGAACAAAAAGTCAAAAAATTCAGCAAAACCCAAAAATCACAACTCGATAAACAAGTTAAACGCATCCTCGAGGACCCTACCATTGGCATCGAAAAAAAGGGTGATTTGCGGGGTGTCTACGTCCACAAATTCAAGCTCAAAACGATTCAGTATCTTTTAGCCTATCGAATAGTTGATGAGAACCTTGAACTACTTATGATTGGCCCGCACCAAAATTATTATCGTGATCTGAAGAAATACATAAAGAGCACCTAAGCGAACATACCACTGGTGTGGACGCTGAGAGCGTGCGCCCACAGTTCAACCGTTCGCTTCAAGAAATTAGCAGGCTTGACGTCATAACGTTATAGCGTTATAGTGTCACTAAAACATTGGAGGTGACATTATGGCATCACCCGCAAAACGTGCCACTGTGTATTTTGACCCAATTATACATAAGGCACTGAAATTAAAATCAATAGAAACTTCTAAATCAATTTCCGAGCTCGTGAATACAGCCGTCAGGGAAGCCCTTGCAGAGGATGCCGATGATATTTCCGCGTTTGAGGAACGGGCTAGTGAACCTCTAATCAGTTTCTCTGAAATGGTAAAAAGGCTGAAAAAAGATGGCAGGATATGAGATCCTTTTTAAGGAATCGGTATGGAAGGACCTGAGAAAGGTCCCGAAAAACAATCTCAAAAAAATCCTGTCGAGAATTGAGAAACTGAAGGACGATCCACGCCCAATCGGTTGCGAGAAACTTACCGGCCAGGAACTCTACCGTGTTCGACAGGGAAAATATCGTATTGTTTATTCCATCCAAGATAATGAACTGACAGTCTGGATTATCAAGGTCGGTCACCGAAGTAGCGTGTACCGCTGAAGCGGACAAACCGCTGTAGTGTACGCGAAAAGCTGCGCCACTAAACTCAACCGTTAGGCAAACAATCTCAAAGGAATAAGGCAATGAGAAATCTCATTCGTCAATCTGTAGTGTTAGCAGCTTCCGCCGAAAAATTATTTGAAATGTACATCAATCCCTCGACACACAAAGCAATCACGGGTGCATCGGTCAACATTGGAGATAAAAGAGGTTCTGAATTTAACGCCTTCGATGGGGCTTTGACTGGCACGGTCCTTGAGGTGATTAAGCCCCGGCTAATTATAAAATCGTGGCGTTCAGTTAATTTTCTGGCCGACGATCCCGACTCAACCCTGATATTGTCCTTCACCTCGGAGGGAGATAAGGGGCGAATTGACTTAGTTCACCTCGATGTGCCAGACCAAGACTACGAGAGTGTAAACCAAGGCTGGGAAAATTATTACTGGACCCCCTGGCGCAAATATTTGGCAAACATTTGATAGTGGTTATTTTTGCAAGTCGCGGGGCCTAACAATCCGCTGGAGCAGACAGGAACAACCTGAGCGGTTTTTCGCTAAGGCCAGAGGCGGTTCGATATGTTTACCGCCCGCTGCTCAGCTCAGACGTTATGTTTGGACAATCTATGGATAATGACAAGACCCAAACATGTCCAAATTGTGGAAAAGAATTAAAATGGATACCTAGAGGTAAACACCTTTGTAGGTGCGGCACCACTATTGACACTGATGGGTCGGATCTTGAAAGTATAGATTATTCCGATCGACGTGCTTCGATGTTGGAACGAGTGCCGAGTATGAATAGAATATTTTCAATCTCGGCTATCATAATTGTAATAGCAGCGTTTTTATTGAGAATTCTTTATCAAAAGGAATGGTTGCAATATGAGGCAGAATTAGTTTCCAACATATTTGGGATCGCCCCTGATAAATATAAAGAATTTTCAATAATTTTTTATCCAATAGTAGTTCTCTTGGTCTTTTTTCTCTACAAGATCGTCACTTATATAAGAACGAACAAACATAACAAATCGCTGGAGTAAGATGCGCAACAAACCGCGCGCGTCTCAGCTCTAAAGTTAGAATGCCTCTAAAGAAGGGTAGTGATTTATGAGAGCAGCCTGGTACGAGTCCCAAGGTGTGGCCCGAAACGTCCTCGTTGTCGGCACGATGGAGGATCCAGTACCCGGCTCAGGTGAGGTCCGGATTGAGGTCCAGTGTTCGGGTATTAACCCCGGCGATGTCAAGAAACGCAGCGACGCCTTTGGCGTTGGAATGCCATACCCGAGAGTCATTCCTCACAGTGACGGTTCGGGAACCGTTGACGCGGTTGGTGTGGGTGTGTCGAGTGAACTGGTGGGTAAGCGGGTTTGGTGTTTCGGCGCTCAAAGTTATCGGCCGTTCGGAACAGCGGCTGAGTATGTAGTCGTACCGGTCGAGCAGGTCACGCGGCTCCCATCGAATACTCCCTGGGAACAGGGAGCATGTCTGGGTATTCCCGGAATCACGGCGCATCGGGCTGTTCACGTGGGAGGACGCATCAAAGATCGTATTGTGCTGGTCCAAGGTGGGGCAGGCGCGGTTGGAATGGCGGCCGTGGCGGTTGCCAAGCACGCGGGCGCCAGGGTCATCGCGACGGTCCGCAGCGAAGTGGACTCGACGATAGCTCGTGGCCAAGGCGCGGACGAAGTTCTACTGGCGGAAGGCTTAGGCTTGGAGGAAATCGTAGAGAGGGTGCTCGCCGTAGCCTCGGATGGAGTCGACCACATCGTGGAGGTAGCCTTTGAAGCGAACGTGGCTATGGATGAGCAGGTCTTGAAGTTAGGTGGCTCTATCGCAACCTACGCCACCAATCGCCCGAATCCCGAGATTCCGTTTTGGAACCTGGTGTTCAAAAATGCACGGCTTTACTTCCTCGGAAGTGACGACTTTCCGGCAGAAGCGAAGCGCCAAGCGGCCGACGACCTATCTGAGTTGCTCGCCCATGGCTGGGAAGGATATCCCATCGGACGAGTTCTCCCTCTCGACGAAATCGCAACCGCACACGAATTGGTCGAGCAAGCTGACCAGAGCGGTCGTGTGGTCCTCAACCTGACCGAAGGGGTATTCTAACAAATAGCTGGAGCAGACAGGGACAACTTGCGGGGTTTACCATAAGTGCATGATGTTTAGCGCCAGTCGGATTGCCCGCTGCTCAGCTCAAACGTTAGTGTTTGTAAATATTATGATTAAGATTGATTTGTTAAGTCTGACTCAACCAGCATTAATAGTGCCTTATAAAACGGGAATCATTTATTCTAATCAAGCTGAAGGTACTGGTTGCGCTCATCCTGAATTGGAAGGTTACCTTGTACCAATTGAGTATAACTATGAGCATCCAAATGAGTCCCTGTCCTATGCCTTAAGTAAAATATTTCCAGAAAGCAATCCAGGATGTATCGATTTAAAGGAAGCTAACCAGATACAAGAGTTATTGGCCGCATCGCCCTTTACTAGCGACATAAAAATTGACTGGAAAAAGTTAAATGAATCTTTTGAATCATGGCTTCACGTTGTCATCAATGGATCATTAGATGATACAATAAATATAAACACACCCGTTTCAGCAGTGCTAACATGGCCAAACAGTGATTAAAGAATAACAATGGCTGGCAGTTGACTGCCATATAGCACTCGATGGGGTCAAAATGACCATGCTCTTGGTAACCAATTCGAAAGCACCAATTCCCAGCAGGGCGGCAACTGAAGCCCGGCGATATAATCTTATTGATCCTCATGTATAGGAAGCGATTAATAATAATTGTTCTGATAGTTCTCTTTGTCGAAAGTTCCTTTGCATTCGATTTTGAAGTTAAATGTGATACCGATATTGCAAGTAAGCCCGAAGTCACTAAGTACTTTCAAAAGTATATTGGAAAATGGTCTGGCGAGTGGAAAGTCCATGAACTTTTCAATCTTTATCCAGATAGGGTTAAGAAAGTTGCAGAGAGATTCAATTATCGTGATAGCTTTCGGTTAGAAGTATTAAGTATTAAGAACTGCGATGTCAGGTTCAAGGTTTACTACGATCAAAATAAGGATGAACATACCAGCTATAAAGCGGAGGTGATGACGGAAGAAGGTGTCTATATCTATTGGAATAGCCCAACGATCAATGGCACCTACATTTTAGTATATGACGAAAAAAAGGATATCCTTGATGGCGTATTTCAACTGTTCGAGGGCCAAAATATCGCATCAATTAAAATGAAGAGATTATAACAAGCCAGTGGACCTGACGGCGTGTAGTTTGCGAGATTTCGTAAGAGGCCCAGCAAGCCTGGCAGTCATCTGGGCAGCAGTTCACTTAAACGTTAGATTGCTGAAATAATAATGGATAAACCAGAATTAAATGAATGCATTGAGATGCTCAGAAGTAGAGACCCCATGACATCGGAAGAGGGTTATCATTGGCTTCAGGGATATCTGGATGAATGCATTGATGAACTCGTTCAATTAATGCTGAACGAAGAAGATTCGGATGTGAGAGCAAAGTTTGTGGAGTTAGTAGGGGACTCAAAAAACCCCAAAGTGATACCTATTTTAAAGGCGGAGTTAAGAAATCCGCATAAGGAAGTCAGGAGTTGGGCCTATAGTTCCCTATTCTATTTCGATAATCCTGAAGCAGAAAAGCTTGCGGAAAAATTCAAGAGAGAAAATCCAAATGAAGATTTTCTGTAGTACATCTTTGCAATCTAACAATGCAAATTCACTCGGACTGCCAAAAGCGTCGCTTCGCTTATTTTTGTCTGCCGATGATTTGCAGCGTTATTCTAATTTAGCTGGAATAGGGTTGGCTCCACTTCCGTTTCACATAATAAATAATCAAGACTTGACTCCTGTGTTTCTCTTTCGGAAACAAGCAAGAAATGAATAAAAGCAATAAAATAAAAGGGCCGGACATCGAGCATGTACTCTTTGAATCCGGAAAAAGGATAGTACTCACCCACGCCGGCGATACCGGAAAGGCTGAAACTGCAGGAAAGATTTTACAGGAAGGGAGTGCCTACGCGGATCATATCATAATGCAATTGGAGAAGAGTAGAGATGCTTCATCCGAGATCGCGTGCAAGGCGGGTTGCCCTTATTGCTGCTCCATGCAGATATCGATTACACCCCCGGAAGCCATTGTTCTCGGAGTGCATGTGGTTGAAAATTATGGCACTGCCGCGAAAAACGATTTGTTAAAAAAATCAATCATAACATACGCCTGACATATAAAAAAACGCAGGATGAAAAGATCGAAAACTGGCGCCAGACTCCTTGTATTTTCTTGAAGGGAGGGAGCTGTTCCGTTTATGCTATTCGCCCTTTTGTCTGCAGGTCATGGCATTCTCTGGATGTACGGCAGTGTATCGACTCCTGGCGATCCAAAGACAAGGAGGCGGAGATCGACAGCCTTTTTCATCGGAATTATGTGTACGGAATGGTGAGAAAGGGGGTTCAGAAGGGGTGTGAAATGCTTGGGCTCCAATGGGAGACCCAGGTGGTGACAAGCGCTGTCAAATCCTATTTGGCGCATCCGAATCCCCTGGAAGGATGGCTGAGGGGAGAGCAAGTGTTCAAACCGGGATAGCATTGCGCTTAGATAGAGAAATAAAACAATATAATTGCATCGACTGGGAACAAGACAAGCTGGAGGATTTTCGAATAAGACTCTAGAACCTCATTGAGCGAGTTTTTAATTATGGCACCTATAAAGTATAGGGTGAATAGTATAGAGATGAATAACCTCTGCTTTAAGATGGACTTTTGCTAGGCTGACGCCTTAAAAAAGCCCTTCAGGCAAAAGTTATAATTCAAATTAATCAATGCTTTTATGAAAAGGGAAAACCTCATGAAATATATTGATGGATTTATTGCTGCAGTGCCTACCAAGAACAAAACGTTTTACATCAAACATGTGCACCAAGCCTCAAAATTATTTAAAACATATGGTGCTATAAAATTAGTTGAATGCTGGGGAGACGATATCAAGGAAGGAGAAATCACATCTTTCCCAAAGGCTGTAAAGTGTAAAGAAAATGAGACTGTTGTATTATCTTGGGTTGAATGGCCATCGAGAGAAGTTAGAGACGAGGGGATGCAAAAGATGTTCAAAGATCCCATAATAAAGGAGATGAATATGCCATTTGATAAAAGACGCCTGATTTCTGGAGGATTTGAGGTTTTGTTGGATGAGCCGCTGAACGCTTTATAGCAAATCGCTGGAGATAGCGACGCGCCAAAACCGCGCGTCCCAGCTCAACCTCTATTCATAATCAAATATAACAATTCCGAATTTAGACTTTACATGAAAAAAGGCAGAAATAAATACAGGGGTAGTTGGACCGAGCCGATTTCAAAAAAGATTAAATTGCCATTCACCATCCAATCAATGTTGAAAGTTTTAACCTGGGGTGCTACCCCAAGCAAATCGCCATATAATCATCAAGATATTGCGCATTGGTGCGATCGATTTCATATTGCAATGTTTAATATTGATGCGGATAGTGCAATGGACATTGTGATCGGCGTAGCTGCTGACGTTGATGCCCAATGGGATATGTTTCTGGCAAACAGCTATGATCTTAAACAATTACAAGAATTAGACTTCTCGGAGGTTCAAATGCCTCTCGAATTTTACGAGGATTGGTTAAAACAAATCGCGGGCGCATAACAAATCACTGGCAAATCCGATGCGTAAATACCGCGTGCGTCTCAGGTCAACCGTTATCCTCTGGTATATATGATGAAAAACGATCAAGTTGAAGTCAGTAAGTTCTTGAGCTATATTCTCAGACATCGCCCAGGTGAGATCGGAATTGTGCTTGATGGTTCAGGGTGGGCTTCAGTTGATGAACTCATTCAAAAAGCAAATGTGGTTGGCAAGAGCTTAAACAGAGAATTAATTAACCGAGTAGTCGCGAATAACGACAAGAAGCGATTCTCATTATCAAGTGACGGTTCGAAGATTCGAGCTAATCAAGGGCATTCGATTAATGTAGATTTGAAGCTTAGAGAGGTAAGTCCACCTGACAAGCTATACCATGGTACCGCAACGAGATTTATAAGTAGCATCGAGAAGGAGGGGTTAGTGCCGGGCTCAAGACAGCATGTGCACTTATCTTGTGATGTAATAGCGGCAACAAAAGTCGGTAAACGGCATGGGAAACCTATAGTCTTGGTAATCGACGCAAAGCAAATGACTGAAGATGGGCATAAGTTTTATTTATCAGAGAATGGCATCTGGTTAACAGATTCCGTAAGCTTCAAATATATCAGGCTGTCGAAGGGATAACACGCGGATCAAGATCGACTCGCCCATCGCTCGCGACTTATCCGCTACGTCAGGCATAGAAAAATAAAATGTACGGATATCATTCCTGAATCACTGTGCGCTACCATGCACACGACACGAACGCCTCTCTGCAGAATGAGTGTTGGCATCAGGTTCAATCATTGTTGACACAATTCAACTTCCCTTTGAGGGCATCGTTGCAATACAATGGTTTGGACACAATTCATATTGCGGGGCACCACAATCACGCAAGTACCAAAGCAGAAGCTTTTTTGCGCAGAATCGCTGAAATTGCTCCAGGCTCATATGGCATAATGCACATCCACGATGATGAAGACCCAAAATCCGTTAACAGCTTCAATAAGCTGACTCTCAAGAGAGGGAAAATCGAGGAGTCAATAGATAATGATCTCTCGCCCTATATTCCAGTGCTTGAGGACGAGTATGACCAAACCCGTGAAGACTGATGCCAAACCAATGCGTGAAGCAAGCGGTGTGAAGATTGTAGTTTAAGAAAAGGTTTTGCAAGCTTGTAGCTTAATGGGGTCGCAGCTCACCTTCGACGTTATGCATATGAAAATACTGGTGACCATTATCACAGTTCTTATGGCTCCAACTTGCTACGGTGAGGAGTGCGAAATTCAGGGCAAGGCAATATTATGGGCATACGATGCATGTCTGTGGGGCTTTGAAACAGATGATACGCTTCATCCTGGCGTCATAGAGTGTGTTGAGAAATCTGAAAAATTCATGAAATCTGTTAGTGCGTGTGAAGCGAAAAGAACATTTAAACGTAGAATTTGTGACTTCGTTAAAGAACATAAAATGGATGGCATTGATCAAGAAACATGTATGTTTGAAGATAAAGCATTGGGGGCCATCAGTTAGAGGTGGTGGTATTTGAAGTGCATTGCAACCGTCCGAGACCACAACGTATAAAAAACCTGCATCGCAGCTCAAACTTTATGCAAAAATGAAAAAGATTGGTCATTACCCAGTAAAGTGGAAACAGCAATTCAAGTCATTAACAATCTATATGACAATCGTAATTTACGTCCCAGTATTATTTTTTATGGCCTTTCATTTTATTTCAATGGGCTTCGATTATGAGAAGGCCTTTGAGAAATTAAACCTGCCCGGTTTTTTAGCCATTATTATTATAGGTGTCCCCCTGATTTCTGTAATTATCGCCTTTTTAGTATCACAGTGCTTTAGAATTGCAAAAATAACCATTTCTGATGGGAAGATTACAGGCAGGAACTATTGGATGCTGAAAAATACCATCCCATTATCTGACATTACCGAGCTCACAAACTTCAGCAGTAATGGAATCGATGCTATCGTGGTAAACAGCAAAAATCATGGGAAGGTATACATCTCGGAACATACCGACAGTCTCGGGGAACTGTTGGGACATTTGGAACCATATTTGACAAATGAAAAAAAACCAAACGCATAACAAGGTAAGGGAGCTGATTTCAACAGCTGCGCGCCCTGGTCGCTGCCCTGCTGAAGACAGCACATCGCAACGTTAGGTAAATAAAGATGAGAATAATCTTCCCTTTTGTCATTTTTATCGTATTTATAAATGGTGTTTCCTTATGTGAAGGAGAGGATGGAAGCGGCAATCAGCATAAGAAAAGTTTCAGCTTATCTGCTAACAACAAGAATTTAACATTTGAAGAAATTGACCTTTTAGTTGATGAACTTCTGAAACAGAGAAAAAACGACAAAATTGATACGAGTGCATCTTCCAACGATAACTTACACCTAATTTATAAAAAGCGAGAAGAAAATAGGATACCCTAACACCGGTGGCTCGCTATTTTGCGTACAAACCAGGCTACATCGAAAATGTGCACTCCCATTGGCGTGTCAATTGTTTCGTTCAGAAGCATCGATTCTTTGGTAACCAGGAGCAGATCGGTCGCGACCTCGTTTCTGCCTTGGTTCGATTGGGCCATTGCGAGGAACCGATTTGGCTTTCCTGGCATAGATCCAAGGAAATTAAAGGCGCGGCGTATGGTGAACTCTATGATCACGACTAATTCGGCCTTCTACAATTCGCTGGAGCTGGAGATACTCAATTAGCGGGTTTTAAGCTACGCAGCGTATAAGTCCTTGGTCAGTTTGCCCGTTTTGCAGCTCAGCCGTTGGAAAGCCTTTTAGAGTCATAAATTGAGATTCATAACTGAGAGGATCTATTACAATGAGAATTCTGTACGGCATCTTGATTGTTGCTATCATACCGGTGCTTTCTTGCTCAGCTTCCAAGGCTGTCTATAAATCCCAATATGCTGGGCAAGAAAGAGGCGAAATTAAGAGTTTGTCTGAAGCCGATATAGCCGAGTTGAAAAATGGCAGAGGATGGGGATTAGCGAAAGCCGCGGAGCTAAACGGGGTTCCGGGCCCTGCGCACTTGTTGGAAATGAAAAAGGAAATAGGTCTGAATGCGGAGCAAATTGAAAAAATCGAACGCCTTTATCAAACAATGAGAAAGCAGGCAATTTCTTTAGGTTTCAAATTAATTGAGCTTGAAAGAGAATTGAATCACCATTTTGCAAATGGAACCATTGGTGAGAGGCGGCTGCATGAACAACTCGAGAAAATTGCCCAAGTTCGAAAACAATTGCGTTATGTCCATCTTTCAACTCACTTGAAAACGCCGTCCATCATAACACCTGAACAGACGGCCCTGTATAACAAGTTACGGGGATATTCCTCAGATGACCCCTGTGCAAATATTCCCAAAGGACATAATCCTGAAATGTGGAAAAGGCATCATAACTGCCCATAGCCGAAAAGGATTACCCATATTCAATATAGATACGGCTTACAGCTTTCCGACAAGGCGCTAAAACTAACGGCACAATGCGCCAACGCTGAACTAAAGCCTCATCCATAGAAGCAGATTCAATCATTTTAGAATCCGGAATAGCGCTTTTGGAAACCTTCATTGAACCAATAGAATTGGTGGAAAATCCTAATTTTCAGGAACAAAGATCACGCAGTCTTGTTACCCTCCGGGATGAAACCATTGATTTGCCTATACTTGATTTAATAAATAAAATCAGCATGTTGAATTGTTGCTTTACGATTCAAAGCTGTTTCGGCCATTTTTTGTACAAGGGGCTTGATAATCCCCATAACGTTGCCCCTTTGTAACCCTCCCCAAGTTAGGTCCACCAGAAAGTAGAGACTTCGGGTGAATTTTCGGTCAAATATTCAACCGGGGTTAGGTTGTTCAACGACTCATGAGGCCGCTCCTGATTGTACTGTTC
>Ga0126326_1000412_pt1 | contig 13189 bp, 11 predicted proteins | sample InaspJWI67metaG_FD_94485 | JGI IMG/M metagenome (GOLD analysis project Ga0126326, IMG submission 94485) | Marine gutless worms symbiont microbial communities from Oahu, Hawaii - Inanidrilus sp. 1 OAHU.JWI-67 metaG | ecosystem: Host-associated > Annelida > Digestive system > Unclassified | place... | reverse complement strand
TTTTTCGATACACTGTCGGACATGGTGGCCTCCTTCCCTGGCTAAATGTTTGGTCTCGCAACCTTTATTTAACCATATCGAGGCCACCGCCTCAAATGTGCGAAAAATATTATACGTTATGGCATAATCGGAACTGGCTCTCTGGCGAAAAACATCAAGTATTGATCCAGAGAGCAGTCCTATGGGTATGGCAGCTATCCTTTGTGTAAATGCGTATAAACCAACCTCATGAGCGCTAAAGTAAGAAGTAAACAGAAGTATTGGTAATTCCTGAGTTAGGCTATTTATCCAATCCCCTGGAACTGAGAAAAGTGGGAAGTTCTTATATTTAATTGCATTTTTTTTAAAAGTGAAAAGTTTATATTTGTTTTATCGAAAGCCCTTGTATTCCAACTATTCCATAACAAGCCAACAGTACCAACAATATATCCTATTAGCAGGCTTATGACGTGCCCAGCCATGCCTGCACCTAAAAATCCTATGCTAATTTTTGATATCGAGCTGCTTGCTGCACTATATATTCTACAATATGCAATACTCCTATACCTCTTTTTCCGAAGCAACCAACTAATAAATACCTGCATCGAGCTAGTAAAGAATAGCGCGAACGGTATTGTGTAAAGCCATACTCTTAACTGAGGGCTATTAAGTAATAAAGAAATGTGTTTATTAAAGAAAATAACTACTACACAACTAACGATGCTGAAAGTTGATATAATTATAAAACATAGATATACAATTGGGGTAGATTCTTTATCATTCTTTGGTAGTAAAACTGCATGTTGATACCTTCCAATAGAAACTACAGAAAGCATATTTAAAGTTGTCATGTAGATAGCTAAGACCCCAAAGCTTTCTGGAGTATAAAGTCTCGATACTATAGGAGAAGCAAAAAGAGCTATAACTGTTGCTATGGCAGTACCTGACATTAAAACAAATACATTCTGAATGAATTCGCTTCTTTTAACAAACGCTGGCAACTTCAATAGTACCCTTTAAGTTTTACCACCACTGCTTAGAAATAAAAAATCGCCTTTTAAGGAGCAGCTATTTTACTAGAACTCCTTCTAACGTAGTTTCGGCCCAGAGCAATTAGGGTCCCGCAAAAAAGACCTAAAGCAAAACCAATTATAACGATTTTCTTCCTTTTCGGTCGAATTCGTTGTTCTGGTACAACAGGTGGATCTATAATTTTAAATGCATATTCTATTCGTGATTTAGCAAGCATGCCTGACTTTATCTGGCTCTCAATTATTCTGTAAATTGCCTCCTGGACTTCTACGCTGCTGGTCTTAGTTAACGCGGTTCTTAAATACTTAAGATTGTTTTCAGTTTCCTGAACTGCTCTTTCCCGCATATTCGCGTTAACACGTTGCACCATTTTAGCAGCCCAGCTAGCTGCAAGTTTAGGATCTTTCCATTCAATAGCAAGTGTCACTAAGCCGGTCTTTCTATCCTCAAGTACTTTGCGAACGTTTTTGTTAAATACCCTGTATGCATGCCACATAGTTGGAATTTTTTTCTTATTATTAACATTCCAACTGTTCTTTTTGGCGTCCCATTTCTCATCGAAGAGAACAGGTAATAGGTTCTCCTCTCTTATGAATTTTACCGTTAATGCGCGTGATTTTAGAAAAGCAATTGCTTCATCCTTGCTACCACCGCTATTAAAATTAATTCCGGCAAAAGCAGCAAGCCCCCCAAATTGACTTAACAAGTTTGAAAATTGGTTAGACTTTTCTTCTGTTACTGGAGCCATTAAAACCTCAGCACGGTATGTTGGAGTTACATTCAATGCATATGCGATTGCCACCACCGTAAAAAAAATGGTAATCAGTATAACAAGTAGTTTATTACACCAAAGTACCCGCCAAAGGTCTAGAAGGTCAATATCTTCATCTTTGTTTTGTGGCGGGTAGTAATTCTGGGCGGGGCAATAGCTATTTGGTGGGGGTGCAGATTGCTCTGATTGTTTATTATGACTACTTTTTTTCATGATTATCTCGCAATTTTAAATCATAAGTAATAAGTTTCACGTGCGAATTACTTGTACTTGGATGAAATTGATTTTTGTTTACTTGGAAATGTTATATAGTTGTTGGAGATGTAATCCTCAGTGCCGATTTTATAGCTTCTGCTTCGAGCATAATTAGAAGAAGTGATTCCTGTCAAATAGCTTGAATCTATCTATCTTGGTCACCCCACTACAACCTCTGAGTGATTTTATTAAGGTGGTAAACAATGTATTTGATCTGTTTGTTTGTAATTTCTGGGAACATCGGCAGACTCAATATCTCTCCAGATAGTCTAGTGGCGTTTGGGAAGGCTCCCTTGTCCAAACCAAGATAGCGGTATGCTTTCAAATTAGGCAGGGAAATTGGATAATGAATACCGGTAGTAATACCACACTTTTGTAAATAGTCCTTGGTTTTGTCCCTTTCCTTAAGTCTAACTACGTACAGGTGGTAGACATGTCTGTAATTTGGCGGTGGGTTAATCGTTACAATATTGCTATTTTTATTTAAATTTTCATTGTAAATTGAGGCCACCGCACGTCTTTTCTTTGTCCATTTTTCAAGATGATTTAATTTACATGTCAATATTGCTGCCTGAACTGCATCTAACCTACTGTTTAGTGCCTCAAATTGGTGGTCATATTTGGTAATACGTCCATGATTCGCAAGCATTCTGCATCTTTTAGCGATATCAGCATCATTTGTTACTATAGCCCCAGCATCACCATAAGCTCCCAAGTTTTTTCCTGGATAAAAGCTAAAACAGGCTGCGTGGCCTAACGTGCCAACACACCTACCATTAATACTTGCACCGTGAGCTTGGGCTGCATCTTCAATTAGAATAAGGTTGTACCTTTTGGACAGTTCTTTCAACTTTAGCATATCGCATGGTAGACCATACAGGTGCACAGCAACTATTGCTTTTGTCTTGGATGTAATCGCCGATTCTACAAGTTTAGCATCAATATTGTACGTCTTTGGGTCACAATCGACAAACACGACGGTTGCTCCTGCCAGTGTAATAGCCTCAGAAGTTGCAATGAAGGAATTTGCGACAGTTATCACTTCATCACCCAATCCTATGCCGAAAGCTCTTAGGGCAATATGAATAGCATCCGTACCGTTTCCAACACCTACGCAATGCTTCGCCATGCAATATGCAGCAAATGCATTTTCAAAACTTTCAACAAAAGCACCTCCTATAAAGGCGCTTTCAGAAAGTACTGAATTAATTGCGGCCTGTATCTCATCTTTTAGACTGAAATATTGGGCTTTAAGGTCAACTAATGGGATTGACATTGAACTCTGCATTTCTCATATTTCAGAATTTAAAGTCGAACTATAAATTTTGTCTATAATTTCAATAGTTTTTAGACCATCAAATGAACTTGCTGAAATCGAACCTCCATTTTGCAATACGTTAATAAGGTTCATGTAAACCTCACCATGATTCGACATTGACCCTTGGTATTCGCCGTAGCTATTAGGACGATTGCCTTCAGTCAAATTATCTATCTTGAAACCTTGAATATTCTGATATTCAAGTTCATTTAGATACTGCCCCCCAATTTTCACGGTACCGTTTTCGGCAAAAACAGTCAGCGAGCCTTCCATATTCTTACCATAACTATTGACCGTATAGTTAATAGTGCCAATTGCACCGTTATAGAATTCTAAAGCAACAGCACCTGTATCTTCAAAGTCAATTATTCCCTTATGATTGAAATTCTTTCGGAAAGCGTAGGTCCGCTTGACATCACCTACCATCCAGTACAATAAGTCTATGAAGTGGCTAAACTGGGTGAATAGGGTTCCCCCATCTAAATCTCGAGTGCCTTTCCATGAGTTTTGATAGTAAGCCGGATTACGATTCCAAAAACAACTTAGTTGTATACTGTAGATTCTGCCCAGTATTCCTTTATCTATGGCTGCCTTAACAGCAACAACGGGTGGATTAAAACGATTCTGCTTTATAACAAATAGTCGGCGATTCATCCTTTCAGCTGTTTTTATCATTTCGCCGCAATCATGTACATTTATAGACATCGGTTTTTCACATAAAACGTGAAAACCCGCGCTCAGAGCCTTGATAGAATGCTTGGCATGTAATCCATTTGGACTACAAATAGACATAACATCTATATTATTTTCTTTTGAAAGTAGATCATCGATATTCTTATACGGAAATGCATTGTACCTTGCTCCGAGATCCTCCGCACGACCAAGTTCTATATCGCAAACCGCTTCCAGAGAACCATACTTATCAATATGCTCGGCATGACGCTGGGCTATCCTTCCACAACCGATAATACCAAATTTTATCCGCTTCATTTTTCCTCTTCCTGCACCCATTGAGTCTAAATATTCTTGCTGATGTAATTCCTGCTATTCGATTTCAATATTCTACGATCTTATCCTAATATTATAATACCGTGGATAGTATCCTTTCACATATTTCCTGAAGGAATTTATCCAACGCCTGCAACCTGTCGTCCGATAAAATGTCTCATCCAAGCCATCTCAGATTTAGATGAAGGTCCTCGTTCGGCCGTCGCAGATAAATTAATCGCTAAAGATATCTCCACTGGTACAATCATGCCCGATTAGTCTGGCAAGATTGCGTGTCAAAAGGGTTAGGTCTGGGACGTCCCTGCTAATCAGATCGTTGTCGCCTAAAAAATCATAGCGACCAATTTGACATAACAGGCGATGGTGCAGTTTGTCCAAAGAGTGGTGCCTCTAATCACTAGCGTCGGTCGCTCCTGAACAGAAAAAAATACGGTTAATCCTTTCGAGATGTTTTTGGCTCGTACTGTTACGCCATGTGCTTTGCCCTATGCACTAAGCGAGCCCTTTGCAGGTGTGCTAAAATGCCCCTAAAGAGTTGAAGGCGGCTATTGCCAAGGCCGACTGGTAGACAATTTGCGCGACACTGGTCCAGAGGTGAAGCGGCCGGATGCGATCTGCATCTAGGGGGACTACAATGGTATCCCCCACATGGACATCCTGGGGACTGCCGCCGAACCAGGAGTTGGTGGCCTTTGGGGACATAACCTGCCCGTTGGCCTTGACGATGTAAACGCGCTTTTTATCAGCCTTATAGGTCATCCCGCCGAAGTGGTTTATGTAATCGTCCCGATTTAGGTTTTCATCGAAGACGTGGGAGGTGGGATAGTTTACTTCTCCCAGAACCGTGACCTCCTGGGGTTTGTCCGGGATAAAAATCCGGTCCTTATCTTGGAGGACAATATCGGTCTTAACACCATTGACAATTGCTTCTAGGTCGATAACCAGACGCCCTACTGCTTGGGTACTCTCCAACTGGGCCACAAGTCCTTGGGCCATTGCAAGGGCCTCCTGCTTTTGGGTATCCTCCTGCACCTGCTGGAGGGATATCGATGCGAGGTCGCCTTTCAGGCGATCGCGCAGTCGGTCGAGCTGTTCCTGCTCCTTGGCGCGTAGCTCTTCACGCACCAGAATTGCCCCTTCCAGAAACGCTCTTTCCGTAAAGCCCCCTACCCGCTCGATAAGATCAGACAAACTTTCACCCTTTTCCACCACATATCGGCCAGGGAATATTACCTCGCCTTTTATTTCAACTATCTCCCGATCCCACCATTCCGCAACTTGCTTGATGTTGATAGTATCAAAGGGACGCAGCTCTCGATCATGAGTGGCATCGCCTTTCATGATGGCCGCTAGGTCCAGGGGCAGCCGGCTTGTTTCCCGGACTTTGTTTTCAATAACCTGATAACGTATCATTTCCGCCTCAAGGCGGTATGCTTGCTGAGTTAAGTTACCACCGGCGCGGAGCAATTCGCTGACTGTCATGCCCTTTTCTAGTGGATATTCACCGGGGAATGCCACCTGGCCACCAATGGCCACCACCTGTTCCGGGGCGTCACTACGGGCCTGGAGGCGCAGTTGCGCCACGATCGGTCGTAATAGATCGGCACGGTTCTCGGTTAAACTGAATGCGACTACTTCGTCACGAGCCTGCAGTTGGATGTTCTCTTTTGAATCCCGGTTTTCGAAGGCTTGCGCAAGGTTAACTGAATGAACCTCGATTCTCCTATCTGGTGGCAGTTCGCGTTTGATCAGGATATAGTTTAGATCCGGTCGCGGTTTGAGATCATCAACACTATCAATCAGGTCAGTTAAACGCATGCCTTTTCTCCACTGGTAGCTGCCAGGTCGCTCAACATGGCCTACTAGTTTAACGGCTTTTTCTATCCGGTCGAGTACGGACCGTACCTGAAGAATATCGCCATCAGACAAAGCCATAGTCAACCCCTTGCTTTCTGTCAGGTTTACATCGATGACGACCCGATCACCTCCGGCATTGATGCGTTCGAGCTGGGCACTCTCCTTCAGAGCAGTCGGTAAGAGCCCACCAGCGATACCGATAATATCTTTGATAGTTTGTTCTTGCTTCAATTCATAAATAGCAGGTCGCCTGACTGCCCCGGCCACACCGATGGTGCGGCCGACGGGTGGTACGAAAATGACATCGCCTGGCTGCAAACGAACATCGCTGCTGGTATCACCCTTGAGTAAAAGATCATAGAGATCCAATTCTGTAATCAACTGGCCGCTTCGCTTTAGCTGGATATTGCGCAAGGAACCGATATGTTTGATTCCGCCGCTGACGAAAAGGGCATTGGTCATGGTGGAAAGGGCACTCACCGTATAAGATCCTGGCCGATCCGCTTCGCCTAGAATAAACACACGGATAGACCGCAGCGGCCCCATGGTGATGCTTGCCCGTACCCCGATCATCTTGCGGGCGATGTAATCTTTCCATTTGCGCCTTAAGTCGCTAAACTTTTGCCCTGCGGCCGAAACCGGGCCGATTTTCGGGATCTGGACGGTACCCTCCCGGGTTACGACCAGGTTGTAGCGGGCATTTTCTTTCCCGAAAAACTGCAGGATTATTGTATCACCCGGTCCGATGACATAATCGGACGGTACCGGGATATCCGTAGCTGGCGCGAAAGTGGTGGGCGCACCTTTGAACAGGTCGTACCCGAATGGTTCGTTGGCCAGGGAGCCTATCGGCTTTAGGGGCAGAATGCGCGCTTCGATTTTGAGTTTCTTCAAAGGAGGTTCAGCGGAGAGCCGGGCAGCGATTTCCTCCACATTCAGACCAGCAAACGGTATTTTACCGATGCCATTCATGTCCAGGATGCCGTTGTGATCCAGGCGGTAGACTTTACTGCCCACAACCTCATTTACGAATCCGGGCAAATGCTCAGCCTGCTGCCCAGGCAATAGAGTTGGGGGAGTGATCGTTAAAATTAAAGTGTCTCCACCTTGAGCACGCAATTCATCCGCCTCTATAGCTGCCCGGCGCGGTGTAGGACCAGAAACAATCGGTTCCACCACCGGTGGCGAATAGAGGGGTTGTTGGGTGATGCTCTGGTCACCCCCCAGCTGTTCCATCAGGATCTGGCGCTCCTGGGGAGAGAGCTGCTGGAGCATTTGGAGTTGCTCGGCGGTAAGGCCGAAAGATAAGCCAACGGATACGGCTGATAAGACTAACAAGGTAACAAGGCATTTAATTGATTTTGTCAGCATAGATTTTACCTATTCGGAGTTAATTTGATAGGTGATTAAACATCTATTTTATAGGGGGTTTTATTGTTTTAGAAGGTTGTACGAAATATGTTGGCTGTTCTTAGGTTTTATGTGTTAAGTGTTAAGAAAAATCCGTAAAACCCTGATACTTGAACTGAGAGTAAAAATCGTTTTAGGCTTCCTTCACTTCTTTGCCCACCATTTTGTACATCCGATTACAGACAATGCAAATTAGATTTTCCGTTAGGGTTTCTCCGCATTGGCATGCGTATCCAATTCTTTTTGCAGGATTCCCGGTGACAAGGAAATGGTTGGAGACATCTTTGGTGACCACTGCACCGGCACCAATGAAGGCATATCTACCGATGGTGACACCGCAAACGATTGTACAGTTCGCGCCCAAGGTCGCACCTTTTTTGACCAGAGTCGGCCGGGCCTGATCAATTTTGCGAATTTCAGCACGAGGATTGTAAACGTTGGTAAAGACCATTGAAGGGCCGCAGAAGACCCCGTCTTCCAGGGTAACACCAGGATACACGGAGACGTTGTTTTGGATTTTGCATTGCTTGCCCACCTTTACATCGGGGCCAATGACAACGTTCTGGCCGATGTTGCAGTCCTCACCGATGACAGAACCGGACATGATGTGGCAGAAGTGCCAGATTTTGGTTCCTTTGCCTATCTGGCAGTTGTCGTCGATGTAGGATGATTCGTGTACGAAATAATCCAAATTCTTATACCTCTTCTTTTTGACAGGATTAACAGGATAGACAGGATGATATAGGCTTTTTACGGTTTCCGGAAGAAACCGTAAAAGGTGTCATCCGTTATGCGGAAACAAGTGCCCATTTTTTCGTTATTCATCAGCTATCCTCGATCGGTATTTGCGCTTCACTTGTACACCAGAAGGGCTGAAATTGATTAACAAGCCGACTTCCTTTTGTAGTCCATTCAAGTAGTTTACCAATTGAACTTCGTGGGCTTTCGAAAGGCTTTCTACTGATTTTAGCTCTATGATAATTTCATTGTTAACTAAAAGATCTGTCGAAAAATCCCCAACGATCTGTCCGTCATAGCGAACTTTTAGTTTTTTCTCGGATTCTATGTTTAAATCGGCTTTGTTGAGTTCTATGATTAAGGCATTTTGATAAACGCTTTCTAAAAATCCAAATCCTAAAGTATTGAAAACCGTGTAAGCGCATCCGATAATTTGATGAGTGGTTTCTTCTTTTTCCATTTAGGGCCGAAAAATCTTTCTTCTGACAGGATCTACAGGATAAACAGGATTTTTCATATCAATTTTCAAATTCCAGATGAATTTGAAAATGCTTTCATCCGCTTACGCGGAGGAGAGGCTGCTCACTTCGAATGAAATGTTGACGCTTCACCCCTATGCAATTTGGTGTTGATGATGCCCGGTAGTTTTTATTGCCGAAGGCAATGGAAGCATGATCGCGGCCTTCAGGGACGCGATCATATTATCTTAAATCCGGCCAATCCTGTTAATCCTGTCTAAGAACAGTTTTTAAAAAGGGGTGAAAGTTCTTTTGATTATTAGCCACTTCTGATTCGCGGATTCTATGCACGAGTTCTATTGATGGTCGGGCATCCTCGATGCCGTAACCGCCGCCAGAGATGATGTCCTGGTAAACCATGGTGTGCAGGTCGGTGAAGCCGCCGGAAAACTCGATTTCTTCACCATCCACGGCTATAGAACGATAAGTTGTCTTGCCTTTTTTCTTAGCCTCGTCCGGTAGGTCGTGCCGGTCGGCGGAAAGGTACCAGCGGACATTGGCTTTTTCCAATTCGAGATAGCCGGCCATTTTATCGGCTTTTGCCATGTGGACTTCCTGGCGCTGCACCGGGCCGAAGATCCACATGAGCATATCAAAAAAATGAACACCAATATTGGTTGCAATTCCCCCTGATTTGTCAATATCTCCTTTCCAGGAATAGAAATACCACTTTCCCCGTGAGGTAATGTAAGTCAGATCTATCTCGGCCTTTCCATCGGTATTGTTGGCATCAACCTTCTGTTTCAGAGCAATTATGGATGGATGTACTCGCAATTGGAGGACATTGTAGATCCTATTTCCGGTTTCTTTCTCTATTTCTAAGAGGGCATCGAGGTTCCAGGGTTTCAGTACAAGGGGTTTTTCGCATATAGCATCAGCACCGATCCGTAGCGCAAAACGGATGTGTGCATCGTGGAGATAGTTGGGAGAGCAGATGCTGACATAGTGAATTCTTTTGTCCCTATTTGCCCTTCTGAGTTTCTCAACATGACGGTCGAATCGTTCAAACTCAGTGAAAAAGGCCACATCAAACGAATAGCTATCGAGAATACCGACCGAGTCGGAAATGTCCAGGGCGGCGATGAGGTTGTTGCCGGTATCCTTGATGGCCTTCATGTGCTTGGGGGCGACGTAGCCGCCAGCACCTATCAGGGCAAAGTTTTTGTTTTTCAATGGTTTTTTATCCATATTTAATTTCCCGAGCTAAAAAGCTTGAATTAGCCACAGACACACACGGACTAACACAGACAAGATCGAAACCTTTTTTTGACAGGATCTACAGGATAAACAGGATTTAAAAACCATGTTGACAATTCCCGGATGGAATTGACAACGATGTCATCCGCTTTCGCGGAGGTATTATACCTCATTCCCAACACAGGATTCTCGTAGTACTAAGAAATTGATATCTGCCGTACTAAGTCTATTCCTCTTTGCCGGAGGCAATGGATGTGTATTGGCTGGCTTCGGGCCAGACAATACAGGTTTTTAATCCGGTCAATCCTGTTGATCCTGTCTAATAAGACTTTTGAATATTGATCATTTAGCAGTGATACAATCGAATAATTTGACAGATTTGTCTGAAATGGTTAAAAATATTAGATTATATCAATTGATAAATCGGGCTTTCAGTTACCCTTTAAGGAAAGGAACGTCTCATGAACATTACGAGAAACAAAAAATTGAGCGTAAGCATTATCACCCTGCTGTGTATCGGCCTGGCTTTCGGCCTCACCTCACTCTACAGCATGGATCCTGGTACAAAGCTGTTGGACAATTTCAAGCCGATCAAGCCCAAGGTTTCCCTTATTCCAGAAGATGTAAAAATTAGTACTGACTTTGTAGGCGGCCTTGAAAAAAGAGTTGGCCGGGTCCAAAAGGTTCAAGGCAAAGTTTACGTTATCCATAAAGGGGACAAGACCGCTTACCGTCTGAAAGCCAGACATCCGATCTTCGAGGGTGATACCATCATCACAAGCTCGCGTTCCCGGGTCAACGCGGCTATGAAAGATAGGAGTGTTCTGGCCATGGCGCCCAATGCGAAACTTGTGGTTTCAAAATTAGAATATGAGCCCAAAACCAAAACCCGTTCTACGAAGATGGGCCTTTTGTGGGGTAGTGTCCGGTTTATCGTGAAGAAGCTTTCCGGAAAACCAGACTACCAGGTTCACACTGAGACTGCGGTCTGCGGCATCCGCGGGACTGACTTTGCCGTTTCTGTGGCACCGGCTCCTGAAGAGCAAAGTTCTCTGGGCCATAAGATACTGGCCTGGTTGAATCCGGTGCGTGAAGCCCATGCTCTCATAGGAGCACCCATTATTACAACTGCAGTAACAGGTGCAGGTTCTACGGTTGGTCTGACTGGAGTTGTGGGTACTACAACCATCATCGGCCCGACTTCGGTTGCAGCTGCAGTGACTGGTGCGGCTGCAGGTGGAGCGACTATCGTGGGTGCTACTGCTGCTGCTGGCGTGTTGGGATCGGTTGGGCCGGGGTTGGCTACGCTGGGTATGCCGCCTAATTTTGACTAGAAATTAGACTACATAACGGCTTTAAGGGCTGCTTAAAAATCTGGAACTTGTGTTCATTTTCTTTTGCGAAAAAGAAAACAGAACCAAAAGAAATCGCCCGTGTTACTCGGCCCTGCGGGCTGCCCTGTGTTTCTCGGAAAGGTCGCGCTCAGCACAACTCGCTATGCTCAAACAAGCACTTCGCTTCTTTCGACCTTTCCTGCTATACTCGGCGTGTCACAAAGGGTGTTTGAAAACAATGAAAAAAACGAATCGAACTTATAGCCAGGAAGGCATTTTTGTTTTCCTGGCTATTTTGCTAACCATATTAACTGCCTGTACTGGGACTCAGGTGGATCCGCGGATACCGCCGGATTTTTCCGGGTATCAGGATCAGCCTTTGCCGCCGGAGGTGGCTGTCTGGCTTTTGGAAGGCCCACAGACAAAATTTACAGCCAGCATTATTTCGGTATCGGACCAAATACATGGAGCCAATCGACGGGAGCGAATGTTCAAGGCGGTTGATTATGTCTGGGCCAACTTCAAATACGACAACTGGTTAAACGACAAAGCTTTCGCCCGCAGTGCCGACGAACTATTCAAAACCCGGGTCCTGGGCGGCTGCTCCGATTTCGCCCTGGCCCAGGTGGCTTTGTTCCGGGCCGTCGGAGTGCCGGCCAGGATGGTGCTCACCGCAAACACCGAATGGATGGCCGACTTCAAGGAGAACGATTTACTGATCACAACTGGCCACGTCTTCATCGAAGCCTACCTGGAAGATCGTTGGCACCTGATCGATTCCACCTACCGCCTGATGTTCGAAGGCTATAATCCCAGGCTCCGGAGCTTTCCCCGCAACGAATATCTATTTAAACGCGCCAAAGACTACTGGAGCCTGGGTATCACCGATGTGGCCAGCCTTGATCAAGTCTACCAGCCCATGGCTCGGACTTTTGATCTGGCGGCGTATTCGGATCCGAAGTATCCAGAGACTAAGGTTTATGCCAGGTGGGCATGGAGCGAAGCGCAAAGTGCTGAGAGCGTGGTGCTAAGGGCAAATGGCCAAGAGACAAGAGACAAGAGCAAATCGCAATAAATATAGTGTGTGGTTTCTAGTATAGCGATGTTGCGAATCAATCACTATTTCTCTTTAGGGATTTTTGGAAACTGGTAATTTTCCTACAGAGTAGATCAAGTTCATCCAAATAATGATTCAAAGTATCTTGAGTAATTAATGCTCGCTTATGTAATAAAATTAAAATGTTAGCGTTCTCAAACGCTGAACGCCTGGCAAAATTCAGAAAATTATTAAAATCCTTTGAAGAGTTAGAACCACTACCCTCAGCGATGTTATTTGACATTGACATGCCCGCACCACGTAACTGCTCTGCAAAGCGGTAGAGTCGTTTTTGTTCAAGTTCGTCACTGATGGTAAAGAGACCATTCGCTATCTCAATTGATATCTTCCATATTTCTAAGTTCTGAAATCTAAACTTTCCCACAGAATGAAAATGTCCGAATTGTTTCGATCTGTTATTCTATTTTGTTTGCAATTGGGGATGTTTTTCTTTTCGCCCTTGACACCATGCGCTATGCTCTACCCCCTTGGCATTTGCCTTTTGCCCGTGCACCATGCTCCAAGCTCTTTGCCCTACGCGCCGTAATACTCTTTGTGGTAGCGTCAATAATCTTTCGCACTTTTGATTCGGTGGCCACTCAGTTAAGCTGCGAGTTCTTCTTTTTTTAATTCCGTTAACAAGTTCATATTCAAGTAACGACGTGTTCCCCAGCG
>Ga0126326_1000411_pt1 | contig 13194 bp, 10 predicted proteins | sample InaspJWI67metaG_FD_94485 | JGI IMG/M metagenome (GOLD analysis project Ga0126326, IMG submission 94485) | Marine gutless worms symbiont microbial communities from Oahu, Hawaii - Inanidrilus sp. 1 OAHU.JWI-67 metaG | ecosystem: Host-associated > Annelida > Digestive system > Unclassified | place... | reverse complement strand
ATGACCAAATCAATTAACTGCGATCTGGCGGTGCTCGGCTCCGGCCCAGGGGGGTACACCGCCGCATTTAGGGCCGCCGATCTGGGCAAAAAAGTTGTGCTTATCGAAAAGGAGGAAAAAATCGGCGGAGTCTGCCTAAATGTCGGCTGCATTCCGTCAAAAACTCTCCTTCACGTTGCGGAAATAATCTCGGATTCGAGGAAGCTAAAATCCTACGGACTGAAATTTGCCCCCCCGGAAATCGACATCGATAAGCTCAGAGCAAAAAAAGATGAAATTGTCGAACAGCTTACCCAGAGCCTTCGGGGTTTAGCAAGGGCGCGCAGTGTCACGATTCTTCATGGGAGGGGCAGATTCTCGGATTCAAGAACCATAAGCGTCGACCTTGCAGACAGCAGCACGCTGGTTCGCTTCAAGCAGGCTGTTATTGCTGTTGGGTCTGAACCTGTAGCGCTGCAATCCCTGCCTAAGAACGATAAGAGAATTTGGGATTCAAACAAGGCTCTGGAACTGCCCTTTGTTCCTAAGAGACTTGTAGTGCTTGGCGGAGGAATCATCGGCCTGGAGATGGCTCAGGTTTATTGGTCCCTGGGATCGGAAATCACGATAATAGAGATGCTCAATCAACTCATCCCCCTCGCCGATGCCGATATTGTTAGTCAGTTATCCGAAGAATTGAAGCATAGATACAAGGCCATACATACATCCACCAAGTTAACAGAGGTGAAGGCCCAGGAGGATTCCCTTATCATAAACCTAGAGGGCGAGAAGGCGCCAGGCACAATTGAGGCCGATGCCATTCTAGTATCCGTTGGACGCAGCCCAAGCGGCAGGGAAATCGGAGCCGAGGACATCGGAATTGCCGTGGATGAGGAGGGTTTTATTCCTGTGAATAGGCGGCAGGAAACCAATGTGCCGGGAATCTACGCAATAGGAGATGTGGCCGGAAACCCCATGCTGGCTCACAAGGCAGTCCACGAGGCTAAGGTGGCGGCCGAAGCGATAGCGGGGTTGAAAAGCGCCAATACGGCAATGACAATTCCCTCAGTTGCCTACACCGATCCCGAAATCGCATGGACCGGGTATACGGAAAGGCAGGCAGGGGTGAAGGGAATCGCCTATACGAAAGGAGTCTTTCCTTGGCTGGCCAGCGGAAGAGCGCTTGCGGCGGATAAGAAGAGGGGCAGTACAAAGGCCATATTCGATAAGAACACGGGGCGGCTCATCGGCGTGGGGATAGTGGGCGCTCGCGCGGGCGATATCATAGCAGAGGCCAATCTCGCTATCGAAATGGGCGCCGATGCCGTTGACATCACCAAGGCCATCCATCCGCACCCCACCTTTGCGGAAACCCTGGCGCAGGCCGCCGAAATGGCGGAGGGAGTAATTACCGACCTCATCGCTACAAAGAAACAGAGCAAAGAAGATGGAATTCAGAGAGGAGAGTAAGTAGCGGGGTTCTTGAGCTTGTAGCCGCGAGTCATGATACAATCGAATCGGATTCTTGAAACGCCAGGCTGCAGGCTCACTCTAGAACACAGACGGAGCTAAGTAATGAGCAAACTTCCATTGGTATCGGTTCTAATACCCATGTACAACGCCGAAAAAACGATTGAATCTGCATTGGAGAGTATCCAAAAGCAAAGCTATCCCAATTTGGAAATCATCTGCGTAGACGATGGCTCGGATGATTCGACGCTTTCCATAGTTGAACGCAGGGCCGAGTTGGATAGGCGGATAAAACCGCACAGCCACAAACATATGGGAATTGTCTACTCTTGCAATAGATTGATCGAACTGTCCAAGGGTGAATACCTAGCAAGAATGGATGCCGACGACATTTCTCGTTTAGACCGAATAGAGAAGCAGGTTAGATACATGGAATCGAATCCTGATATTATCGCCAGTGGCGCCGCTATGGGACTATTCAATGAAAAAGGAACTCTGGGCGTCATGGCAAGATCTACCAATCATGAGGTTTTGCTGTTTCGTCAGCTTCGAGGCACATCCATTTTTCATCCAGTATCAATAATTCGCCGTAGCGCGCTACTGAGCAGCAACATCAGGTACATCGAGAAATACGCCTACGCCGAGGACTATAGGCTTTTCTTCGACTTATCCCGAGTTGGGAAGCTGGGCAATCTACCGGATGTTCTGGGTTACCATCGGCAACATCCAAACCAGATCAGTGTTAAATACCGCAAACAGCAAGAAAAAAACGCAGTTGAGATCAGCGCAGACATTTACAAATTCCTATGTAAGAAGTATGGGCTAAACCCAGCAAGCGACAAGCCTAAGGAATGGCGGCATAAGATGCCTCGGCATCACGATGCAATCTGGATATTTCTATGGTATACAGTCATTCACAATACAGATTTGACAAGGCTGAGGAAGCTACGGCTGGTTTTGTTCACGCATCTTAGGCTTACAGCGAAACCGCGATTGATATTCTTTATCTTCTTCAAGAAGCATCAACTTAAGCTTTAAGCTGGATTAGCAATAGCGCTGCCTGAAACTCAAGCCGGGCGTATCGGAGAGCATGGAAGATTCCCCAGGCTAGGAGCTTCGCGTTTCCCCCATTAAACGTCCCCACTCTACCTCAAGGCAGTAATCGCCTCCTTGTCCAGCGTATCTTCACTTCAATCTAACGCCTAGTGCCTGAAATGCCGCCGCCCGGTTATGGCCATCGCAATACCAAGTTCATCGCAGGCGGCGGTAATCTCTCGATCGCGAATGGAGCCGCCCGGCTGAACTATGGCTCCCACTTCCGCGGATCCCGCGATGTGAATAGCATCAGCGAAGGGAAAGAAGGCGTCCGATGCGATAACAGCGCCTCGAAGTTTCCTACCCTTCAATGCGAGTTCAACCGCGCCAATCCGATTAGGCTGGCCTGCTCCAATGCCGAGAGTTTTCTTTGCAGAGGCAACTACAATCCCATTCGATTTCACGTGCTTGGCCACCCGCAGTGCAAAGGCCAAATCCTCAATCTGATCGTCCGTCGGTTTTACCCTCGTTGGATATGTCCATTCCTCGGCCGATCTAAATCCACGGTCGACTTCCTGAAGACAAATGCCCCCATCGATAGGCGCGAACTCCCATCTGTCGGCAGGTGGACCTTGGATAGTAAGAACTCTCAGTTTTCTTCTTTTCTTGAAGACCTCCAGCGCTCCCAAAGTCAGTTTTGGCGCCGCAACCACTTCCAAGAAATGCCCAACAAGAGAGGAGGCGGTCTTTTCATCCACCAAGCCATTGAAGGCCACTATTCCGCCAAATAGAGACAGCGAATCGGCCGCCCATGTTTTCTCCCAAGCATCGAGGGCAGATACTCCGAGGGCTACCGCACAGGGAGAGGCATGCTTAACGCCCACGCAGGCAGTTTGTTCGAATTCAAAGACAGTCCGCCAGGCGACATCGAGGTCTCTTAGATTGTTGAAACTCAATTCATTTCCCTGATGCTGAATGAATTCGCTGAGAGCTCCGAAGTCGGATCGCTCAAGAGGCAGATAGCATGCGGCTCTCTGATGTGGATTTTCGCCGTAACGAAGCTCTCTCTCCTTTTTATAAGAGAGTTCGAGTCTATCAGGCAAATCGCTGCTTCTCGGCTTAGTTACAGTGGCGTAATCGGATATCGAAGTCATAAATCCGCGTGAACCCGAATCTTTCTCCTGGATCGCAGCGGCCTGCTCATTCATGTCTTTCAAAAATCGCGCCGCAATTGCATTGTCATAGGTGGCGCAAAGGGTGAAGGCCCTTCCAGCCAGCCGCCTTCGGGTTGAGATGCAAAGCTCGCCACTCTCCCGCCATTCATTGATTATCGCGGGGTATTCGTTTGGATCTGATATTACAACCACATCATCGCAGTTTTTGGCAGCGGCTCGAATAATGGCTGGTCCGCCTATGTCTATGAAATCCACGAGATTTGTAAGCGATAAACCCTCTTCAGCTTTCTCGATAAAGGGGTAGAGATTTACCACAGCAACATCGATAGGATCAATGCGATTTCGCTGCAAGAATTCCATGTCGTGATTGCTTTTTCTTCGAGCAAGAAGCGCAGCGTGGATTTTGGGGTGCAGAGTCTTTATTCGTCCGTCTAGAATTTCATCCGCACCCGTGTACTTGGAAACCTCGCTCACTTTTACACCTGCCGCCATAAGAGCGGCAAGGGTTCCTCCCGTCGAAATTACTGAGTATCCGATTTCTATGAGGAAGCCTGCGATATCCACTATCCCAGTTTTATCATATACGCTAATAAGCGCGATTCTTTTCATTCGCCAGTCTCCGCTGCTCTATGATGATGAGATTTTTGCCAGCTGTCGAGCATCCGAAATAGAAGGAGGCATAGAACCTAGGCCGCCTGCTTTTTTGATTCGATTGAAAGCAGGAACAATGGCTCGGGCCGCTAAGACATATCCTTGAACAGTGATTTCCGATTGGAACCTAGGGGTATTTTCAAGCCTATAACTTAAAAGCACTATTGCACATGCCAGGCATGCTTCGCTCTATAGATTCAAATAACCCAAGGCGGCAAGGATGAATTCCACTTGCAAAAACTATAAAAAAGAACAATACTATATTTATGAACTTCTACGCTCACAGCGGTAAGGATTCATCCACTGAAAATTGGCATCTGCTTGGAGAGCATCTTGAAGACGTTGCAAGCCTAGCTTCGGAATTCGCAAAACCCTTTGGAGCTCAGAAATGGGCCGAGATTGCGGGCCGCACTCACGATTTAGGAAAGGGAACCCGTGCCTGGCAGGCCTATCTGAGAAAAAGAAATAACGTTAAGGATAAATTTTCATCGTATTACAAGGGAGAAGTGAAGCATGCCGATGTGGGAGCAGACTACCTCTACCAGCATTCCCAGGAGGCCGGTAAGCTTCTAAGCTACGCTGTTGCCGGCCATCATGGAGGGCTGCCCTCCTGGGTGGGCGTGTCTGCTGGAACCGGCCTTAAGGCGCGTTTGGAAGAGAGCCAACCCAACATCGAGATTCCACTTCCGTCGTTGGATTTCCCTGAAAAACCTCCCTTTCATCCTGATGAGAATAGACTTGGCTACCAGCTTCAGTTTTTCACTCGAATGCTGTTTTCATGCTTAGTAGATGCTGACTACCTGGATACGGAGCGAAATCTAGATGCCGATAAGGCCAGCGGAAGAGGAGCCTCTCCTCCCCTTGAGAAGCTCCACAAGCGCTTTTGGATTTCATTCGATAAGCTGAGAAATGAAGCCGATGCCAGTTTAGAAATCAACAAACAGCGTGAGCTTGTTCTAAATAATTGCATGGATGCCGCCCAAAAAGAACCCGGTCTCTTCTCCTTAACAGTGCCAACGGGCGGTGGAAAAACACTGGCCTCCCTAGCCTTTGCCCTGGAGCATGCAAGAAAGTACGGCAAGGAGCGAATAATCTACGTTATCCCCTTTACAAGCATTATCGAGCAAAACGCCAGAGTATTTAGAAACATGGTGGAAGAGGATGCGGTTCTAGAACACCACTGCAACTATATACAGGATGAGTCGGACTGGAAAATCCGCTTAGCCGCTGACAACTGGGATTCTCCCATAGTGGTGACCACGAATGTCCAGTTTTTTGATTCATTCCATGCCTCTCGCCCAGCACGCTGCCGCAAACTCCACAATATTGCCGAAAGCATCGTAATTTTCGATGAGGTACAGGCCATTCCGGTAGAAAAGCTAAAGCCCTGTATTGAAGTAATCAGAGAGCTTTCTCTCAACTACGGTGTAACTTCTCTGCTTTGTACAGCCACTCAGCCGGCCCTGGAATACTCCAAGGATTTCAAATCGGGGTTAAAAAATGTTAGGGAAATTGTGCAGGATATCCCAACCCTCTTCAGCAGTCTAAAAAGAACGGAAGAATCCTTCATAGGAGAACTGGATATTGAAAGTGTGGCGGCCAGGCTATCCGATTGCCAACAGGTTCTTTGCATCGTTAACACCCGAAGTGAGGCTCGAGAAATATATGAGGCCCTATCGGAATCAGAGGGTAATTATCACCTTAGCGCCCTGATGCATCCGGCTCATCGAACGGAAATTCTAAATGAAATTCGGGAGAAACTGGAAAAAAACCGCCCCTGCCGTGTGGTAAGCACTCAGCTTATTGAAGCCGGGGTAGACGTGGACTTCCCCCGTGTCTATCGGGCGGTATCAGGAATCGACAGTATTGCCCAGGCGGCTGGGCGATGCAATCGAAATGGAAAAAGCAAGGGGGCCCAGCCTGTTTTCATTTTTCAGCTTCCAAAAAGTGGAAGCATTTCTTATCTCCAAATGGCTATCCAGTCGGCCAAGAATTTGTTTGATCGTTTCCGCGGTAGGCTTACAAGCCCCGGATGTGTCGAGGAGTATTTCAACGATTACTTCTGGAAGAAAGAGCAACTAATGGACTCTGACGGAATACTGGCAAAAGGTTCTCAATCAGGAAGTGGCAATATTCAATTTAAAGAAATCGCCAATTTTCAGATGATTGAATCGGCAACTGTGCCTGTTATTATCGCCTTGAACGAAGAATCCCTGATGCTGGTAGAATCCTTAGAAAACTCAGAGCAGGGGGAAAGGGAGGTTTTTCGAAAACTCCAGAGGTTCACGGTTCAAATTTATTCTTGGGAGCGGGAAGAGATTCGGGAATGGCTGGAAGAATCTTCGATAAAAGAGGTATTTGTTCTGAAGAACAGTGAACTCTATTCGGAGAAAACCGGCCTGCAACGCTCTCCTCAGGGAGAAGCCTTTATCTTATAGGAGGCTCCGATGAATTATGGAATCAAACTGCGGGTTTGGGGGGATTACGCCCTATTTACCCGCCCGGAAATGAAGGTGGAACGGGTTTCCTACGATGTGATAACTCCATCGGCAGCCAGGGGAATCCTGGAAGCCATCTACTGGAAGCCCGCCATACGCTGGATTATCGATCGCATCCATGTGCTCAAGCCCATACGGTTCGAGAATATCCGCCGAAATGAATTGGCAAATAGGGTTTCCGTAAACAATAAGGATGTGGAAGAGGGGAACCCTGTCTGCCGCTTTATCGAAGATGACCGCCAACAGCGAGCCTCCCTGGTTCTCCGAGACGTTGAGTACGTTATCGAGGCTCACTTTGAACTGACGGATACGGATGATAAAAACGAGGGGAAGCATAGCGAAATGTTCAAACGAAGAGCCCTAAGGGGGCAGTGCTTTCACCGTCCCTACTTTGGCTGCCGAGAGTTCCCAGTAAAATTTGAGTGGTGCGAAAGCATCAAGCGCTCGCACTTTGCCGATCAGGATGAACGAAATCTGGGCTATATGCTCCATGATATAGACTTCGCCGACAATATGAAACCTCATTTCTTTCGGGCCCTAATGCGAAACGGAGTAATTGATTGCCATCAGGAGGTGGTATCGTGATTTTTCAATCCCTGATAGCCCTTTACGATCGTTTATCCAAGGAGGACGAAGATGATAAGAAAAAAGTGCCCCCCCCGGGCTTCAGTATAGAAGACATTGGCTTTGCCATCACCATAAACAGGGAAGGAGAACTTAGAGGAGAACCTGAGGACCTACGAAAAAGAATCAATGCCCAGAGTTACGAATACCGGAGTTCCGTTGTACCCTATTCCAATGAAGTAAATGTTCGCTCCGGGAATACTCCAACTCCCAATTTCATGGTTGATAAGGCAGTTTATACCCTCGGCATACCCGGTAATTCACGAAAAAACGAGCATCATCGTTCCTTTAAGGAGCTGATCGATGAGGTATGCGGCAGCTCTCAGGATGAAGGAGTCCTGGCCGTTAGGGCCTTCCTGAAGAAGTGGAAACCGGCAAAAGCAAAAAAGCCCTCCTGGCAGGAGATTTACGGCCCGTATGGGAAATGGGTGGCATTTAAGCTAGAGGGAAATAGAGGCTTTGTTCACGAGCGCCCTGAGGTAAGGAAGCTATGGGGCAATTTTGCTAAGCAAAAAAAATACCCTCAGGGAATCAGCCTAGTAGATGGGCAGATTCACTATCTTCAACCCCAATACGCTCAATTCAAACTCGGTGGTACTGGCGCCTCTCTAACTTCCTTCAATGAAAAGGCTTATGAATCCTACGGAAAGAAAAAGGGGGGAAATGCGCCAATCGCAGTGGAGGCGGAATTTAAAAGCTCCGCTGCTTTAAAATTCCTTCTCCGCCGAGATAATGGACTGCGCATAGATATTGGGGATGATGTATTTCTCTTCTGGGCGGAGAGAAAATCGAGTATCGAAGAAGGCGTGAAAGGATTCTTTGCTCCGGAGAGTGAGCAGGACAAAGAAGTGGAGGTAGAAAAATTTCTGAAAGCGGCTCGAAGTGGGGTTCTTCCCAATAAGCTTAAGGGAGATGAGAAGCTTGAATTCTACATCCTGGGATTGGCCTTGAATAGGGCTCGACTGGCCCTCCGCTTCTGGCATGTAAGCACGGTGGAAGAGCTGATGCATCGACTTAAGAATCACTTCGAAAATCTAGAAATGGAAAGAGATTCAAAAAGGGATATCCAACATCCGAGAATCCGGCATCTATTAAGGGAAACGGCCCGGGAGAGCAAAGACATCTCTCCGGTTCTGGGAGGAGCTTTGATGCGTTCCATCCTTAGCGGCTCACCATACCCCATGAGCCTCTACCAAGGAGTCATGGAACGAGTCAGGGTTGATAGAAAAGATAGAAAAGATGATAAAAAAGATAAACATATCAATTGGTATCTAAGAGCTTCCATACTGAAAGCGGTATTGAAGCGAAATTATAAGAAGGAGATTTCTATGTCACTAAACACAGAAAAACGTGAAACAGCCTATCTATTAGGCCGGCTCTTCGCAGTTTTGGAGAAGACTCAGCAGGATGCAGAACCGGGTATCAATACAACTATTAGAGACAGCTACTTCAGCGCCGCGGCGACAACTCCGGCCAGTGTCTTTCCCAGGCTGCTCCAACTCTCTCAGCACCATATCAAGAAGTCTGAATATGGATATGTCTTCGACAAGAGAATGGAAGAAATAATGGAGCACATTGAGAGCTTTCCCTCCCATATGAACCTGCAGGACCAGGGGCTTTTCGCAATCGCCTACTACCAGCAAAGAATTAAAAAATACAAGAAGAGAACAACTGAAGGAGAAAAACATGAGTGAACCAATTGAAAACCGTTATGAATTCGTATTGCTCTTTGATGTTAAAAACGGTAACCCAAATGGGGATCCCGATGGAGGAAATATGCCCCGCATCGATCCGGAAACCGGCCATGGGATTACCACCGATGTATGCCTCAAACGAAGGGTGAGAAACTATGTTGAGCTAGTGCATGAGGATAAATCCCCCAACTGCATCTATATCAAGGAAAAGGCTATATTGACCGTACGGCGAAAACCAGCCTATGACTCGGTGAAAAAAGAGAAAGACAAGGCGGGGAAGGTAAGTAAGGCAAGAATTTGGATGTGCAAAAATTTCTTTGATGTCCGCACCTTCGGCGCGGTAATGAGCACCAAGGAAAACAACTGCGGACAGGTTCGCGGGCCGGTTCAGCTCTCCTTCTCCCGAAGCATCGATCCGATTGTCCCCTTACAAGCTACTATAACACGGATGGCTGTGGAAACCGCAAAGGAGGCTGAAGCACAAGGTGGAGACAATCGAACCATGGGAAGAAAAGCCTATATTCCTTACGGGCTTTACCGGGCTCACGGCTTCATCTCCGCTCCCCTGGCCAAGCAGACAGGGTTTTCCGAGGAGGATCTCAAGCTCTTCTGGGATTCTCTAATAAATATGTTCGAACACGATCGCTCTGCATCGCGGGGAGAGATGGCCGCTCAGAAGCTGATTGTATTCAAGCACAGTTCTGAATTGGGGAATGCGCATTCTCAGAATCTATTTGCCCTAGTGAAAACCGAACGTATAGATAAGGATAACCCCCCCCGCACGGTTTCGGATTATGAAATAACCATTGATAGAGGGTCCGCTCCTAAAGGAATCAAAGTACTCGAAATGCTCTAACATATCAATCTATGCCCTATTCCGAAAAGGAATTCATTATGCTCTCCTCTCTCCAGCACTACGCCTTCTGCCCCAGGCGGTGTGCCCTTATTCATAAGGAGCAGTGCTGGACGGAGAATTATCTCACTGCCAAGGGCGATCTCTTTCACAGCCGGGTAGACAGTTATCCGATTGAAAAGAGAAGAGGGTTCAGAACGGAATTCTCCATGCCCATTTGCTCCTTCGAATTGGGGCTTTCGGGGAAAAGCGATATCGTTGAAATCCGCTGCCAAGGCAAGAAAATCCGCGAGGTATGCCCCGTGGAGTACAAATCGGGAAAAAACAACAAGCACACCAGGGCAGACGAGGCGCAGCTCTGCGCTCAGGCATTATGCCTCGAAGAGATGATGGGCGTAGAGATTGAAATAGGGTATCTCTACTACGGCAAGGATAGGCGGCGCTTCCCCATTGAAATGAGCCGAAATCTCAGAGATGAGACGGTTCACACTGCCCACAGCATCCATCAGATGCTACGGGAAGATAGACTGCCTCCTCCAATTAAGAAACCCCATTGCAAGTCTTGTTCCTTGAAGGAGGAATGCCAACCCGATCTTTCGGCAAAGTCTGGAGTAGTTCGAAGCTGGATAAACAGGGTTTTAAACCAAGAGAGAGACCCTCCATGATGCGCCTGTTCAATACGCTCTACATTACCACCCAAGAGGCCTACCTGGCCCGCGAGCGAGAGACCATAGCCATTTACATAGGAAATGAGAAGAAGCGATTCCCTCTGCATAATCTGGATGGAATCATCTGCTTTGGAAATATACGGCTCAGCCCCTTTCTCATCGGGGCCTGTGGAGAAAAGGGAATTACTATCAGCTATCTAAGCGAAAATGGCAGGTTTCTTGGACGTTTCAGCGGAGAAGTGTCGGGAAATGTTCTTCTTCGAAGACAGCAGTACCGCTATGCCGATTCAACCCAAACCTCGGCGCAAATCGCGGGGAACATGATTACTGGGAAGATTTTCAATACGAATTCAGTTCTTAAGCGCTTTTTGCGGGATCATCCCGAAAAAGATAAGGAAAGAAAAATAGAGGAGACCATATCCCGTCTTAAATCCTACCTCAACTACCTAAAGAAATCTCCCGAATTGGAGACTGTACGGGGAATTGAAGGAGAGAGCGCGTCTGCATACTTTGCCCTCTTCGACTGCCTGATTATACAGCAATCCAAAGATTTCATCTTCTCTGGGCGGAGCCGCCGCCCTCCCATGGATAGAACAAACGCGCTACTCTCCTTTGTTTACACCCTTTTATATCACGATATGATTTCAGCCTGCGAATCCGTTGGACTCGATCCGGCAGTGGGCTTTCTCCACAGAGACAGGCCTGGACGCAACAGTCTTTCTTTGGATCTGATGGAAGAATTTCGACCCTTCTTTGCAGACCGCCTAGTACTCTCACTGGTTAATCGACAGCAAATCAACCGTGGAGATTTCAAAGAGCACGCCAGCGGCGCTGTTTATATGAAGGAGAATTCCCGGAAAATAGTGGTAGAGGCGTATCAGAAAAGAAAAAGGGAAATTATTACACATCCCCTTCTAAAGGAAAAAATGCCCTTGGGCTTAGTTTTCCACTATCAAGCTCTGCTGCTCTGCCGGTTTATTCGGAAAGATCTTGATGAATATCCCCCCTTCCTTTGGAGGTAAAACATGCTGGTACTGGTGAGTTATGATGTTTCAACCGAGGATTCACAGGGATCTAGGCGTCTTCGTCATGTAGCGAAAATTTGTGAAGACTATGGTCAGCGAGTACAGTATTCCCTCTTTGAATGCTTAGTAGACCCTGGACTCTGGCTAAAAATGAAAAAGAAACTGGAGAGTGTTATTGATTCTAAAAAGGATAGCCTGCGGTACTACTACCTGGGGAGCAATTGGAAACGCAGGGTAGAGCATGTAGGAGCAAAACCATCCTATAATCCGGAAGGAACCCTGATTGTGTGAGTAAGGAAGTTCTCCCTGCATACGCTTCAAATTGCATGAGCATTTTAAGTGTTCTTAGCAATAAAATCACTATGCGGACCTAGCAGAAACAGAAAAACGAGGGCTATTCGCAAAACTTGTAATATGTTTCATAATAAGTAATTGTAATTTTCAGCTCTTTGACAAGAAGGGGTAAGCTATATTGCTTAATGGGGCTCGTGAATCCAAGGCGCTATTCCTTTGTACTGAAATGAAGTATAATCAGGCAGTCGCACCCCTCGCGGGTGCGTGGATTGAAACTGCTTGTATCTCATCAATCTCGCTAGGGGTGGCGTCGCACCCCTCGCGGGTGCGTGGATTGAAACTGAAACCGCAAGCGGCCGCCACTTATCGCCCTGGAGTCGCACCCCTCGCGGGTGCGTGGATTGAAACTAGCCGCAGGGGCAGGCGTCAACGCTAGTTCGTTGTCGCACCCCTCGCGGGTGCGTGGATTGAAACGCAGGGTAAACGCCCTGATGTGGGGACAGCCGAGTCGCACCCCTCGCGGGTGCGTGGATTGAAACGTAAATCTCTCCGCCGCAATGCTCACAGATATAACGTCGCACCCCTCGCGGGTGCGTGGATTGAAACTCTAATTCGGCGTGTGAGATGAGCTTATGCCCCTGTCGCACCCCTCGCGGGTGCGTGGATTGAAACAAGAGAAAAATGGAAATCCTTTTGAAAACGAGGTGTCGCACCCCTCGCGGGTGCGTGGATTGAAACCTCCCGGCCTTGGTCCTCTTTGCAGCCTGGACAAGTCGCACCCCTCGCGGGTGCGTGGATTGAAACTTGAACTATTTCCCGCCTCATCAGGTCAATCCTGTGTCGCACCCCTCGCGGGTGCGTGGATTGAAACGGTATTTTGCACATTTTCCGGCAATAGCGATGTGGTCGCACCCCTCGCGGGTGCGTGGATTGAAACTCGCGGTCTTGGCGATACAAGCGGGATTCTGTGCGTCGCACCCCTCGCGGGTGCGTGGATTGAAACATTGGACTGATCTATCAGGCCGGCCTTCATTTTTTCGTCGCACCCCTCGCGGGTGCGTGGATTGAAACCTTTCATAAACGAATGGCCGGACCAGTTGTCCAGGTCGCACCCCTCGCGGGTGCGTGGATTGAAACAAGGGACAGCCTAATCTTACAAATCCCGAGATTTGGTCGCACCCCTCGCGGGTGAGTGGATTGAAACCAAAAAAACGTCAAGCGCCTGCTT
>Ga0126326_1000409_pt1 | contig 13223 bp, 9 predicted proteins | sample InaspJWI67metaG_FD_94485 | JGI IMG/M metagenome (GOLD analysis project Ga0126326, IMG submission 94485) | Marine gutless worms symbiont microbial communities from Oahu, Hawaii - Inanidrilus sp. 1 OAHU.JWI-67 metaG | ecosystem: Host-associated > Annelida > Digestive system > Unclassified | place... | reverse complement strand
TCCCCGATTCGGGCGGGAGGGGCACCTGAGCGGCATCCCGGGCATGATTCCGGATCTCGCCAACCCTCCCCGCGGATGCCGTTTTCACCCCCGCTGCGCCCATGTAATGGGGGTTTGCAGGCGGAAAAAACCGGCCCAGCGATATGTCGACCGGCAGCACCGCGTGGCCTGCTACCTCTATCCTGAAAATGACAGAACCGCTGCCACCGCGCCGGCGGCAACGGGAGGACATCTTGGCTGAAGAGCTTATCCGGCTGGATCAGGTCAAAACCTATTTTCCGGTCCGTAAAAAATTCTGGAAAAAAACATCTTCGTGGATCCGGGCGGTGGACAGGGTCAACCTGGAAATCTTCAATGGTGAATGTCTGGGGCTGGTGGGTGAATCAGGATGCGGCAAGAGCACACTGGGGCGCAGCATTTTGTGTTTGGCGCCGGTGGTTTCAGGAACCGTCCTTTTCCATGGGCAGCCGATCCAGGCGCTGGACGCGGCGCAGCTGCGTTCGTTTCGACCTAAAATGCAGATGGTCTTCCAGGATCCGCGCGCGTCCCTCAATCCCAAGATGACCGTTTTACAAATTCTCAGGGAGGCGCTCTTGATCTGCCCCGGATTCGATCGGGCACGATACTTGGAGCGGGCCGCTGAACTACTCGACATGGTAGACCTGCGGCCCGAACATCTCTTCCGCTACCCCCATGAATTCAGCGGCGGTCAGCAGCAGCGGATCTGCATTGCACGGGCTCTGGCAACGGAACCCGAATTCATCGTTTTCGACGAGGCCACAAGTGCCCTGGATGTTTCTGTACAGGCCCAGGTCATCAACCTGATGGCGGACCTGCAGAAGCGGCTCAACTTGACCTACCTGTTTATAAGCCACGATTTGAGCATCATGGAGCAGATCTGCCAGCGGGTTGCGGTGATGTACGCCGGAAGGATTACGGAGGTGCAGCATGCCAGGACCCTGTTTGCATCGCCGCGCCACCCGTATACCAAAGTATTACGGGATGCCCTGCCTGTTGCGGATCCAACCCGGCGGCACGAGCTGGCCACCTTGGCAGGGGAAGTACCCAGTTTGTCAAATCCGCCTTCCGGCTGTCGTTTTCACCCCCGGTGTGCTTTTGCAACAGATGTATGCAGTAAGGTAGAACCGCGCATGAGCATTCTCGATAACGGCGATTGGGTGTGCTGCCATCACCATGAGCGCCTGCGGGCAAACGGAGAATTGCTAACTTAACTACAGCCCGGTCTGCCGGGAAAAGGAGACATAATGAATCGTTTACTTGGCATCGGCGTCTGCCAGCTTCAACCTGAATCAAATGATACACAAAAAAATATGGAATCACTCGCGCGACAAATCGAAGTCATGCGCAATTACAGTCCCTGGATCAAACTGGTCTGCGCCCCTGAACTGAGTCTGCAGGGGCCGTATCGCATGGCGGCCTCGGCCCAGACGATTCCGGGGCCCATCACTGAATTTTGTTCCGGTCTCGCCCGCAAGCATGGAATTTACCTGATTCCGGGCTCCCTTTACGAGCAGGCCGGAAAGTTGATATACAACACAGCGCCGGTGTTCGATCCCCAGGGAAAAATGGTTGCGCGCTATCGCAAAATGTACCCGTGGCGGCCCTATGAGACAACCGCCTCCGGCAGTGAAACCGTGGTGTTTGACATCAAAGGTTCGGGGCGGGTGGGTGTCTGCATTTGCTACGATCTCTGGTTTCCGGAAGTTATCCGCGACCTCGTTTGGAAAGGTGCGCAAGCGATCGTGGTGCCGACGTTTACCAGTACCCAAGACCGGAACCAGGAAATCATCCTGTGCCGGGCCGCCGCGATCTCCAACCAGTGCTACGTGATCAGCATCAACGCGCTGGGCAGAGATGCTAAGGGCCAAAGCCTGATCGTCGACCCGGAAGGCAACATCCTGCAGCAGGCCGGGCAGCTCCCCGAGAACCTGATGGCGATGCTGGATTTGGGGCATGTGGACCAGGTACGGAAATACGGCACCTGCGGTGTATCACGCCCCGTCGCCAGCTTTCTGCATGAAGCCCACCGTTTCCCGTACCAGGAGGCCGGCGCCCGGACGCCGTTGGCGGACACCCTTAATATGAAGGGGGTCAAACCTTGATTATTGATTAGGCTGCGCTCTATAATCAATAATCAAGGTTTGACCCCTACTTGACAGTTTGTCAATTTTTTCGACAAGAAACTTATACGTATTGATCGTGGGCCGGGTCTTTTTGTGCGGCTTAGGTGAGCATAGACGGCTACAAGAACAAGTTAGGCTTCGCTGATCCGCGCAATTTTGTCGGAATTCTTTACAAATGCGGCTTCCTGGTCACATTATTTTTAATTTATCGATTTCAATCGTCTTTAAATTATGTGTAATTAAGATTACTTATCCCCATGATCACATCCCTTACTTTCCAACTGTCGGAATTCTATTCAATTTACCATGTGAGACCGTTCCTTTGGGTATTCGAGTGAGAGACAGGAATCATAGATTATATCCTATTAACTGTTAAGTGCTTGAAATATAGATGTTTTCAATAATTTTTGTCTCCTCGGGCGATCTATTGGCACGAATTTCGCACAAATAAAAGGGTTAAGAAAATGACAAGAACTGCATAAGAAAAAGGCAAGAATAATATAGAGAAAACCAGCATCGTTTTAGGAAGAAGGTGCTATTATGATAAGTCTGTGCAAAAAAATCGCTATGCCTGTTATTATGATGTTAGGATTGTCGACAATGCCAGCAGAGGGCCTTATGTTTGAATTTACCGACACTAACAGCGACGTAGGACAAGGCAGGTTTGTAGATGTGACTGAGAGCGTAACTGGTACGGATGAGATATTATTTATGTTCACCATCGGGCCAGGGGGGGCGCATATCAGCCACGTATATTTCGCCGATCCCACAGACATCTTACTTGATATGGTCGAAATCCAAAACTCAGCAGGTGTATCGTTTTCTGAGGACAAAAATCCAAAAAATTTTCCACAGGGCAATCTAATAGGATTTAATACAGACTTCTCGGCGGGGGCTACAGGTGGCGCGGGTAATGGAGTAGATATCGGAGAATCTCTGGGCATTGTCTTTAATCTAGAAAATGGTATGACATATGATGATACCATTTTAGCAATACAAACCGGTGATTTTCGTATCGGTGTCCACGGTAGTGATGCGGGAGTCACACCAATCTCCTCCATCCCCGAACCCACTACTATCCTCCTTCTTGGCTTTGCCTTAGTCGGGCTTTTTGGATTAAGGAAGAAGTTTAAGAAATAAAACAATATTCAATTGTGAAAGAACTAGGGCAGGGTAATTGTTATCCTGCTTTTCTTATTGGCATGTACATATGTTGCGTAGGTCTAAAAAGATAAGCAATTGCTTTTTCATGATGAAAAGGGGTCAAACCTTGATTATTAATTATAAAAAGCCACGTAATACATATTTAAGGTTATGATCCCCTACGTTTGTGCACAACACCGCCCATGAGGTACTCGGAATCGAAACGGCAATGTGCGGAATGAATTGGCTGGCACAAAAAGAATCAAATTTGCAGTGTGGCGGGGATATACAATTTTCATTTCGGCCGGCGTCGCCTATAATAATCTGGGATCGAGCCCTGATTTCTTTGTGATCGGTACCTATCCGGCAGATCAGCGATAGAATATGAATTACAGAAAAACCGGAGAGGGACTACCGTCAGATCGGAACATCGCTAACGTTCCGCTGCCGAAACCGAACCCGTTATTCGGTCCAAGTGTTGAATATGCAAAACGTTCTCTTCAGTCAGTTCCGGGGCTTTTATGAACTTCTTGGCGGCTTCAGCACCCTGGTGCATCTTCTGACGCAGGTCTTCTGACAAGTCGTTGATGATGGTAGCGGGTGCCTTGACAGAAACAAGAAGTTTTTATATTGACTAACCTATTGCTTTTAAACCTAAATCGAGCTAAAAATTCGATTTGAGTGTCCTTCAGAAGTTAATCGTGGCATGCTGTTGCAAAGGACACTATCGATATTATATCCCTCAAATCGAAATGATATAGAATACCGATTGCCATTCCAGGACACTACTAATATCAACCAACGATAAGCTGCGAACATTGAGCGTTTACGCTCTCAATTAGGGTTAATAGGCGTACCTTAAATTATACATCCGCATATCGAGTACTCATGAAACTATTCAACATCCTGGCCGTTCTGATCACCCTTTCAGCAGTGTTCAGCTACCTCAACCACCGCTTCATCAAGCTGCCCACTACAATCGGGGTAATGGCCATCTCGCTTCTGGGATCCCTGGGAATCACGGTGCTGGGATCTCTGGGATTCGGTATGAAGGAAGATGCGCTGATACTGCTCGACAGCATCGATTTTGACGAAACCCTTTTGCACGGCATGTTGAGTTTTTTGCTGTTTGCCGGAGCCCTGCACATCGACCTGGACCGCCTGAGGCGCCAGAAATGGCTCATCGGCACGCTGGCCACGGTGGGAACGGTCAGTTCGACATTTATCATCGGGACCCTGGCCTGGCTGGTATTGGATTGGTTGAATCTCAGGCTGCCGCTGATGCACTGTTTGCTGTTCGGCGCGCTGATATCCCCTACCGATCCGATCGCCGTACTCGGCATCCTGAAAAAAGTCGGGGTGCCGGAAAGCCTGGAAACCATTATCTGCGGCGAATCACTGTTTAACGACGGCGTGGCGGTGGTGGTTTTTTTGGTGATGCTGCAAATTGCCGGGGGAGGACACGACATTACGGCAGGAACGGTGGTATGGCTGTTTGCAAAAGAAGCACTGGGGGGAATTGTCTACGGACTGGTCATCGGAGGTATTGCTTATAGAATGCTCAAAAGCGTCGACAACTACCAGGTGGAAGTATTAGTCACCCTGGCGCTGGTAGCCGGCGGTTATGCACTGGCGGACACGCTGCATCTATCCGGGCCGATTGCCATCGTGGTGGCGGGCCTGCTGATTGGAAACCACGGCCGGCTCCTCGCCATGTCCGACCGCACGCGAAGGCACCTGGATACTTTCTGGGAATTGGTGGACGAAGTTTTGAACGTGGTCCTGTTTGTCCTGATCGGCCTGGAAGTGCTCGTGCTTTCCTGGAACCACAAATACCTTGTCGCCGGTGCGCTGTTGATCCCGCTTCTGCTGCTGTCACGATTTGGGAGTGTGGCTTTACCCGTTACAGTCATGCGGCGCTTTCGCACGTTCAGTCCGAATGTAATCAAAATTCTCACATGGGGGGGCCTGCGCGGCGGCATATCGGTGGCCATGGCATTGTCGCTGCCACCGGGCCGCCACCGCGACATCATCTTGACCATCACCTATGCGGTGGTCGTATTCTCCATTTTTGTCCAGGGACTGACGGTCGGCAAACTCGTTGAATCCGCCCAAGAAGCATAAACCTGCCGCATGTTGGAAGGGTCTGATTATTGATTGGGCAGCGCTCTATAATCAATAATCAAGGTTTGACCCCGTTCAGAAGTTGTCCGTTTAACCACGCGGCAAGCTGGTCTGCAGCGATCTCGACAAACTCATGCAAGACCGCATCAACCTTCCATCCGATGTGCGGCGTCAGCAAAACATTCGGCAGGTTCCTCAACGGGCTGGATGCGGGCAGCGGTTCAACGGCAAACACGTCCAGCCCCGCACCGGCGATGCGATTCTCTCGCAAGGCTTCAATCAGCGCGTCTTCATCGATAATAGCCCCCCGGGCGGTGTTGATCAGCAGGGCCGTCGGTTTCATTTTTGCCAGCCGTTGTCGATTGAGCAAACCGCGTGACTCTTCGGACAGGCGCAGGTGGATAGAAACGATATCGGAACCGGCGAGCAGATCATCCAGACACAGCCGTTCAACACCCGGATCATCCGACTCATAAGATGACTCGCGATTCCATGCTACGACGTTCATTCCAAATGCCGCTGCAATCCTTGCCACAGGACGACCGTGTCGACCATAGCCGAGTATACCCAGCGTGCGACCGGCGAGGGAACCACCCATCGCCTGCGGCCACTCTCCTCTCGACATTTGTCTTGTCAGTGAATGAACATTTCGGATCAAGGCCAACATTAATCCGAAGACCAATTCCGGAACAACGACCGTTGGCCGGATTGCACGCCGACCCAGTGCAATTGTGATGCCTCGCCTGGAGGCGGCCGCTCGGTCCAGATGGTAAGCGTGCCCACCGGTCTGAAGCACGAGTTCCAGGTTGGTGCAGGCGGTAAAAAATTTTTCATCCAGTTGGGTGCGCTCCCGCAAGGCCATCAACACCTGGTAATTTTTCAAATCCGGTAGATCCGAAGGTTCTAAAGGGCGGTTAAGCACCACCACCTCGGCAAGCTTTCGCAGACGGGACATTGCGGGAGCGCTGGCCAGCTGCCCTTCGTAGTCATCAAGAACGAGAAGCCGTATTCGTTTCAATTTCACTCCTTCTATTTAACATAACAGATATCTCTTATAGTATTTAAAGAGCCGGTATCCCACTCACTTTAGCGGTGAGAAGAGATTTTACTTTCACCTCTGATCCTGTTTTAGTTTTTTGAGATGGATTCTAAACTCTTTCCAGCTATTGGGTTCCGATAAAAGAAGGCCGAAAGCGCTCTGGGTCCCAGTTCAAGGTCCGGTCGATTTCTGCCAGAAGCCTATCCTTGTCTTCTGGTAAATTTCCCGACAGATTCAGGTAATTGCTGTAGTGATCGCTGGTCAGGATTGTTCGACACTGGAGGTTTTCGAGCAACAGTCTTGTTTCCTTCAAAACCTGATAGGGTGACAGAAGCCTGAACCGGCCTTTCTTAATCTCATGCAATAAAAGGGTATTAATTTTGGGCACAAGGGTCCGCAGTCGCACAAAATCCGGTTCAATTTCAGTGAGCGCCTCAGCAGTATTCAAAGCATGAATTTCCGATCTTCTAACGCTGCCTAATCCGAGGATGACATATTCGCTGAGATGCATGCCCGCCTCTATTACCATTTTACCGGCTTTGATCTGTTCTGAGGCGCTGGTACCTTTCTTCACCTTTTTCAAAATGAAGTCATCCCCGCTTTCAAGCCCCACATGAATCCGACTGAGGCCGGCTTCCCGAAGCGTGACCAGATCGGCCAGTCCCTTTTTAGCAATGTACTGGGAAGATCCATAAACGGTGATTCTTTGAAGATCCGGAAATTTCTCCCTACTGTAGCGGCATATAGTGGCGAGGTCTTGAGTAGGCATGGCGATGGAATTGCCCGACGGAAAAAAAAGAGTGTTCACCTTACCCTCGTAGAGATCACACGCCTCATCGATGTCTTCGCAGATATCTTTTACAGGTCTTGCCCGATACAAGGGTCCTTTTTTGTAGATCATGCAGAAGGTGCACTTGTTGTGCGGGCATCCCACCGTGGCCTGAATTAACAGGCTATCGGCTTCACTCGGTGGTCGGTATATGGGTCCTTCATAACGCATAGAACAATTTCCTTAATATAGTTAAAACTTTTATCCTGACCAATTCGTTCTGGAAGTTCGGTAATTAATCGCGGACATGTCCACCGGCAACAGGGTCAATGTATTACCGGCATCACCGTATCATGAAACGAACCCACATATAACCCGACTCCCGTGCTTTCCTGATCCTTAAACGTCCTTTTTGCACCGACGGATCAGAACGTGTGCGCACGGTTCTTTTTCAAAATTCCAGATCGAGCGCACCAGTTCATCGCAGCGGGACTCACCGAGAACCGGATCAGCCAGCCAGTGAAATTTGGTTTCCAGCTCCTGATCCGTGGGCAGCGTGTCGGGCGGCTCCCATCGGGGCTCGATTCGACCCGAGGCAAATATCTCCCCCCGGATGGTCTCGATCACCACTTCCGCATAGGTTTTGGCCGGGAAAGCGCTTTCGTATTCCTGCCCCACTTCGGTGGTAATTCTCGACAGCAAATCCCGAATCTCTTCATCGAATATCCTCGGCGGCAGCACCTGGCGTGGGCCAACTTCTCCGTCGATCAGAGCTGCGGCGACAGGATAGGCGATATTGTACTGGGCTTCCTCGGTGTTGGTGGGGGGCCGGGTGCTCAAGGCACATGCCGCATCGAAGCTCCGAATCCGGATCGCCCGGATATCTGACGTCACGACACCCTGTTCATCTTTGATTTTCAGGGCACCGTCCACAGCGGGCTGAGCCCAGCGGCAGGCGGCATAGGGTTTGAAATAAAGATGGAAGATCTGCCAGTCGTGCCCGAGATTCTTTATCCATTCCGGATTCGGTGTATCTGCAAACAGCGGCTCGATTCCCGTGAACCCCTCCCGGGCCATCAAAACCGAGAGCATGGCCACCATGGCGCCCCAGCCGATGCTATCCTTTACCATGGAGGGCGTTTTGATCCCCTTCATCATCGGGCCGATGGGTGCGTGGTATTCCGCAGTTCCCATCGCCTGCCGAAGGGTTGGCGCACTCAATCCCATTATTCGACCGGCGGCCGCCGCACCGGCAACGGCTCCCCAACTTCCCGATGAATGGTAGGTTTCATACCGGGCATGGCGGATGCGTCCGGCTCGGATGCCCAGTTCATAGCCGATGATAAGCGCGGTTAAAAACTCGGCCCCGCTGCATAACGGCGTGCATTCGGCAGCAGACAGGATTACCGGCAAAACGCAGGCCCCCGGATGCCCTTTTGCCAGGCGATAGCCGTCGTCGATATCCAGGGCGTTGGCCGCAAAACCGTTGGCCAGGACAGCACCGCCTGCTGCGGCTTTCGAACCCCGAACGAGAATCGTGGCATCGGACCCGCAAAACTGGCCTTCGGCAATCTTCGCCACAACGCGAGCCGGAGGGGTTTGCGTCCCTGCAATCATAGCCCCCATGGCATCGAGCAGGCAGCGCTTGGACTGGTGCCGGATATCCGGCGACAAGTCTTCACAGTTCAGCTCTTGGATAAACCGGATGACACGATCGGTGTACTTTAGGTCAGACATTATTTTTTCCCGCTGTCTACCCGGGCAAATCGCGCTTCACGGCACATCAGCCCGTCGGTGATGGAATAGTCGCTCTTTTGGGCGCGCCGGACGCCACATTGGGTGTGGAGCCCGGGCGCCTGAAAATAGTCAAATAAAGAATCCGGGCCCGGAGCATCCGGCTTTGATTTCACCCCAGAGGGGTGGAGTTTACTTTAGACATCGAATGGAATGATGGTATGGTAGAATAATTGAATATTGGATTTCAAAAACGGAAATTAGCTTGATTTTAATCTCTGATTTAAAAAATGTATACCAAAATGACCTAATCCTATTGAACCCATTATTCCAACATTCCAGTATTCCATCACCCAACGGCATTTGTCCACGGCACAGCCAGTCGCCTCTGACCTGATCCAGAGAACTGGGAATTCAATATTTGAATAACAACAATTGTCTTTCAATTCCTTAGGTATTCGTCAACTGTTTTCTGGATCGAAATACGCTCCGGCGTTTTCAGGAATCCGGGGACGTTGAAATTATTCTTGCCTGCGGCGACCATGCGCCGTATTATCTGGAACACATGGTCACCGGCCTGAACGTATCCATCCGATACATGCCCGGCGACCATGACAAGCGTGGGTATTGAATTCCCAAGCGATACCTCAATCCAAAACCGTACCATCGTGCAAAGGAGGAGAATTATGGAAATCAAAGAGTTTGCGGGACTTTATTATGCTGATGGCGCAATGGACGAAAAAACACGCCAACTTGTGGCGTTGGCTGCCATGCTGGCGTCCGGGTGCAGCACCTGAGCGCCGGCGCGCTTTGCGGCTGCAAAGCAGGCCGGCGCCAGCCGGGAAGAAATATCCGAGACGCTCTATCTGGCCATGCGAGCCGGGTCTCGAGCGGTTTGGACGACTATCAAAAACAGTATCGACGGCATAGAAGACGAAGTAAAGGCATTCAAGCAGAACTACCAAGCCGAGAAATAGCAATATTGCCCTGATCACGTTGTGGCGCAGTTGACCGGATGAAATCAAGCGTTCACTTTTAAGCCTGGAATATCTATGAATTTCGCTTCTATCGCCAATGTCCTGGGAAAACTGTTGATCGTTACCGGCAGCACAATGGTGTTCCCGTTGATCTGTTCTTTTTATTATCTGGAAGATGATCTGTATCCGCTCGGTGTCTCGGCTGTCATCATCCTTTTATTGGGGCTGCCCGTCTGGTGGATTTTTCGAAAAAGCCATGAGTTGAATATCAGAGACGGTTTTTTCATCGCCGTCTTCGGGTGGATATTGATCTCCGCCGTATCCGGACTGCCTTTCATGATCCACGGATCGATTCCTTCCTTTACCGACGCATTTTTCGAAATGATGTCCGGCTATACCACCAGCGGCGCGACCATTCTTACGGATATCGAAGTGGTGCCGCACGGACTGTTATTCTGGCGAAGCCAAACCCATCTGCTGGGTGGTATGGGTTTTTTGACGTTGACGGTGATATTTCTGCCGCACGGCATGAGCGGGCTGCGCTTGTTTCGTGCAGAGTCGAGCCCCGGTCAGGTGATCACCAAGGAGCGATTCATCCCCCGCAACAGAGACACGATGATCTGGCTCTGGGGAATCTATATGGTCTTGAACCTTTTGGAAATCCTCTTGCTGTGCCTGGGCGGCATGTCGCTTTTCGATTCACTGTGCCATTCGTTCGGAACCGTGTCGACATCCGGCTATTCCCCCTGGAACGCCAGCATCGGCCATTACAACAACGCCTACTTTGACTGGATCATCATTTTGTTCATGTTTTTAGGCGGAATGACCTTCATGCTGTTTTATTTCATGCTGCAGGGCAACTGGCATGTATTAAAAATCAACACCGAGTTTCGCTGGTATGTGGGTTTTCTGCTGTTTTTCTGCGGCATGGTTTCATGGATTTTGTGGAAGGAAAACACCTACGGCAGTTTGATGGATTCCATCCGATACGCGACCTTCCAGGTCACTTCCATCCTGACCACCACCGGCTTCACCACCGCCGATTACGAAAAATGGCCCCAGGCCGCGCAGATGTTTCTTTACGCTGTGTGCTTTATCGGAGCCTGCGCAGGATCGACCACCAGCGGGATTAAGGTCGTCCATTACGTCCTTATCTGGAAACATGGGATTGCCTCGATCAAACGCATATTTTTCAAACCCATGGCGGTCGTATCCGTCCGACTGAACCAGCGCCCGGTCGATCCCCAGATCATCGACCTGGCCGTCTGTTACTTCATCGTCAACATCTTCCTGATTCTGGCAGGGGGGTGTTTTATGGTATTGGTGGATGATATGGACTATGTCACCGGCATGAGTTCGGTCATCGCCGCCCTCATGAACATCGGTCCGGGATTCGGCGCTGTGGGACCGTCTGAAAACTATGCCTTTATTTCCGATGTGGGCAAATGGTTTTTATCCTGGAATATGCTCGTGGGACGACTGGAGATGTTTTCAGCCCTGGTGATATTCTACCCGTCTTTCTGGAAGAGATAAATTCAAGCTAGAAACAATTTCTGCACATCTTTTAAATGGGGTGAAATACAAACGACGATAACCCGCTCATTGCTGTGAATGTGAGTGTCGCCCACCGCGACTTGCCAGGCACCGTTGCGGTAAATTGCACCGATCATGATTTTACCGTAGTAGGAAGTGTCCAATTTGGAAAGGGGTTTGCGGGTGATCGGCGATTTGGGAGCGGCAACCAGCTCAACCACTTCCGCATCAAAGCCGTGCAGATGGGCCACGGAAAGCAATTCCCCCCGGCGGATGAACTTGAGTATCTCGTTGCCGGCCAGGATTTTTTTGTTCAAGGCAATATCCGATCCCATCGTCGCCGCCAGCACCAAATAATCCTCTTTGTTTACCAGAGCGATGGACTTTCTCTGTTTGGCCTGTGAGTGATTATTTTGCGTGTTCATGATGTGCTTGGCCAGCACGCAGCTCATGATGTTGGTCTCATTCTCGCCTGTGGCGGTGATAAAGGTATCCATATCCAAAAGTCCGGCGGCTAACAGAACATTTGTATCCGAACCGTCTCCATGCAGGATTTCTGCGTTGTCCAAAGCAAAGGACAACTCCTGGGCACATTTTTCATCTTTTTCGATCAACCGGACATCGAACGACTCTCCCAGAAGTTCGGCCAGACGACGACCCACCAGACCGCCGCCTAGAATCATCACCCGATGGCGCTTTTGCTGCTGAACACCCGTCATCTCCATCAACCTGGGCAAATTTTCGGTGCTGGCCATGAAAAAAGCCTGATCCTGAGGCAAGAGCTCATGCTCCCCGCCGGGTATAATCGTCGTAATTCCGCGCGCAACTGCAACGATCCGGAATGGGAAATCCCGATGCTCTTGGGAAATTTCTTGCAGGCGTCTGTATGCCAGCGGCGAGGCGTCATGAATGCGGGTGGCCATGACCTGAATTTGTCCCTCGGCCACATCGATGATGTCGTTGCCTGCTCGAAGTTTGATCAAACGCACGATCTCTTGCGCGGCCAGTTCTTCGGGGTGGATGATCAGATCGATTTTTAAATCTTTGGTGTTGAGGATCGAGCCTTCATCTCCGAATTCCAGGGAGCGGACCCGCGCGATCTTGCGTTGTATGCCAAAGCGGTCCGCAATCAAGGAGGCCATCATGTTGACGGCGTCATTATCGGTGACGGCGATGAGGTAATCCATCTTCTCTGCGTTGGCTTCACGCCAGCATTGGATGCTCATGGCATTGCCCTGAATCAGCCGGGCATCCAGATTTCCTTCGGCCTCGCGGATCAACCCGCCGTCCGATTCGATGGCCGTGATCGCGTAGCCTTCATGTATCAGCCGTTTGGCCAGGTAAAGCCCGACGCCGCCAAGTCCCAGGATCAGGATATTCGTAGACTCCGTCGATTTCTTCAAAGCCATAGGTTAAAACAGCCTTTCGTTGGGCCTAACTTGAGTTTTTCCCGCACAGTCCCGACGAAACCGGTCGAAAAACTCCACACTTAATATGTACTGTGACCCGCATTGTCAACTTATAGCGGTTGTCATAAATACGTTCCGTTTGAGCCATTACAAAATAAGGAGGTTCTTATGGCATTTCCAGGTAAAAGTAACTTGTGACAACCGCTATATCATTTTATTTATGCAAAGAAGCGTATGTTCTTTGAAAATACTGTCTGTGTACCAACACATGAAACGGCTCTTCATTATCCCAAGCCGCAAAGAGCAGCCAAAGAAGATATTAAACCATCACGCCGTGTGGATGGCTATCTA
>Ga0126326_1000408_pt1 | contig 13225 bp, 9 predicted proteins | sample InaspJWI67metaG_FD_94485 | JGI IMG/M metagenome (GOLD analysis project Ga0126326, IMG submission 94485) | Marine gutless worms symbiont microbial communities from Oahu, Hawaii - Inanidrilus sp. 1 OAHU.JWI-67 metaG | ecosystem: Host-associated > Annelida > Digestive system > Unclassified | place... | reverse complement strand
TTATCCTGGTTCATGGGTGGTGTATCCTTTCCTTTTTAGTGTGGCCGGTTGACTGCTGCTAACAATCTACCGGTGGATACACCGCCTTTTCCTTTAAACACAACTTTTAAATATAACTCGCATAAAGCTCGACTGCACCTTCTCCACTAGCCCAGTCATCTAACTGCGGTATCCATGGCTGAGTACAATCATTATCCCCCCCAAAGTAGTCACAATCATCGACTCTTGCCATGGTTTCTCGATGCAATCGCACGTCCTTTCTATGTCACAACGGTAACCTGCACTCGCGCCGCATCCAACCAAGCCCTCTAATTCTAATAAATGTCTTTCGTCAAAGAGGATATATGGATCTCTACTAGATCTTTCCTCATAATAAAGATCTAATAAGTGGTCAAAATAGGCCCATGTATCTGGGAGGCAAGTAATTGGGATATCGGGACAATTATTAACGATTACGGGGGTATCCTGAGGGCAATAGTCGCTAGAGCAGAGCCCGGCACGACACACTGCCGCCCCTACCTCCGGGTCTGGGCAGACCCTATCGCAAAAGCCGCAATTGGTAACATCGGTTTGGAGGTTTACGCAGACACCGCTGCAAACAACCTCATTCACATCATTGCATCCGGCACCGCAAACACCGCTTACACAGGTTGCAAATCCTCCAGGGCAGACATTGCCGCATCCACCGTAGTTATTAACATCAGAGTCAGTATCAAGGCATACACCACCACAATCTGTCAATGCCCCACAATCGTTTGCGCATTCACCCGCCGAGCATACTGCCGTTCCGCCTACAGGGTCTTTACAAACATTGCCGCAAGCGCCACAATTTAGAAGGTCAGTGGACGTGTCTACGCACGCCCCACTGCAATCCGTTAGAGGAAAGCAGGGATCGGGCGGCGGGTAATCTCCGTAGTCCGAAAAATTAACGTCGACTGTGGGGGTTGTTTAGCTACTCGTGTAAATTCTCAGGGTGGCATTCCAGAAGCTGAAATCGGGGGGAGTGAACGTGACTTGATAATCAACCGATGCTCCGCTGAGGAGAACGCCCAGGAAAGCTATGTCAACAACCTGGAAGGCTCCCAATGGGTTGTATGTCCACTCGAAACCAGATATAGAGACCTTATCTCCTTCAGCGTTAATGAACGTGCCTCTCATCGTTGCCGAGTCGCCGACGTACACAGCGCCAAAGTCATAAGTTCTCGGTTTAGCTACGACATCTGCACAGACAGGCGCTGCGCAGAATAATACCGTCAAAACAGCAGAGAAAACAATTACTCCAAACTTGCTCTTTTTCATCTTAACCTCCTTTCCTGCTTGTCAGCCTGCTATGAACCAGTTTCCGAGAATTAGTTAAAGAGATGAGATGAAAGATAAGAAGTTGCTTTTCCAAAGCGGACAAATGGATAATGGTGGATAGTGTATCGACTTCAGCTGCAGCTCAACATATTGAGGCGTCAATTAAACGGACCAATAACCATCCAGATGGCGGAAGTGGGCTTTGTTGTCCATATCGATTTTTGGAAGTGGAATTGAGAATTTGGGCAAATTCGGGCATAGCTCACCGTTTTGCCCACGGCTGGATTTTTTTAAATGTAGGCTTACGTCTTCGTTCTACGAACTACGCCGCGACAAGTCAACCGGATAACCTGTCGAGAGCCTCCCTTCTAGGGCCTCAGGGTCAAATGACAAGGTCGAGCGATCAGCATCGATTAAGTAACGTGTCGCGCCGAAGCAAAAGCAGCGAAGGCGGATCATCCTCGCTGGGCGATGAGGACTCATCATATATGATGAAGGATTCAGTCCGCCGGCGGATTGACTCGCGGAGGCGGTTTGCGTTTGACATGCCATAAGCCCAGGTGCTCAAGGATTTTTTTCACGAGCTGGTCGTCCTCGATGAACGCGATAATGCGCTTAGAACCTAAACACTTAGAACACACCAATGGATTATTCCGCCGCGGCGGATAGATTTTTTGTATCAGGCGCGCCCAGCTCTTACGGAATTCTTTGGATGAAACCTCAGATTCAATCAACGCCGGTACATCATCATCGGTTCCCGATTTTTTTAGCAATCTACGCAACTTATTTATCGTCTTGACGCCTGATAGCTATTCTTGCGCCATTTCCCACAAACGTCTGCATGTTAAAGCCGATCTACCCCCTGAGGTTGGCTGTATTCTTTTCTAGCCTGGACGGCTATTTCGATATCATCTGTTTTATCCACTTTTTAAACATAACATCACTGAAATTATAAGAGCTGTTTTTAATGACGATGTCATTGTTAACAAGGTATTCAACCGCTTTTTTTACCTGAGAAGGACCTTTTAGCCCCACCCTCTGAATGTTATCGATCTGGTATATATTAGATCCTCCGGAAATATACAACAGTACGCAGGCTTTTTTCTGATTTAGGTATAATCGTCAAGCGATTTTATACCGAAAGTGAATTTACCTCTGGTATAATTGACGGCTGCGCCGTACCCATGGTTATTCGTGGGTTGTCAGTGGCGAGAATAAGATCGATTGGAATTTAGCCAGATAAATATGGAAAGGCAGACTTGAGAAGGATGAATTATTTGAGCAACTCGAAAAACCCGAATTTTGATGCCCTCTTGTCGAATGTGAGCACACAATTACAGCCGGAAAGTTTCGACGAGTGCGCAATCAAAAGATCCGAAAGTTCAATTTTGGTTTCTTGTGCGGAAGAGATAAAGCTTTGAATTGCTGATTGCGCCTCAAACTCCAGGATGGGCATTAATAGAAGGTCATTTATGGATTCCAGTATTTCCCGCCTGGATATTTCATAAACGGATTCCAGCACCCAGATTGTCTCAATCACAACTAGCAAAGGCACAAACAATGCTTCTTTGTTGATCTCAACCTGTTTGAATGCCCTGTATACGATTTGTGCTTGTCTCTCATCATCCCGCACGAGGAAACGAACAATCACGTTCGTGTCCACGGCCTTCATCGGAACCCCCCCTGCATTTTCTTTCTTATTCCGGCATCCATCTTCTCGATAGAAATGAGCTTCCTTTCCGGCCTGTATAATCTACCGAATACATCATCGACCATCTTCGTGACCGGCCTAAGAAGCGCTTCTCTTTTTTCGGTTATGATAAATTCAACTTTGTCTCCAGCATGCAACCGCAGAGTAGTCCGAATTTCTTTCGGAATCGTAACCTGTCCTTTGCTTGTTACCTTAGCTAAAGTCATGGGAACAAAATCTCCTTACTTTAATTATATTTCTTACTTTACCGTAAGGCAATACGGAATTACTGTCAACCGATTTTTTGAAGCAAGGCAAGCTTGTCTGACCAAAATAACTAACTGAAATTATTGAAATAGATTCCAATCGAGGCCCAGGTGCTCAAGGATTTTTTTCACGAGCTGATCGTCCTCGATGAACGCGATAATGCGCATAGAACCTAGGCCCTTAGAACACACAAATGGATTAACATTATAGATTTTTTGTATCAGGCGCGCCCAGTTCTTACGGAATTCTTTGGATGAAACCTCAGATTCAATCAACGCCGGTACGTCATCATCGGTTCCCGCCTTTTTTCGTAATCCACGCGACTTATTTGAGTAAAATCCATAGTATCTGATCAGGGCGGGCTTTGTGTCTTCGTGCCTTTGTGGCTGAACTGTTGCCATCGCCTAAGAATCACGCGCAAAAACACAGACGCTTTTTGAAAATCCCGCACAGCGCACAAAAACCGGCCGGAATCTATTTTCCGTAAATAATCACCCGATCGTGACGCCAGATTCCGAGAACATTAAAAATTTCGCGATCGGCGAAGTAGATCGTTTCCACCCCGTGTTGCCGGGCAATATCGCCGATGGCGTTGGAGTTAAACTCGGCATAGATCCCGTAGCCGGTAATCGGCTCCTTGATCCGAATTACTTTACCGCTGGCATCGATAACGAGTTCGTTCGGCGTGCTGTTGAGTTTTTCCGACATCGGAACCTTGATACGGGTATAGACCAGACCGGTCAGGACGTCACTGCCGCTGGCAAAAGGAAAGGCACAGCCGGAAGCCAGCAGGCATAGCAAAATAAAAAAAATCGCCGGATTGATTTTCACTTTCCCACCCCTGGTTGAGCTTGCAGTGGCATCAATCTCCGTAGACAATAATGCGCCATCTCGTGTACAGGCCCAACATGACCTGAAAAATTTCCTGATCCGCGTGCCTCATCACCGTAATGTTCCCATTTCGGGCGGCTGCCGCGTAACTGGCATCACCCCACGCCACCAGCCAGAAAACGCTGTAGGCTTCGGCCACGCCTACCTTGGATCCCATTTCGGTGCGGTTCAGATCGGTGTCATAAGGGGTCTTGGTATTCACGTAGGCGCAGCCGTATAAGAAAACAGCCGTTAAAAACAGGATAAAGAGATACTTATGGACTTTCAATTCTACCTCCCCTAAACGGTGATATTACCGATATTCAGGTGACGAACCAGAATGACTTCCGGTTTTCCGGGCCGATGCCGTGGTTAGTTTTCGTACGCACAGGGCGACTTGATCCGATATATAGCAGCCGGTGCATTCAACATCAAAATTCCGATATCAATGACGGGATTTCGACCGATGGTCATTTTAGCATAAACGCTGTGGCCTTGGCAATTAATCAAACATCGAACAAGTTCTTGACAAGTCTTTTTGTAGCACATAAACATATACCGCCGTTTGCCGCGACAGATCACTTTCCACAACAGCTCACGTAACATCGAAAATGTTCTCAGTCCGGCCGCGCCGATATTGATGACATATCCGGGGCGACAGCTCATTTTGAAAATGATCGGAGGTTCCTTGCAGAAGGGGTGCCACGAATGGAAATCCGCCACAATCGCAGACGCTGGATACGAGAAGTATTAAATCCTCCCGAAATCGGGATCCTGTATACGCATAACAAAGGATTTTTCCCCGGTACGCAACCCGCAAAACAACCATCTAGGCTGTTTGTCGACTTACTGAATCGAAGCCTGGGCGGTGTGATTATCCGCACCAAGTGGCAGGTCGAGTCGGAGGTCGACTTCCACCTGCAAATCCACAGCGCCCTGGAAGAAACCTGGGAGACGGTAAATGTAAGGGCAAAATGGACGAATAGCGATTCGCACCAACCCGGATATAACATCATCGGTGTGGAGTTCCAACCGGAAGCGGAGCCGCCCCGGTTACCCGAAGAGGTTCGTATGGGCAGTGGATTCATGCCGCTTGCTTCGGATTATGATTTTTTGAAAAACTTGCCTATATATAAAACGATAAGCAGAGATGCGGTTTGTTCTGTACTGAACTGTTTAAAATACAAACACGTAAAAGCCGGTCGCAGATTGTTGAAACAGGGCTCGAGAATCGATGCCTGTTATTTCATTCAAAGCGGTTCTTGCATCGTCGAGGTTGAGGATAACGGAAAAAAATTCCCGATCGACCGTATTCAGACCGGGGGTATCGTCGGTGAAACGGCAATCTTGAACGATCACCCGCTGGGTTTCCATGTGGATGCCGAAACCGACCTGGAGCTGTGGGCGTTAAGCCGGTCGGATTTTGATGCGATTTGCAGCGACCACCCGCAATTGCATAATTTTCTGACCCACCTTCTCATCGACCGGTTCTCGCCAACGAAACACACGGAGAAAAGAAAAATCGGGACGTATCTGATCACGGACATGGTTGGAGAGGAATCGCACAGCCTCGTGTACAAGGGGCTTCACCAGCCTTTCAACCTGCCGGTTACGATTAAAATGATCAAACACCAGACGGCACTGGATAGCGCGTTTCAGGAGTACTTCCACAACGAATCGCCAACAATCACCGGATTTAACCATGAAAATATCATCAGCATCCACAAGATCATTGAACGCTTTCGCACCGTATTTCTGATCATGGAACGCTTGGATGGAGAGTCGTTAAAATCCTTGCTGCAACGGTGGATTATCTTACCGCTGCCGCGGGTTACCGACTTTTTGATGCAGACCTGCAGCGGGCTCGACTGCGCCCACCGCCAGGGTATCGTCCACCGTGATATCAGTCCGGCCAACCTGGTGATCATGCCCGGCGATCGTTTGAAAATTGTCGATTTCGGCCTGTCCCCGCCCGACGAAGGCAGTAATCAAAAGTTGAGCGATTCCTTGCAGTATAAAGCCCCTGAGCAGATGGAAGGCCGCAATCCGGATCAGCGAACCGATATTTATGCCGCCGGTGTCGTCGCTTTCGAGATGGTTACTGGAAAAAAAATGTTTCCGGATGATGATCTATCGGCGTTGGCTGCAAAAAAACTCGACCAGGAGTTGCAGGACCCATCCAAGTGGCAACCGGGTCTGCCTGAAATATTGCGAAGATTTATTTTAAAGGCCTGCGCCCCGCAGCCGGAAGAAAGATTTCAGAATGCGCGCCAGGCCTTGATTCACTTGCAGCCGTTGTATGACTCCTACGGATTGGATCGACAAAACCAGATAGACAAACACAGAAAAATGGTCACCTTTTCATTGCTTTACAGTGGAAAAAACCAGCCGGCTTTGAAAAAGCTGCTGCAGGACTTTAACAACCAATTGAAACAACTGGATGCCGAAATCAAAGCGGCAGACATTCAGGATACGTAAATTTTTCTTGCAAGAAATTAAAAAATATATATAATGCACGATTTCGATTTAATCCAAAACCCTTAGAATGAATCTGACTTAGACTTTGTAGTAGGAGGTGTTGCATGACGACAAAATGGGTATATTCTTTTGATGAACTTGATGAGGCTCAGGAATATGTCGGCGGAGACTGGGAAAAGGTCCGCGGGTTCCTGGGCGGAAAAGGCGCGAACCTGGCCGAAATGGTGCGAATCGATATACCGGTCCCACCAGGCTTTACCGTTACCACCGAGGCTTGTAATGCTTACCTTGACGGCGGGGGAACCATGCCCGATGGAATGTGGGAGCAGGAGTTGGAAGCGTTAAAAAAAGTGGAAGACGCCACCGGTAAAAAATTCGGCGATCCCAAAAATCCGCTGCTGGTATCCTGCCGTTCAGGCGGCAAATTCTCCATGCCCGGTATGATGGATACGGTGTTGAACATTGGTTTGAACGACGAAACCGCCAAGGGTATGATTGCCTTAACCAATGATGAACGCTTTGTATATGACGCCTATCGGCGACTGGTCGCCATGTTCGGCAGTGTGGTGATGGGCGTGCCGGATGAACCGTTTGAGGAAGTCCTCACCGCGGCCCGCAAAAAAGCCGGTGTCGAATCAGATTCTGACCTGTCGGCCGAGGACTGGAAAGCGGTCACCCGAAAATTCATGGAAATCTACCGCCACCAGACCCACCACGATTTCCCGACAGAACCTTTAGAGCAGCTTAAACTGGCCACCGAAGCCGTTTTCAAAAGCTGGAACGGCAAGCGCGCGGTCGACTATCGTAATGCGGCCGGAATTGCCCACGATCTGGGTACGGCGGTGAATATCGTAACCATGATTTTCGGCAACATGGGGAATGACTGCGCCACGGGTGTGGCCATGACCCGCAACGGATCGACCGGTGAAAATCATCTGGAGGGGGATTATCTCACCAATGCCCAAGGTGAGGATGTGGTGGCCGGAATTCGTCTGACCAACAATCTGCAGGAATTGCAAGCAGAAATGCCGGCCGCGTACAGTGAATTCGAGCAGATTTGCCAAAAACTTGAGAAGCACTATCGCGAAATGCAGGATGTGGAGTTTACGATCGAAAATCGAAAGCTCTGGATGCTGCAAACCCGCGATGGGAAGCGTACGGCTCAGGCCGCGGTGCGAATCGCCGTGGAGATGGCCGAGGACGGACTGATCAGCCGCGAGGAGGCTGTCATGCGGGTGACGCCGGAACAGGTTGATTTCTTTTTGCACCCGCAATTTAATCCGGAAGCGACAAAGTCGGCCAAATCCTCCGGCCAACTGCTGGCAGAAGGTCTCAATGTTTCACCCGGTGCTGCCTGCGGTGTGGTGGCCTTTGATGCCGATCTGGCCGAAGCCTGGGCTCAACAGGAAAACAAGCAGGTCATTATGGTTCGGCCGGAAACCAAACCGGATGACGTGCACGGCATGCTGGCGGCCGAAGGCATTCTGACGAGCCGTGGTGGTCGAACCAGTCACGCCGCCCTGGTGGCCAGGCAGTTCGGTAAACCCGCCGTTGTCGGCGTGGCAGAACTGAATATTGAACTCGCCAAACGCCAGATGAGTGTCAATGATAAAATCATACATGAGGGGGACTGGATATCGATCGACGGTACCAGCGGCTCAGTTTATACCGGCCAATTGGATACCATCGTGCCGGATATCAAAGACCCGTGGCTGCTGAAGCTGCTGTCCTGGGCGGATGACTACCGGCGCCTGGGTGTGTGGGCCAACGCCGATTATCCCCGGGATGCGCAGCGGGCACGTGAATACGGTGCCGAAGGGATCGGTCTGTGCCGCACCGAGCATATGTTTTTCGAAGCCGAGCGGCTCCCCCTGGTTCAAAAAATGATCATGACCGATCTGCCGGTCGAGCAGAAAGAAGCGCTGAGTGCGCTGCTGCCTTTTCAACGGGAGGATTTCGCCGGTCTTTTCCGGGTCATGGACGGCCTGCCGGTCATCATTCGTCTGATCGATCCACCCCTGCATGAATTTCTGCCCAATCATACCGACCTGTTGCGTAAACTGGCCGATCTCAAAATACGTTTGCAGCAGGCGGGCAACTTGCAGGAGATCGACGAGCTGCTGCAGCAAGTTAAAGAAAATGAAAGCCTTTTGAGAAGAGCCGAAATTCTTAGAGAAGAAAACCCGATGCTCGGTCTGCGCGGTGTCCGCCTGGGCATTCACATCCCCGAGCTTACCACCATGCAGGTGCGCGCCATATTTGAAGCAGCCTGTGAAGTAACCAAAGAAGGCATCAGCGTGCACCCGGAAGTGATGATTCCGCTCACCAGTCATGTCAACGAGCTCAGGGTGCAGCGCGAAATACTCGAAGCCGAAGCCAAAAAGGTCATGCACGAGCAGGCCATGGACATCGATTATAAGTTCGGAACCATGATCGAAATACCCCGCGCCGCCTTGACGACCGATCAAATCGCCAAATATGCGCAGTTTATATCCTTCGGGACCAACGACCTGACCCAGACCACCTTCGGCATATCCAGAGACGATGCCGAGGCGGGATTTCTGATCGAATACATGGAAAAAGAAATCCTGCCGACCAACCCGTTTGCCGTAATCGACGAAGACGGTGTCGGTGAACTCATGGACATCGCCGTTACCAAAGGTCGCTCCGTCAATGCCGACCTGGAATGCGGCATCTGCGGCGAACATGGCGGAGAGCCCCAATCCATCACCCTGTGCCACCGGCTCGGATTGACCTATGTCTCCTGTTCACCCTTCCGGGTGCCCATCGCCCGCCTGGCCGCGGCCCAGGCCGCGTTGAATGAGAAGAAGGCATCCGACGCGTGAGGTGAAGTACTATAATTTAAATTACAATTAGTACCAGTATTTTTAAACTAAAAGGCTGACAGCAACTCATTTTGTCAGCCTTTTTATTTCATTTTAGCAATTACATATCGAAAATTGCTGCTATTTGCATACAGTGCTGAGGTACATTACATGGCAGTGCTACTGCAGATACGGTTAGAATATTACCAGCTTTATTATAGAAAGAAAATGACGAATATATAGCAAAACCATCGCCAACATTGTATGACCACAATATATAGTGGTTGCGTTAAATTAATAAGGTGCGGCATCCATTGAGAATAGCGCACCTTTCTTAATACCAGCTCGAATTAAAGCATAGCCGAATATTGGACTCAGCATCTTTGATTTTTCAGGTCTAATTCGGCTCCTTCAAATGCCCGGTTCTCCAGAGTGACATATACGATTCAAATATCTAATTTTACTGGAATCCGCATAGTGGCAAACTGTCTGTATTGCGATGGTTCCCGAGTTAATCCCTCCGTATAGTCATGCGTCTAAACGTTTCTGATGGCAATTCCCCAAAAAGCTTTTTGTAATCTTTAGCAAATTGCCCCATATGCCAAAAGCCCAGAGCATTGGCAACCTCAATAATTTTTCCTTTCCGGGAGGGTGATCTTTTCAGAATTCGTCGCACGGCGTTCAGTCGATGCGCGTTTAAGTATGCCTTCGGCGGCATGCCATATCGCGACTTAAAAGTTCTTAGTAGAGTGCTTTCACTGATACCGACCTGGCTGGCTACTTCCTTGACCAATAGGTGTCTTTGGTTGTTGGCCCTTATATAAGCCTCAATCTGTTGCCAAATCCTTCTCCTTTTTTCTGCTAAACGATGACCATCTTGTGGATTATAAAAAGGTAGACAACTGGCCAAATTTTCAGCGATTTGGATATTTACACTGTATTGAAACTGTTTGTTTTCGATCAGTGATGCATCTTGTCGAAGGCTCGACAACGCACTGGAAGAGCACTTTCGCAGATCCTCTATTATAGGCGCAGGAAGTTCTATTAATTCATCACTGCTTAGAATGTTTTTTCCATCACATGACTTTCCCACAGCGGTAAAATGGCAGATGAATTCCAACGAAAATGAAAAGGTAAAAACCTCGACCAATTTGCCACGTGTAACAGAATCTATCTCAGATCCAGGATGAAATATCATCAATTGATTGGGAGAAATTTCTTTCTTTCTCCATATCAAATGAGATGTTGGATCTGCCAAGACGGCACATGTAAGCAACCCATTCGGTGGATCCCCTGTTTGATGAGTCCTTCCGGTGAAGAGTGCATGGGACACCAGCATTTCACCTGAGTCAAATTGGGTTAGTACATTTTTTGTGGGTCGATTATCGAGTCGAAGGATTTCAAGCTGCCAGGACCTAATTGCCTCCTCGAATTCATCGAAATCCAAGTATTTGCGACTGGTGAAGAATGGCTTCCGGTCTGGCATTTTGGGGCTCATATTGACGGATTTTTGATGTGGTGAAGTTAAATCAGTGATTATATTAGGTGACCATTTTGGTAAAGTCAATCAAGTTACAGGTGCGCAATGCGACAAGCTGCATCGAAAATTTCATTTGATTCAAGGAGGTTAAAATGAACATTCGGCTCTTAATCCTGATGATGGCAATCGGCAACCTGCTGATTCACGGTATGATGACATATCCAGTTGAAGCGAGTGGATCTGCCAAAATCATCCACGACTCAGAGTATTACATTTTGAAGGCTCAGAATGGGGAAAGGTGGGCGGCCGCCGACAAAGTTGTCGACGCCAAACTGGCAGCATTTCGTGAAAAAAACAATGGCAAGCCGCCAAATATCCTATACATCTTGATAGACGATATCGGATTTGGGGATTTAGGGATTCCGGAATTGAACGCTATTCGCGGATATAAGACTCCTGTAATGAACAAATTCGCTGATGAGGGTATGCGTCTCGCACGCATGTATACCGAACCATCCTGTACACCCACACGGGTTGCATTTATGACCGGACGACAACCCTATCGAAATGGGATGGGCGACACAAAGGTTGATATCGACGGGTCCGGCCTCGCTGCCAAGGAAGTCACCCTTGCAGAAGTGCTGTCGGAATCTGGCTACAACACAGTTCATATCGGCAAGTGGCATATTGGAGATATCATGGAATCCTGGCCCAACCACCAGGGGTTCGACTTTGCGTCTTTTCCCATCCACCAGCAAGGCCAGTTGACCATCTTCAACGATGACGCCGCTAATGAAGAAGTCACTATGGGTATCGGCAAGAACAACTACGACGACCGCTTCACCCTGGATAACTTTTTCCGTCCGGACGCTTCCCATATGGCGACGGTTGTGGAAGGCAAACGTGGCGAGAAGGTCCGTGAAGTGCACATGAAGCCCGGAGAACGTTGGAACCAGAAAAAATACGAAGAGATGAACGACCGCTTCCAGCGCCAGGCGCTTGAGCACTTGCGAGAACTCGCCGAGCAGGACAAGCCGTTCTTTTTACAATACTGGCCAGTCATTCCTCTATATAATCCCCGTACAACCCGTGATCAGTACACGACTCCAAACGGTGGTACCTACGTCGAAAGCATGAAACAGCTCGATGGTTGGATCGGTGAGATTCTCGCTGAAATCGACAAAATCGGAATCGCTGAAAATACAGTCGTCGTGATTATGGGCGATAACGGTCACTTCACCAAGTATTCGCCAGGTAGTGGTTTTACTCTATTGATCTATCGTGGGGGTAAAGCCGCTACGACGGAAGGCGGCGTGCGCGTCGATGCTTTTGTTCGTTGGCCTGGCATGATTGCGGCTGACTCCGTTGTCGCTGATATCGTCCACGTTACAGATCTGTTTACGAGTATCGCGAAATTCTGCGGCGCAACCGACAAGATCCCCACGGATCGTGTGATCGACGGAGTGGACCAGACTGCCCTTATGTTGATAGGTGAGACCAACGGTCGGCGCGATCACGTCTTCATCTATTCAGGTAATTACCTGCAGGCAGTGGTGAAAGAGCAGTACAAATTCAAGGCTCCGAAAAAAGGAGAAAATCCCATCGTAGCCAAGTTCTATGACCTTTTCCGTGATACCCGCGAGGAATATTCTGTGTCCACTGAAATCGGGGCGTGGGGCGGTGCAGAATTCGTGCGCATGATTCAACGACACAAGATGAGGAAAAAGGAATATCCAGATGAACCGAATGCCAAAGGTCGCCCATATGACGGCATCGTAAACTTGCGTCCCGAAACGATAGCTGCCGTGGAGGCGTTCCTGCTAAAGAAAAGCTCACCGACACTGAAATAACAAAAGGCCATAAACCAGTAAAAACTAGGGTCGGATAGGGCTCTTAACTACTTATCATCACAGTCCTCCAGCCCGATTTACTAAATGTGCAAGCACAAAGAAATCTCCACACTTCGACTCTTAGTCCAGTATACCGTTGATTAGCAAAAAGGCGCTGATTATCTGATATATTCCGCGCCGTTTCGATATCGATTGCCTCTCACTGAACAAATATCAATAATTGTTATATGTATGTAGTCTGATAATACGATTTGCACTTGAGACATGGATACAATCTCTGCTTAATATTCTTGCCAAAACCTACACTGACTAACTATCAAACCATTATGCGGTATTGGAACACAATCATGAGTTATATTTAAAAGTTGTGTTTAAAGGAAAAGGCGGTGTATCCACCGGTAGATTGTTAGCAGCAGTCAACCGGCCACACTAAAAAGGAAAGGATACACCACCCATGAACCAGGAT
>Ga0126326_1000405_pt1 | contig 13251 bp, 23 predicted proteins | sample InaspJWI67metaG_FD_94485 | JGI IMG/M metagenome (GOLD analysis project Ga0126326, IMG submission 94485) | Marine gutless worms symbiont microbial communities from Oahu, Hawaii - Inanidrilus sp. 1 OAHU.JWI-67 metaG | ecosystem: Host-associated > Annelida > Digestive system > Unclassified | place... | reverse complement strand
TCGACTTCACCATCCGCAACGCCTGGCAGAAGTAATTAGAGGAGTTAAATTTGTCAATGGTGTCGAAGAAAAACGGATTGCCGCCTAATTTCTTCATACACAACTATTGACTATATCTCCCATAACGATGAGGTATTACTTAAATTGTGGAATGGGATTGTTGGTCAGATTAATGAAAAATACGATATCATTATATTCTATGTACCCCGTAATGAAGAATTGAGGCTTATTTTTGAAAAGGGATTTGAACGGTTCGAAGATAGAGATCATGTTTCAGCAAATATTCCATATATAGATTTTTGGCAGAAACACGATATTCAATACATCGTCTTTGGGAACAAAAAGATCGAAAATGAGATAACTTGGTTGGAGATACAAATTTATTCTACCCTAGATGGAAGACGTTTACTTGGAAAGAAATATACTGGTTATGAGCATGATTTAGAGAATCTATTTAAAAAGGTTACGACATCCATATTACAGGTTCTTGGTAAAAGTCCTTAGATGAATGGATTGACATATTAAAACATAAAATGACATTGGAGCTGACGGCCCGAAAATCGTGTATTTACGTAAATGCCGTGCTATCTTTACACACATCAGGGCCGCAGCTAACTGTCGGCGAATCCCGCGGTAAGATGTTATGTTAGGCGCAATTAGAATGGCATTTATTGACAATGCATGATCAGAAAATGTCAATTTTTAACAGTCTGCATTAATACATTATAAATTTCAATAAAAAAGTTATTAGTAAAGGTAGTAAAGGGAAATTTTAAAATACTTATGCTTTTACGTTTATAGCTACTCGCAGCTTTGGGTGCAGGTGATACGCGGGCGTTAGGCCACAAAGGAATATATGAAAAAGATAATTCCATGTTACTCGGCAATTGTATTTATCATTCTAATGGTGGCGGCCTGTCAAGACATAGGAAAAGCCTATAAAATACCAAATGAGTCTATGAAGCCTACTCTTGTTACTGGGGACCGATTATTTGTAAATTTCCATTATTATCTTACAAACGAACCAAAAAGGGGTGATGTAGTAGTCTTCAAGTTTCCGAAAGATAAGAAAAAGGATTACTTAAAACGTATTGTTGGATTGCCAAACGAAGAAATTAGAATTAACGAGGGGCACGTGTTCATAAACAATACAATATTAGAGGAAGACTATGCCTTATTTGAGGGTGATTCGCTAGAAAAAAATATGGATACTGTTCATGTGCCTAGTGAACATATCTTTGTTATGGGGGATAACAGAAACAATAGCTATGATAGTAGAATGTTTGGCACAGTGCCAATCAAGGATATTAAAGGTAAAGCAACTAGAATTTATTGGGCAAGAGAAAAAAGTAGAATATGGTCTGAAATTAAATAGGTGGCCTAACATATTTATGGCCTTCCTTTGTCAAGGAAAAACTCCTCCTATAGACTGGAAAAAGGATATTTTTTATTTCCGCCTTGTACGGTGACGTCTTGAAAAGGACTTGTTACTCTAGCTTTGGCTTTCCGCCGCTGGTTTCAGACTATTAAGTGTCTGCTCCAAATCACGCTAAAGACGTGACCTAAAGGCATCGAAATTATCCGTTTACTGCCGTTGGAACTTGGCAGACGGTCTGCCCGCCGAGTGCGGATCTTAGAAATTTATTTGGATTCCTTTTCAGGGCGGATCAGACGGCAGTATGATGAAAAATCCTGCACCAAAGTGAAGCGGCCGATGTCATGGATTTCATACAGCATGACCAGTGCCAAGATCTTTCCCACGCCGGGGATGGTTTGCAACAGGTAAAGTGTATTGGCGTCATGGGCTTTGGCGTGTTTGAGTATGTACAATTCCACGTCTTGCAGCAGTTTGTCGGAAGTGTCGATCATGGCCAGGTCGATTTGGATGCTTTTGCGAACACTGGGATCATCGAAACGATCGGCCACACCGATGCGGTTGGCTTTGTAGGCTATTTTTTTGCCTATTTCATCGGGATTGTACTGAGTATTGGTATTCTGGATATGGGAAAGCAACTCGGCGCGTTTTCGCATCAGAAATCTTTCTTGCATGCAGATCGATTCCGCAGTAAAATTTATGATTGCCAGTGTAAAATTTCATTTTGGCCTCCTTTGGTTGAGGGTTTAAATTTGAGGTGATGCTTTTCTTTATTACCTCTCTTCCAGAGGAAGGCCATGATAAGTATCATCGTAGTGCACCAGACCGCTCGTTCCTCGCGGCCGGTGACCGCGGCGTTATGTGATGAATATTGTAAGATTAAAAACGAGAATTTATTCTATAGTTAAACAAGGAAGTTAATATGAGGGTTTACTCAAGAATTTTATTAACTCAAAAAATTATTGTGGCGCTTGGTATCATTGTATTTATTGGCTTTTTTGTTATGCCGGCCATGACATCGGACCGCTTTGTCGACCACGGCGATGGTACTGTTACCGACTCTAAAACCGGCCTTATGTGGGCGGCAAAAGACAATGGAAGTCCTATAAACTGGCCAGATGCCCTTTCTTATTGTCAAAATTACAGCGTTGGCGGCCATACCGACTGGCGGATGCCGACCTTGACTGAACTCGCAAGTCTCTATGACCCAAAAGCTAAAAACAAGCGTGGTTACCATGTTAATAAACTATTGGACACTTCTGCCCAAAGTTGTTGGGCTTCAGAGACTCGCGGCTACGAGGCAGCCCGCTTCAATTTCACACACGGTCAAGTGTACTGGCTCCGCCAGTCTTACTCCGGCCCCACCCGGGTCTTGCCGGTGCGCAGTCACAAATAAACAAACCTGTATTCTGTTCGTCGAGGAATTAGGGTCGTCCTAAGTGTTATATTTTTAAAAATCGCAGAAAAGGCGCTTTCAGCCGGACGCGAAAAAAACCGCGCGCCGCTGAAGCGCAGGGTATAAGGATTGAATTTGTTAAGTCAACAAAAGAAACGGTTGATTTTAAAAGTAATAGCGGCTTTAATTCTTGTTTCAATTCTAGTCTTATTCTTTTCTGGCTATTTATTGGGTCCAGACAGAATGTGGATAAAATGATTTAATCCTACTATAATTCAAACATGAAGAAACTTTATTCTCCACAAAACGAGGCGGAACTTGCTATCTTAAGGAGTTTACTTGATGGGGAACAAATACATTATTATGTGCATAACGATCATTTCGGGACAATGAGGACTGGACCTCCAATCGACTTGTTTAATGCGAAAACCATTTTGGTCTCCGAGAAACATTTTAAGCGAGCGAGTGAAATAATCACAGACTATCTTAACAATGTTCATGCAGAATTTTCCAAAGCAGAATATTCCTTTAAAGACAAAATTCGAATGGTAATCGAGACTCTTTTATTTAGCTGGTTTATACCAGGAAAAAAGTGGCGTAAAAAATCTGAGTAAAAGATTCATTTAACAAGAAATAATTTATATCGGGATAGGGAGGAGCCTCGCAACTCCCCCCTCCCACACCACGCAGCATACGGGTCCGTACTGCGCGTTTCCCGCTTTGCAAGAGCTACGACAGGACAAGTCGGCTGATCCCCGACAGCGGGATTGCTTCACGAACCGGTTCAAGAGTTCGAGCGTTGCAACGAATACACTCATGTAGAGGTAGTGCCTAGTTCCAAAACAGCTTTTTGATTCATTTTGGAAGTATGCCCAGGCCTCCCCGTACGGCCATAAAATATGATTGACATAATCCATTCCGGGTAGTATGTTGGTGGTATGAAAATCAAGACATCAATCACACTATCGAATGAGATACTTAAGGCTATCGATCTGTATATTGGGGAGTACCGCAGCCGATCGGAGTTCTTAGAGACGGCGGCACGTAAATTTATTGCCCAATTGGCACGAAAAGAAGCTGAGCGACGAGACCTTGAGATTATCAATCGACATGCGGATTCGCTCAATGCTGAGGCAGAGGATGTACTCACTTATCAGGTCCCACTGTGAGACGCGGTGAGTTGTACAGAGTCAGGCGGCCGTCTTCGCGTGATCCGAAGAAATTCCGAGTGTTCGTCATCGTAAGCCGCCAGATCCTGATCGATTCCCGATTCTCGACGGTTATTTGTGCCCCCGTTTACACGACCTACGAGGGCCTCTCAACCCAGGTCGCCGTTGGAATTGACGAAGGTTTGAAGCATGACAGCGGTATTCACTGTGATGAACTCATCAGTCTCCCGAAGTCAATGCTGACAAACTACATCGGTAAGCTCTCCTCTGAGAAGCTACACCTGCTTGAGAGGGCTCTTAAAATTGCCCTGCAACTTCATGATGAATAAGCCCCATCGGGATAGGAGGAAGCCTCCCAGCTCCCCCCTCCCACACCACGCGGCATACGGGTCCGTACTGTGCGGTTCCAGCATCGCTAAAGCTACGACAGGACAAGTCGGCTGATCCCCGACAGCGGAATTGATTCGCGAGCAGGCAGAATCAGATCCAGGGGAACATAAGCCCCGGTGAGTTAAACTCTGCATCCGGCAAGGCGGTTTGAACCCAATTAATCACGCCGATGGCGTGACATATACGCCAAAGGCCTTTACGTGGATTCGTTATGCAGAACCCCAAAACTTTCTGTTCCCACGGGCGTCAGATATTCTCATTGTATAAAAGAGAGGAGGGAAAAATGAAAACCTTTGCCGATAAAGCGTACGATCTCTTAAGGAAGGTACCTAAAGGGCGTGTAACGACCTATAGGGAAATTGCTCATGCCCTGGGAACTAGAGCGTATCGGGGGGTCGGTCAGGCCATGAAAAGAAACCCTTATGCGCCCGAGGTTCCCTGACACCGGGTTGTTGCCACATCCGGTCGGATTGGGGGATTTATGGGGAAAACATCGGGAACCGCTATTCAGAAAAAAATAAAAATGCTTAAAGACGAAGGGATCGAGGTCCGCGAAGGAAAAATTAAGAACTTTGAAGACATTCTTTATCGATTCTCCTAGTACATGAAGTTTGAATGATTCAAAATAATAGTATTTCCATGGGCTCACTGGGTCTACTGTGAACGCGGTAATTATTCAAGTATATTGAATTCGGGAAAATCTGTGTTATCTACCTGCCCTGTGAAATGCTTGCCCAATGAAATGCGAAGCCTATTTCATCGGGGCGTAGCCTATTTCTCTGGGGCGAAATCTGTGGATTAAACTTTTGGATCTCTAAAAACATTTTCAGGTTTCATCCGGTCACTGCCAATAAAGGATTATGCGAACAAAGAGCCGGGCTTCAACATCGATCTTTGAGAATGTGAAAATGATGGAGGCATCGGTGATGGCCGGTCAGCAGTCCGACTGGGTGAGGACGGTAGTGCCTGACCTCGTGTTGCACGAGAAGCCGCCGTTAGGATACAGATTCTGTAAGATCTCTGAGGTTTCCTCGGCTCATTGCCTGTCCCTCGAAGACTACACGGCCTGCTTAATCGATTGTCTGGAAAATCACGAGTACCACAGGCTCGGCCTGCCGGCGGTGCCGGCCAACGGCTGAGGATCGAATAGCAAAGACTCAGGTCAGCCATCAAAATAAAAGCAAAACGGGGCGTCCAATGAGGCGATCCGGCGGAATGCCTACAAGATGGCACCCGCTGGTCCTTATAGAAATGATGACCGAGAAAGCTGTCTCAAAATTTAATAAATTAGTTTCTATTATGTGCCGCTTCTTATCCCACGGGATTTTTATGCGGGTTGAAAACCTGTGCATCCGCGCTAGCGGCGCCGCCGGATCAGGATTCGGCCGGAACCTGTCCTCCAAAGAACACCGTTTTTTGCCCTTCTTCGCACTAATCTTGCTTGCATCAATGGTAACCGGTTGTTCCCTGCCGCATTACGTAGCAAGTCTCGACGAAATTCTTGAAAAGGCGGGGAGGAGCAATCGAGACCGTTACGGATACAGATGCACGACAGGTGCGCATCGCGGCGCATCTGAAGAACACAAAGAGAATACAATAGCGGCGCTAAAAGCCGCAGACAATAACAGCAGATATGCTTTTATAGAGTTCGACGTTCAATACTCAAAAGACAGGAGGATCGTTGTCTATCATGACAAAAGGTTGCTCAGGTTGTATGGCAGCTTGAGAGCCATCGGCGAAACGACATTTGCAGAGCTATCTAAAAGGACCTCCGGAGAGATCGCTGCCTATGATGAAGTCATTGGCATTCTAAAAAAGAAACTCAACATTGAGATAAAATCGCAGGGTGACAATGAAGAAGACAAGCACCTGGTCGATGAGATTATAGCTGATATCCGGACCCGCAAACGCGAGAACGACGTATTGATAAGCTCCATTTCCAGCGATGTAATCAAGTATGTAAACAAAAATTACCCCAACATAGCAACCGGTCAAGTGTTCTGGCTTACGTCATCGACATACCTGCATTTCGACGTCCTGACGAAAAAGCTTTATGAGGATATCAGCGCTACCCAGGCGGACTACCTTATGCTGCATGTCGCCAACCTGCGCAATATTGATGACCTACTCAAGTTCAAACCCAGGGGGAAAACTATTGTGTTCTGGGATTTCGACGACACGATGTATATAGTACATAAGGACCTCTCTGACCGGCTCTGGGGCGATTCCGGCATTATAACATTATGGCAGTTTGTGCGATATAAATTTGTTTCAATATTTCATTAACGCAATCCGGAGTAATATGACAGGTTTCAGCTTTGTGATATAAATTAGACAAAACAAATGCAACTATTAGAGGAAGTGCATGGCGACGTTTCTTCAGGATCCCTTTTTATGGGCGTTGATCAGTATGTTTGGGCTGGTTGGGGCCGGAGCAGTGGTCAGTGGCAATTGAAGAGTTGTGGCCTGCCTTGGCTGGATTCGCTCCGTCATTTCAGTGATTGTTTTGATGGAATTGATAGAATTCCTTAAATATTCAATATTCAATCGAAAATATTCAATCTGTTTCTTACAACATGTTGTCAGGAAAAAGGCCCTATGGGCCTAAGGCCTGAATGAGTGTAAACAGGAAAAGGGGCGAGTCATGCCACAGGTGGAAGATCCCAAACCAGGTTTCAAGTGGCCCGTTGCAGTTGTCCGAAGAATCGCCGCACCGGCCGAAAAGGTTTGGGACGCGATTTCGATGCCAGGCAACCTGGAATCCTGCCATCCCTTCTGCGCGGAGAATCCGGTTGAGGTGTGGCCGGGTTCGGAAGCTCGCGATCAGGTTAAATATCTCAATGGATTGGTATATGAACGACGATTTTGCCGCTGGATAGAAGGGATTGGGTATGACCTCCACATCGGAAGGCGCGGAGGAAAGTCTTCGTTCGTGTCGTGGCGAATGCAGCCTAGCGATCTCGAGCACACGAGCCTGAGAATCTCTGTCTATCCCTGGGTGTTTCAGAATCTGCCTGTGACGATTCGCTGGATCCCGTATTTCATGCGCATTCGCCCTCTGCTCAGAATGTATCTAGCATCGGTCATCAAGGGTTTTGAGTGGTACGTAACGCGCAACGAACCCGTGCCCCGGAAACAGTTCGGATCGCACCCCTGGTTCTCTTAAAGCGGTTCCGCATCCCGGTCCGCCTAAATTCTATTTGGCAGTTGCAGGTCGATGCGGTAAACCGCTAACTTGAACAGCAGGTTAGCGGGAAAGGATAAACTCAGACATGCCCAATCAACACATTGAACCCACACTCTTTACTTGGGTCCTGGTTATATTTGGTGCAGTTACGCTGTTACCGCTCATGCTTGCTCAGCTTGCCATTCTCATAAGACCAGAGAGTCGACCCGCAAAGGACATTCTCATCGGCAAGGGCGAGGATTGGCGTGACAAGACGCATTTCCGGTCGGCATACGGCTTTGCATGGTCCGACTGGGCCCTGCTTGTACCGCTTGGCGTGACCGGGAGCATTGGGGTCCTTCTGGGTCAGCCATGGGGGTATGTGCTCTGGAGCGCGGCCGGCACAATTTCGCTTTACTCCAACGTAGTCTTGTGGTTCATCGAAAGGGAGTATGTCTACCCTTCATGTGGACCACTGGCCTATTACACATATTACTGGGGCTTTTTTATACTGTGGGGAGCCACAGCATTGAGCTATACTGCTTTTCGATTCTCCGGACTCATCATGTGAGAGGCAAACCTGAGATGAGCTCTCTTTTCCCGTATGCGAATGTCGTCGCCGGAGTCCTCATTCTTGTCGTTGGCTTCTGCTATCATTGGCTCGGTCAACTGATCTCGATTCTGAACTGGGACCTTGCGACACGAATCGGTCTTCAAGAGAAGGATCTGCTTCCGGAATACAAGGTATATGAACATGCGATTGCAGTCGCGGACACTGCGATGGCCTGGCTGTACGGTGTTGCCGCGGTGGGACTATTCATCGACGCGGAATGGGGCTACAAACTAGCATGGATTCCGGGCGCCATTCTTCTTTACCACGCCATCAGCGCGTGGGTATGGGAGGGCAATCGCAGGACCGCAGGTCTCCGACTCTGGCCCGACTCTTTGAGAATCGGATGGTGCACTGCCAACGCCATAACAGGCTTGCTTGCTCTTTTCGTGGCATGGGCAGGAAGAACCGGATAAAATGCTGCAGCAGATCCGTCTACGCGCAAGCTTCAGGCTTCGCTCTGCGAGCTTCCGACTTCGCTCGTAGAGCTACGACGGGACAAGACGACCCGATAAGACGCGGGACAGGTTACCGGGGCACAGCGGTGTGGAGAAATCGATTTTATGTAAAAACCGTGTCTATTTGAAATTTATTTAAATCGCTGCTCACCCGAAATCGAAGAGAAGACAGTATTAACAATCTGATAGAAACTGCTTGGTTTGAAAGAGAGAATCTTGAGAAAATGGGGCTACCCGTACTCCTGCCAACGCCACCCTTTACGATTGGTGAAGAACTCGCGTTTGATCCGGCGACCTATGCAGGGTTCTCCGGATACGACCAGAAAGCATATCTGCTACCTGTTCAAAAGGCGATTTTCCGGTACGTACTGGCAGAATCCTCCAAACTATAAGAATTGACTCGACCTGAAAAGCCGTTTCAATCCTTATAGGTTTGAAGGAAAAACATATGAGCTATGGTCATATGGAATTCGATCCCAAGGCCCCTCTTCCAGATCGGGAGGGATTCATGGTATGGTATGATCAGCAGACCCTATAGACCGAGGAGAACAGCTATGACAACCAGATCGGAACCCTCATGCAGGAGCTGATTGCACTCTTCGAATGTGTTTGGGATTCAGTTGAAGCGGCCGGTGATTTGGCGAAAAGACCGGAAGGACCTTGGAGTAGCCGAGCAGACACACCTGTGGCGTCTGCGTCACCATTAGAAAGGTTTGACGTGTCGAAATATTTCTATTCAGCGCTTTCCGCAGCGGAGAGATGGGGTACTAAGCAGATTTCAAGCCTATTGAGGCAAGCGACACGTTCGCTGGTCTGGTCGCAAAATGCGTCCTACTCGGAAGCTAAACTGGGGATCCATTTTATGAAAAACTATGCTACTGGAGTCCTTACTGGCCCCGGAGCACCGTTTGCACACGAGGCACCCCCGTCAGGTTTCCTTCTATTGGGACCAAACATAGAGTATCCTGCGCATAGCCATCTGGCGAAAGAGGTATACCTGGTGCTAACGCCAGGCGCCGAGTGGTGCCTGGACGGAGGGAATTGGTTTTCTGTCGCCCCGGGCGAGGTTATCTATCATTCCTCAAATCAGAGCCACGCAATGCGAACCCATGAAACTCCGATGCTCGCGTTTGGGGCGTGGCTTGAAAGGGGAAACCGCAGCGCCATCAACATTTAATAGTAAGGACGGTTAATTGAAAATCCGCCGGGCTACTCTGGAAACTTGTCATGAAGTGGACGGCGCCGTGGTCGTTGTTGACGTGCTGCGCGCATACACGACTGCTGCTTTCGCTTTCGACCGTGGGGCAGATGAAATATTTCTTGTATCCACCGTCGAGGAAGCATTTGAATTGCGGAATCAGAATCCGGATTGTCTCCTCATGGGGGAGGTTGAAGGATTGCCTATTAAAGGATTTGACCTTCCAAATTCTCCAATAGCCGTGGCGAGAATGGACCTGACCTCTCGACGGCTGATCCAGAGGACGACCGCAGGAACCCAGGGAGTCGTGATGGCGACGAAGGCCGATCACCTTTTTGCTGCAAGTCTGTGTGTTGGTGCATGCACTGCCAAGTGCATCGAAGCGCTCAGCCCGGAAGTGGTTACATTTGTCGAGACTGGCGTCCGTAAGAAGGGGGGCGGCGATGAGGATGTCGCCTGCTCCGATTACATTGCAGGTTATCTGTTCGGTAGGCCGCCAAAATATGCGCACATTCGGAATCGGGTGCTGAATTCACGTGCAGCACGCAAATTTACCGGTACTGAAAATTCTGATTTTCCGCAGGCCGACCTAGCGCACGCCCTGATGATTGACAGGTTTGATTTTGCAATGAAAGTAGAGCGAAGGGACGATTCGCTTGTATTGAAATCATTTAATTGATCTGCATATTATCAAATATCCGGATGGCGGATAAAAACATATGGAATGATTGGAAAATAAACATCGATGTTGTTCTCGTTTCCGTCTATGTGATATGGATGTTGCTGGAAACGAAAGTGTCAAAAAGTGAAATTTCCAAAGGAAACAATACTATAGTATTAAGCATTTTAGTTGAGGAAAAAACATTATTTAGAATTGCAGGTTATTCGGAATTTTCCCGATTACGGAAACGACTTGTTCCTTTCATCTGGTGAGTTCACACCAATGTTGCCTATATGTTAAAGGAAGGTACGTTCATGCATCAAATCCTTGTCTATGCCGATTCCCTCAGCTGGGGAATCATACCGAACACCCGAAATCGTTTCAGATTCGATCAACGCTGGCCGGGAGTAATGGAAATTGAGCTTCAGATCCTGGGTGAATCCGTCCGCGTGATAGAAGATTGTCTCAATGGGCGGCGTACCGTCTGGGAAGATCCCTTCAAACCCGGGAGAAACGGCATCATCGGCATTGAACAGCGTATTGAAGTCAATTCACCCCTGACACTGGTGATTCTTTTCTTGGGTACCAATGATTTTCAGTCCATGCATCAGCACAACGCATGGCACTCAGCCCAGGGGATAGGTGCCATTGTTTCAGCCATTCGTCGTGCTCCGATTGAACCGGGGATGCCTGTACCAAAAGTCCTTGTTGTCGCTCCCCCGGTAATTCAGAAGGCTAAAGGGGCTATAGCACCGAAGTTCGAGGAGGCTGAACATAATGCTGTAAATTTGGCATCCGCGATTGAACAAGTTGCAAACGAAACCGGCTGTGCGTTTTTCAATGCCGGTTCTGTAACATCAACCAGCAAAGTAGATGGTGTCCATCTGGATGCCGACCAACACCTTGCATTGGGTAAGGCCATGGCAAAAAAGGTAAAACCATTACTATTAGAGGCATAACACGTATCAAGACGCATTCAGTTGATGGGAAGAAGTGCGGAGGAAAGTATTTTGTTTGGCCTTTTTAAAGATGTTATTATTTTTTTCCGGGATAATATACGATCCATTTCCTTCCTCACGCTATATATCGAGTTTCCATATATATTGGTCCAAAACTTTGAATACTTTACCGAGCTTCCAGCCGGCATTTCATCTTTGCTTTCCATGATAGTGTTTGTTGCCATTTTTTTTATATACCCTCTGTCGACCGGAGCCCAAATTTCATTATACTATAAGATAATAAACGGCTCCAATTTGGATTTAATGAAATGCATTTCTGAAAGTAAAAAGAATCTTACCAATTTAGTTATCGGAACCTTCATTTATCTGCTTTTAACGTTTCTAGGTCTAATTGTATTCATAATTCCAGGAATTGTCATTGGGATCAGGCTTTCCTTCTATTGCTTTCTTATCGTGTATGAAAATTATCAACCTTTAGAAGCACTCAGGGGAAGTTATCAAATAACGAAGGGCTGTACATGGCAAATAGCCTATCCGTTTTTGGTGTTGAGCATTCCGATTGTTGTAATCAACATTTTAATTCAAGAATTTTTTATAAGAATCGGTCTCTATAATATTTTCTCCGGCACCATTATGGATTTGTTTTTTTCAATAGTCGGATGGTTGAGTCTGATTTTACTATTTAGATTTTACTGTCTATACAAGGATAAAGGGGAATTAATCCTTCGTTGAGAGTTCAAGCATTTGGATCATTTCCAAAGAAGTTGGTGTAAATCGAATGCACGGTCGCTATTGCCCGTGTATGATCCATAAATTAGCCACCCCAGTCCGAGAGTTCCTACCTACGGGGCAGACACATACACACGGATATATACGGACAATAAAAACATTTCGCCTGGGAGACCCTGAGCCGAGCCGAAGGGGAGCCCCGCAGAGCGGGATGCAAGCACGCGTGTCGAATTCGAACAGATGCCGGAAATTGTATCGCTATGAAAGACAATGAGGTATCCATGACGAATCCCTGGCTGCGAATACCAGCTTCAGACTACGAGGGCCATATGAGCAGCCCCAATGTTGCCCAGCAGTCTTTTTAGGCCCAAACCTTCAAGGAATCGTTGGACAAATACAATTGCAGCACCATGGCATATGATGCCGATTTACAGGAGATGGAAGCTAGAACTATTACCCTTGAATCGGGCAAGCCCTTTTTCATCGGTACTTATGCAAAATTTTAGTGCATAATAAAAATATTGACACTGTGCGTACCGAAGGTTATACTTCAGGCAATACAAGGAGGTATACCGATGCCAAATATCAAAACCGCAATATCGATAGAAAAGCCAATATTTGATCAGGCGAATGACCTCGCCAAATCTTTGAATATTTCGAGGAGTCGTCTATTTGTTATAGCGGTTCAGGAGTTCATACAGCGTTATAAAAACCGGGAACTTCTTCAAGCTATCAATGATGCATATGATGATCTGCCGGAGCCTGAAACTATAATTGTTGATAAAATGCGGCCACGACATTTGAAAATGGTAAGCAACCAATGGTAATCAGTCAAGGTGATGTATATTGGATAGATTTTGGCGATCCATCTGGATCAGAACCTGGCTATCGACATCCGCATGTTGTAATACAGAATAATGTTTTTAATCGAAGTCGGATAAACACGGTTGTCGTGTGTTCGTTGACTTCAAACCTCAAAAGATCAAAATCACCGGGAAATGTAACACTCGACAAAGGCGAAGGAGATATAGTCAATAGTTGTGTATGAAGAAATTAGGCGGCAATCCGTTTTTCTTCGACACCATTGACAAATTTAACTCCTCTAATTACTTCTGCCAGGCGTTGCGGATGGTGAAGTCG
>Ga0126326_1000404_pt1 | contig 13272 bp, 12 predicted proteins | sample InaspJWI67metaG_FD_94485 | JGI IMG/M metagenome (GOLD analysis project Ga0126326, IMG submission 94485) | Marine gutless worms symbiont microbial communities from Oahu, Hawaii - Inanidrilus sp. 1 OAHU.JWI-67 metaG | ecosystem: Host-associated > Annelida > Digestive system > Unclassified | place... | reverse complement strand
GTTTCTGGCGGCTGCTACAACCATTTTATGTATTTTATTACATAAAAAAAAGTATTTTCTTACAGAAAACTAGGAAAATTTTTTCTTAACCCCCTGGTTGCATAAATAATGCAATATTCTAAAAGAAAAAACTTGCGGAGCCCCATGAATAGTGGTTTAACGGAAATTGTAGAAGAAATCCAAACCAAATCCAGGAGGCCACCGCAAGTGAAGTCCAGTAAAGCACAAATTCATGCAAAATTCCACAAAATTCCGGCTATTCGTTTCGAAGATCAAAAGCTAACATCTTTTTCAGGTTTGTTGATATTTCAAGTGCTTTTTATGCGCTTAAATCTGATACAACGTCTAAAAATGTGTTTCAACCATATAAAGGCATCGCCTATTTTCGGGCACCACCTTATCGTTTTACTGCTCATTATCCTTCATCTACTCAAGTTTCATCGGTTGCGTGAAGTTTAGTACTACCGCGACGATCCCATTGTTTTGCGGTTATTAGGGCTACGGAAACTTCCCGGTGTTTCCTCTATTTCTCGTGTTCTTTCTCAAATGGAAGATGAAGGTGTCGATAAGTATAGACAACTATCTCGCAATCTGGTTACTGAAGTCCTTATACGCGAAAGGCTACCCCGATTGACCTTAGATTTCGACGGCTCGGTGCTCACGACCAAAGGGCATGCCAAGGTACAGCTGTCGGATTCAAGAAGGCCAAAAAGGGCGGACGCAGTTACTATTTACTTTAAAATTTAAGGATGTACCCTATAATTATGGTTCATTGAAATTAGCTCAATACTCAATAACGGTTTGATCTATGGCGTAAACTGGTCCTGACTCTTCCTTTTTCGTGCGTAAATCGAAAACTTTGTAATATTGACGTGTTGCAGAGGTGATCTTACTATTAGATACTGACGTTCCTCGTTGTAAATTCATGACTGAGAAAATGAAGATTTTTTCCGCAAAGAGCGCTGCCTGAGCTAGATCGCATCGCGTCGAAGGAGGAGGCTGCGAAATGAACGAGCAAAACCAAATTCCATTACCCAAGGATACGCCTGCCTATAATTGCGCCGACTGCGGCGCTGTTTCGTTGAATCCCGAAAATATCTGTAAAGTCCAGGGTGTCGGCACCAAGCTGGACTGGTGCGGCAGTAAAGGATCCATGCCCCCCAAGTATTGTAAAAACCGCACCAATGTCGATAGGCATCAGTGCCGCAACTGCGGTCAGACCGCCATTAACGCCCAACTGCTCTGCGAGCCGGTGAAACTCGGCATTCCCAAGGAATAAATGGTGTCAAGCGTCGATCATCGGTCGGCAAGTAGGGGGAAAAGATGCCGAGCGAGTACCGGGATGTTTGTGCGGGAGGTTAAGAACTTTTTAATAAGATCATACGCTTCGGGATATTGGATTCTCAGTGGTCTTTCGATTGCACATTATTGGCGTACTTAACCATATTTGTCACAATTAAAGATCTGCCCCTTTTACTACCCTACAATTATTTCATTTGGAAATGCCGTTCCCGCATCTTCTCATAATCAAGCGCGTAGCGAGTAAGGGAAAATAAAGGTGCCGTCCATTTAAAATTCACGATTTACAAGGAGTATACTATCCTCCTCTTTTTTCTTCTCCGATTGAGGTATACCAAGAATATCCGCGCAGAACAGGAAGTCAATTTCATCTTTCTCAAAGTATGATAAAAATAACTCGATATCAGTAAAACGCGGCATTCTTTTGGTCACAATATCATGAATACGGATCCGGGATTCGGCTTCCTCCACAATTACCAGACAGTCAAAATTGTTAAGGTAATAGCATTGGTTCCGGTATTGGTAGAGAATCATAAACATCAATAAATTATGATTGTTAAAGCCAATCCGCTCGGAAACCATGCTTCTTTCTTTCGACAGTCGACTGACTAGGCCGAAATCGTTATCTATATCCATATTCAGTTTCGTTACCGGCGGGATTCTGTCCATGTCTAGCAAAGGGTGTTTAATCGTTTCATAGTACTCATTTTGCCTCTTTAAGCCTAGCTTTTCATAGAATCCTGCCGCGGAATCATCAGTGAACAAGAAGGTAAAATCGTATTTTTTATCAATCCATGCCTTGGCTCTTTGCCAAATTTCTCTTTGTATGCCTTTCGATCGATACCCGGGCAGAGTCCCGACCGTGAGAAGCTGAGCTCCCTTTTTCTTGATGCCTCCGATTATCATATCCAAGGGGTAGACGCAAATGCTGGCAATGCATTCGCCACTAATGAAAGCCGAAAAAGCGGTGTAATTTTCATCCCATAATCCCCTGGATTTCCATTGACTGAAATCAAGGTTGTGAATGGCCTTTGCATATCGCTCAAAAGAGGCTTTAGCGTCGGCATCTTCAAAATAATGGCTACGGTACTTGATATTCACGATTTCCCGTCCCTGGTATTATCGGTTTTGGCCCGAGTATTCTCTCCGAAGTTCTTCAACAGTTTCAAAAATAGCCGTAATGTTTTCATCCGGCGCTTGATGGTCGATATTGATGCAGCACACCCCGGTCAGCCATGGATTGCCCGATTTCTCAACCCGGATTCTGATTGCCTCCTGTATTTCCTCTTGATTCCAATCGATCAGCTCGACCGGCGACAAGCGGATATTCAAGAAAGTGTTTGGCAGATATTTGCGGAGTATTTTTACGTCTCCGCCCCAACCCACGTCCAGAAAATCCAGATGGGGGATTTTCGCGAAATTTTCCGCATACCGATGAGGATCGGTTCCGCAGAAGTGAATGCCGTAAGGGCGATACTTCAGACTCCAGGCGTGATCATAGGATGATAAATAATTTTCATAATCATCCGTGGATATCATGGTGAGCGTGCAGGAAGAATGCAGGTACACCGGTGAGGGTATATGGCGAACGGTCCGATTCGCGGTAATTGAAGTTGTTCCGGTTTCCCTGAAAACTCCGGTGAAGAATTTTTCAAGAACCACCGCGATATCGCTAAGAAAGCCGCGAAGATCCTCCGGATTCTCAAATATGTCCAAAAAGGCCTGCTGCCCGCGAACGTCCAAGGCCGCGTTTAATACGCCGCTCCAGTTTAGATCACCGGCGACATAGCCGTAAGTTGTTTTCAGGGTATCGATCAATTTTTCCATTTTTTTAAACCCGGGACTTCGAAACGCCTTTTCCGGGTCAATTTTCAACTTTTCCGAATTTAGCGGAACGACATGGGGTGAAGAATTCTCCCGGTACAATATTTCGCATCCCAACATATCGGCAATAGGAAATCCGGACGCCAAATGGACGGGTCCAATCTGAGGGATATCCTTATCGCGATCCTGGCCTAAACCAAAATTTCCCCACCTCTCGTAGAGAATACGTTCCATGGCTCTTTCAGATTCAACGCGTTTTTTGGGATGATAAAAAAAATCTTCATCAAAGGTTATTCCTTCATGATGAAACCACCAGGATGGATGAAGCACAATTTCCACCGGCAGGATATCATTGCCCCAAATTGAGTGGTGGTGTTGATTTATCATGTTCCTAATCCCATATGCCGAGTGTTGGCATAAAATGGCCGGTAATTGGGGCCGGTTCGGGTTCGCATGAACCGTCACCCATACCAGTTCGCGGGTAACGGCGTGCTTTATGTCTCGGCATCTTTCGGCAATTTCAGAAGCGGTTCCGTAATAGGCTAGAGCGATGCAATGCAGGCGAGCACCGGCCCCCCATGGATCAAAGAGTCACGTCCGGAAAAAGAGGAACAACGGCCGCCGGCTTCTTCCACGATCAGCAATCCGGCCAGCGCATCCCAGGAATTAAGGTGGGCTTCGAAGAAAGCTTCGGCCTTTCCTGCGGCCACGTATGCCAATCCCAAGGCGGCGGCGCCAAATAGGCGATATTCGATCAACTGGTTATTTAAGTGATTGATTGCATCAATATGGGCGCCCATGGGTCGCCGAAACGAATGCCCCAGAATCATCATACTATTCTGATGGGCCACATTTTTCGATACCTCAATCGGTTGTCCGTTTGAGAAAGCCCCATGGCCGAGGCGCGCCGAATAGAGCCGGTCACGAACCGGTTCATAGACCACGCCTAACAGTGTTTCGTAATTGAATTGATAGGCAATGGATATACACCAAATGTCGATACCGCGCACAAAATTGCCGGTACCGTCAATGGGATCGACCACCCACAATCCTTGGGTTTCCTCCCGGCCGGTATTTTCCTCACCCCAAAAACCGTCGTTGGGAAACGCTTGTTCAAGCAGGCGCCGAATATATTCTTCAACCTTGCGATCAGCCAGGGTAACGTAATCCTGGACCCCTTTGGAGGTAACCTCCAAGAGACCTTGCTCGGCTTTATGAAAGAAATCGATGGCGATTTTACCCGCTTCACGGGCTACATCAATGGCAACTTCCAGCCTGTCGCGGGTCTGGTTGGATTTCGGCACTCTGTTTTCTTCCATCTTTTCGTTTGCGCGTAAAGGCGTTAGATCGTTATTTTTCTACCTGTTGAATTAACAAAAAAATTCGATGCCGCCCGCTCGGCGGCCTGGTTTTTGATCATTTCAAAGTGGAACCGCGAGAAACCAACTCAACATCAACTATTTTCAATCTTGGCTGTCGTTCCGGTCTTTTTATCCTCTGGACCAGGAATTCAAGGACCGCCCGGGCCAATTCGTTGGGGTAGTGATGTATTGTCGTCAGATCGTAAGAACTCCAAGCCGCCTGCGGCACGTTGTCAAAACCCACTACCTTGATATCTCGCGGCACTTTGACTCCAAATCCATGACGGCTTTCATCCAGGAAACCGAGGGCCATCGCGTCTGCCGCGCAGAACACGCCGTCCGGCTTATCATGATCACTGAGAAGGGTTTTCGCCGCCAATCGTCCACCCTCATATGTCTGTGAACTGGTAATGACAACGTTAGGCGCTATCCCCTTTTGCAGCCACCAATTAATAAAAGAAGCCACTCGTTGTTCGATGGAAAAGGATATAGGTCTCGGTTTCACCACCGCCGGGTTTCGGCATCCGGCCATAAACAGTTTTTCGGCGGCCATTTGCCCGCCTTTGTCATTGTCGCATTGCACCCGATCCACGTGAAATCCGACCGGACCTTTATTCACCAGGACCAACGGCACCTCGTTCCTGTAGCATTCCTCACAGATTTCGGTCGACGGTGCATCCGACGTTACCACAATACCCGAAACCATATAGTGAAGCATTTGATCAACCAGTTGGCCGGTATTACGGTGCCGGTCAACCAGTAGCAGGACCGGCCGGTAGTTGTATTCCAAAAGAGCGGCGGCCAAATGCTCCACCTGCTGGGTGCGGAATGGATTGTCCAAATCCGCGGCCACGATTCCTACCAGGTCCGAACGCTGCTTGATTACCCCGCGCACGAGGTAATTAACCCGGTAGCCAAGTTCTTTGACGGCTTTTTCAACCTTATTGCGCATTTCCTCGGACACGTATGCTCCCGGCGTGTAGGTGCGCGAAACGGCTGAACGGGACACCCCAGCTCGCTTGGCGACGTCCAGAGCGGTTACGCGACGCTTGCCCGTGGAGGCGGGTCCGTCCTCCGGTGATTGACGGTGTTTAGTCACGGCGGATCACCTCGGAGATATCCGACTGATATACCCTCTTGAAAATGTCGCCCCGGTCAAGGTTGATCAGGTCGAAGCCTTGTCGGATCAGTGTATGGAAAACGTGCGGGTCATGTCCCAGATATAAAGCCATGCTCTTGATGCCTGACTTCCCGCAGACTTCCAAGTCCTCCGGATCAACATTCGGCCATTCAAATTCGACGATGAAAGGAGAAAGCCGGTCAAGCGCCTCCGGCAGATTCGCTAAGTCCTGGCGCCGAAGCATCAAACGAGCCGAAGGGGCGGCCTGACGAAGGCGTTCCAGGCAGGACGCGTGTTCCGACCAAAAAAAACACCGGGTCTCCATCCCGCCGCAAATTACGGCGTCCAGGACCGCGGCTTCCCGTCCATCCTTGATCTCGATATAAAGGCCTCCATTTCCTTTGGCCAAACGCAGGTGGTCTTCCAGGCGCGGAACCGGTTCGCCCGTGTAAAATGGATCGAACCAGGCCCCGGCGTCCAGCCGTTCTATTTCAGCCCAGGTCAGATCGCTGACGAGGCCATGTCCGTCCGTCGTTCTATCGACAATCGGATCGTGCATCACGATCGGTATGCCGTCGGCGGTGGTGCGCACGTCGATTTCCACGAATTGGAAACCCTGGTTATAGCAGATGCGGGCCGCGGCTAGGGTGTTTTCCGGCGCGAAAAAGCTGGCCCCTCTGTGGCAGACCACCTGGATCGGCCGCTCCGTCGAAACTACAAAAGGTTTGAGCATTTCCGGGGCTTTGCCGCAAATGCCCCAAACCGGCAGGCCAATCAGATCGGCCACGACATCCCGCCGCTCTTCATGCCAGAGCACGACCTCGAGTCCTTGATATCGCACCCGCTCCAGCAACTCGTCGGTGATCAGGCTTTGGGGATTCTGGGCGCTATCTTCCCAGCATAGATGGATCATGTCCGCTTGGGTCTGCTCCGCCAGTGTAAAAGGTTCCGCTTGCGCCGGGACCAGAACGGACAGCGGCCAGGGACAGCCGGATTCCTTTAGTGAACGTATCGCCCCGGTGAGAAATGAGCCAATGACCGCCAGCTCGAATTTCCTGTCTTTTAGGAGTCGCAACACCTCCGGCCCGGCATCCGCGTCCTTCAGCTCGATATAAAGGCCAGCGCCAACGTCCTCGGCCAGATCCAATACCTGATCAAAGCGGGGAATGAAACCGCCTTTCAGCCCAGGAATGCGCCGCAGGCGCTCATAGGGCGTCTTTGATATCCGTCCTGTCTCGCCGGTGGTGTGAACGAGGTCATCGCTATGGGAGACCATGCAAACGTCGTCAGCGGACAGGCGTACGTCCAGTTCCCACATATCCGCTCCCAAAGCGGTGGCCTTGCGGAAAGCCTCCACGGTGTTTTCGGCCGCGTGTGAACTGGCTCCCCGGTGAGCGATGGCCAGGGGGCGGTTTCGGCGCCCGCCCATTAACTCGGCCCGGATGGATTCCGGCCGGATTCTCATATACGGTCTCCATTTTCATCGAAGACCAGAATCCGTTCCGAGTTCAACCCCCAAGCCACTTGATCGTTCAGTTTCAAGTCGTCGCGGGCAGGTTGGATGGACCGGAGGATGCTTCCATTGCCAAGCCGGATGTCAAACAGGCTCTCCCTACCCTGGGGCTCGATGAAACAGATTTCACCTTTGACCTCCTGGCCCAGTTCGGGTTGAACAAATTCCGGTCGTATGCCGATCACCACCGGCCGGCCGTTTTCGAGAGAACTCAACCGGCCGGGAATATCCACCAACAGGTCCGCTTCCGGCAAGGAAAAACGCCCGTCCGCGATCGTTCCGCGTAAAAAGACAATTGGCGGATTGCCCAAGAATCCGGCCACGAATGTACTCGCCGGGTTATCATACATCTCGGTGGGGGTGGCCACCTGATGAATCTTGCCCTGATCCATGATGGCAATACGGTCGCACATACTCATGGCCTCGACCTGGTCGTGGGTGACCAGGACGGAAGTAATTCCGGTCTCGAGTTGAAGACGCCGGATCTCCGAACGCATTTCCAAGCGGAGCTTGGCGTCCAGGTTGGCCAGCGGTTCATCCAGAAGCAGGACTTCGGGACGACGAATCAGGGCCCGGCCAAGCGAGACCCGCTGCTGTTGACCTCCCGAAAGCTGCCCCGGCAACCGGTCCAGAAGCTCCTGGATGTGAAGAAGATCGGCGATATCCCCGACTTTTTGGCGTATCTGGTCCGGCTTTTCCTTTCTCATCTGCAGGGGAAAGGCTATATTGTCAAACACCTTCATGTGGGGATACAAGGCATAGGATTGGAACACGACCCCCACGTTGCGCTTCTGTGAAGGCAGATTGGACACATCTCGTTCGCCAAACAGAATTCGTCCGCCATCCACCCGGTAGACGCCACAGATGGCATACAGCGTGGTTGATTTGCCGCACCCCGAGGGGCCAAGCAAGGCCAGCATCTCACCATCACGGATGTCCAGGTTCATATCCTTGATTACGACAGTTTCTCCGAATCGTTTAGTGAAATTCTCGATTAAGATACGCATCAGCCCTTGCTCCCCCCACCATAAATGTTCATCAGTTTATCTTGGAAAAACAGGTATAAAATGATCACCGGAACCACGTAAAACAATCCGATCGATTTGAACAGCGCGAAATCAAAATGCTGGTCGTCCTGGATCAATGAAGCCAGGTAAACTGACAGGACCTGCACGTTGTTTTCCGGCGCCAGCACCTGAGGAAGGATGAATTCGCTCCAGCCCGCCAAAAACGAAAAAACCCCCAAAGCCACCAGACCTGGCTTCACCTGGGGGAGCACCAGGCGGTAGAACACCTTTATTCGGCTGGCTCCGTCTTGAAGGCCGGCCATTTCAATCCCCCAGGGAACCGTGTCGTAAAATCCCTTCATGATCCAGATCCCCAGGGGCAATTCCAAGGATGCTTTGACCAGAATTACGCCGGCCAGGGTGTTATAGAGTCCGATCATTTGTAGAATCAGAAAGATCGCGATAATCAGTGTGATCGTGGGGAAGGCGTGCAGCACCAATACGGTGGCCATGAAAAATGCCCTGAAGGGAAGATTGAGCCTCGAGAGCGCGTAACCGGCCGTCGAGGAAACCGTCAGCACGATGATCGAGGTCACTGAGGCAAAAATCAACGTATTAAGGGCCACCATCCAAATGTTGGCTCTGCCCGGTATGACTTCCCACAGGAAATGCCAATGTTCCAAAGAGAATCGATCGGGAAATAAAGAGCCCGGCGAAGAACTGCCTACCGTGTTGATTAGTAGTGACAGGTACATGACAATTATCGGCAGTGAAAGTCCGCCTAAAAGGATCAAAATGGGCCAATAGCGAAAATTACTTTTCATTTTGCACCCCCGCGCTATTGCTCGATAAGCGGTCTGGCCAGCAGCTTGTCGAAATTGAAGATCCGCAGGTAGACCAACGACATAAAGATTCCGATCACCACCAGAACCAGGGCCAGTGTTGCGCCGAAGCCATACTCCAGATTGCCGGCGTAGTTATTGAGTGCGATTTGATAGGCCGCCAGAGCCCATACCTCGGTGGACGTGCCTGGACCACCCTCGGTGGATAGCAGGATATACTCAAATGAGGTCAGCAAAGACAGGGTCTGGTAGCTGGTGACGAAAAGGATGGGCCAGCGGAGCTGTGGAATAATGATCCGTTTGATCTGCTGCCAGCGGGAAGCCCCATCAACCTCGCTGGCATAAAATAGTTGCTTGGGAATGGCCTTGATGGCGCTTGAGAAGAGGATCATGCCCATGGACGCCCCCACGAACCCGTTGATTAAAACCACAAATACCCAGGCATTTACGGTGGTATCCAACATCCAATTGCGCGAGGCCATTCCGAACCAGCCCAAAACGGTGCTGATAAATCCCACGTCCCAGGCTAGCCACTTCCATAAGAGTACATAAAGCACTGGCGGCGATATGCGAGGCAACAGCCAGACGGCCCGGAAGAAAGCCGCCTGTCTTTTAGGCATATAGAAGGTAGTGATGGCCAGCAGCAGAGCGAAACCGGTGTTAAACAGGGTCAAGGTAAAAAACACGTAAATCAGGGTGTTGATCAACGTTTTCAGCGTGTCCTTGGTGCCGAACATGCGTTTGAAATTAATCGTCGTCCAAGACCAGCCGGTGTAGCTCGCTTTGGTTAGGGTCTCGGTCTGCTGCGGACTGAGACTCACGCCCAACTCCGAGATGGCTATAAGAAAACTCTCCTTCTCGGCATAGGTTTCATTGTAAATGGACTGTTCGAAACTGGCCGCCAGTTTTTTAATCTCGCGGATGGATGACGGGCGGTTGTCCAGCTTTTTTAGCATTCGTTCCAGGTCGCGGCGGTTCTTGAAACGCTCGCCAATGTGCCTTTCGGCAAGCTCTTTGATCGCCGCCCCGTCCGCGCCGGTTTTTCGAGCCTTATCCAATCCGGCCTCATCGATGATGCATTGCGTTTCCGTCAGACGAGCAAGCAGGGTGGCATCAAAGCCCTTGGCCTTCAAGTCTCGCATGACAACGGGGGATAACCGGTATTCCCCCCCCATAATACCGGTGGCGGTGCTCATATTGGTAAAGGAAAACACCCCGGTTAATACAACCGGCGCCAGAAAAAAAAGGAACACAAAGATGACCGCCGGCGTCAGAAATAATAATCCCGTGTAATAGCTGCTTTTCATGATCTGAAATCATCCTTCCTTTATGAAAAAGGATCCGTCAAATTCCGGGCGGCATGCCCGGCCGCCCGGTTCGTCTCCGATGATTCACATCATTGGGCCGTTAACGAATTATGATGGCGTCAGCCATATTGTTCTTCAATTCGGCCTCCAGGTCGTTCACCGCCGCCTCGGGCGTCTTCTGTCCGCTCCAGGCAGCGCTTAAACCGCGCCACATGAAATTCCAATACTGGCCGAACTTGGTATGGTTCGGCATGGCATTGGCATGGGGCAGCAGTCGCTTGGTCGCCTCTCGAGCCCAGCGATCGCCGCTGTATAGATCGATGTCGTTTTGGGCCTTGGCAATACCCAGGTGAGCCGATTTTATGGCATGCAGGGTGTTGATCCGTGGTTCGGAAGCGATCTTGATCAATTCGGCGGCGATAAAGGCTTCTTCTTCACCGCCCCGGTTGGTAACCAGGTAAACCAGTGGGTGGGTGATGGTATTGGGACGGCCGCCTTCTCCGCCCGAAGGGATCAGGGTAAACTGGATGTTACCGAAAAAGTCTTTCAAACCCTCCTTGCCGGTATACCGGGCATAGTGCCAGGTGCCGCCGTGCCATAAGCCGGCTTTACCCGAAGCAACCTCGGAATACCACTGTTCCCATGGCGTGCCGATATGGTTTTTCTTGGTCACCCCCATGGCCACCGCATCCACGAAGAATTGATAGAATCTCGTCATCGCGGCTTTGTCCAGGATCAGTTTACCCGTCTTGGAATCGAGCATTTTTCCGCCGAATGACTGGTAGAACTGCCAGTAATCGGGTCCGTTGGACACGCGGGGGTAGAAACCGTAGCCAGGATTGACCAGTCCCTTGTCCTGGATTTTCTTGGCGTCTTTCAAGACGTCCTGAAGGGTGTAGTCTCCGCTCTGAACCCGCCCGGGCAGGGCATCGATATCGGCTTGACTATATCCGATCGCCTTCATATGGGGTGTCCAGAAAAAAAACGGCCGGGATTCGGCATCCTGGGGCAGGCCGTAGGTTACGCCTTCGTAGGAGGCAATTTCAAGAAGGTTGGGATAGATATTATTGATCGGCCAGGAGTCCATATCAACGAAATCCTCGATCTTGCGGATCAAACCCGAATTGGCCCACGGGGCGATATCTTCATGTCCGGTAACCACGATGTGGGGTGGTTTGCCGGATTCGGCGGCCAAGGTTATCCCCTGCTTAAACTCCTCCCATTGGGAATAGAGCTGTTTCTCGACCTTGATGGTAGTCTTTTGTCCTCGGATGGATTGCTCTCGCATCAGAATATCCGCCGCCATCTCGATGGCGTCGGCCCGGTAAGCGTCATTTTCGTTGCTGCCTCCGGCCCATACCCCAATGGTATATTCTTGGGCAAAAACCCCGTTTACCGTCAGCAGGACGGCGGCAGCCAGGCACAAAATAAGGACGATCAAAAATTTATTCGTTCGAATGGCCATTTTTTCCCTCCTAATCTCGATTGTGGATTGTTAACGATAGAATGGCTCCAAGGCTGCCTGCACAGGTGTGCAGTCGTTGACTCACTAAAACATTTTGGCCTCAGAAAAGAGTTGACTTGGAGCCTGGCACTTTCCTCTCACCAATTCTGCACGCGTGTGCAGTTAAGTGCAAATTTTAAAGTCGGTTACTTTGTTTTGATCAGCTACTTTGTTAAGAGAAAACGATTGAATTGATCAGCTTGAAATGTCGGTCAGATTCTTTCCGCCGGTGTAACACATTTCTTATAGCCATTATCGGACGAAGAAGTCAAGAAAAAACATTGAAGAAAAAGGGTCAGATATTTGAATTAGGAGTGGGGATGGGAGTGGGGTTTGTGCAGAGTGTTCATAACTTTCAAATAAGATTATCAACATCAGGCTTTTTGCCGGATGCGACAAACCGTGTAACACAGTAGCTGAAGTCGATACACTATCCACCATTTTCGAATTGTCCGCTTCGAAAAAGCAGCTACTTATCTTTTAGCCCCAAGATTTTATTTTTGCTGCAATATCTGGAAAAATAAGTGTCGGTGTGATTTACAGCCTTTTCTGAGCGCTATTTTAGCCTAACTCCTTGATACCACTTAATTATCCTCTAATATACAATCTATGAATCAGCAAATTATAGTCGGGATTCTTTACAAATCAGTTCTTCTCAAGGTTCTCGCTACTGCTTAATGATGAGCTAAGTATTTAAGAATAATGGATAAATTCTGTGATTAACCATCCTGGCATTATTTTTGCTTATTCACAATATGGAGCCAATTATCAACTAATCTGAAATGGCACCAGAATGGGAGGGTGCGATATGACCGAAAGATCAGGCTTGCTTATCATCTTATTAGTCGTTGTATTTGGTGTGGTCGGAAATGCAAATGCCATAATAATTGGAACACCAACTGAATTTGGTGACACAACACAAGTCGGTACTGTTGATCCAATGAGCGGTGAGATCGAGTTTTTTATCCCCCTGGATGGGAGCTCGGGAATATATGGAGTAGGCGGGTATGGAACATCGGCCGATTCTACGACTGCTCCTATAAATGGCCCGACTATGTATATGTATTTACTATTCGATGTTCCCACAGGTCAAATTGGACATACACTCACTCTAACCTTCACCGACCTGGATTTGACGCCATGGAACACTCCTGATAGGTTTTTTGAGAGGCTTATCTTACATGGCGAGGATGGACTTCCAAATGATACGTTTACAAGTTATGAGGCTCCGATTGATCCGGCTCTTCCGGATCTATCCCCATACGTTTCTTCCGCTGACGAAGATGGAAGTATTCTTACCTTTACAGGCCTTACAATAGGACCCGGTAAATCTTGGATTCGCCTGGGATTTGAAGCATACAGTGATGGACTCCCACCAGAGTTATATTTAAAAGTTGTGTTTAAAGGAAAAGGCGGTGTATCCACCGGTAGATTGTTAGCAGCAGTCAACCGGCCACACTAAAAAGGAAAGGATACACCACCCATGAACCAGGAT
>Ga0126326_1000403_pt1 | contig 13297 bp, 13 predicted proteins | sample InaspJWI67metaG_FD_94485 | JGI IMG/M metagenome (GOLD analysis project Ga0126326, IMG submission 94485) | Marine gutless worms symbiont microbial communities from Oahu, Hawaii - Inanidrilus sp. 1 OAHU.JWI-67 metaG | ecosystem: Host-associated > Annelida > Digestive system > Unclassified | place... | reverse complement strand
TCGACTTCACCATCCGCAACGCCTGGCAGAAGTAATTAGAGGAGTTAAATTTGTCAATGGTGTCGAAGAAAAACGGATTGCCGCCTAATTTCTTCATACACAACTATTGACTATATCTCGGATAGTTTGAAAGAGACATTACTCGAGCGCAGTATATTTTTTTTACAAGGAGATTTTAATGATCAACCGTCGTCAATTCTTGCAAATGGCCGGTGCAGGAGCGCTAAGCCTCGCGACTGAAGGCCTGGGATCCTTATTTGCCGCACCATCTGTCTTTGCTGAAATAAATGCTGGAAGTGAATTTGAACCTGATCTCGATATTTCCCTGACAGCGCAACCAAGACAGGTTCCGATATTTCCGGGAACTCCCACTGGTGTGTGGAGTTTTCAGGGCCAGGTGCTCGGAGGCGACCCCAGGAACCTTAGTAACCTTGAGCGAAGTTATCTGGGACCTATCATTAAGGTGCATCAGGGTCAGAAGATTCGTGTCCGTTTTACCAACAACATACCTGACGAAACCATCGTTCACTGGCATGGCTTGCACGTGCCGGCAGTTATGGACGGACATCCGCGTTTTGTCATTCCACAGGGTGAGACCTATATTTATGAATTCGAAGTTCGCAACCGAGCCGGAACTTACTGGTACCATCCTCATCCGCATGGTCGTACAGGGCCCCAGGTGTATGGTGGATTGGCCGGATTGTTCATCGTTTCAGACGAAGAAGAAAAAGCGGCTGGATTACCATCCGGCAAATACGATATTCCGCTAGTCATCCAGGACCGCACTTTTGATAACGACAACCAGCTGGTATATATGTCCGGTCACATGATGGAACGAATGAACGGGTTTTTAGGGGATTGGATTCTGGTCAACGGACATCCGGACTTTATTTTGCCGGTAGCAACACGAGTTTATCGCCTGCGGCTTCTTAATGGATCCAACTCACGAATCTTTAAACTGGCCTGGCAGGACGGCACTCCTTTGTCGGTGATCGGCACTGACGGGGGCCTTCTGGAAAAACCGGTCCATCGTCGCTATGTCATGTTAGGCCCCGGTGAGCGGATAGAGCTCTGGGCCGATTTCAGCAGCTACCCGGTAGGATCGGAAACGGCTCTGGTAAGCTTGCCTTTTGACGCCGGAATGATGGGCGGTGGAGGAATGGGCCGTGGCATGATGGGCGGAAGACGAATGGGTCGTGGGATGATGGGCGGAGGTATGATGGGATCTGCTCCAATCCTTCCAAACGGAGCAGGCTTTCCAATTTTCAGGGTGCGTGTAAACAGTAGTGAAAAGGCGGTTCATAACCTGCCGAAAAGGCTCTCTACCATCGGAACATACGTACCGGAGGATGCTGTCAATTTGCGGTATCCGCGAACCTTTGGTCTATTTATGCAGCACATGACCTGGACTATTAACGGCAGAGTTTTTCAGATGGAAGAAGTTGCAGATGATGAAAAGGTGCAAATGGACACCCTTGAGGTATGGGAATTCATTAACGCGGGAGGCAGTATGGGAATGATGGGCATGATGGACATGCCCCATCCTATTCATTTGCATGGAATGCAGTTTCAAGTCCTTGAACGAAACGGTGTCATGCACGAGGGCTATGTGAATGAAGGTTGGAAAGATACGGTGTTGCTCATGCCTGGCGAGCGTATAAAACTATTGGTGAGGTTTGAAGACTTCTCTGGGCTTTTTCTCTATCACTGCCACAACTTAGAACATGAAGATATGGGGATGATGAGAAACTATTTGGTTGAAAACTGAGATCTTGTATGATTCATGCTTATCCAAGGTTTTTTCATCATTCTTTTAAGCCATTGAGAATCCCGACCTTAGAGAAATTGCCAAAGAAGTGCAAGCAAAACTGAAGATAGTAGTTGATAATCTATAGACTGGTTCCAAAATTTACGCTTATCCCCGACTGTCCCACTTCGATATGGACCTGACGCCAGTCAGCCGGGAGCAGCGGCAACCGGGCACTTGAGATACTCAAAGAGCGTTATGCCCACGGTGAAATCGATAAATCAGAATTTGAAAAAATGAAAAAAGACCTGGCAGAATAGCCTAAGACGGATTTTTTTAATGAAAGCATAATAAAGGAAGCAAAGGGACAAATTATCATGAATTTTCGGGGGAAAATGATTCGCAGTTCTGTCGTTATTTTGTATTTATTGATCGGGCTCGAGATCGTTATAATGATCAGCCCTTTTGCGGCTTATTTCTATGCTGGCTATGGCCCGTTACTTAACGCGCTCTATGCCTTTCCGGCGACTTCCTGGCTGACCGGTTTCTTCTTACCGCATGCCGTCGTTTCGCAGAGCGGTGTCCTTAATTTTATCAACAGTCTTGGACGAACTTTATTCTCTCTTGGCATCCTCGCATTTTTGATCGGAGCTTTTCAAATTTACTTGGCCAAGTTTCGCCGTAAAGGTGTGGTGACCGGAATTCTGTATCGATGGATTCGTCATCCACAATATCTGTTTCTCGCCATCGCCGGATTGGGCCTGCTCCTGTTCTGGCCGCGTTTTTTTATCATGATTCTGTATGTCAGTATGTTATTTGTTTACTATCTGCTGGCGCGGCACGAGGAACAACGCATGCTGGCACAGTATGGAGAGAGCTATCGCGAGTACATGCAGCGCACAGCCATGTTTCTCCCTGGCGAGCCTGGCGGCAAAATTTTCAGTGCTCTGTTCGGTTGGAACAGATCGAAAGGACTGGCGCTGGCGTTGGTTTACGCGATCTCGCTGACGCTGTTTATTGCTGCCGCATTCGGACTGCGAAGTTATACAATTTCCAAAACATCGATAGTCTACATTCCTGAAAAACAGTTAACAGCGGTTTCGATTACTCCGCAGCCGGATGAATCGATCCTGAATATTATCGACATCGCCTTTCAAGACAGCAGATTTTCCACGGCAATCGCAGATTTCCAAAAGAAGGGACATAAAGGATTCATGGTACATATCATGCCTAGACACTATATGATGCAAGCTCTTTTTTCCCAGCCCGATATGTCCGGCATGCGGAGGAGTTCCAGGCATTCGTTTTCCTCTGTGATCGGTTTTATTTTTCCATTTTTAGGCCACCGCGGTCACCAGGAGATGATGGGTTTAATGAGCGGTGGCCCCGTGAGGCTGATTTTCTCTCAACTGACCTGGCCGAGCGGAAAATACGCCTCCGGCGACGAAGCGCTGGCATTCACGGTTAAACACTTGCCCCTGCTACGGGTAGATCTCGATACTAAAGATCACAGGGTGCTGAATGTTGAACACACGGCGCTGCGAAACTTCTGGGGCCAGATGCCAATGCCCTTGTTCTAAATCTGCGGATGACCTTTATTGACGTTGAATCTAAAAGAAAAATTTGAAAACATTGCAGTGGGAACGCAGGCATGGCTTCGTGAATTGTGGAGTCACTTGTAAAATTGATACTACAGAGACCTAGCGATATACATTTTCAATCACTTTTGCTTTAAACCCTACCTCATTGACCTTGTTGACAATTTCTTTTTCTGTCACCTTGTCAGGATCAAAAAAAACTTCCCCCTTTTTTTTCGAATAACTAACACTCGCTTTTTCCACACCTTCAAGCCCCTCCAGGGCTTTTTTAACTATTACAGGTCAGGCAGCTCAGGTCATCCCATCGATTTGAAGGATGACTTTATTTGTGGTGGCATTACCAGGTGCAGAAATCATCAATAGTGTGAAAGCCAGCGTCAGAATGATAAAAGTAACTGAGCTTTTTTTCATGATTTTAATCCTTTTTAAATTATCCTTCAAATAACGGAGCGATTATTTCAGGGAATACATTGAAGACAACTGACAGAACAACCAGTATTGTTGCGAATATCAGAATTGTCAGGTTCAATTTTTTCGATCGCATTGGGCATCCGCAATCTGCGCTTTTTTTCTTTTCCCGGAAATACAGAAGATACCCGAGACTAACACCAAAGATACCTATAGGGATGAGGATATTGCTATATTTCATGGTGGTCATCATGAATGCCCCGCTTCCTATTCCAAGCAAAACCACCGCCAGTGGCAATACACAGCATAAAGAAGCAACGAATGCAGAGGCCAGGCTGACCATTCCAGATTTCACGTCAAAAATTCGCATCTTAACTGTCCTCCCCCAAAGATATTTTTTATAGATTAAGCAGACCGGGCTACACTCAAGCGGTGGAAATCCTGTAACGTCGCTTTAGAAATACATTCTTTGTCCAAATACGCTTTCATGGCATCTCCGCTCTTGCTCTGTTTAATACCCAAATTGTTCCCGTTCCGCCCGAAAGCGATCCTGTAACTATTCCAAGGGCCATGATAAATATCAAACCAACTTCAAAATCCGGACACTGTAGTATGAAAAAAGGAACTAAAAAGGCAGCAAAAACAGCGCTTGCTCCCAACCCCATTAGCAATTGATTCTTTTTAACAGGCTTGAGAAAACAAATACTGGAAATGGATATTGGTACAAGTCCATAGAACATTCCGAGAATGAAATAGATCGCGCCTCTGGGGAATAGGGCAAGAAAAGCTTCATTTAAAATAAGGGTTTCACAAAGATTAATGATTTTATTATAGGGAAGGGCGAGATAAATTATCAAAGAAAATCCCAGCGCCCCCAATACTGTCTGGAAAATGTAGGATCGCGCCAGACTTAACCACCAGGCAATTTTAACACTCTCAAGCTCCTCTCTTGCAAAGGCCATTATCCTGGCTTTTATTGTGGCTGAAGGCTTTTCTGTTTCCCATTGATCCATGAGTGTCCATGTTTTTTCCAGATCTACCATTTCCTGACCGCATGAATCGCATTCCTCTATATGGCAAAGCAATCTATTGCGTTCGTCCGCAGGTAGCTCTTCGGTTAGAAGCGATGGAATATTTGCTTTTATGGTCTCGCAGCTCATTGTCATTCCTTTCAATAGTTATACGATGGCCGGACCAGAAAGTAACGGATGATTTTTAAATTTATTTATTTTTTAACCGCTGTTTTAGAGTAAGCATGGCTCTGTAGACTTTTTGCTTTACAGCCGCAGGGGTGCTCTCCGCGATTCGGGCAATTTCTTCAAACGAGAGTCGGCTATATTTACTCAAAAGAAGCACTTCCCTTTGGTCCTGGGGCAGCTTATGGATTTCATTTTTAAGAATCTTCCTCATTTCTGTCTCTTCCAGCATCCTGCTTGGACTTTTGGACGGGTCCGTTGCCCTCATTATATTGTCCTCCTGGCCTACAAGAAGGTGCCGTCTTTCCCAGGCTTTCAAGGCATCCAGGCAGAGGTTTCGCCCGATGGTGAATAGGTAAGTAGAAAAATGAGAACCCTTGCGATACTTTTTTCTTCCTTTCAATAAATGTAAGAAAGTTTCCTGAAGAATGTCCTCTGCCAGAGCTCTTTCCCTGAGAAACCTCAAAATAAAATGAAACAGGCGTTGGTGGTAACGATCATAAAGGATCTCAAAGGCAGTCATGCTCCCATTTTGAACATCCAGCATCAATTCTTCGTCGGTGGGTTGTATATTTATCTTATTATCCTGCATACTCTCAAATATACCCCTCGGTATTTTTAGATGAACATAAGCAAGATATTGGGGATCGGCAATATTTGTTAAAAAAAGACCTTGACCTGTACTTTGGTACAGGGATTAGTTTATAAACACGGGATATGAAAAGCCAAAATATTAAAAAAGGTTGACTCCGTACTCTGGTACAGAGTGTAGGGTTAAATTTAATTGTAAAGGAGTGCGAAATGAATACGACAAACTTTAAAGTCGAAGGCATGCACTGCGATGGTTGTGCCCAGATCATCCAGTCCTTACTTGAGAAAAAAACGGGTGTACGGGCAGCCAGCGTGTCGTTTAAAGACAGCGAAGCCCGCATCTTATTTGATACAAAAATTCTGGTCGAAGGCCAGCTGGTAGCGACAATCGAAAAAGCCGGGTACCGGGTGGCGGGCAAGTCATGACTGGATTTGACGTCATCAACATTGTCTGGTTGCCACTGGGTCTGGGCCTCTTCGGATTCATCGAGCCCTGCTCCATCGGGGCGAGCCTGCTGTTTATCAAGTACCTGGAAGGCAAAGATACGCGCCGAAAGATTTTTCAGGTGAGTGTATTTACGCTGGTTCGAGCGCTGCTCATGGGTGTCCTGGGGTTGCTGGCGGTCTGGTTCGGCACAGTGTTTTTCGGGCTTCAGCAGGGTTTCTGGATCGTTTTCGGAATGATTTATGTGGCTTTCGGCGTCATGTACCTCACCGGAAAATCCGGGACACTGCTGGTGTCACTGGGGCCGAGCCTGTCACGGCTTTCCGGGCTTACTGGCTCCACCGGCCTTGGCTTTTTGTTTGCCTTCAACATTCCGGCCTGCGCGGCGCCTTTAATCTTTGCGCTGCTGGGCACGGCGGCAGCCAGTGGGGCTGGCGGCGGAGTCCTGGCAAGCGGTTTTGTTTCCCTGGCGATATTCGGTGCCGCTCTTTCTCTGCCGTTGGTGGTGGCGGTGCTTTTTCCGCCCGCCCGCCGCGCCCTGGACTGGCTGGCCGGATTATCCGGGCGGATTCCCTTCTGGGCCGGCCTGGTTTTGATTGCCCTCGGGCTGTGGTCCATCGGATTTGGTATCTGGGTTTCACCCGCGGAAGCAGTATAAAGGCTGTTTAAAAGAAAATTATTGATTTCAGACCGATTGTTTCGCCGTCTTCGACGGATTCGGATAAGGATGTAATGTCATGAATACAGCAACTACCATAGAATCCGCTATGCCTTTGTGGAGCGAAGAACCATCCACCAGGCCTGATCGGAAAAGGATACGCGCCAGGATCGGCGGGCTGCTCTGTTCCCTTTGCACCGGCACCATTGAAAAAGCGCTGGGGAAACGACCGGGGGTGGACAACGTATCGGTGAGCTTAACCCACGAACAGGCCCTGGTGGAATACGATCCGGCGGTGGTGCACCCGGAAGAGCTGCTGCAAACCCTGCTTGATGTTGGATACACTATCTCGGATCCGCGCAAAGTGCGCCCCTATGAAGAAGAAGAGCGTGAACTGGTTCGCGAGGGCAATCGCTTTCTGGCGGCCATTACGTTTAGCCTGATTGCCATAGCGCTGAATGCCGATTCCTCCGGCGGATGGTCTATTGTACTGCCCGCATCCGTATTCGCCAGCCTTATGGCCCTACTGTATCTGGTCTTAAGGCGATCTCACGGTAACTGGGTCGCAGCTGGCGGTGCCGCAGCTCTGTGTGTGGCAGCGGTAGCCATGCTGTTTTTTCAGCAACAGGGGCTTCTTGCGAGGGCGACTCCTTTTATCGTTGCCGGACTGGCGGTCACCCTCGTTTTCGGTGTGGGAAACCACATACTTCGTATGGCGGTGCAATCTTTACGCCGGGGCATTCTAAACCAACATGTCCTGCTGGAAGCCGGCGCCTTTGCCGGTCTTGGCGGTGGATTAATCGGCCTAATATTTCAACCTCCCGGATTTCCGACCACACCGTTTTTTGCTGTTGCGGTCATGGTTGTTACTTATCATATTTTTTCCGAGTGGCTCTCTTTGATCGTTAAAACTCGTAGCTCCCAGGCAGTCAAGCGACTGCTGGATCTGCAGCCGGAAACCGCTCGGGTGGTGCGTGACAATCAAGATCTGAAGCTTGGGGTGGAAGAGATTAATATCGGCGATCTGGTGCGAATTCGACCCGGTGAACGAGTGCCGGTGGATGGTAAAGTGACCAGCGGACATTCTTCGGTGGATCAATCCCATGTAACCGGCGAACCCATTCCGGTGGAAAAGACCAAAGGCGACGATGTTGTTGGCGGTTCGATCAACGGTACCGGAACCTTGCTGATCAAGGTTACAGCAGTAGGGGAAGAAAGTTTTCTGCAACAAGTCATTCGCCAGGTGGAAGATGCCCGCGCGCTGAAACCCGGCCTATTGCACCTTGTTGATCGCATCCTGCGCATATATACACCCACGGTTCTTTCTTTGGCAATCCTGTCTTTCATTGGTTGGCTCGCCGGGTCTTACTTTTTTGGCGGACAGGTTGATTTGCAGCGAGCAGCCTTTGCAGGCTTAAGCGTTTTGGTCATGGGATATCCATGTGCATTGGGTATCTCCGCGCCACTTTCCATCGTGCGCGGTGCGGGCGAGGCCGCTGATAAGGGTATTCTCATGCGCACCGGAGAAGCCTTTCAGGGATATCGCCTGGCCACGTGCATTGTATTTGACAAAACAGGTACGCTGACCGAAGGGCGTCCACTGGTCAGAGAAATCGAAGCCAGCCGGTCAACTGAAGAGGAGCTTCTGGCTGTTGCCGGAGCCGCAGAAAATTCCTCCGAACATCCTCTGGCCCAGGCCATCGTCAATGCCGCCTTTGATCGCGATGTGGATTTACCGGATGTACAAGAATTTGAGGCTGTTCCCGGTAAGGGCGTCACTGCCCGACTGGCAGAGGTTGATGTTGTAGTGGGAAGCCCTGGATTTCTCGAAGAACAGGGAATCGGTTTGGAAGATCTCGGTGGAAGGATCGGTGAACTGGAAGAGGCCGGGCGAACGGTGATCGCAGTGGCAAAAAATGAACACCTCCAGGGAATCGTAGCCCTCGGCGACAGACTTCGAGTCGATGCGGCAGAGACCATTGCCGCCATGGGCAAGGCCGGTCTTAAGACAGTATTGCTTACCGGTGATAATGAACGTGCCGCGCAGCGCATTGCCCGTGAGGTCGGCATCGATGTGGTGTACGCGGGCGTAAAGCCCGGAGACAAAGCCGACATCATCCGCAAACTACAGAAAAGCGGCAAGGTGGCGATGGTCGGCGACGGCATCAACGACGCTCCAGCATTGATGCAGGCGGATATCGGAGTGGCCATGGGCAGCGGCACCGACATCGCCATTGAATCGGCGGACATCATTATCCTGGGAGACCGCACAGAATTAACTATGACAGCCCGGGAAATCAGTCACCGCAGTTATCGCAAAATGCTGCAAAACATCGTGCTGGCATTCATGTTCAACGGCATCGGCATCCCTCTGGCGGCCACCGGTCTCATCTATCCGGTCTGGGCCATGGTAGCCATGGCGGTCAGTGTAACGGCCATCTTTTTCAACTCCCTATGGGGAAGGCCGTCGCTGTTTTTTGACGCTATTTTAAGCGTTGGACAGCCGATTCAGGTAGAGACCCATTAGAGGGCTTGAGCTATCGCAGACTGAAAATCAAATTAAGAGGAACAAAAATGAGAGGGAAATTAGCTGTTGGAATGATATCCATATTCATTATTTTTGGCATAACCCAAGCGGCTATTGCCGCCACTTTTGATCATTCTATATTTGACCAAGTTCTCAAAGATCACGTAGATGATAAAGGTTTGATTGATTATAACGGTATTTCGAATGAGTCTGATTTCAGGGTGTACATGGAATCACTTAAAACAGCAGATTTGGTTGAGATATCGAAAAACGGACGGCTAGCATTCTGGCTAAATGCGTACAATGCAGTTACGATTGATAAGGTTATCAAGTGGAAGCCGAAAAAAAGCGTGCGTGAAACGCTTATCCCCGGTCTATGGACTTCCACAAAATTCTTTACCAGTCGGGAGCACGAAGTGGCTGGGAAGAAAATGAGCCCGGACGATATTGAACATGAAATATTACGCGTAAAATTCAATGATCCCAGAATTCATTTTGCCATTGTTTGTGCCTCCTCGAGCTGTCCTCCCCAGCCCAGATTTGCCTATACCGAAATAAACGTCCAGCCAATGCTTGAAAAGGAAACCAGAAAATATATGAATTCTCAACGCGGTATTCGTATAGATTATGCTAAAAATACGCTATATCTGTCGAAAATATTCGACTGGTTTGCCGATGATTTCATCGCTCACTCGGGATCTGTTCTAAATTATATAAAACCCTACCTTGGTAAAGAAGCTCTTCTATTTCTAGAACGAAAACCTAAGATTTCTTACCTCCATTATGACTGGACATTGAATGCGAAGGCGCCTATCAAACGATGAAGTTTCCTCCGTCATTGGCTGTATAAAATTTACGCAGTTATACTTTTCCAGTCACATTTATGCGTAATTTTTTTGCAGCTTTCCCTTCCATGGTCGTGACAAAAAAGTCCTTTCTGGCTACACTATCCCTTGAGATCAATATTAATGATTATTAAAACCTATGAGTTTATAGATACTTAAGCCATCTGGTAGGAAAATTCTACACCCATGAAAAGCCTTGTCATTCCGTTTGGCATAGCTTTTGCTGAATAGAATGTTTTCGGCTTGAAGAAAATTTAATGGATCAAATTATTGATAGCTAATAAAAGAAGAATAGGCTGATTATGTTTCAGAAGGTGCCGTTTCTGATTTAACAAATTCGTATCGTATAAACCAAGGGGGTATTGGTTCGCACATCCCACACAGGAAGCCATTTTTTGTTCCAATTTTTAGGAAGGAGTATAATTTGGTATTTAAAAACAGAACAACCGAAAATAGAATTTTACAGTTAGCAAAAGCAATGGCTGTCTTTATTATTGGCGGCCTCATTGTTCATTTGCTTGTAATGATTATTGACTATTATCTGATGGTAAAGCCACTTTATTTAAATTTACATGGTAATTTTGCAGGCAGTATTTTTTCACTACCCATGCTTCCAATGATGGGAGCGTACGGTCTCTTGTCTGTGGCACTGTATTATTTCTGGGTAAGGAAGATAAAGGCTATCCTTATCGCACATGAAAAACAAATTCAAAGTAAAAAGGTAGAAGCCGTTCTCAGCTCAATGCAGCGCATTACCGCAATACTGGCCGAGCATATTGCCACTCATAATTCGGAGATAATGAGCTGGGTTGAATCAAGGAAAACTCTGAACCATACGGTTTCTGAAAAGGTGGAAAAACCGTGCCGAGAAATAGCCATGGCCCTGGAATCACTCTCTGAAATATCATTTGTTTTTCCTTATACCGAGAAATGCCCGATGAAAGTGAGTGATATTGAAATTATATTGCGAAGTAAATTGGGTGAATCGACAGGGTCCAGAGAGAGTAGAAAATTTCCTGCCGATCTCGTCTTGCATCAATAAGCAAGGTTAGGAAACCTATATAAAATATTTATTTTACCGGGCGATGCTATTATACTTTAAAGTTAGTAGGAGGAAGGCTTTATGGCGTTTTTTAACAAGAAAACCTTAACGGGACTTGCCCGCACTTGCGGTTGAGCTGCAAAAATTGGTCCGACGGCTCTGTCGGAAGCACTTTCTGGTCTGGATCGACCTTCCGATCCAAACCTCCTGGTTGGTATCGAAACCGCCGACGATGCTGCTGTTTATCGACTGGCAGATGAGATGGCCATGATCAACACCGTCGATTTCATTACCCCGCCTGTGGATGATCCTTACTGGTTCGGGCAGATATCGGCTGCAAACTCGATCTCCGACATCTATTCCATGGGTGGCCGCCCCCTGACCGCATTAAATGTAGTGATGTTTCCCTCAAAACATTTTGACATGGGAATGCTTAGAGAAATACTCCGCGGTGGCCACGACAAGGTAACGGAGGCAGGGGCCTGTCTAGTGGGGGGCCACACCGTAGACGACGAAGAACCCAAGTACGGCTTGTGCGTAAACGGAATAGTGCATCCTGATCGGGTAGTTACCAACGCCGGCTCACGACCCGGAGATGCACTGATTCTAACCAAACCGCTGGGCACCGGGGTTCTATTTAATGCTGTCCGTTCCGGTAAGATGCCATACGGCGACATTGAAATGGATGTGCTTCCATACGTTGCAGCGCTTAACGGCTCGGCCATGGAAGCTGCTCTCGCCTTCGATTTGCATGCCTGTGCGGATATCACCGGGTTCGGCATTGTCGGTCATGCACTGGAAGTGGCCCTTGGCTGCACTTCCAAAGTGCTCTTAAAATATTCGAGTCTACCGTTTTATCCCGGCGCACTCGATATGTATAAAAAGGGTGAAACCACCGGCACTAACAAAGCCAACCGTGAGATGATCCGGGAGCAAATGGATATCCGGGTTTCGCTTTCCAGTTTCGAAGAAGAATTGCTCTTTGATCCCCAGACCTCGGGGGGCCTGCTGCTTTCAGTACCGGACACTCAAGCGGGAGAGCTCTTGGCCGCGCTTTCTGCTGTTGGGGTGCAGTCGGCGGTGCGAGTGGGTGAAATTGCGGAAGGTCTTCCCGGAATAGAAGTCGTATAATTCTATGGAGATATACGTCCTGATCGGTGGACTTGGTCTGCTAACCGGTTTTTTATCCGGACTGCTTGGCATCGGCGGCGGTATCGTCATGGCTCCGTTGCTGCTATATGTACCGCCGCTTTTCGGATTTGAACCATTGCCAATGAGGACAGTGGCTGGGCTGACGATTGTTCAGGGACTTCTGGCATGTATCTCCGGTGCACTGTCCCACCGACAATTCCGGATGGTGTCTGACAGACTATCTCTGTACATGGGCATAAGTATTTTCGTGGCGGCTATGGCAGGCGGCGCCGGCTCCAGCTATATGTCAAACGATATATTGCTCATTGTGTTTGCCTGCCTGGCTATCTGCGCATCATTTCTGATGTTGGTACCGGTAAAAGGAGAAAGTGAGAATCCCAATATTGACTGTCTAACCTTCCATCGGTGGCGTGCGGTGACAGCGGCTTCCGCTGTAGGATTATTGGGAGGATTGGTTGGCCAGGGAGGTTCGTTCATTCTTATACCGCTAATGACCTCGTTTGTTCAAATTCCCACAAGGATTGCCATCGGAAGCAATCTGGCAATTGTTCTGCTCTCGACTACGGCAGGATTTATCGGCAAGGCGACAACCGGCCAGATCGAGTGGCTTATGACGGTGCCCATTGTTCTGACGGTGGTACCGGCTGCCCATATGGGAAGCCTGACAAGCCGGAAAGTGCCGGTATCAGAACTGAGACGAGCATTGGCGGTCCTGATCGCGATCGCGGCGATCCGAATTTGGGTTTCGGTGTTGCTCACGTAGGTTCCCCGCAATAAATCCAATAAGCAAGCTCTTGGCTTTTGCGGAGTGCTTTAGATTGATTGTGGTTATAGCGGTTGTCATAAATACGTTCCGTTTGAGCCATTACAAAATAAGGAGGTTCTTATAACGTTTCCAAGTCAAGGTAGTTTGTGACAACCGCTATATTATTTTTTTTATGCAAAGAACCGTATGTTCTTTGAAGATACTGTCTGTGTACCAACACATGAAACGGCTCTTCATTATCCCAAGCCGCAAAGAGCAGCCAAAGAAGATATTAAACCATCACGCCGTGTGGATGGCTATCTAATCGCTACATGCTGTACCG
>Ga0126326_1000401_pt1 | contig 13311 bp, 9 predicted proteins | sample InaspJWI67metaG_FD_94485 | JGI IMG/M metagenome (GOLD analysis project Ga0126326, IMG submission 94485) | Marine gutless worms symbiont microbial communities from Oahu, Hawaii - Inanidrilus sp. 1 OAHU.JWI-67 metaG | ecosystem: Host-associated > Annelida > Digestive system > Unclassified | place... | reverse complement strand
GAGAAAGGGAAGGGGTTGGAGGGAAGGAAAGAAAAAAGGAAAGGCAGGGGCGGGATTAAGGGAAAGATGGGGAGAGAGGCGCTATTCCAAACAAAAATTTACCACATACACCACTGACGTCGTCGTGTATTCGTGTTTGATCATGTGATTCAGTATTCAAATTCAACTACTGAAATTTTGAAACAGGGAAATTAATTCGATTTCATGGGCTTTCTAGAAGGTGACTCATGACAGCAATCAATTCAGAGCTTGGAGCGGATTTTGAGCGGCCATTTCAGCCCGCTCACCACTCCGCTCCCGCTCACTCGATTTTCGGCTCGATCCGCTCACATGCTACGCTGGGAACTGTTAGTTGGGCAGCTGTTAATGCAGGGCAAACGCCGGCAAAGGTCAGATCGGCTGCATAGGGGTGCGTGAAGGTGCATGCAGAGGTCATCCATCGATCGATTCCTCAACTGTAAACTTCACCATCATTTGTGAATTTGTGAAATTTTGAATACGAAATCCAGAAAACTGCAAATTTTGACAAATTTAAAAATGTGAAAGAGACATGAAACTGTACGAGTCCTGCGAATTTTTTTTCGGGTTTTGCGGCATGCAATTCGTTGAAGGTTTTGTGGTTTTAAGTTGGTCGGTTTGCCGTGAGTGAAAAACTTATGGGAGTTTTACTTCAGGATGCGTTTCCTCTAAAATTTTCTGAGTTTCTATAGCGTTTTAGTGATTTGCTGAAGATGAATGTGGCGAAGTTTACTACTCGCAATAGTCACCAAACTTCGCTACATTTTTTGGCAAAAACCGACGCGAAATGTGACACTTTCCCGAAAAATAGGATGGGCTTTATCACTGTTGTCAGCAATGACCACTAGGCACGTACACTGTCTGCAACGTATACGGCCAGGTGACAGTTGCCATCAATTACAGATTCAGTTGCAGTTAATCTAAGTTAACTTTAACCGCCAGTTAACTGAATCACTTTTCAACAGTGTTACTGGCGGTTGTTTCGCATCGTTCATCGTTGTTGTCATAACGACGCCACGGAACTAACCGACGGTTAAAGTTAACTGAGCTTGGCGTAACTAGACCTTACTGCACAAAAATCTCGACTGTAAAACAGATATTCTAGCAGATCTTTCGATCGAGTTGCAAGATACACTCACTGTAGCACTAGCGCAGTGTACGAGTAATTGTTCGGCCGCACGATGATGTTTATAACACGTGACGCGGCACACGCTGTTGCTCATGCGCAGCGGGAAATTGTAAACCAATTAAAATTCGCGCCGCGCACGGGCGGGCAATGGGAACTGCAGCAGGACCCGTACCCGACCGCGGACAATTCGTACTTCGTCTTTGACCTCTCCAGGAGACGATTCGTGCCCAAGCAGCGGAGCTCCCTCCGCTGCTTGGAGGTGGTGGCGGTAGACGTGCCAGGTGCAGCGAGAGCCGGACGAGCGACGTCAGCGACATGTGAACTACAGTGAGGGCCAAAAAGTGACACCACATAACTCATGACCATAATTTTGTCAGATCTCAACCGATTTACAAATATTTTTCGCTAGAAGATTCCTTGGTAAATTTGCAGTAAACGGGTTATTTAAAATTCCACCACTCATTGCAGTTTAAAAACTTAAAATCGATGAATATTTGACAAAGTTGCAGCAAGAACGTCGTCGTCTTGTGCACTTTCTTCGTCTTTTAGCAGTGTGGTGGCCAGGCGAAAAAAGTGCGCGAGACAACCACGTTTTTGCTCGTAACTTTGCCAACTATTCACCGATTTAATTTTTTTAAATGACAGACTTAGCAATAAACGTTTCTTAATTTGGTTATTAACAACCCCACCGCACCTAAAATATGTAGCTACACTACCGTGTTATTTATCGTTAACATCGTTAATATCGTTATCGTACACTTGTTTTCTGACATTAATTTTTACAAGGCAACATACGAAAGGAGTGTTGGGACTTTTAATAACCAGTTTACTCCAAATTTGCCAAGGAATCTTCCGGTGAAAAAAAATTGTAAAGCGGTTAAGCTTTGACGGAATTATGGCCATGAGTTTGTGACGTCGCCTTTTTGGCCCACCCTGTATATTTGTAAAATATGTAAAATAGTTATCACGTAGCGGTTTAATCGTTTAAGTTTCAGTTAAACTAAAATCTCGTAAGTTAGTTGCCATCACTGCTTACGACGCCGTACCTACTGACCAATGTCAGGCTGCACCCGCCACCGGGGTACAGATCGTCTTCTGGACAGATGAAAGAAGGAATACCAATCGTCACACAGTCGACCGCGGAGAACTATCCTGCAGCGATGACTGACAGCCGATGCCATTGGTCGGTCGACGCAGATTCGAAAACTCTCCGCGAAGTCCGACGACGGACGTGCCATCGATAAGCGGCGAGCGATACCCAGCCGAGATAGCGGCGATCGGCACGAACCGTTAATTGTCGTAGCGCAGTCGATTAAATTCGACATCGCGGCTGTCGGCGCGGCGGCGTGTGGCGCCGCCTGACACGTTCCAGAGCGCGTCCGTCCGTTCCCGCGAGACCGGACGGGCACCTGTTGTCGCCGGCCCGTGCTGTGCCACGACCGACGTGAACGTTCCGCCAGGACCGTGGCCGTGCCCGCTGCTGGTGACGTCTCGTGGCGCGTAGGAAGGACTCATCACTGTGGTGGCATTGCGGACACACGTTGCTGCAGAGCGATGTCGCGACCGTACGACCATAACGGCAAGATGGCGGAAGACGACGATTTCGCTATGTCGCGTGAATCTACAAAGGTAAACTTGCACAGTGTGATTACTGTAAAATCCACATCGCATTGCGTAGCATAGAATGCGGCCTATTGTTGCATGCTTGGCAGCAAACCCGCCGCACGCCGCTCCAGCGTCAGACGGATGGGTCAGACGGGCGGCGCCACTATAGAATAATCCTGCCGGTATTGCAGTGCCTTCTGGCGTTGCTTGCGATGTGTTGCGTAAAATGTACTAGTGCCACTGTCGCGAAAACGCTGCAGAGGCACCTTTAGCGTGAGAGTTTGTTAGCCACCAATAACGCATAAAATATAAACTGGCGGTGGGGCAATTACCCAACGTGTAGCCCGCCCGGCTGCGCCACTAGTCGCCTGCGTCCAGCGTAGCCGCCTGCATACAGCGAATCAGTTGCACTTCTTACCGTACGCTGACGCCATCTACCGAATGTCACCGGAACTCGGTTTTGTGGATAAATCCAACTGAAATTAGCTGCCACGGCATCGTCCCTTGAGGAATCGAAAAACTACTTTCAGATAGATCATCTACAACAATAGTTCTACCGATCTTGAAAATTTGGCGAAGATCTGTCCGGTAGATGTTGAAGTAATTGGTCTGACAGGAGTCGTTAAAAATAAGAAACGGCAGCAGAATGTATAGCCCGCAGCCAGGCCGGCTAAACCAAGTTGAATACATCAAGCAGTATTGACAGGCAGTGAAGCGTTGATTGTTTCAGCCTGTCGGTTGCAACAAGCCTCTGCTGGAGAAGAGACGACGAGCTCGCATCAACAGGTCGCTCGACCAGCTCAAGCTGCTGCTGCTGGAAGCACCGTCACACCAGCAGGTGCGTCGGACGCCACGGTGTCATCGACGTCGGTTGGGTCCTGTCCTGCCGACGGTTGAGGCGGATTGGATCGAATTTTAGTAATAATTCTGGAGTATTTGTGTGACCAATGCTAGTGCGCCATTAAATGTTACTATTATTACCGACCGCATTAGCAGGGAAAGTAATACGATCGGTCGTGTCCGTCTGTCTGTACGTCCGTTTGATTCCACTCTATCTTTCACACCAACTGGCCTTTGGCCTTGGTTTTTGCATGTGTATGGGTCATGACCATAGCTCGCCGGGGATCGAAAGTCAAGGTTATAAGTCAAGGTCATGGTTAAGGTGAGATTAGCAAGGTACAGCAGTCGGCAGCAGTAATGGTATCGCGGCCGATCTGACCTTGATCATCGATTTGGTTGAAGGTATTGGACCTGTGTTCAGTCCAAGTCTGCACCGTTGTCGTCATCATTATCTTTTTCACTGCGATGCAATTTATGTTAGTTCACACGCATATACTCAACTGGCTCAGCGAGGACAAACTGGCTCACATATGACCTTATATCTTAAGAACAATAAGATCGGCGGTTTGCAGCTGTGGGCCTGGCGGCCAGGAGACATCGATTGATTGCTGCCCGGCCGGAGCTCAGCAGCAAATGCGAGCAGTGTTACGTTGTCAGCTGACGTAGCAAGCTGAACACATACTTCTTCGGAAACGCAGCTGCATTGTAAAAGCGCACAAAACAAAACATACGTCATATATGCAGGTTGGCAATCAATTTTATTAGGTCGAGCTTATGATAATAATAGGCGTAATCGTTAAATCTAATTGAAAGACACACGTTATCAGTTTGTATTTTGTGCCACAGTTAATTTTACTCCTTCAGTGGAAATGTCTTACATGTAGCTACAGCTGCTATATAATCTGCCAGTTGCGCAATGCTTGACGGACAAACCGGGATAATTAATTTCACGTGACTTGACGTTGTCCTGTGCGGGATTTGGGTAACTGGCATTAGCGGGTCAGCCATCGCACGATCGTACTGGATCACACACGATGATGGGAAATGTTTAACGTGCGCTGAAAGCTGACGGATAGCGACTAGCCAGCTTAATTAACTGCACGTAACCGCAAACGAAAATAACGACAAAACTCAAAAAATAGCACAGTAGATTCGATCTAATCTCTAGTTTACAGAGGCAGTCACGAAAGAGAAATATCATCTATGAGGAGAAAGGTCTGTAAAACGTGGGTTTAAACGATGTGTATCTGAGTGAGGGAGTGATGGATGCTGAGAGGTTAATCGATAGAAAATAGACGATCTGACGTGTTCCAGATAAAGTGAGTCACTGCATACGAATGTAGATTGTCACAGTAAAACAGCCGTTGTCACTGTTAGACACTATACGTTGACAGGTCTTTGTCTTGCATGGAAATGGATCATGTACCATACAGGGTACCATACCTGGTGTTGTGTCCACTGTAGGCTAATTGACATATAGTGTTGCGCCGTGAAATGACGACGTCGTTGCTCGTTACGTCCTGGCATTTCGTCCCGCCCACGTCGTCTCGCGTTACTTACTTACACGGCTGAGTGGCGAGCGGCGTTGACAGGTCGCGGCCCCGCCTCGCGCCACCCTGCTGGACCGATCTAGGCGGCCGTGCTGCTGCCGGCTTCAGCGGCAGGACCTGATGAGGATGCCGGCCGGCCGGCCGCGGCGCGTGACACGGCCATTGGCGTACCGAGAGGAGGGCTAAGCAAAAGTTTTCAATAAGCAGTTGTCAAGCATTCGGAATTTGTGGCCAAACGGCGATAACGTTCTTTGGCCAACGATATCAGCAACTGTGTCTTTCCTGAAAAGCCTTTGTCTAATGTCGTCATTTGTAATTTTGTCCTGCTACCGAGTGTTCATCAAGTTGCGATAGCATCTCGTCTCAAAGGCCGCCAACCGACATTCTCCTACGTTGTTTATCGTCCGCGTTTCTGCTGCATACAGAATAACTGAGAACACACATGATGTCAGGAGTTGTAGTTTCACAGATATGTCAACGATTGTCTTTCTGGGTTGTTTCAACCCGTCGAATTTTGCAAATGACAGACGAATTCTTCTTTTCCCAAGTTATGACACTGCCATGATAGGATGTAGTGGCTGGTTATTATGCCCCCGCCCTAGGGGGGGCACTTTGGAATAGCGCGATCCGTCCGTCTGTCTGTCCCAGGCACGCTGGCTGCCTGCAGCTTAGCCACCGCCGGCCACCAGAGGTGTGCGAACTGCGGACCCGTCCGCGAACGGACGTAGATCCGCCGCAATTTTTGGATCGAACTGCCATCGGCGGGGGCATGTCGTCTCGCTGACGTGGGGCGATACCTTTTTCAATCATACTTACATGTATCTGTGGACTATTATGGAGATACGTAGCTACGTCGCTACAGTACTTAGAAATTCTACGGTGGATACACATTGGAACTCAGCGCGGCCCTCCAAACAAATGAAAATCCTGGGTACGCCCTTGGACACGGTCTCGCTCCCCGCCGGGCGCTGATTGGCGACATGTCGACGGGAGACGGAGTCGCCCAGCGAGACCCTTACCGTGTCCCACCGACCGATAATCGGGCATCGAGCGATCGGCGTAGTCCGTGACCGCGGTATCCCGGGGGCCGGCCGGCCGGCGGCGCCGCGCCATGTCGTGTTTCGTAACGGTCAGCCGCTGCAGCCCGCGTGACGGCGCCAAATTTGAACGCGATACGCTCGCGTCCGCCCCCGCCGGCCTCTGGGACGGATACATCTCGCGGACCGTACATCGTACGTGGTCCGCCTCCGCGAGTGGAACGAACGAAGCCGAGTTGACGAGTTGCGTGTAGCCACGCTGGCAGAACCCCGACCAGCAGATTAGTGACCACCGATTTCTCCGCCTACTCGTCCCCTATAGCTGCCAACAGTCTCTTGGTTTCCCATTAGCGACGCAATACGAACTGAGGGGAGCGTTAGCTGCGACTGCATACTTTCACGGACTGGCATCGGTGGATCAAGGATGCTGTAAAAGCAACTTTAAGAAAGGATGGGTTGGGAGGTCTGTGGCGGAGCACCTGAATTTGAACAGTTCTGATTCTGCGGTGGACAACGTTGCCTCCAAGTTTTGCACACATTTTAAAGTTTCTCTCTGACAAAGGGCAGCGGGTCCCACTGAGATTGAATTTGGAACTTATTTGTTACAAGCCAAGTGCCGTTCCTGTTGCCTGACCAATTATCAAAACACTAAAGGGAACTCAAGACATTGAATTTAATAGAAAAATCATCCACTGGATTCATCTTTTGTCGATCTCTGCCACATTGCAGCTTTTACGCCTCCCCAGAGTGAATTCAATCTTGCTTTGTGTAGACAGTAATGTACATGTAATTTCTTTTGCGTTCGTCTATTAACTGTATAAGGATTTTGCGATTACGCACAGCTCGATTTGTAAAAAATGTGGTATCCGCTGGCCAATTTGACAAGTTGATCTGTATCTTTTACAGGCGTCACTGACTGGCACTGATGATAGCAAAAACTTCAACAAGCTGGAGAAAGCCGATATTTTGGAGCTTGCTGTCGAACACCTTCGAGTTTTGCAAAAACACCACAACGCCCTTGGTATGCACGCTGAAATATTTAAGTCGGGTTCATGTGTTTTGTTATATTGTATCATGCATGATTTATTGTATTCGCGACAGTTTATATAGGCCTGCAATATTACTGGAAGTTGCATGTATTTAGTCGTTAACTAACGATTTGTGGCAGATTTAGTCCCATTTATGTGAGAATTTTTTTTAATAGGCCTATGTCAAAATTAGAGGAACGTTGGCTTTCAGATAAGCAAAACTGTTCAGCTTCAGCGGGCTCGGGCTTTGCCTTTGAGCTCACAAAATACTCAGCCCTCGCACCTCGCTAGCCCAACACACCCTAATTTACCATCCCGTTTTAAAAATTGTGGATCATCCACAACTGCTTGTGCATGTAGCCCCTATATGAAGGTGTAAATCTGTATACCTGTAAGGGACGAAGAACTTTCAAACAATTAAAAAACAAACTACCCTCGATCGAGGATCATGGTTAAATCGACCGCCTTACCGTTTTTGCCACTCCTAGCCCTGCCTGTCATTTTGACCTTGACTTGTGACCTTCACTTTTAATTCAGGCGAGCTGTGATCATGACGTATACGCGTGTAAAATGTCAAGGTTAAAGGTCAGTTGGTTCTAAAGCTAGGAAAAAAACAAACGAACGGACAGACGGACATAACCGATCGCATTACCTGCCCCGCTAACGAGGTCGGTTATAAAGTTGAATGCAGCGTTTGGAAGAAGTTACAGCGCCAAATGTGCAAGGTAAATTTTGTCAGCTTTAATTGCGTGTGTTCTAAACTGTTAGACCGATGTCACACCTGCGATTTTATCGCGCGATTTTGTCGCGTGACTTCATCGAGCGATAAAGTCGCAGCGTGCGACTGTGCAGTTGCACGCAGCGACTTTGTCGCGTAAACAAACCACTCCTACGTGACTGATTACGATATTCTTGATACTATTTTGCTATCTTGCAAAACGAAAGCGTCCAATCAATCGAAGAGTTCAGAAAAGATTAGACATGGAACTATTTTATCATTTTGGAACTGTGTTTGTGAAGAGGATCGTGAAACGGGAAAAGTGGTCCAGAATCCATGTTTGTTTACGCGACAGAGTCGCAGCGTGCAACTTGACAGTCGCGGCGCCTGCGACTTTCTGGCGCGATAAAGTCGCGCACTCGTGCCACAAAATCGCGAGACAAAATCGCAGGTGTGACATCGATCTGAATGTCGTTGAAGAGGCGTGCTGCGACGAAGACACGCCGTCGTCGCGCTACGAGGCCGGGTTCGCGGCCTGTGTCGCCGAGGTCGGACGCTACCTCACGTCCTCCGTCGACGTCCTGCCGCAGCTGTCCGCCACCGTTCTACCTCACCTCGTCGACCACCTTGCCGGCTGCCTGCGTCGACGCCGCCTCGGCACACCCACGTGGCATGTGAGTTCCTGTAGCGGTGTGGCAACTTTGCAAACTGCTATACACTTGTTACTTACTTACTTACTTACTTACTTACTTACCCACGTCCGCCCTCGAGACAACGCTCGCTCGGCGTCAGTGTGACTCACAACAACTAGCGGGCGGTCAGCAGTCCAGTAACGACTTCAACTGCAGTTTCTACAGGCAAGTAGGGGCCCTAGCGTCAGTATAGGTCATAGACATGATAAACGTCCAAAAAATAATAATAAACGTTAATGAACGCGTTTACTGTGAAAAAATAACAAACGTCAGCAAACGTTGATAATAAACGTTGACATTATAATTATTTCAACTACTCGACTAAACGCATAAAACTACAACTAGTAAGTTATGTCGTACATGCGCTCATATACCATTAGAGTTTACAGCAACTGGAAATTCCGTGACGCAATAAGTAAGTAAAATGCTTGGCTTCTCGTCATACTCGTCATGCTTCGTTTCACTCTAGGTGTTCGACCAAGCTTTTCTACGTTTCATGTGACATTTTTGATAGTAACAAACGTTGACAAAAATAACAAACGCGTTTATTAAAAATCGTTGTTTAACGTTGCAAACGTTTATTACATCTATGGTATAGGTAGGTACGATCAGCTTTCGTACGCAGCGACATAGTTAACATCGCACGAACTAAACTACATGTCGACTCCAGCTCTCAACATGCATGCGTGTATTTCAACGGGGACTGTTCACACTGAAGTTCGCGAACTTTTCAATTCGCGCGATGTGAATACTTTCACAATCCTATCAGAATGTAACGTAATGTACATTAGTCAGTTTTAGTGTCGTAAAACGTTACTTACTTAAGGACACTTTACATGTTTACAATGTCAGGACGCGAGATCTAAAAGTAATAAAAAAGAATGTTAATAAAAAATACACGTGCTCAAAATAATTTTGCCAGTTCAGTTCAGTACAGTTCAGTTCACACGATGTAAACAAAGCTTAACACACGTTAGCGTTTCCTGTTGATGTGGCTGTCCTAGCAAACGGAAGTTGTCTGCGGCGGCGGCCCTCCAGCTTGCTGCCGAAAGCAGTGGCTACCTTATCTCCGCAGACATCAACACAGTGGGCGGGTGTGTATGACACGTGCTCACTTTTCCTGCTGTGTTTGCTATTTTAGCGGTCAGAAGTGAGCTGCTGTGGCGACGGCGGCGCTTCACGATGCTGTCGAGAACGGCGTTCGTGCTCGCGCGAAGCCGGAGTGAGATGGTCGTCGGAGCTCGGCGGCGTCGTGGCCTCACCGTGTCGTCGTCGGTCCGTCGACCGTCGAGCGCCACTCGACGCCGACGACGACGATGACAACGATGTCAGTAGCTCGTCGTACATTGGATGTTCCGCGTTAAGCGCCGGCGACGTCGTCATCTCGTCGTCGCTCAGCTCGGCAGAACATCTCGTCGAACCGGACCGCGTCTGGCGGCCTTGGTGAACATGCATAGGAAGTAAGCCGGAAGCTGTGGGACTGGCCAGACGTTTGAACAACACATTATTTGGCTTAATTTGTGACGGGTCCGGGCGGCAGCCTGTTGTCGACCGTGGACCGTCGAGAGCCACTCAGCGACGACGATGACCACGCAGTACGACTGAGCACAGCGTCGTACGTCATATGTTCCGCGTTCAACGCCGGCCACGTCGACATCTCGTCATTGTTTAGAACATCACCTCGAACCGAGCTGCGCCTGGTGGGCTCGCTGAACGACGCTTTCCGTTTTAACACGAGCCCGTGTGGAAAGTAAAGTAAAGTATACGGATATATCAGTTCGCAGTCTAACCTGCCACACCGCTACGGGAACTCACATGCCATATGGGATCACACAATGTTACTGCCACCCGGCAGAGGTGACATTCCCGCCTTTACCCCAGCCGAAACTGGTACTCGATTAAGCGACCCCGGAGAGATGCAAGGCTGAGTTGACCTACTTGGCTTGTTACATATCGAGATAGTATACCCGCCCGAATGCGGTCCAAGTACTAATCCAAGTACTAACCGGGCCCGACGTGCGTTAACTTCGTTCATGCGACGAGCTTCGCTAACCACTACGCCACGCCGCCAACCAGAAAGTAAAGCAGAGGTTGTGGGTCGATCTCGTTTAGGTAACAAACCATGAGCCACAGAATCTGGGTGACGGATCCTAACCCTAACTCTGACGCTACTACGGCAAAGTAACTAAACCTATCCTTGACCCGATCCCACTAACCTTACTTCTCATTCAAACCTACGTGGTATCACTACTGTCGCAGCTTCTTTCGCCGAAACTGCATCTTGTGACCTAAACGTCTCCACAGCCCACGCTCTCAGACGTTCTGTACGGAGCATATAGACTCAATAAAAACTTATCTAAGCTATATGACACGGAATATGGTCCCGGTACTGCACCATACACGCCCCAACGCGAGCGCTTTTGCCTCTATGGCGAGTGACAGTGTTCTTCATATACAACGCATTTGTAAGCGCAACGGCGCTTTCAAAATATCAGAAGAGGAGTGCGCGGAGCAAATTACTAAAATACATGTCTGTATACGTATCCACTTGACTTTTTCGTAAGTCTCGCAATGTCTGAGGTAATAGCTTTTTTTCTAGAACTTATTAAAGAGTCATGTCATCATGCTCCAGAGTAACTGAGTAAGTGTACAACTTAATAAATCCTGATGTGACATTGACAAATGCGGCGACTACTTTACACACCAATGTCTGCCGTCAGTTTACGGAAATCGTTGCCTACAGTACTTGTTTCTGTGACAATAAATAACGACGTAGTAAATAATTGGTTTTGGTTTCTGTAATTCAACGGCAACACTCAGAACATGTTATACAAAGCAGTTCTGCACACACACTTGCACACGCATAACAAGAAATGCACGTGTTACATTACCGGTACACGCCGCGCACGCGATACAGAAATGTACAAAGTTACACTCCAAAATCAGCACGACACGGCTGAAAAATGACAAAATTAGCTACTGCTAATCCTTAGCGTCTAACAGCACTCTGCCTTATCCTGACACAGAACAATATGAAGGCGAATGATATTGTATTTGTACACTGTATCTGCCAAAAAAGAAAGGCACAAAACTCAGCAGTAATTTATGATACTAATTGCTTACAATGTTCAGAATTTACACCGCACCTTAAATTCTTTGCTATATCGACTTGTGATTTGACGTTAATCACAAAAGATAGTGTAAGGTGACAGTGTTTCAAAAAACAGTGGAGTTTGGGTGTGGTAGGATGTTTAATTGTCGCTTCATTACAAACTCAATGCCCAGTCTGTAGAGGGAAGGGTTGTGAAAATCGGTTAAAATTTGTTAAATTTTGTACGTCACCGCAAAAACTTTGGCCTCCTTTTGGGACACAGTGTAATAAACAGCGTTAGTACATATAGCTCGTTCTAGCACACCGTTGGACGCGCCGGTTTCTTGGCAGCTTCATTTACAAACAATAAAACATCAAAACAAAAAATACACATTACTGAGGTCTGCGACGATTATGCTCTTTTATTCTACGGGCTTCTTGGTCAAAGATAAGGGGCCGTTCACACATACCCTGCGCGTTGCTGTGCTGTGCATTGCTGGGCTGCGCCTTGCTGTGCTGCGTTGTGTTATTAAAAACACAAAAAGCGTTTTTATCAGCGCAGCGCAGCAACGCGCAGCGTACGTGTGAACGGCCCTTTCCAGTGCGCCTACTGCAAAAACATCGCGGTTGCCTGCATGGTCCATATCGCCACAAACATTGGTATAAAGGGTGTCTGATCATTTGTCCTCCCCCTCTCTGCAGTCAAAAACCTTCATGATCATAATCTCGATAGGTCAAAGCAACACAGATCAGAAAGTCATAGTTGTACAGATGTTTTTAAATGTTTTTTTTTAATTTTCAACGAAAATGTGTCTTTGTTAAAAGTTCTTGTGTGTCTTTTATTTTCTAAACATTTATAGTGTTATGTACTTAGAATCGCAAATCACGTCCCCAAATGACCGTTGTAGCAAAGATTTAGGCCTAATGTACCTAATGTGCCACCAATCCAGAAGGGCAAGCTTAGGACTAATTATACATAACAAGATAACAAAAACGAAACAACGTGCTACTCGAGGAAAATGAAACAAGACGTGCCATTTGTACACAATGGGGATTTTGACCTGGCAGCTTTCAGTCTGAGGGCTTGACTGGGGTGGTTCCTACGGGGGATATTGACAAGGGTAAACTGTAAACGCTGCCGACAGGCTTGACACTATATACTGCAATCATATAACAACACAAAATCGTGACATACACGGGTCTACGTTCCTCCAACTTTTCGTTACGCACATTACCCGAAAATAAAAGAGAATAATACAATCACGAAAACAACACAAAACGTTTCGTAACGCGTTCACATCATCGCCAATTTTAGTTTTTTTGTTACAACACAGCACGTAATATACTGATAGTGCTAAATTGCAGTCGCCAAAAGACTAATAAGTTTATTAGGACTCACAAATATAGACACTACACACACACACATCCGTTTAACAGCCCTTTGTCCAGGAGTACCCGAGTGAGCCGGTACCAGAAAGGTAAAACCAGTCTGGACCGGCCATATGCAAGTCTGCACCTTGCTCCAGACAGACAACCACGCCAGCACCCCACCACTCAGTTTTTTTACAGGCTGGATGCCCTTCCTGCCGCCCAACCAACAGCG
>Ga0126326_1000400_pt1 | contig 13317 bp, 12 predicted proteins | sample InaspJWI67metaG_FD_94485 | JGI IMG/M metagenome (GOLD analysis project Ga0126326, IMG submission 94485) | Marine gutless worms symbiont microbial communities from Oahu, Hawaii - Inanidrilus sp. 1 OAHU.JWI-67 metaG | ecosystem: Host-associated > Annelida > Digestive system > Unclassified | place... | reverse complement strand
CGCGCCGACGGTGCGCCTTTATATTGCGCGACCGACACTGGCTTCGCCGCCCGGCTACCAATATCCGGCCTGGGCGATGAATGCGCTCGGCGGCATCCGCGAAACCATCGAACCGATGATCGCCTGCGCCGCCAAAACCATCGGCTGTACCGTGATCGACCTACTAACCGACGCTGCATTGCTGACCGCCGCTCGACAAGAGTTCGAGCAACGCACCGGCGGTGGAGTCGGCGGCAGCAACTGGCAGGCGCCGTTGTGCGACTACCCGCCGCCAATCGATTTTCGCTGGCCCGAATACATCAACACCGAGCGCGGCCGCGAATGGTGGATACCCGGCTAGCGCCTGGGAATGCCGCCCAATAATTCCGGGTCAGAGCAAAAATTATTTGCGCGAAATGCGCTTGCGCCGGAATAACTTCTTATGTCGGCGCCATTCTACTCTCACCCGGAATTACCCAAATAATTTTTGCTCTGACCCGGAATTACCGCCTGGGGGTGGTTTGTATGAGTTGCTTTAGTTCGGCGATTTCGGCGCGCAGCGCGGCCACTTCACGATGCAGATCGGCCTCGATGTGATCGCGCGCCTCACCCAGCGCAAGCTGGGTCTCTTGGGTTTCTTGCTCGGTAAAGCTGTGCATTGCATTGACGATAATCGCGATAAACAGGTTCAGCATGGTGAAGGTCGCGATCAAAATGAATATGACGAAGAATATCCAAGCGTTCGGATGGATTTCCATCACCGGGCGCACGATACCCATCGACCAGCTTTCCAGGGTCATGATCTGGAACAGCGAAAACAGCGATTCGCCGATACTGCCAAACCATTGCGGGAAGTTCGCGCCGAACAGTTTGGTGGCAATGACGGCAAACACATAGTAAAGCAGCATCAACACCAGCGCGATGGAACCCAGACCCGGAATCGATTCCAGCAGCGCACCCACGACCCGGCGCATCGAAGGCACGATGGTCAGGATGCGTAATACGCGCAACACCCGCAGCGCGCGCAGCACGGCAAACGGCCCGCTCGCCGGCACCAGTGCGATGCCGACCACGGCAAAATCGAAGACGCTCCAGGGATCGCGAAAGAAAGCGAGCCGATGGACGAATATCCTGAGCAGAATCTCGACCACGAATACCGCCAGTATCGCCTGGTCGACGGCAACCAGGATATCACCGTAAGAGGCCATAATCGCCGGCACGGTCTCCAACCCGAGAATAATGGCATTGATCACGATTAACGCCATGATGCCGTTTTGAACCCGCGCCCGCTCAACCCAGGGCAGCGCCTCAGATTCGGGTGTCGGTGCAGATGAATCGTCGCTATTTCTCATTGATTTGATCTTCCGGTTGCCAAGCCCTGTTAATTGTTGTCGCGCCGGGCAATTTCAATAGTAAGCAGCTTGCCGGCGATGCGGCCAGCCCGTATTAGCGGCAGAATACAACAAAAACCGGGCAAGATTGTTACCCGGGTTCGGTGCTATCCTGGCTAATTCGACCGGGTCTGCATTAGCGGCACAAACACCGCGCTAATAAATGCCTGCGCCTCGTCCAGACTAAACAGTTCACGCGTGGCCGGAGCCTCATCCCGCCAGCTCGCCCCAGATTCATCGCCGGCGATAAACATCATCTCGGTACAAAGCGACGCGGCGCAACTTCGCCCGCTATCCCTGGCATCCCAGTCAATCGCGCCGAATACCGTCAACTCCGGCTCGATTAGCCGCAGTTCGTTATCATCTTGTTCAATCACGATAGGGCATGCGGTAATTCGGCAGTAGGATTCTATCCGGGTCGGCAAAGCGAACATGCTGCTAATCGCGAGTGCATCGAAGGCGCACATCGCATTAACGCCGCCAAACTTGCTAATCACTCTGAATTCGCGCGCTTCGTCAACGAAAGGATAGGCGCCTGCGATCAGACCCGAGCGGTCAAGCAGGATTATTTTTTCGGCCGCCAGCCGTCGTAATGCGGAGTTTAGACAGCCGGCAAATTCGATTTCGTCGGCCGCCGGCGCGCGCCCGTTTTCAAGGTAGCGACGCAGGATAGACTGATGCAATCGTCGCAAGGATTGCGGCAGGCGCAATTGATTATGGCGCAAGGGTAGATTCCGCTCGAGGCGCTGAACGGCCCTTTCAATCCGTATCGGGTCCATTTTCGGTCACTGATTGGCAAGTCTAAGCAAGACTAAATTAACCCGCCGACGTCAGGCAACCGTTGCGGCGTCGATATCGTCATCTTCCAGATTAATTTCCTCGGCCGCTTCTTCGATAATCTCGGTATGCGTCGACAGTAGCGTTTTGACGCAGTCATACAGATTTTTCATGGTGCCGTCGACGTAGTTGAAATCGTTTAGCAGCGAAGTCGCCATCGCCGCCGTAATGCGCTCGTCCCGCAACACGTCCGCTACCCGATCGTTTAATTCGGCATGCTTAATCCTGACATCTTTTTTCAGCCTCTTCAGATCCTTGATCACCAAGGCATGATCGGCGCCTTCCTCTTCTCTGACGCGGTAGATTTCGCGCAACAGCATCGCGATCTGATAACGCAGGCGATTATACTCGTCGCGAATGTGTCGATTATCCGAAAGCAGATATTTAGTCGCATTTTTACGCAGGTGCTTTATATGTTTGACGCTTTCGACAATTTCCGTCGCGGCATTGCGCAGGCGAAACATTTCCTCCGCAAAAACCCCCGGAACTTCGGATTGCGAGCGCGAAATAAACTCGACTATCGAGCTATAGAGCACCTTTACCTTGGTTTCGTAGAGTTCGTCGATATCGAAATCGTGCACCTCGCGATCGTCATCGATGGTTTTTTTGAGGTCGATCGACTCCAATATCTGGGTACGATGCAGATTCATACCGTGAGCGATGAGTTCGAAGGCGCAATCGAACAGATGCCAGACTTCTTGCTTGACCGATACCAGCACCGTTTCCGGGAACTCGATGGCGGCATCGCTCAGGTACCTGGGTTCAGCCAAATCGAGCGCTTTCTCCGGAAAAGTCTTGAACAGATAATCGGCGAGCCGATGAATCAGCGGTACCATGACCAGCACGCCGGTAATATTGAACAGGGTGTGAAACACAGCCAGTTTCATCGTGTAATTGTCCGCTTCGATGCCGACCTTGCCACTGACGCTATCCACCGCCCAGACGAACTGGCTGATGAATACGATCGCAATAATTCCCGTAACCATATTAAAAATCAGGTGTGCTCCCGCCAATCTTTTACCCTGCACATTCGCGCTCAGCGACCCGATGATTGCCGTGATAGTGGTGCCGACGTTGGCGCCGATCGCAAGCGCCAGCGCATTCTCGTAAGTAATTTGTCCGGCCGACAGCGCCGTCAATATTAAAACCAGCGTCGCATGGCTGGATTGCATCACCACGGTAGCCGCGGCGCCGATGGCGGCAAACAGAAACAATCCGGGATATCCCCCAACCGCCAACGATGCCAGGTCGAAGCTGTCCTTAAAGGCCTCGAAGCCTTCCTTCATGTAGTGGATGCCGAGGAACAGGAAACCGAGACCCGCCAAAACCGAGCCGATACCCTTTAAGTATTTAGACTTTTGAAACGCTAGCACGATACCGAATACCAGCATCGGCATCGCGTAGGCGGAAATCTTGACCTTGAGCCCAAATGCGGCGACCAGCCAGGCGCCGGTGGTGGTGCCGATATTGATTGGCGCCGAAAATAATCCCGATGCCGGCGACCAGGGTGACCAACCCGGCACTGATGAAGGATATCGTGATTACCGAAACCAGTGAGCTCGATTGCATGACCGTGGTCGAGACGACCCCGAATAGCAGGCTCTTCCAAGTTTTATCGGTGGTCTTTTGTAACAGCTTTTCCAGCACGCCACCGGTAAATGCCTTGAAACCGTCTTCCAGGAATAGCATGCCGAACAGGAATATTGCGACGCCCGCCGCGATTTCCTTGAAGTCGGGACTGACCCAGAATCCGTAGGCGAGTACTAGCAGTATGCTTGGTAGAAATATTTTCTTGAGCATCGTGTTCCCCCATCGCTGTATTTACAGCAAATTACATTTATCCTTATTGTGCAATTTACCGCTTATCCCCGTGACCCGTTTTATAACTTTTTATCGATAATCGCCGCCGTATCCAGTATGAATCTGCACCGATTTCGAATTTTACCATAAATCCAAATCGACCCTCGATTCGCCCGCAAGGTTGGCGCGAATTTGCAGATCCGACTAAGTCGATTTTTTCAAATCTCAACCAATGCATAGTCCATTTAATCCACTGAATGCCAATTTTGATAATGTCTAGCCGAGCAGTTTCCTTACCATTGGAGGCTTGAGAAACGAAGGCCCGTTTGCCGGTATATCGGCGCTCAGAAAGTTCGAATCACGATCAATGCAGAGAGCTGCACAAAGTGGCATGTTTTCGACTAAAACTAGTTAATACATTATGTACAAACTACCGACTTTACTGTTGATATTGTGCCTGGCCGCCTGCGGTGGCGGTGGCGGCGATTCAAGCAACGACAAGACCGCGCCGCCAGCTCAGGGTGCCCGCATTCTAGGGATGGACGTCAAGGAAGTGCCGTCGGTGACCTACGCCGTGGCCTACGCCGAAGCCGTGACCCTCGGCGTGCGCGAAGTCAGCGTCTCGCTGGACTGGGTGGGGCTTGAGCCGACGGTCGGAAATTATGACGATACGCTGCCGGGCCTGATCGAAGCGTTTTATCCAACCCAAAACGCCGACCTCACGCTGGTGTTGCGGCCCCTCGATACCGCGGGGCCGCGGATGCCGGCGGACCTCGCCGGAATGCCTTTCGACCATCCGGCGGTAATAGCCGCCTTCGAAAATTTCCTTAGCCACCTGCATGGGCAACTATCCCATCTGAACGCGAGCGGCCGGCCGCGGTGGATACATGTCGGCAACGAAATCGACTCGGACCTCGGCAGCGACGGCGCCAAATGGGCGCAATGGCAGACTTTTTTCAGCGCCGCAAAAACCCGGATCGAAAATCTCTGGGGCGCGGCTATCGAGGTCAGTAGCGTGGTGCAATTCGGGGGTTTGAAAAATCCGGCTGTTCTGGCCCGGTACAACAATTTGTTACCGCTGCTCGACAGCGCCGCGGTCACCTACTACCCACTGGATACGGATCTGACCATGCGGGCACCCGCGGAGGTCGCCGCCGATTTTAGCTACCTGGTCAATGCCATCAGCGGCAAACAGATATTGCTGCAGGAGTGTGGCTACGCATCGAGTGCGTTCAATCTCAGCAGCGAAGACCGCCAAGCGGAATTTATTACGGCGGTTTTCGATGCCTGGGATAGGCATCGTGGGCGGATCGACCTGATCGATTTCGCCTGGCAATACGACGTCTCCGAGGCCACCGTGGATCAGTGGGTAATCGACTACGGCATGAGCGGGCAAGCGAATGAAAACGAGTTCAAGTACTACCTGTGGTCCTTGGGGTTAGGCAATCACGACGGCTCGGAAAAACGCGCGCTGCAGCGCTTGCGCGATGAATTGGCGGCCCGCGCCTGGATCCGGTAGCCGCAATCATCCCGCATTCGCAGCAAACTAATTCGGGACCGCTCGCACAAATCTCACGCATTGCAATCGCCCCCCCGCGAGCAACGCATCATTCAGCACATTCCATCGTTACTAGTCGCCGGCCCGATTTCGGTTCGCGTTAATCTCGATCCATTTTTCGACCGGAATCTTTTGCATCAATTCACCTATTAGCCGAAACGGAATTTTGTTTACGTTTTTAAAACGGACACAGCACTTCCCCATATCCAGCTTATTACTGCAATGCCTGGGATACTCGGCAACAAACCAGTCAAGAATATCGGGCATTGCGTAAAGACCCGAATGGTAAAGCGATACATAATTCTTCTGGTTACCGATATTGACGAAAGGCAAAGGCAGTTCCGGGGTGCAATGATAGCCGTCGGGGTAAAGTCTGTGAGGTACGACGTAACCGATCATGCCATAGCTCAAACATTCCTCGTAGCCGGCGGGAATATTGTCGAGAATTACCTGACGTAACCTACGGAATGCCGTCTGACGCTCGAGCGGAACTCGTTGCAGATAATCTTCAACCGATGTGGCTTTGAGTTACATATCAGTTTATGGCGTTCATTAGAGAATAATTCCGGTGAATAGTATACCTGGAATCGAAACGGCGGCCTGATATGATTTGCTGCCGGCCCCGATCAAGTATTCGGCATGGGTCGATATCATTCGGGGTTTAATAATGCTCCGCATAAGTCATCCCGACTTAGCAGAGCAGGATAAACACAACAGCGATTTTGTGTTTATCTTCATTTTTAAATCACTTGCGTGATTTAAAAATGGCGGCATATCCTTGAGCCGCAGGAAGCTCTGCCTTTTGCAGAGGTTTCTTAGTACTGGCAAGCAGTTGATATCGGAGGTGGCAAATGGGCACTAGCGTGTTTGATTCAATTCTGTTGAAGGATTTCTGGTCGACCGAAGAAATGAGGAAGGTATTTTCAGACGAGAACAGGATGCAATCCTGGCTGGACTACGAAGCGGCATTGGCGCGGGTGCAGGCCGACCTGGGAATTATTCCAAAGGAGTCGGCACAGGAAATCGAAGACAAGTCAAAATTCGAGCATCTGGATTTGGACTATATCCAGGCCGAATTGGCTACCACCAAACATCCGCTGATACCCACGCTCAGAGCCCTGGAAAGAGCCTGCGATGACGGTCATGGTGAATTTGTACATTTTGGCGCCACGACCCAGGACGTCATCGATAGCGGCCTCATGTTACAGCTTAAGCAAGCCCACCGGATCATTAACCGAGACGCTAAGGAAATCGGTGTCGCCCTTTACAATTTGAGCAAGCAGCATCGTGACACCCCGATGATGGGCCGCACGCTCGGGCTGCAGGCGCTGCCGATCACCTTCGGTCATAAGACCGCCATCTGGCTGTCCGAGATGAACCGGCATCTCGAGCGGCTCGCGCAGCTGGAGGAACGCGTGTTCGTCGGCAGTGTCGTCGGGGCGGTAGGCACCAAGGCGTCGTTCGGTCCGCTATGCGACAAGCTGGAGGCCGGGGTCAATCGGAAACTGGGGCTGGGAACCCCCGATATATCCTGGCAACCTGCGCGCGACCGGTTGTACGAGTATGGCGCGGTACTGGGCGGGGTCAATGCGACGCTCAATAAGATCGGCAACCAGATTCTGCTGCTGGCCCACAATGAAATCGATGAACTTGCCGAACCGCTTACCCCGGGTCAGCTAGGATCGTCCACCATGCCGCACAAGCGCAATCCCGCGATAACCGAAAACTCGGTCACCGTAAGCACCGCGCTCAAGGCGAATATCATACTGCTGTCGGACATCATGAAACACGAACACGAACGCGACGGCAGCGCCTGGAAAATGGAGTGGAAAGTTATCCCGGAAATTTGCCTGATGTTATCCATCGTGCTCGATAACATCAAATTTACCCTACAGGGTCTTAAAGTGAACCAAGATAGCATGCTCAAGAACCTACATATTTTGGGCGGTTACGTTCTGGCCGAACGGGTCATGTTCGCCTTGTCTGAAAAACTGGGTAAACAAACCGCGCATGAAATTACCCATGAAGCCTCCATGCACGGCATCGAAAGCGGGATTAGTTTCAAGGACTCGCTGCTGCGGAGCGGCCAAGTAATGGAAGTCCTTTCCGAAGGGGAACTGGACCGGCTGCTGGATCCGACCAGCTATGTCGGGTATGCGCCCAACGAAGTCGACCGCGCCCTGGCTGCGGTTGAAAAAAGCGGTTGGCTGTTCAAATGATTCGGGGGGGGGGTTAGCCGGCACAGCGCATCGCCTGCGTCAGATTGATAGCGGGTTCGATGTTGAGCGAGGCCGGTTCCCGAATTTCGGTTTGCGCAATAAGCAGCGCAGGCCAGGCTTATTCCGATTCGGATTCTAAACCGACCTCGACCGGTCCCAATGGCTGCAGCCGATAGTCGAATTCCCGTCGAGTCGGTCAAAAGATCTTGACTAACTAGACAGGATTGTTATAGCATCCGTACTAGCCCGCCAATCGAAGTCGACCAAAATCAATAATAAGGCGACCACAACCAATATCTGGCTATGCAATGAATAGCCCGAGATATGAAGGAGGGATATCCGATGAATAAACTGGTTTCCGGTTTGATTCAAATGGGTCTGAAGGGTGACGCCGAACAAATGTCTCCCGAGCAGATTCGGGATTGCATGCTGGAGGCGCATTTACCGCTGATCGACGAAGCGGCCGCCAAGGGCGTGCAAGTCTTATGTTTCCAGGAAGTTTTCACCCAACCTTATTTCTGCCCCAGTCAGGACAGCAAATGGTATGCCGCCGCCGAAGCCATCCCGGACGGCTACACGACCCAATTAATGCAGGAATATGCGCGCCGTCACAATATGGTCATCATCGTGCCGATTTACGAAGAGGCGATGCCGGGGGTTTACTACAATACCGCCGCGGTGATCGACGCCGATGGCAGTTATCTCGGCAAATATCGTAAAACCCACTTGCCGCAAGTCGCCGGTTTCTGGGAAAAATTCTTTTTCAAACCCGGCGCCTCGGACTGGCCGGTGTTCGAGACCGCCTATGCCAAGCTCGGCGTTTACATTTGCTATGACCGTCATTTTCCCGAAGGCTGGCGCGCCCTGGCGCTGCGCGGCGCCGAAATAATCTACAACCCGTCGGCCACGGTCGCCGGGCTGTCGCAATACCTGTGGGAATTGGAGCAACCGGCTTCGGCCGCGGCCAATGGCATCTATATCGCCGCGATCAATCGTGTCGGCACCGAGGCGCCCTGGAATATCGGCGAATTTTACGGTTCCAGCTATTTTGTCAACCCGCGCGGCGAGATTATCGCACAAGCAAGTCAGGACAAGGATGAACTGCTGGTGACGGAACTGGACATGGAAATGGTCCGGCAGGTGCGCGACACTTGGCAATTTTTCCGCGACCGCCGGCCCGAGGCCTATGGGCCGCTGGTCGAATTATAAACTCACCCGAAGCGAGGAATAGTCATGTCTATTTTGATTAAAGGCGGCACAGTGGTAACTGCCGAACAAAGCATCCGCGCCGACGTTTATTGCGCCGACGGTAAAATCAAGCAGGTCGGCGAGCAGCTCGACGTTCCCGCCGGCGCCGAGATCGTCGATGCCGGCGGCCAATACGTCATGCCCGGCGGTATCGACCCGCATACCCATATGCAATTGCCGTTTATGGGCACGGTCGCCAGCGAGGATTTTTATACCGGTACCGCGGCCGGCCTCGCCGGCGGTACTACCAGCATCATCGATTTCGTGATTCCGGCGCCGCAACAGAAGTTGATGGACGCCTTTCACCAGTGGCGCGACTGGTCCGAAAAAGCCGTCTCGGATTACAGTTTCCATGTGGCTGTGACCTGGTGGGACGACAGCGTTTACGAAGACATGGGCAAGCTGGTTGCCGACCATGGCGTGAATAGCTTCAAGCATTTCATGGCCTACAAGAATGCAATCATGGCCGACGACGAGATTCTGGTGAACAGCTTTAGCCGGGCGCTCGAGCTAGGCGCCATCCCCACGGGTGCACGCGGAAAACGGCGAGCTGGTGTTTCAATTGCAGCGCAAAATGAAGGAAATGGGAATTACCGGACCGGAAGGCCATCCCATGTCGCGCCCGCCGGAAGTCGAAGCGGAAGCCGCCAATCGCGCGATTCGCATCGCACAGGCGCTCGAGGTGCCGGTTTATCTGGTACATGTGTCGACGCAAGAGGCACTGCAAAGTATCACTACTGCGCGTAGCAACGGCCAGCGTGTTTTCGGCGAAGTGCTGGCGGGCCACCTGCTGATCAACGATTCCGTTTATCGCGATCCCGACTGGGAGCGGGCGGCGGCGCATGTCATGAGTCCGCCGTTCCGACCGAAAAACCATCAAGCCGCTTTGTGGCACGGCTTGCAATCGGGCAATTTACAGACCACGGCCACCGATCACTGCTGTTTTTGCGCCGATCAAAAGGCGGCCGGCCGGGACGATTTCTCGCTCATTCCCAACGGCACCGCGGGCATCGAAAACCGCATGGAAGTACTCTGGCATCATGGCGTCAGCAGCGGACGGCTGACCATTAACGAATTCGTCAAAGTCACTTCGACCAACGCCGCGCAGATTTTCAATATCTACCCGCGCAAGGGATCGGTGACGATAGGCGCCGACGCCGACTTGGTGGTCTGGGACCCGGAGGCGACTAAAACCATCTCCGCCAAAACTCACCACCAGAATATCGACTTCAATATATTCGAAGGCATGGAGGTCAAAGGCGTCCCGTCGCATACGCTGAGCAACGGCAAACTGGTTTACAAGACGGGTGAACTAACCGTCGAACGCGGCGCCGGCAACTATATCGATCGGCCGCCTTTCGCATCCTATTACGACTCCGTCAATAAACGGCGCGAACGAAATCAACCGACCGCCGTGGCGCGTTAATTCGGTTTGGCCGGTTTCGGGAATGTGCGGCAATGCTACAAATCGCGCTCGATCCAGTAACAGAACAAGGTGGAACCCTTATGAGTAGCAATTTGAACGAGGCAGTCAGTGGCGCCAGCTTAGCCGATCAACCCAATGTCGACGGTGCTCGCCTATGGGACAGTTTAATGCAGATGGCCAAGATCGGCGCTACCGAAAAAGGAGGTTGCTGCCGGTTGGCGCTGACCGATCTGGATCGGGCGGGCCGCGATCTTTTCGTGCAATGGTGTGAGTCCGCGGGTTGCACGATTAAGGTCGACAAAATGGGCAATATCTTCGCCCGCCGCGAAGGCGCGGATCCGAGCCTGCCGCCGGTGCTGGTCGGTAGTCACCTCGATACCCAACCGACGGGAGGACGCTTCGATGGGGTCTACGGCGTGTTAACCGGACTGGAAGTGATCCGTACCCTGAACGATCGTGGCATCAGCACCCGCCATGCGATCGAAGCCTGCGTCTGGACCAACGAAGAAGGCTCGCGTTTTCCGCCGGCGATGGTGGCTTCGGGCGTGTTTGGCGGCGTCTTCGACCTCGACTATGGGTTGAGCCGGGCCGACGCTGACGGTATTACTATGGGCGAAGAGCTGGAGCGCATTGGTTATGCCGGTGACCAGGAGGTCGGCGGACGCGAGGCAAAGGCGTATTTCGAGGCGCATATCGAGCAGGGACCTATTCTCGAGGCAGAAGATAAAACCATCGGCATCGTCACCGATGCGCAAGGACAACGTTGGTACGAGCTGACTTTGACGGGGGTTGAATCGCACGCCGGGCCGACCCCGATGGATCGCCGCCAGGACGCCCTATTGGGCGCCGCGCAAATCGTTCAGCTGGTGAACCAGGTCGGTCTCGAGCACGCACCGCTCGCCTGTGCGACCGTCGGCATGCTCGACGTCTACCCGAATTCGCGCAATGTGATTCCCGGGCAAACCGCCTTGACGATCGATTTTCGCCACCCCGACGATGAGGTGTTGGCGCAAATGGATCGGCAAATGCGCAACGGAGTGCATAAAATCGCCGACCAAATCGGCCTCGGTTGCGAACTCGAACAAATTTTTTATTACGCCCCCATCGCCTTCGATCGAAGCTGCGTAGCGGCGGTGCGCGCCGGCGCCGCGGCGTTTGGATATTCGTCCCGTGAAATCGTGTCCGGCGCCGGTCACGACGCCTGTTACCTGGCGGGAGTGGCGCCGACCTCGATGGTGTTCATTCCCTGTATCGACGGCATTAGCCACAACGAAATCGAGGACGTCAAACCGGAATGGATAACCGCCGGCGCCAACGTCATGTTGTCAGCGGTCCTGGCAAAGGCCGAGACGGTTTGATGCGGTCGCTCCGCCCGCGTCGAACCTAACCGAAACCAACCGTTAAATTAGATTTTTGGAGGCCGATGTAATGAGTGAGTTAGCCGCAGAGGTCGAGCAGCCTGATATAACATGCGCTCGGCTTAGCGCCGAACAATATGCCCGAAATTTCAGCGATATGCATCCGCCGCTCGGAACCACCGCGGCGCTGGTCGAAGCCGACCGCTGTTATTTTTGTTACGACGCACCCTGCACCGAGGCCTGCCCTACCGGGATCGATGTCCCGGCCTTTATCAACATGATCAAATCGGGTAACAATTTCGGCGCCGCGCGCCTCATCCTGCAGGAAAACATAGTCGGCGGCAGCTGCGCTCGCGTATGCCCGACCGAAACCCTGTGCGAACAGGCCTGCGTGCGCAACGACCAGGACCAGCGCCCGGTCAGTATCGGCTTACTCCAGCGCCACGCGGTCGACGCGGCGATGGCGGCCGGGCGGCAGTTTTTTAGCCGTGCCGCGGACAGCGGCAAAACCGTGGCCATCGTCGGCGCCGGACCGGCCGGTTTATCCTGTGCGCATGGCCTCGCGCGCCAGGGCCACCAGGTTACAATTTTCGAAGCGCGTGAAAAAAGCGGCGGCCTCAACGAATACGGGCTTGCCAAATATAAGATGCTCGACAATTTCGCGGCTAGAGAGATCGATTACATCGTCGCCATCGGCGGCATCGAAATCCGCTACGGTCAACGCCTCGGCGGCGACTTCGATCTCGCCGGCCTGCAGCGGCAATTCGATGCCGTGTTCCTCGGACTCGGGCTCGACGCCGTTAACCGCCTGGGTCTCGCCGGTGAGGATGCCGACGGCGTTATCAGCGCGGTCGATTATATTGCCGGAATACGACAATGCGCCGATTTGGCCGAGCTGCCGGTGGGTCGCCGCGCGTTGGTCGTCGGCGGCGGCATGACGGCCATCGATATCGCCACGCAGGTCAAGTTGCTGGGCGCCGAGGAAGTAACCCTGGTGTACCGCCGCGGGCCGGAGGCAATGCCGGCGAGCGAGGAAGAAAGGGAATTTTGTCAGATCAAGGGTGTGAAGATCCGTTACAACGCGATCCCGGTTCGCATTCATACCACCGGCGGCCATGTCAGCGCGGTCGAGTTCGCGCGCAGCCGGAGTGCCGCCGACGGCTCGCTCAGTAATACCGGCGACCGCTTCAGCCTGCCCGCGGATATGCTGTTTACCGCGATCGGTCAGAAATTCGACGCCAGCATCGATCCGCCGATCGCCTTCGAGCATGGCCGAATCCAGGTCGACGCCGAGGGCAAGACGTCGCTGGCCGGCGTCTGGGCCGGCGGAGATTGCATCGGCAACGGCGCGGATCTCACCGTGGCCGCGGCCCAGGATGGCAAGCTGGCGGCCAAATCAATCAACGCGTATTTGCAGCGTAACGGCAATGAGGACTAACCCATGGCGGATTTAACTTCGACATTCATCGGCATTCAATCCCCCAACCCGTTCTGGCTGGCT
>Ga0126326_1000399_pt1 | contig 13347 bp, 16 predicted proteins | sample InaspJWI67metaG_FD_94485 | JGI IMG/M metagenome (GOLD analysis project Ga0126326, IMG submission 94485) | Marine gutless worms symbiont microbial communities from Oahu, Hawaii - Inanidrilus sp. 1 OAHU.JWI-67 metaG | ecosystem: Host-associated > Annelida > Digestive system > Unclassified | place... | reverse complement strand
GATGGTTTAATATCTTCTTTGGCTGCTCTTTGCGGCTTGGGATAATGAAGAGCCGTTTCATGTGTTGGTACACAGACAGTATTATCAAAGAACATACGCATATTTGCATAAAAAAAATTATATAGCGGTTGTCACAAGTTACTTTTACCTGGAAATGTCATAAGAACCTCCTTATTTTGTAATGGCTCAAACGGAACGTATTTATGACAACCGCTATACGCATTAAAAAAATCGAAACAATCCTAATGAAGACCCGTACACCGCAGCGCGGAACACGTTACAGTCGCATTACAATCCTATATGTTCTGGATGCCGGATCAAGTCCGACATGACGAATTCGGACTTTCTACGAAACCATAAAAGATTGAAATGGGAGCAAATCCTATTCGGTCAATCCGTTCTCAGTGAGAATCTGTTTTATTTTGGCGACAACCGCTGCCGGCGATTCAACCTTGAGCAGCCGGCCGGACCGACGGTAACTGTCGAACATATCTCCCGTGTCAAAATTCAGCAGGATCACCGTTTTGCCGTATTTTAGCGCCAGGGCGATTTCTGATATGGTTCCGGTGCCGCCCGGGCAGGCCACCACCACATGACTGGAGAGAACATTGATGACATTGCGGGCACTTCCCATTCCGGTCAGTATGGGGATCTGAATATGCTCTGAAACTTGGGCGTCGGTCTCATCCGGTAAAATACCAACCGTGATCCCATCTTGATCTGCAGCCCCTTTGGCCGAGGCATCCATTATTCCGGCCCTTCTGCCTCCGTTTAGCAGAATCCAGCCCTGCCGGGCGATAAGCCGTCCGAGTTCATAAGCTGCGGTCACAGCGGCGGGTGAGGCGCTGCCGCCTCCCATTACGCCGATGATATACGTTTTATGCATGCGTTGTACCCTCACCTGTAATTATTTTTGTAACCTTTTCGGGGTTGCCTGGATCTTATAGACAATAACACGACAGACATAATTGTTTCCCGGTTAATATGCAACCGCCGAATTTCGGGTAAATGATCAGGCTTTATATCGGCTAATTTAAAATCCCCCCGGTTGACACTATTAACCAATGTAATTAGATTAGACCTGTAAAATTTTAGAATTGAACACTATTACATAAATATCGTCAATATCAAGATTTCCAACGAGGAGGACTGTTTTGGAATATTCAATGGATACGGATACTCAGGCCGGTGCGGCAACCCAGGAAAATTTTATGCGGCAGCTCAGTCAAACGTTCGAAAAACTGCCCTATGATATTCCCATCTATATGTTTTTGCGCAGGGGTGAAGATGACGTATATGCCCAGACCAATCGTCAGATCGTACGGGCTTTTCGCGAACTCTCATCCAAGATTACATTCCGCGAGTATTTTCTGGACCACGAGCTGGCACAAAAATGGAACATCGAGTATTCACCGACGCTCGTGATTGCCCCTGACCGTGTGAATATCCGCTGGGTGGGTGCACCCCTGGGTGAGGAGGGCCGGACGTTTCTTGAAACACTGATTTTTGTCGGGATGGGCAAAAGCAATCTGAACGAACAAACCCAGCGCGTCCTGCAGAAAATCGATTTGCCCAGAAAAGTAAAAGTCTTCGTCAGCGCGACCTGTCCGTATTGTCCCCAGGAGGCTGTAAACGCGGTCCGGGCCGCGATCGAGAGGCCCGATATGATTTCGGTGGAAATCATCGACATCCAGTGTGAACCGGAACTGGCCAATCAGTATTCAGCCCACAGTGTGCCCCAGGCGTTCGCCAATGATATACTCATCGGCCAGGGCGCGCAGACCGAAGAAGTTTTCGCGCTGTCACTTCAGAAGCTGGAACCCCAGACCATATTTATTCCGGAGAGCGATGCCGAACTGGTTGAAAATGATATCGTCATTGTCGGCGGCGGACCGTCCGGTTTGGCGGCTGGCATTTATGCAGTGCGAAGCGGATTGAATGCCGCCGTCATTGAGCGCGACGCTCTGGGCGGCCAGATCGCAACGACGCCGATCGTCGAAAATTACCCCGGTTTCACTCAAGTCGGCGGCAAGACGCTGGTTGATATTCTGGTGAGCCATGCCCTGCAGTATGTCCAGATATATCCGGGAGAAGAAGTGATCGATGTCGAGCCGGGTTCGCCGATCAAAGTCCAGACCAGTCGCAGGAAATTCGAAACCAAGGCCCTGCTGCTGGCAACCGGAGCCAAGCATCGACCTTTGGGGGCACCGGGCGAGTCACGGCTCTCGGGCAAAGGTGTCAGTTACTGCAGTACCTGCGACGGCCCGCTTTTCAAAGGCAAAAAGGTCATCATGGTCGGTGGCGGCAGTGGCGCCGTAACCGAGGCGCTGCATCTCTTTCAGATGGGAGTCGACGTCACCCTGGTGCATCGGCGGGATAAACTCAGAGCCCAGGATTTTCTGGCCAAACAAATTACCAGCAACAACATTCCGGTGCTGTGGAATACCGAGGTTAAAGAAATCCGCGGCAAAGAACGGGTGGAGGAAGTCCTGCTCGTAAACAACAAAACCAATGAGGAAACCATCCTCAAAGTCAATGGCGTTTTCGTTGCCATCGGTTACGAGCCGGCAGTCGGGCTGGCCCGGAAGTTGGGCGTCGAACTGACGGAAGAGGGCTTCATTAAGCATGACGAAAAACATCGCACAAATGTTGCGGGTGTTTATTCGGCCGGCGACGTGGAAGGCGGCTACAAACAGATTGTAACCGCTTCGGGCCAGGGTTCAGCGGCAGCGCTGACAATTTTCGAAGATCTCATCAACCCCTACTGGCTCAATAAAGATAATTAACGGTTGAATGAAAACCCCATGGAAACTGAATCGCTGGGTTTCGCTTTTCAATGCAAATAACAACATTCTGTCTGGTATCGACAAGAAGTTGTCGATATGAAATTAATAAGTGTTTAAAAAACTGAGCCCGCTTAACGCGGGCTCAGTTTTTTGGTTTTTCTTGATCCGAGTGGGTGAGCGCAAAAAATCAAACGCCCGCTTGGCGTATGACTGCCGACGTATTCTGCAAAAAAATACCTGCCGCTGACATGAACGGCCTTCGGTTGCGACTAATAACGCATCCGGAACAGGTCATTCTTCTTGAACCCTGAACAGGAAAATCCGATAAACAGGAGGTGTTCGCAAATGAAGAACATCATTGTCACTGCGCTGTTGTTCGGCGCCTTTTGGATATTGACGGCATTTAACCTGGATAATGCGGTGGTTCCCCGGGAGGAAATTCTCTCCGGCGGTCCCCCCAAAGACGGGATTCCGGCCATTTTGAAGCCGCAATTTGTCGACGCGCAAAGTGCCGATTTTCTTTTGGATGAGGATCAGGTGCTCGGCGTTCTGATCGGCGGAATCGCCCGGGCATACCCGATTAAAATATTGAACTGGCATGAGGTCGTCAACGATACCATAGAAGACACGCCGCTGGTGGTGACCTTCTGACCGCTTACCCAGACGGGAGTCGTGTATTCCCGCAACGTTAAATCAAAGCAATTCACATTCGGTGTTTCGGGTCGTCTATATAATAGCAACGTCCTGCTTTATGATCACCAGACCGAAAGCTTGTGGTCACAGTTGATGGAAACCGCCATTTCCGGTCCCCAGGCAGGCACCAGGCTACAGAAGCTGCCGGCCAGGCGGACGACTTGGAAAGCCTGGAAGAGACAATATCCGCAAACCAGAGTTCTTTCCACCGAAACCGGATATTACCGGGATTACAGCATCGATCCCTATGAAGGCTATTACCGTCTAGGAAGTCTCATGTTTCCGGTGGGAGATGTTCGCACGGATCTGGCTCCCAAAGCCCAAGTCCTGGGCATCGAAATCAACGATCAGGCACGCGCGTATCCGCTGAGCGAGCTGATAAAAGACTCCGGGGTCATTGAAGATCACTTGGGCGGCGAATTGGTTCGGATTGAAGTCGATGCGGAGGGGCAGGTAGTCGATGTAACCGATGCCGACAGAAAAACGGTGCCGCACGTTTATGCCTACTGGTTTGCCTGGCAGGCGTTTTACCGGGAGACCGATGTTTACCGGAAGTCAAACTGATCGGTATTCGATGATTGTGAAGAAATTAATCTACTAAATCCTGCATAATATTGCCGCGGCTTTTTTCAGCGTTTCATCTTTTTTAGCAAAACAGTATCGGAGGACTTTGTTATCGTCGCCATGGTGATAAAAATCGGAAGGTGGAATTGCCGCCACACCCTTTTCGATGGTCATACGTTTTGCAAAATCGATGTCGGCTTCATCCGATATTGCGGCATAGCTCAGCATCTGGAAATAGGTGCCCTCACAGGGCAGGGGTCTGAGCCGCGACTCTTTCAACAGAAATAAGAACAGATCGCGCTTTTTCTGGTAAAAAGCCGAAAGGTCCAGATATATGTTCTTGTGCTGTAATATCTCGGCATAAGCGTATTGAATCGGTGTGTTGGAAGCGAAGGTCAAAAACTGATGTATTTTTCGAAACTCTTCTGTGAGTGACGGCGGTGCGATACAGTATCCGATTTTCCAACCGGTGGCATTATAGGTTTTTCCAAAAGAGCTGACAACAAAACTGCGCAGCGCAAGCTCCGGTTGTCGCAACATGCTCTGGTGGGATTTTCCATCGAAGATTATGTGTTCGTACACCTCGTCACTGACGATAAACAGATTCGAATTTTGAACGATCTGCTTCACGGCCAAAACGTCTTCGACCGATAAAACCGTGCCGGTTGGATTGTGGGGTGAGTTCAAAATGATCAGGCGGGTCTTCTCCGTTATGGCGTCTTTTACTTCATCCCAGTCGATACGGTAATCCGGAAATTTCAGTTTTAAATACACCGGTTTGCCGCCGCTGAGGGTGATAATCGGCACATATGCATCATAGGCCGGTTCAAAGACTATCACTTCCTCCCCAGGTCGAACGACGGCGGTAATTGCGGCAAAGATGGCTTCAGTTGCACCGGAGGTGATGGTGATATCGGTTTCCGGGTCAACTTTGACAGCGTAGAGTTCGGCCGTTTTTTCGGCTATCCGTTCGCGCAGGACCGGCACTCCCTGCATGGGGGCATACTGATTGTGGCCGGCACGAATGAAATTGTCGACCAGCGCCGCAAGCTCGGGCGGGACGTCAAAGTCCGGGAAACCCTGAGACAGATTGTAGGCACCATGGTCATTGGCCAGTTTGGTCATTACCGAAAAAATTGTGACGCCTACCTCCGGTAGTTTTGACTGGAATTGCATGGCTTTTGTTTCCTTCGCGGTTCGTGAACTACCTTCTTTCAACTCGTAGCATCCAACACAATTACACGGCGGAGCATACGAACAAGCAGGTGTCTTGTCAAGCCTCGCATTGACTGTTTGGTTATTGTGTGTAATTAGTATTGAGTCGGTTGAGCCCGTTTAGCCCGTTGGCCGGTTTGCCCGTTGAGCCGGTTTAGCCCGTTTGCCAGAAGAGCCCGTAGAGCCGTGCCTGTCCCGCCGTGGCGGTATTGAGCTGGCTGAGCCAGCTTAGCCAGCTAGACCGTTTGCCGGCTAATACCTGTATATATGAAATTGATATTAAGTTCTGTTTTGCGGGATTTGCCCGGTTAGCCGATGATGCACCTATTCTATATTCCGGACGCGAAGTCATGTGGTGCGGAGCTATTATAGCTGACAATATAAATTTACAAAACCCGAGGCTACCCGCTCATAGAAAAGGTCGAAAATGACAACCTGTTTACGAAACCTGTCGATCGCTGTAATTGTCACCCTAACGGCCGTTTTTTCGGTGAATTCCAGTCGCGCTGCCGGAGCGGTCAAAGGGGTTAATCTGGACCTGATCCACCTGCCGCCCGGATTCGAAATCAGTCTGTATGCCGAGAATGTTCCCACACTCATCGGAAAAAAGAAACTGCTGCCATGAAAACCCAACCGCCATCCCGGAAATCTTCCGATCCGAATGCGTATCACCTTCAGCCCTGCGTTGCGGTCGGTGCCGTCGTATTCAACAATGACAGGGTCCTGCTCGTCCGTCGCGGTCAACCGCCTTCCGAGAATTTTTGGGCCATACCCGGCGGAAAGGTAAAACTGGGCGAAACCCTTCAGGCCGCTGCCGAACGCGAAATTTTAGAAGAAACCGGCTTGAGGATTAAAGCCGGCGAACCTGTCTATACCTTCGATCACTTGGAACGGGATCCAACAGGTAATATTCGCTTTCATTATGTTATCGTGGATTTGATGGCCGATTATGTGGATGGTGAAATCCGGCCGGGTGATGATGCCGCTGAAGCCCGCTGGATATCACGCCAAGAGATTCGGCAGCTGCGGGTCAGCCCGGTAACGCTCGATTTTCTGCGCCGTCAATTCAATTTCGGGGTGTAACGGACAGGCATTCTCTTCAGGGCTCGCTCATCTTTAAAAATCTCATTTCTTCTTGAATCAGGGTTAGAATTATCGCTAAAATCAAGGGAGCGATCGTAAAGTCCATTTCTATCACAATCGACCTTAGACCATGCAAAATGACCGTACGAATTGGAACCGGAAATATGCCCGTGGATCATATCCGAGTACGCCATCCAGGATAGTGAAAGATTATTATCACCTTGCACCTGTCGGCCGGGCGCTGGATATTGCCGCCGGAAGCGGACGCAATGCCCTTTTTCTGGCGAAACAGGGATTTACGGTCGATGCAATGGATATATCAGAGGTGGGCCTGCGGCTATTTGCGGGACAGCATCGGAGCATCAATCAGGTATGCATCGACCTGGATATTTTCGATATCGCCGCAGCTCGCTACAGCCTGATCGTCAACACCAAATACCTTAGCCGGCGTCTATTTCCCTATATTTATGAAGGGCTTGTCGGCGGCGGGGTGCTTATTTTTGAAACCTATACAAAAAGTAAAGCTTTTCGCCCCCAGCGACCTTTTCGTGACGATCATCTTTTAAGGTCCAATGAACTTTTGCACGCTTTTTTGAGACTAAAAATTCTTTTCTACCAGGAGTCCTCGATCCCCGGTCCCGATGACCCTTATCCGCTGACGTCACTGATTGCCGTTAAGAAATAATCCCGGCCTCCTGCAGAAATAAAAAGATATCCTGCCAGAAACGCTCCCAATTCGGCGGACAGTCGTTATGGCCGCAGTCATATGTGATGAATTTTTCGTTTTCGGCGGCCTCGGAAAGTGCCACACCGTGTCGATACGGGATGATTTCATCGTGCCTGCCATGCACGATCAGGATCGGGCCGGGGTAGTTTTTAACCACTTCAAGGTTATCGAAGGGATCTCGCACCAGGAAACCGGGAAAAAGGAACCGGATCGCAAAAGATCGAATGCTGGTGAAGGTCGACACCAGTATCATGGCTGCGCTCGGCCGTGTGGCCGCCAGCGCGCAGACAACGCCACCGCCGATAGAGCGTCCATACAGAATTATTTTCTTCGGATCGACATCCTCCCTGGTGATCAGCCTATCATATGCGGCGGTAAAAGCCTTCGTGATGCTGTTCTGGGAAGGGCGACCGTCGGAGCGACCGTATCCGGGGTATTCGACGAGCAGCACCCCGATGCCCATCTCTGTAAAAGGTTTCAGTTCCAGCGGGGAAAAATCGATGAGTTCGGCATTGCCATGGGCAAATATCACAACCGGCGCCGGGCGGGCGTCTGATGCGGACATCGGTGGTAGAAACCAGGTCTCTATTTTGCCGAAGCTGGTTTCCAGCCAGCTTTTTTCCACTCCTTGGGTGCTGTCCGGCTGCACCGGCGAATACCCGATCTGACCGCGCGGGAATATGATCTGGCGCGCCAACAAATAGACAAGGCCGACATAGGCCACATAGACGATCAAACCCCATAAAGCGTATTTCAGCAGTGCTTGCATATTCATAAATTTATGCATTCGAAGGTGTTGAAGTCGCTATTTTTTCAGCAAGCGCTGGAATTGTCAATATGGACCCGGTGTAATTTTTTCTTAAATAAAAATTATTAAAATGCCAAGCACCAAAAAACAAATCTCAGACAGATGACAATAACCGAATTCCAAAATACAGAGCCGACTTTAACGGTTCCCCGACAGACTTGGCTGCCGACTTGACACCTTGATCAAAATCTCTTACTATCAGCATATACTAAACATTCATTAACATTTAGAGTGATTGAAGGAGGAGTGCATGGCGGAAAAAAAAGTGTATGAATGTAGAAATTGTGGCAACAAATTGGAAGTAGACAGCGCTGATAGCGATGCGCCGGAGTGCTGTGAAGCGCCGATGGAAGAAGCCGAACCCCTGCCGGTGTGCGATCTGAGCACGACTGCTGAACATTCAAGGTTTGATGATATGGGGGAACCCTGCGACGACGGACGGGCCGGCAAATAGCAGACAACCGACAGGATCAATGCCTGCGCCAGGGCAAGTTTCACCGATCCTTGCCGGTACTTGGGATCACCCGTTCACCTCCGCTGTTGCGGATCGAGCGGCAATAGCCATACTGCTGATTTAGACTGATCATCCGTTCCCTGTAAATACAAAGCCTCCGCGAACAATTGTGCTTCCGGAGGCTTTTGTATTTTGCGGGAAGCAAGGAAAGCGACAATGTTCAATGAAATCCTGGTAGCGCTTAAATTTTCACCCGCCAGCCTGTTTGCCCTAGAACAAGGGATCCAAATGGCCCGCATACACGGGGCAAACCTGCATGTGTTCCACGCCATGGATTATCGTTTGCAGGAACTGGCGCAAACCGATCCCAAAATAATCGAACACAGGCAGGCGATTGAAAGAAAGTTTGAAACCGAACTGAGACCGTTGTTCAGTGACCTGACAGATGTTTCTTTTGAATTCTTCCCGGCAGATCCTGCCCTGCAGGCCTGCCGAATTGCCAAGACCATCCATGCGGATTTGATCATACTCGGCTGCCATCAGCCGATGCGCAAGGTTAGCATGGGGCGCATTGATTATGTCGGCATGACCATTCTGGAAAAAGCACCGTGTCCGGTAATGCTGATCCCTTTTGCCGGATAGCTTAAAAAGGCCAGAAACTATTGTCGTGCCAGATGTTTTCGGTAAGTTCGCGATCCATTTTTGCCAGAAAATCAAGATGGGTTTTCTCCCAGTCCGCCAGCCATCGATAGAGGTCTCTTTCTCCCGGGTCATCGGCAGCTTTGGCTCTTTGCGAATACAGGGCAATTGCATTTTTCTCCATTGCCATCGCAGCTGAAATAGCCGCCGCTTCGAAATCAGCAGCAGAAATTTGCTGTTTAATTTCATCGTTGAGTACCGCTGACGGCAGGTTGCTCGAGTATTCATTCTCATAGTCGGTTGATTTGAATGTGTTGGTTTCCTGGTAGTGCTTAAATTGTTCGGTTAAAATCTGAACATGATTTTTCTCTTCTACAGCCATCATGTCGAAAAAACGTTTTGCGGCCTCGCTCGGGGTTTGTTCAGCAACTTTTTCGTAAAACGCCTTTCCGCGTTTCTCCAGCAAGATTGCGCTTTTTAAAATATCCAGTGCGGTCTTGTCATCCATTGAATCCCTCCTTGATTATAAGCGGCGTTTCCGAAAATTTTCTAAATAGTCAATTTCATGTATTCAATGACGTGTTTATTCAATGCAATTTGCAGCAGCTAAATTTGGAAGCGACTAAAGTTTAAAGTAATTTCTTATCACATTGATGCCTGCTTGTACTCAGCAATAGGCACATAATAGGCACACGGGATAGTTTTGGCAATATCCAAATCATTGTCGCAAAGCGATTTCGTCAAACAGTTCGACGAGCGGGCGTTCATACCAGCTATTCAAGGAAATGCCGGTAATAAATCCATTGTGTCCACCATAAGGCTGAACAACAAGGCGGGTCACATCGTTCAATTTTAGTCGAGTGAAGTCTTCAACCGGTATGATCGGGTCATCGGCGGCGGTAATAAGCGTGGTTGGGATTTGAATATCCACCAGGGCGTCGTTGGTGAGGGTGTAATCGGAAAAATATTCCCGTGCATTTGCATATTCGCTGTAGCGCTCGAGTAACGCTTCGGTCAGGGAGCGGATGGAGCGTCGCTTCAGCACCTGGTTGAAATCATATCGATCAGGAAAAAATGCCTGTTTTTTCTGAAGAGAGCGGCGCCATTTTTTCATAAAATACCCAAGGATGTAGGTACCCGCATCGATTCTGTCGGTCGCTTTGTCCGGATCCAGTACCGGACTGATACTGATGATGTGCTTCAGATTCAGGATCGGCTGCTGCGTGCACCGGCGTGCGATGCGCAATGCGAAGTTACCGCCCAGAGAAAATCCGACGATAAAAGCCGGCGCATTCGGCATTAACCCGGCTGCCTTTTTAGCGCCTTCGAAAATTTCATCTAAAAGCGTGGCATAGAAAAGACCGGCGTTTAGGTGATGGCTTTCACCGTGATCTCTGAAATTCAACCTGAATACCGCATACCTTTGTTGATATAGATATCGGCCGGTGCATAGAATATAGGTTGAATCGGCGCTGCCTTCCCAGCCGTGCAGCAAGATAACGAGTCCCTTGGCGCTGTGCGAATTTTGGGGTGAGTGGTGCCCAAGAAGGCGAATGCCGTTGCCGACTTCAAGCACCATTTTGCGGGAAGCCTGACGCATCGGATTCTTTTTCCAGGTACGGATTTTGCTGCTGGACAATATGGTTTGCAGGTGGGGGTTGCGGAAAGGCGGCAACGGACGCAGACGTTCTGATAACAGCATGAATGTATCAATCCTCAACCAGGGCGCAGCCCAGTTCAACCGCACGGTCCATTTTAATTTTGGACATGTTCAGAACCAGGTCGTAATTAACGGGCAGATCGTAATCTTCATAGTGGAACAGCTTCATTAACTTCAGTCTTCTTTTTCCTTGTTTGATCACAGCCTCGCGCGCCTGATCATACGAGAGCTCATAATTGTCCTGGATGAATTTTATTCTATCTTCCTCTTCGGCCACCAGAAGCACATGGTGGGTATCCGGGTAGTCATTTAAAATAAATTGGGCGCCTCTTCCCAGGATAATCACATTCCCTTTTGCGGCAATTTGAGGGATAATTTTGCGCAGCAACTCAGCATACTGCTGATCGTTCATATCCTTGCGCTTCGAATCGAAGATCCGATCGATAAATCGTTTGGGCGATAATGCACCGGCCGATGGTGGTGTGCTCTCGGGATGTTCGGCTTCAAAATAACGAACGCCTTCATCCGACAGTTTGGCCAGATCTGTCAGTTGTTCAATTATTTCTTCGTGAGCAATGGCATAATTAAGGCATGCCGCCACCTTCTGGGTCAGCGTCTTGCCCCCCGCACCGAACTGCCTGGATATTGTTAGGACAGCCATCCACACCCTCCTTTCCCAGGTCACGTGCTGATAGGGACCATACTGGCTAAAACCGGTTCGGTCAAGCGATAACCATGCCATTCATCTGTTGGATTGACACGCTTACGGTAATTTTTTATACTCATGTGCAAATTCATCGGCTCACGGATGGACGGCCGGCCTTTAATCAAACATAGAAATCCTGGTCCTCCCTCCGGGCTGTAGGCCTACGGGCCGGAAGCTGGGCCAGGTCAGAAGCAACTGTCTCTGCCGTAAACAAATATCTTGGGGTGATGGAATGATGGAATAGTGGGTTCATAAGAATGAGATCTTTTTAGATCGATTTTCTAAATGATGGTTTAAGATCAAGATAATTTCCGATTTTAAACCCAATATTCCCTGGCCCAGACCGATTATATGAAGTCTTCGTGTTACTAATGGATGTCAAATCTTACACCAGAATCAGAAAGTTATAGGTTGGTCGCACCTGGGCGGGCCATTATTCCATCATTCCATTATTCCGTTGGATATCTAAAGGTTAAACTCCACCCCTCTCTCCGAGCTGTAGGCTCTACGAGCCGGAAGCTGGGGTGATATCAAAGCCGGGTCCTTGGGCCCGGATTCTTTACTATTCGCTGTCAGATAAACGTTCCATATGGAGTTTTTTGATCACAGCTTAGGGACGGGAATTCGGCGAGCTCAGTCGCGCCGACTCAAAACGCCCCCGCAACTGTGATAGAAAACCTCTGCACTAAATTAATGGAGTATGTTTTCGAAAACTGCTATCATTATCAACAGCGCATGATTCGCAATCTGCAATCCACCGCAGCTAAAGAGAATACTGTCACCGATGGCTAAAATCGTCGATTTGCAATCGTATCGCTCCCGAGTAATTGCCGAGAAAGTATTTGGCCCCTGGAGAAGGCGCTTTAAGGAAACGTACGATGAAAAAACAGGGCCGGCGGATCTTTCGGCCCGTACCTTGTTTCTGCTGGCTGAACCCGGAGATAAGAGCACCCTTGCGTTTTATGAACTTGTAATGGGTGCGCTCGAGTTGGGGCAAGCATCTATGTTCTATTACATGGGCAAAGGTGAGCAATTGAAAGTGGTGGATGTTCATCTCTTCCTTGCGGACCAGATTCGCTACGAACTGATGCACCGGCTGGGATGGGTAGCGAGTTTTCCGTGCCAGAGTCTCACCTTCCTCGAGATGATTCACGGCGCCGATCGGTTGAAGCTTAAGTTGCGCGGTAATCCTCCCCAATTGGCAGAATCGCACACCGATTATGATCACTTCACTGGTCTGACCATGATGGATAAAGAAGCGTTTATTCGCCGCATGTTGCCGAAAGCGCTCGAAGCCTTCAAGGAAATCATGCTGTAAATGCGTGCAAGCATAAAAAACGCGAGCGGATGCGCCACATCGGCCCCAAGTCTTGCGGCAGCAGTATTCATTCACCGCTGCTATTGCGGGACATAGCCGAACCATTTTCTGAAAAAAATATCGTAATAGCCTTCTTCCATGATTTTTAGAATTTCTATACTGACCTTCTCTCTCAGGTCACTGCCTTGCTGGAGGGCAATGCCGTAGTACTGGCTCTGATGGCTCCGGCCGACGATTTTGGCAATGTCCTTTCCATCCGTATTGATATAATTTAAAATGGAAGGTGAATCGAAAATGACGGCATCCACCTGGCCCTGTTGCAGGGCACGATACGCTTCATCAATGGTTCGGAAAAGACTTACCTGCTCGGTTTGAATATTTTTCACGAATTTGGCGCTGGTCGTTGCCTGCTTGGTGGCAACCACTTTTTTGTCGAGGTCTCCGATATCTGAAATTTCATTGTCGGCAGCACGCACCAGAATACGCAGTTCCGATTCAAAATACGGGAATGAAAAATCAATCTGTTTTTCTCTTTGGGACATGATGGTAATTCCGGCCAGAGCTACATCGATTTTTTTAGAGTTATATTTAAAAGTTGTGTTTAAAGGAAAAGGCGGTGTATCCACCGGTAGATTGTTAGCAGCAGTCAACCGGCCACACTAAAAAGGAAAGGATACACCACCCATGAACCAGG
>Ga0126326_1000398_pt1 | contig 13348 bp, 15 predicted proteins | sample InaspJWI67metaG_FD_94485 | JGI IMG/M metagenome (GOLD analysis project Ga0126326, IMG submission 94485) | Marine gutless worms symbiont microbial communities from Oahu, Hawaii - Inanidrilus sp. 1 OAHU.JWI-67 metaG | ecosystem: Host-associated > Annelida > Digestive system > Unclassified | place... | reverse complement strand
GTCTTGAAACCTGAGATAGCACTCGGTTCTCCGGCAAACATCATGCGGTAGCGCACCCTGCTGCCCGGAACCACGAGGCCGGTAGCGGCGAGATCTTCAAGGTTCATCAGTACGCGCGGCGCAAGGTTGAAAATAGCGCCGCCGCGATCCGGCTCAAAGGTCAGCAGCCAATTGGTATCAAAATTCGCGGCGCCGAGATCGAGCCTCGTAGCCACGAGTTGCGCGAGCTTGGTATCGACCCAAACCTCGCCCCTGGCGGGTATTCCCGCGGTAATCGAGCGCTCACCGGTAGTCGAGCGCGCGCGCTCCAGCCGCCCGCGTAACGGGTAGCTCTCGTCAACCGCCTTGAGTTCGACCAGCCGCGGATCGTCATCAATAAATATCGCGGTCCGCAGGCTTACGCTGTTGCTAACCTTCAAATCGTGCTGCAGCGCAGCCTGGCGGTACGCGTCATCGAATTTCCGGTTCGACAGGACGACGATGTCGGCTGCCAGCAATTCGCTGGCCTGGCGGTCGAGCAACAATCCGATGCGATCGGTTATCAGCTGACTCGAGGTCACGATGCCGACCGTAATCACGGTGGCGACGAACATCAGCCAGTAGGAATGAATGCTTGCGCGCTCGACTTTCATATACAATTAGCTGTTCAGCAAGCTTCCGGATTCGATCAGAATCTGCCGGTCGCCGCGTTCCAGCAATTCACTTTCGTGGGTCACCAGTACCAGTGTCGTACCATGCCGGTCGCGTAGTTGAAACATTAAATCGGCAATCTGTCGCCCGGTGACGGCATCGAGATTTCCGGTGGGCTCATCGGCGAACAATACGCGTGGCTTGACGGCAAAAGCGCGCGCAATAGCCACCCGCTGCTGCTCCCCGCCGGACAGATGTTCGACCAGGGTATCGGTCTTATGCTCAAGACCAACCTGCTGCAGGCTTTCCATGGCCAAGCGCTGCGCCGCCGCCACGCCCGACAGTTCTAGCGGCAGCATGACGTTTTGTATCGCGTTCGCTCCCTGCACCAGGTGAAACGACTGGAACACAAACCCGACCTTGCCGGCGCGAATCGACGAACGCTGTTCTTCACCCTTGCGGGTGAGGTTTTCACCGAACAGAAAAACTTCTCCGGAGCTCGCCTGATCGAGACCAGCCATCAATCCCAGCAAGGTGGTCTTGCCCGAACCCGAGGCGCCTTTGATCACCACCGCTTCCTGGTACTTAACATCGAGCGATATATTATTTAGGATGTCGAGCTTTCCATCCGGCGTAGCAACGGACTTATTGACCTGGTTTAAATCGATGCAGAGATTATCTTCAGCCATATTCCTATTTTTGCTGCTGGGGTTTCACACCGGTGGTTACGCGCATCACAGCGCGATTAACATCCTTATACTAGGCGACAGTTTGAGCGCCGCCCATAATATTCCTTTAGACCAGGGCTGGCCGCAATTATTTAGCAACAATATAAGGTCAAGTTTTCCGCAAACAAGCGTAATTAATGCCAGTATCAGCGGCGAAACAACCTATGGCGGCTTGCAGCGCCTGCCGCAGCTGCTGCGACAGCATGCGCCCACCCATTTGATTATCGAACTGGGCGGCAACGACGGCTTGCGCGGGCTCGGTTTCGGCCAGAGTACCGACAACCTGCGGCAAATGGTAAAGCTGGCCGCCGATAGTACGATCACGGTACTGCTGATCGGAGTGCGTATGCCGCCAAATTTCGGTGCTGCTTATAACACCCGCTTCCAACAGATATTCGAAAACATCGCCGCCGAGTTTGATATCCATTACCTGCCCCGGTTTCTGGACGGCATCGCGGCCAGCGATCCGGCTTTGATGCAGTCGGACGGAATTCACCCCACCGCTATCGCACAACCCCTGCTGGCACGGAAAGTCGAATCCCGCATGCGGGCAATCCTTAAACATTAGCCCGCCACAGCGTCTTTGCGATGCCCTCGTAATGCTAGACGGTGAGTTAGCCGGCCACTACCCCAAGGACTCTGGAACGGCACCGGGTCAGGGTCACGCGCTGGAATCGGGCTTTAACAATTTTTCGAGCTGGTGCAAATCCACGACCTGATGCGACGGATAGGGTAGGTGAGCGGGCCATGGAATTTGCTCGCGATTAATCCAAACCGCATGAAACCCGGCCTGATTAGCGCCCAGAACGTCATAAGCGGGATGGTCACCGACGTACACGATTTCTTCGGGCGCGGCCTCGAAACGTTCGGCGAAATGCCGATAAATCAACGGATCGGGTTTGGCGACCTGTAGCTCGCTGGCGCTGACCGAGTATTCGATTAAATGCCCGAGTCCGACCTGCTCGACGCTGGCATTTCCGTTACTGATGGCACCTAAGCGAAAGCTTTTTTTCAAGCGCCGCAGACAGGGCAACACGTCGGCATAAAACTCTACCTGCTGCCGGGCTTCGATAAAAACATCGAACCCCTGTTGCGACACCTGGACTCCGTCATAGTCATGTAGCTCACCGATATGATGCAAAAAATCGCAGCGCATCAGGGTCATGTCGATCGCATAGCGCCGATCGCGGGTGCTGAATTCACGCCGCAGCTCGACCATTTGCACCGGATTATAGTTGTCCGTGATGCGCGGATAGGATCGTTGCAACCACTGGTAAAGGGTATCTTCGGCGCGGTGTATGGTCGGCATACAGGGCCATAGCGTATCATCGAGGTCAAACGCAACAACGGTAACTTGATCGAACACGGCGGTCGGTTTCATTCATCGCAGGCGCAAATTCTAAATGTTTTATCCAGGTTGTGAAACCGATGGCGACGTTTTATCTCGGCGTCGCCGGATACCGCCGATCGGGCCGAGGCCCAACTTCGTCCCGCTGCCGATATCCGCCTGCACTGCTTTAACTGTTATCAATTGTTCTTTACCATTAACCCGGCGCGGCGATAATTGATATCGCCGGGTTAATATAACCGCCACCCGTTTGCAGGCAGCAGTACATGAATCCAATACTCAGCAGGCATGCCGTCGATATTTCCGGAGTTGTCATCGGAGGCAGTGCACCGATCGCGGTGCAATCGATGACCAATACCGATACCGCGGATATTGCAGCGACGGTCGACCAGATCGGCCGGCTATACCAAGCCGGTTCGGAGTTGGTGCGCATTACCGTAAACAACGATGCCGCCGCACGCGCGGTACCCTACATCGTCGAGCAGCTTGAAGATCGGGGTTGTCCGGTGCCCGTCATCGGCGATTTTCATTTCAATGGCCACAAACTACTGCGTCAGCACGGCGCCTGCGCCCGCGCATTGGCCAAGTACCGCATCAATCCGGGCAATGTCGGGCGCGGTAAAAAACGCGATTCGCAGTTCAGCGAAATGATTGAAATGGCCTGCCGTTACGGTAAGCCGGTGCGGATCGGCGTCAATTGGGGTAGTCTCGATCAACAATTGCTGGCAAATTTGCTAACCCGTAACGCCAATCTCGCCGCCCCCCTGTCGCTGCAGCAGATCAATCGCCAGGCGGTAATCGATTCGGCGCTCGAGAGTGCCGCTTTCGCAGAGGAAATCGGACTCGCCGCGAATCGCATAGTCATCAGCTGCAAAATGAGCCGCGTACCCGATCTCGTCGATGTGTATCAAAACCTTGCACGAAGATGTCAGTACGCGCTGCACCTTGGATTGACCGAAGCCGGGATGGGCGACCAGGGTATCGTCGCGTCGAGCACGGCGCTCGCCATCCTGCTCAACCAGGGTATCGGCGATACGATACGGATCTCGTTGACGCCCGAACCCGGCGCGCAACGCGAACGCGAAGTTAAAGTCGCCCAGCAAATATTACAATCGCTCGATATCCGCTCGTTTGCTCCAAGCGTTACAGCCTGCCCCGGCTGCGGCCGCACCACCAGCGAATATTTCCAGGTACTGGCGCGGCAGATCCAACACGAACTCGACACCTCCATGCCCGAATGGAAACACCGCTATCCGGGCGTAGAAACCATGAAAGTGGCGGTCATGGGTTGCGTGGTAAACGGACCCGGAGAAAGCAAGCACGCCAACATTGGTATTAGCCTGCCGGGCACCGGCGAGCAACCGGTGGCGCCGGTTTACGAGGACGGTTGTAAAACGGTTACGTTAAAGGGAGACGATATCGCGGCGGAATTTATCGGATTGGTCAAAACTTATGTGCAGACTCACTACGGCTCGAACTAAGCTTTGATTTCTTCGATTTCGCAAGCGATTTCAAACAATAAATCGTTATTGACAACCCGCATTACGACGACCATGGCTTCCATCGGCGGCGTAATCGAATTGCTAGGTGTCAGTGTTATTTCCAGTTTGGTGCCGGCCTCGAATTTCTCATTCGAAGTAAACAAAATACCCCGACTGCTCAGATTGATTACATTACCCTGATATTGCTTTGAGCTAGCCGCGTCCGTAAAACTCAACTTACAATCGATAGGCATGCGCAGAAAGTCCCGTTTCTCGGCGTAATCGATCATTTGCCGATCCTTTTACAGTTTGAACAATTTGCCGAAGTTCGCCACGTCGAGTATTTTGCGCACCTCGGGAGTTGCCTGGGTAATTTCTATCATCGACGATTCGCCGCCGGCGTGTTCACGCAGCAGTAACAACATACCCAGCGCCGAACTGTCCAGATACTCGGTGGCGGCTAAATCCACCACGTACTCGACGCCGTTGCCGGCGGTATCCGCGTAGGACGCGCGAAACTCGTCGTAGAGTTGAAAATCGAATTTGCCGGCCACTGAGATGGTTACCTTGCTCCCGTCGTCCGAAGCCGTCATGTTAATGCCCATTTTTATTTCCCCTTTTTTTAATCAAATCGAAAGCGATTAAAACATTTCATTGTCGCCGTGGTCCAGCGCGTTTTGACTCGCGCTGCAAAATTGGACTCGATCGCGTATCGCCTGGGATAGCCCGCGAGCGCGTTACGCAGCGCCGTTTTGCGCACATATTCGCTACCGGCGGGAAACGGCGTCCGGTCGACCGATAGTATTTTACCGCCTGTTATTTGCTACTGTATAGACTATTTTCCGGCTTTTACAGTCGGTGCCTTTCCGGCTTTTACAGTCGGTGCCGGGTTTACACTGGGGTAGAAGTAGAGCGGATTGTGTCGGTGGGTTTTGCAAAAGCGGCGCAAACAAAGTTAACAGATAATGATTTGATTCTTACCGTTTAACTTGGCCTGGTAAAGCGCCTTGTCGGCTCGCTCGAAGGTGCTCAAAAAGCAATCGCCTTGTCGCACCAGGGTAATTCCGATACTAACCTGGACCCGGCCCGTGACGCCGAAAGCGCCCAGATTCAGATTGTCGACGCTAGCGCGAATTCGCTCGCAGACATCGATAGCGCCGTGCACGTCGGTCTGCGCCAGCCCACCGACAAACTCATCGCCGCCGAATCGATAAACCAGATCGGTATTACGCACCACCTGGCAGATGACCTCGGCCACTTCGCGCAAAACCTGGTCGCCGATATCGTGGCCAAAGCTGTCATTGATTTGTTTGAAGCCGTCGAGATCCATTACCAGTAACGCCATCGATTGGCGATGGCGTTACTGGTAATGGATCTCGCGCGGCAGATTTTTTTCCATCGCCAGACGATTATTCAAACCGGTCAGCGGGTCGCGGTAGGCCGACATGAGCGCGATTTGATACATCAATGCATTCTTTATCGGGTATATCAACGAACACATCAAATCCTCTAGTTCACACAACTCGCGACTATTGAAGCTAGCCAGTTTGAATAGGGTAAGCTCGCCCAGGGTTCGATTCTGAAGCTTGAGCCGGTAGACGGCGGTGAAGCCCTCGCTCATGCCGCTTTCTACGACCGCAGCAAGTTCGTCACAGCTGAATCGATATCCGCAGTAATTCCCGTTATCCGCTATTTCAGTCATGAAAGCTTCGATTATCTGCGCGATATCCAGATGACGCGACAACAGATCCGACAACTGCAGCACACGCAGGTGCTTGCTATTCCCCCGCGCCCGCCCGGTGGCGCGCGGATCGAGTGCGATCACCTGCGCCGCTACCTGCGGATTGGATTTTTCACTGTTAAACAGTTGTGTGGTTTGCGACATATATCAATTACCTGTGTCTTTACGGCTTTACCTGTGTCTTTACGGCTTGGTGCATAAATATACATGCCAGATGCGTGCCAAGTAATTATTACCTTTATAATCAGTAATTTATGTGAATAATCATCACGGAGAAAAGATATAGCGGCAGTTTTTTGTCGATTTTGGACTGAAAATTCCGGAAAACGATCGAGCCCGGGTCTCAAGAAGTCACCGCCGCTGCCGAATAATACTGCAGGTGACGGATTATCAACGCATGCGCCAAGCAAACCGCTCCTGATTGACCCATCGAGGGCAGCCGTCTGCCGCTCGAACGGCAGCTTCTTACCCGCAGCGGACAAAAATTGCCAATATGGACATCAAAATTTCCAGTGATTTGCCGCCGACTAAACCCGTGGTTTCGCCAGGCGACCTGCTGGCCCACCTGAAGTCGGCTGGCAGCCTAGAAGCCGAGGTCATGCAACGCTTGCAAGGGAAGCAACTGTTGCTGTCCAGTCGTCTCGGCGAAATCTTGACCACAAACAGCCTCAGCTTTAAACCGGGCGACCGGCTCATCTTGCGGTTCGACGACAGCGCCGGGCAAGCGGTGCTGAAAGCAAGCCCCCGAACCGAGAAACCGATCATCCTCGATAGTCGTCACAATCCTGAACTCGCGCGGGCATTGGTGCCGAATCACCCGCGGCTGGCCCGAGTGGTTCGGATCATCGCACAACAGGCTGAAATCCAGCTCGCCGATCAGCTTGTGAAAATGCCTCGCCAGCTATCGCTGGCGAGAAATCAATTATTGAGCCTTAGGCGCGCCGACACGGACCACGGCGTCGAGATTTCCCGGGTCGACAGCAAGTCGATTTACAAGGCCATTCTGAAACAGCTGCTACCGCAGCAGAGCGATAACAGGAGCTCGAGCCTAGTCAAATTACTCGAACTAATCCGTTACGGCATCGTAACTCCGGTACAGGCGGCGGTTCGGCAGCCCGCATCACCCCTGCAACAAAGCCCGGAAAATTCGATACCGGCGCCAGTCGCCAGCGCAAAAACCGATGCGGCAATAAAAAAGCCTGATTTGCTCGACTCGGCGCCGACTAAACCCGGTGTTAACCGACAAGCAAATGCCTCGCCGGCATTAACCCCGGCGTTTCTAGGGGAGAGAATCGATCCAGCGCGCCAGCCGGCTCCAACGGCGCAACCGATATCGGCAAAACCCCTAACCGGAACTTCGAGGATCGCAGCGCTCGCCAAGCAAACCGCAGCGCTCGGCACGCCTCGGGGCGCGAATCCGGACATGGGCGTTGCGGGCGAGCCAGTCCCCGCCAGACTTCCCGGCAGCCGGATACCGGCGACGCCGCTGCAGCCGCCGTCGAAACGCATAGCTACCGATGCCACTACCCGCTTCTCCGCGGACGCCAATAAGCTCGATCAAATAGGTCCCGCGCGCACCAATGGCGGCAACTCAACCAGGCCGCCACCGGCGGCAGCCGCCGAGGGATTCAATTCAGCCGGGATTACGCCGGCGCCCGGCTCGGCACAGGCTGCGACAGTTTCGGTCGAAGCGGCAGGGGCGAGTACGGCGCTCCACCGAGCGCTGCAGCCGCTGCTACAGCTGGTAACCCGGTTTCCCGACATCGATGCAAACCAGATAAAAAAATGGCTCGAATTTGCGCGCCTGATATATCCGTCCGGATCCACGGCTCCGTCCACCGTACAAACGGATATTTTCACGCTGTTGAAGCAGTTTGGCGCGGCTGCCGGCACGGGCCGCGAACCCTCTCAAGCACAGCAACAATATCCCGCTGCGCAGGCAGGCGCCGACTCTCCGACAAATCGGGGACAGGCCGCGGAGGCATTATTGCAGCATTCTCGTGAGGCTCTCAAACTGATCGAGCAAAGCCTTTCGCAAAACCTGTTACTGCGGGCCAATCTCGGAATGCAACAGGAAACGCAACAGCCGCTTGCGCTTAGCATCGCTATACCTTTTACCGAAGGCGAGGATACGAAACCGCTTTATCTCGATCTCGCGCAACGCAAGCAGGCACCGGAAGAAGCAGAAAAAAGCTGGGATATCAGGCTCAGTTTCGAGTTAGCCGGGCTAGGCTCGATAGCCTGTCATCTGGTTCTCGAGGGCTGCGCCATAGCGGCAAGCTTTTTCGCCGAACAAGCGCTAACCCGCGAGCGTATCGAGGCGGAATTGCCGCAGCTGCGGCAGCAATTATCGCGTGCCGGGTTTAGCCCCGGCGAATTTCATAGCTTTCCGGGTGAGCCGGCGCCGGCCCGTCCCCCGTCCGCAGCCAATTTTTCCGAAACCCTGATCGACATAAAAGTTTGAGTATGAACAAATTGCCTAAATTCGCGATTGCACTCGAGTATGACGGTCAGCAGGCGCCGCAAGTTATCGCCAAGGGGCATGACGAGCTTGCGAATCAAATTCTAAAAATGGCGCAGGAAGCCGATGTGCCGATTCACCTGGACAAGAATCTGGCGCTGGTACTCGACCAGATCGATATCGGCGAGCATATTCCGGATTCGCTATTTGTCGTCATCGCCGAAATACTAAGCTTCGCCTACCGCCTCTCCGGCAAGCACAAGGACTTCATGGACGACATCGAAATGCATCCACAAGCGCAGCTCGAGCAACTGCCGACGGACGAAAGCCGCTAAGCCCGCGGGCGTGGCCCGGTGCGACACCAAGGCCTCCCCAGACACAAGACTGCGTTGGTAGTTTCCTGTCAAACTGGCATCCGTCACGCTGGCTCAACTTGCCTGGTCCTTGCCGAACAGGTTGAATAAATTGAAATTGTTGCGATAAGGCACCCGTTCCGCCGAATTCATTTTTTCCCTGACCCGCTCTAGATAAAATCGCATATGATGATTCTTCAGGTTGTTTTCACTCGGCGCCTGCTGAGTAAATCGGGTTGCCCGTAACATGCTATCGACGCCTTCGAGTAGCGCGTACTGATTGTCTTCCAGCAGCACAACCTCCTTGCCTGCATGCCAGTAAATGTCGAGATTGCTGAGGTCCAGCGGATCGAAAGGCGGCACCAACGGCACCAGGTCGTCAGGGGTGACGACACGGATCAAGTTGAGGTGTTGAATTTGTTGCGCACCGCTCAAATTGGTGATTTTGGGCTGGCCAAAAGTGACCACCTGTTCGATTTTGAAGCGATCGGCATCCAGGTAGATTGCCAGTATCAGGGCGACCGCACCGCCCAGGCTATGGCCGGTAGCGCGAATTTTATAGTCTGGCTTCAACCAGGGTTGCAACTCCGTATAAATTCGTCGGGCCGCGAAAGAAAATCCTTCGTGCAATCGTATTCCCGTTTTTTCGTCTCGCAGTAATTTAAACGCAAAATCGAGCATTGCGTTTTCGACGTTGGAAGTGCCGCGCACCGCAATTACCTGGGTTTTGCTCGAATCGTCGGTAGCGAGGTAAAACGACAGCTGAAGGTCCGGGATAGTATGCTGAAACCCGAGTTTATAGTCTTGCGCTTCGATCAGGACGCGCAACCGTTGTTCCCGCTGATAGGCCGCCGCGGCGAAGCCGGCCTGTTTTTGAATGGCGGCAAAATCAACCGCATCGTCCGCATTGACCGAAAAATTCGCGCTGCAAAACAGCAGCAGCAGGGCGTGCAAATAGCAGCTTAGGGAGGGTAGGTGATTTTTTTGCATCGAGATAACTGGTTTAACTGCGACGAGTTTATGCGTAACGAGGCTAGATTATAGATTTATCGACAAGCCGCAAGTTAAGGATTTCACAACGATAAAACCGTTGACTCATCGAGCCGGACAACGCTCGAACAGGACGCCCGAGCGCGCCAATTCGGCCGCGCCGCGGAGTGAGATATCCACGCTAGGCGTAAGTATCAATGATTCGTTTCGAATCTTTCTTGCGCCGGTTCCGCCTTTGATGTTGTTGTTTCGGCTTTTTGCCCGCTTCGGGTTTTTTCAACGCATCACGCACCCGCGCGGTTTGTTTGACTGATTTAATGAGCGGGTCATCGGCCATTTCAAGCGACTCCCATCCCGGCGGCCGCGGCAGCAATGCTGACTGCATCGCGGTAAGCCGCGGTATTGTAAATACCGGCAGATTGTTGTCGAGCTTGCAGTTCGATCGCCGATGCTTGTTTCACGGTGACTCCGATTGTTCCTATTTCCGGTATCGGCCAGTTGCGGTAAAAGTTAACCCGCCGAGCGCTCGAATCGGGAATATGTCCGCAGCGAGGCATCACTGCAACATGCGGGTTAGCGCCCGGCCGCTAACGAAGAGGCCCGGGCAACTCCTCGAGGCCGCAGAAAATAGATTCAATTTTATGTTTCAGCGTGAGCGAAGTACAGGGTTTGACGACGTAACCGCTGACGCCGGCTTCGGCGGCTACGACGATTTGTTCGCGCTTGGCCTCGGCGCTTATCATCAAGACCGGCAGGTCGCGAAGTTCGGCGTCGGAACGCACCGTCTTGAGCAGGGTCAAGCCGTCCATGCCGGGCATGTTCCAGTCGGTAACCAGAAAATCGAACGCTCCCGATTTGAGCATCGGTAAGGCGGTCTGCCCATCATCCGCCTCGGAAGTATTGTGAAAGCCGAGATCCTGTAACAATTTTTTGATAATTCTCCGCATGGTTGAAAAATCGTCAACGATCAGGATTTTCATTTGCTTGTTCATGCAACCGGGGTCCCGAATAGGCCGCCGCGACGGCGCTGTATCCGCTTGCCCGAAGATTCGGCCGCCCGCTGCGGCCAGCGAAGTCGAATCTGAGATCGATTCACCCAACTTACCCACAGCGGTATCCGTTGCGCGCTTCAACCATGCTTGCTCCACTCTGACATGCGCGACTTGATCCGCAATAAAGCCTGGCCATGCAGCTGACAAATACGCGATTCCGTTACTTCGAGAATTTCACCAATCTCGCGAAAATTGAGTTCGTCGTCGTAGTAAAGCGACATCACCAGCTGCTCCTTGTCAGGCAGTTGGCGGATACTTTCGGCAAGCTGTCGCTGGTATTCGTCGCCACTAAAAGCCTCCTCCGGCGTTTTCTCGGAAGAACTCGGGATTGCGGCATCCTGGGTGTTTTCCTCCATCGTATCGATGCTGTAGATTCGCGACGATGACGAGTCGATCAAGATCTGGTGGTACTCGCTGAGGCTGATTCCGAGTGCCTGCGCGACGTCGCTGTCGTTCGCGTCCTTGCCGGTTTCATTTTCAATCTTGCGTATCGTGTCGGAGACCGAGCGAAACTTCCGATGCACCGAGCGCGGGGTCCAGTCGGAACGGCGGATTTCATCGATCATGGCACCGCGAATGCGGATTCCGGCAAAGGTTTCGAAACTAGCGCCCATTTCGGGATTGAAGTTACCCGCGGCCTCGAGCAGTCCGACCATCCCGGCCTGAATCAAGTCATCGATTTGCACGGTCGGCGGTAAACGGTTTAGCAGATGATATGCGATTCGTTTTACCAACGAGGCATGCCGAACGATCTGGTCTTTCTCACCCAGATTCTCGACTTCGGCATACATCGCATGTCCGTTCACAGGCGCTCATCCTGCACACTAAAATTAACCAGCCGCTCGATGAAAAACTCGAGGTGACCTTCCATGGATGACGGCGTCGGCCAGGCTTGTGTTTTCTTTGCGATCTGTTTGAACGCAGTTGTCGACGGGCTGCGAGGGAAAGCTTCAACCACCGATTTCTGCTTTTGCACGGCCTTTTTGAGACAATCGTCGTAGGGAATACAACCGAGATAGTCCAGCGTCACTTCGAGAAATCGATCCGACACCTGCGCCAGTTTTTTATACAGTCCCCGACCTTGGCTGGCCCCATGCGCCTGGTTGGCCAGCACGTGAAAGCGTTCGACGCCGTAATCGCGGTGCATGACTTTAATCATGGCGTAGGCGTCGGTAATCGACGCCGGCTCGTCGCAGACCACGACGATGACTTCACGCGCTGCGCGCGTGTAACTGACGACACTGTCGGATAAACCGGCGGCGGTATCGATTAACAAGGTATCCACCGGTTCGGTCAATTCGGAAAACGAGCGAATCACGCCCGCATTTTGCGCCGGCGTCAAATCCGACATCGCCGCTACGCCGGAAGACGCGGGCACGATTTTGATCCCGGCGGGTCCTTCGATAATGGTTTCTTCGAGTGAACATTCACCGTTAGTGAACATTCACCGTTAATGACATGCGATAGATTGAGTCCGGGACTCAAGCCGAGCAACACGTCTATATTGGCCAGACCCATATCGGCATCCATGACCATGACCGACTCGCCGGACTGGGCCAGGGTTACAGCGAGATTGATGGTGACATTGCTTTTACCGACACCGCCCTTGCCGCTGGTTACCGCAATCACCCGCACCGGGTGTTGAGCCTTCATTTGTCTTATACCTTGCGCCTGATCCATTGCTCCGTCACCTATGCCCGGTTTTTGTTAATGATATGGTTGTAACGCATTGCCAGCGCCTCCTGATCGAAATGCTCGCCGAATTGCTGCATCAACGCCACTGCCCGGCTGATCAGGCGATGACTCTTGGCCGGCTCCAGGTCTTGCGGTACCTTTTGCCCGGTGCCGCAATAAGCCAGCACCAATTGATGACGAATCGAGGCGGTTATAATGCCGCCGAGGCTGGCGGCTTCATCCAGCTTGGTGACGATCGCACCCGCCAGTTTTACCTTGTCGAAATTGACGACGGTCTGGTTCAACGCAGCCAGCTGGGTATTCGCCGACAGCACCAGATAAGGCTTGATTTGAGGTGCCCCGGCCCGCAACCGATGAAACTGCTCGCTCAGACGCAGGTCGCGTTGACTCATCCCTGCGGTATCGATTAATACCAACTCTTTGTCGGCCAGCATGGCGAGCCGGTCACGCAGCTCTTCGCTGTTGCTCGCGCTCAACATCGGCACTTCCAACAGGCGCGCGAAATGCTGCAACTGATCCTGCGCGCCGACGCGGAACTGGTCGGTACTGATCAGGGCCACCGAGCGTTTGCCGTGGTTTTGAACAAAGCGCGCAGCGAGCTTGGCAATCGTAGTAGTCTTGCCGACTCCGGTAGAACCCACCAACGCGATGCGACCGCCCTCGGCCAGCAGGTCACGGCGGTTGATAGGCAGGCAGGTCGCAAGTGTGCCGAGCGCCTGCTGCCACACTTTGTGTGGATCTTGATCGAGCTGGGTGAGATGCGACAACACGGTTTCGCAAACATCGGCGCCCAAACCCATTTCCGACATCAGATTCAGCAATACCGTGCGTACCGGGTGTTTTTGGCTGAAGCGGTCCCACTGCAATAC
>Ga0126326_1000396_pt1 | contig 13374 bp, 21 predicted proteins | sample InaspJWI67metaG_FD_94485 | JGI IMG/M metagenome (GOLD analysis project Ga0126326, IMG submission 94485) | Marine gutless worms symbiont microbial communities from Oahu, Hawaii - Inanidrilus sp. 1 OAHU.JWI-67 metaG | ecosystem: Host-associated > Annelida > Digestive system > Unclassified | place... | reverse complement strand
TTATCCTGGTTCATGGGTGGTGTATCCTTTCCTTTTTAGTGTGGCCGGTTGACTGCTGCTAACAATCTACCGGTGGATACACCGCCTTTTCCTTTAAACACAACTTTTAAATATAACTCCCCGCGGCTTCCGCAGTCAGGTGATCGTGGGCATTGGCAACATAAAATGAGGATTGATCAACGCAGACTTGAAACCGGACTTAAAATGTCCAGCAAGGGGTTCATAATCGCCTTCACTATTTTAGGTGTTTTCGGCTATCTGATCACCTTTTTGGTTATTACACTCGCAACACCAGATGCAATCGGAACTTGGAAGATTGCCGTAGGAAGTATCGGCGGCGCTGTATTTATTGGATTGTTGATCGTAGTTGTTTTACGATTCAGTCGATACCTTCTCATAAAATTGGCTGGTTTAAATATGGATATCAAATAACATCTTTATCGGCAACATTGATTGCCAACAATGCAGTCGAGAGGGACCGGGCTATAAATAGCGGCTGAGTCTATTATTTGTCTTTTCGGCTTTTCTTGCATCAACAGACTTCCTGGCAATTTAAACGACCGGCCCCTCACCGCGACATTGGCCTGAATGTAGAGCATCATGGTTGGAGACGTGTTGGTTGAACCGATGACAGAGGAGTTTATCTTGTGGCGTTGTATTCATGACGGACCACTCTCGCGCGACACTATCGACCAGTGGCCATCCGCTGGCAAAATGCCGTGGTAACGCTACCGCGAGCGGAATATCCACCTATTAGTGAATATCACTAGAACCTACGGAGCTTGCGCTATCATAGCCGTGACGGCGACGAGATCATAGGGCAGCTTCGTTTCTACCCGAAGGCTATTTGCGACTTGGAGGGCGCGGGCTGTCTGTGCCTTCAACAAGATCATACCGCAGGTCCCGCTGACGACTTTGCCGACAGCGACTTTCAAGCCCCTGCACAATCAGAAGACAAGACACTTGTGATTCATTGTATGATGACGGGGAGTCCCCAGCAGAAAGAGAATCTCTACCAGCGGAAGGGCATCGGTACGCGCATGGTCAGGGCCTTGATTGAGTGGGCCAAAGCAAACGCTTGGGAACGAATTGAGGCCGACGCCTTTGAGGACATCCCCATCATCTATGAGATTACAGGTAGTGCCGGACATACATTCTGGGAGAAACTGGGATTCCACCTTGTTGATCGGCACCCACACTCGGAACTGCAAGACCGTAGCCAGTTTGGCGAATTCACCAAGACGCTCGAAGAGCAGGCAAAGTCCATCGGGATTCCTCCTAAAAAAGCGATCGATCGACTCGTGATGCGTCTTAATCTGACATGAGCCTGATGGCCAATATGTCATTTGAGAAGGACCGCTCGTACCTCGCGGTCCCTCAATTCAAAGTTGGCCATCAATAGAATTGACAAGCTTTATCGATAGTGTTAATGTAATACGAAAAAGTATCGATAGAGGTATTATCATGCAAACTGTAACTGTTTCGCCAAAATATCAAGTTGTTATACCAAAAACAGTAAGGGAGGCGTTGCATATTCGCCCTGGCCAAAAAATGCAGGTTGTAGAATATGATGGACGGATTGAACTTATTCCAGAACGAGATATCAAAGAACTCCGCGGGTTTCTGAAAGGCATAAATACAGGGTTCGAACGAGAGAAAGATAGGATATGAATATTGTCGATTCTTCTGGTTGGCTTGCATATTTTGCAGATGAGCCAAATGCCAAACATTTCCTGCCCCCTTTGAATGACACGACTTCGCTGGTTGTTCCAACGGTAACGATATATGAGGTATTCAAGGTAGTTCTACGAGAGTCCAGTGAGAATGAAGCGTTTCATGCGGCCGTTGCAATGCGAAAGGGAACGGTCGTGGATCTAACAGCTTCATTGTCGATTGCTGCATCAAAACTTAGCTTAGAGCACAAGCTTCCAATGGCTGACAGTATCGTTTTGGCAACAGCAAAAGAATTCGATGCAACCATTTGGACACAAGATTCAGATTTTAAGACTTTAGACGGAGTAAAATATTTCCCCAAGAAATAAGGGAATGGCCAACCTGTCAATGCACCGGACCGGTATTCCGCTGCCGTTCCACACCGACTTGTGATTTCGTCGTTATCCGCGACACCATGTTGCATAATTGAGTGTATTAACAAATGGTTAAGCCATCGTAAAGTTGGTGTAAATTTTACTCCAACGGGTGACCCAACAAGGGCTCGCCTTTTGGGAGGCTTGAGCCGTGTGATGGTAAACTATCAAGCAAGGTTCTGAGGGGGTTTGGGGCTGGTAATAGCCCCCGGCTACCCGGTAGGCACAAATAAGGAATAATCTGATGAAGGGTGAAGAAAACAAAAAGATTGTCCGTCGATATATTGAAGAAGCTGTAAATACAGGCCATTTAGAGAATTTGGATGAATTCATATCACCAGACTATATCGAAACACTGTATCCAACCAGCACGACTCTCGGAGTAGAAGGCGCGCGGCAACATATTATGGCAGTTCGTCAAACATTTCCTGATCTTCACTTGACAGTTGAAAAACAAATATCTGAGGGAGATTGGGTTGCAACATGTATCACGGCCAGAGCGACCCATCAGGGTGAATGGCTCGGTATTAAACCAACCGGGAAAGAAGTTGAAATCTTTGGTGTTAATGTGGACAAAATAGTTGATGGTAAAATCGTGGAGCACGGCGGTGCTGCTAATATGTTCGAAGCATTACTTAGTATCGGTGCTATTCAGGTGGTCTCTGAGTGAGCTTGAGCCTCTAACATTGCTGCTGAACTAGAACAGCGCGGGTCGCGCGGTATGTGAGCAGCTCGTTATGCCTGAAATGAAAACATCAACTAAACGACCTCGGGCAGTAACCATCATTGCATGGTTTTTTATAGTTTATACACTTTTTTCAGTGATTCCTAAAATTTATCTCATAATCAACTCCGATGCCTATAAGATGGCTCTGCATTTGAATGAAGCACTATCAAATGGTGGTTTTATTTATGTGCCCTTTTCGTTTCAGCTTGCGCATGCTTTAGCCGGGGCGCCGGTAATATTATTCTCTGGAATATTCATGCTTAAAGGTCGGCTCTGGGCACTGGCAGTTTTCCTTCTTTGGATATATGGAGCGCTTGTATTAACGTTTTTGGTTTCAGGTCTATCTATATCCATGTATGCAAAACTGATCGTTGCTGGTATTGTTACTGTCATAATGACGAGACCCAAGCCATTGGCATAATTTTCGTCTCACGATGACAAATCGGAAGCATAACATCCATTTTCACCCCTGACGCGGCTTTGCCGCGCCGGTGAAATGGGCTATGCTTCTAGAGGAATGAATTTACAAAGAAAGAAGGAACGAAATGAACTGGTATATCATTACCGCAGGTTTAATCGCGAGTGCCACTACGGTGGGCCATTTTACCGTAGGTAGTAAAGAATTTCTTAAGCCAATGCTTGAGGCATCATTTGATCCTATTCCCAAGAAAGTGATGCATTGTGTTTTCCATTACGTTTCAACCTATTTAATTCTTTCTTCGGTCACGCTGCTTTTAATTGGTTTCAATATTTGGTCTGGTACCGGATCTGACGCCGCAATTATATTTATCACGGCTAATTATGCCGTATTTGCAATTTGGCAAATAGTGCTTGCGATTGCATCTGGTATTCCAAATGGAATATTCAAATTGTTTCAGTGGATATTTTTTGTCTTAATTGCTATTTTTTCATTTCTTGGAACGAGTTTATGATCTGTAATCGGGTTAAGCATAAGTCCGATATCAAGGCATAACAAAGCGATTGCTCGTGCCCAGCTAAATCCGAATTGCTGGGATTCCACCTATCGGTGGATGAAACTTGATATTGTTACACAGTGGGTGACCGCACATAGTGAAAGACTATGCACCCTTCTGCAGGGCTTGCTCTGGCATTAGGGAGAATGGATAAGGCAATAAATCTCATTGCGGAGCTTGCTCCGGCGCTAAGTGCTGTATCTGCGGAAGTCCCACATAAGAAAAGTTTAGCCAACAGCTCATTAGCGAAGTCCACGGGCAAAACCGGTAATCTCGCTATCAGCGGGAAAGCTGGATGGGGCGAGATAGTCCCGATGAATCGGAATGTACCACAGGCTGTGTATTGAGCCTCGAAAAATGTATATTTAAGTTTTCATATGGCAAAATTATGAATCTTTGAACAGGCCACAAGTTCTCACCGCTGCCAGGTGAAGCGGAGCGTTAAAAGGCAAATGAGAAAACTATTCATCCTCAAATTAATTATTCTTGTGTCTTCTTTTGGAGCATCGGAGAACAGTGTCAAAAAGGTACTACTGGAGAACGGGCAAGAGCTGTATATTAAGGAAATCCTGCTTTCCCGGATTCTCCCGCATGCCTTATCTGATCAGGCCATTGCATCTATACCTGGTATTTATCCGAATTCGCATATAATCGCTAAGAGACGTGTAGGGTACTTGAGAAAGAATACACCTTCACTCTATTCCATGGTTTGCTACCAATAATCAAATCATCTAAGGGAAGTAACGATCAGCGGTGTCGTTACAAACAAAAACAAAGCGTGGTCTTTTGAAACCAAGGTAATTGAACCTCTTTCGTTGATACTCTTTTACTTGTTTTGGAAATTATAGCTGAATTGCCTTTTAACAAATCGCTGCAGCCCACCGCAGAACAGCTCCTCTGATCTGCGGTGGCTAAGCTCGGCCATTAGAATTAAAAAATGATTAATAAAGGCAAATCCCAAATTAAAGGACTATAAATATGGCTACAACTTCAAAACTTCTTGGTGATTATCTAATAGAGCTTGGATTTGTAACTAAGAAACAAATTGATGATGCACTTGAGGCTCAAAGAAATGGTGAATACCCAGGAAAAAGAATGGGTGATATATTGCTTGCAAGACGATTAATTACACGAGCCCAATTAGATAAGGCGATCGAACGCCAAATGGCTGATGAATTCGGAATTGCAGAATGAGAAATGAATCTTAGATAAATAGGATAATAGATTTAAAAAATTAGTTTAACCCCATGTAGGAAGCAATATAGTAAAAGTTATAATTAAATTCTAACCTATTGCTTCAGCAGCCTTGGGTCAAAAAGCGGCCCGAATCTGCTGAGCAATCCGTTGGGCAGCCAAATCTATATATGTAAGGATAAAGGATATCGGACAAAGAAAATCATGATTCGGAGAACCATAGGATTCAAGGTTGGCATTGTGACGTTTTGCATTCATCTCTGTTTGGCGGTGTTTGCATTTATGACGTATACAAATTCGAAGTCGAGCACCGCCGGACTGGTGTTTATTTATTTCTTTTTCTTGGATGCCCCGATTCATCTTTTGATAACACTACTGCCAATCTCTGTTTTCGACTTTGGCGTGATCATGCCATTGATAATATACGGTGTCTTAGGATCTTCATTATGGTTTCTAATACCGTGGCTAATGGATCGGATCGTTACTCATGTCTTTCCCAATGTGACGGGGACGATGAGATGGACAAGTGTCATTGGGATCATTCCTCTTTTCCTGGCCGGATTCATCCTTCTGGGATTCCTGACAACGACACTTTCTATTAAACAGGAAAGGCCCGTTGAACTGAGGAAATTGTTGGGATCAACGCCCTCCGATTACCTTACTAAGAGAGTGGTTTTTGATGATATATCTCTTGGAGGAGTAAGTAGTATCACCCGAGGGAACTACAGGCCCAATACTGGTCCAGAGATGGTATTGGCTTTTCATCGGGGAGTGGTATTCCTTAACGACAGTTACGAGGTGCAGAAACGGATCGATTTTTCCGATTGTTACTACCAGACTGTGTACCCGGTACATACTGCTGACGATAATGCATCCCAGTTCATAGCCTACAAGCTCTTTGAGCACGTTGCTCTGCTTGATTATAATGGGAAAGAGATGTGGAGAACAGCTATGGCTACAGATGAAGGGCGGTACGTTGATGGCGTGCAAAGCGGGGACATTGACAGAGACGGGAAACACGAATTCGCAGTCTATCACCGGTATCGAGAGGGAATAATGCTAATAGATGAAAGCGGTAATACCTTGTGGAAACATCCTGTAGATGCACTTGGGCATCTGGAAATGAAAGATGTCCGCGGGAACGGTAAAGAAGAAATTTTCTACAGCAATTCCAATAACGCAAATCACTTGACAGTATTCAGGATACTGGACGCGGAAGGAACGATCGTGGATGAGCTGGAAATACCTACGGCTTCATCTGAGTTTGTGGTTATAGGGTGGCCGGTTATAGAGATCAGGCCCAACATACTTCTCACCGAGGAGAATGAGATCCGGATAGTGGACATGAAGGGGAGCACGGTCGTTCAACTTGATGCTCCAGGTTGCAGAACATTTGGAAAGGTGAAAGCTGTAGCCGTTAGATTCCAGAAAGATGAGCCTGCCTTTCTTGCGGTCAGAAAGATTTTGCACCCTGATCTTGCCGTGCTGTTTGTATATGATGCCAATGGATCACTCGTATTTCAGTCGGTTCAAATAATTGAGGGCAGCATGCAACCCTCACTTGCTGCAGTACCAGTTGATGAGGCCGGAATCGAAAGACTGTTAGTAGGGCAAAGGCATGGTTATGAGGAGAGAATCATTGAGTATTCTCTTGCCCAACAAGACTAATTCTCGTTTCTAGCTAAATCCGAATCGCTGGGATTCTACCAAGGAGGTAGATGAAACTTGATATTGTTACCCAGTGGGTGACCGCACATAGTGATAGACTATACACCCTTCTGCAGGGCTTGCTCTGGCATTAGGGAGAATGGATCAGGAAATAAATCTCATTGCGGAGCTTGCTCCGGAGCTGAGTGTTGTATCTGCGGAAGTCCCATATGAGCAAAGTTTAGCCAATAGCTCATTAGCGAAGACCACGGGCAAAACCGGTAATCCCGCTATCAGTGGAAAAGCTGAATGGGGCGAGATAGTCCCGATGAATGAGGATTTACAACAGGCTGTGTATTGAGCCTCGAAAATGCTTCATCATCAAACGCTCATCATTAAAAGACAAACTGCGCTAACTGAGGGGTTTGTGGGTTAGCTAAAGATTATAAATCTCACAAAAATACCAGATTAAGTTGGGAATAGAGATAAAATGTCCACGGAAAAACTAGTGAAAGATTTAGCTAAACAACTCCGAAACGTTGGACCCAAGCTGGCGACAAAGTTAGTTGAAGCTGGAATTGATTCTCCGGAGAAGCTGAGACGTATGGGAGCAAAGACGGCGTTTGAGAAAATGTACGCTGATGGAGATTCGTACGGTGATTTTAACGCTGCCTACCTATACGCCTTGGAAGGTGCCATTCGCGATTGTGATTGGCTGGATATACCGGAAAAGATTAAACAGGAATACAAGAAATATACTCAGAATCTTCAGGCAAGAAAAAGATTCGAAGGCTAACATAGGCTTGCACATGATCGCGGCAAAGAGCGCCGCTACCCGTGAAGCCTGGTTAGGGTTCACGTGATGCCAAATCAAAATAAGAAAATGAGAGACGCTTTACAGCGAATCCTTGTTCCATTTTTGAAAATTGAGGGATTGACTGGCAAGTTTCCCAATTTTCAACGCGAAGAAAACGGTCAACTGCATCTTCTCTCGGTTCAATTTGACAAATATGGTGGAGGCCTTTGTCTAGAATTTGCTAATCATCCACCCGGAGACAGCGAAATTCCCTGGGGTGAAGTTGTTTCTCAAGAAAAGATTACGGTAGGACATACAGCTTTAGATGAAAGAGTTCGATTGCAGGAAAACAGTTCTAAAAACAGCACGAGAGAGGATTGGTTTCGATTCGACCAATTGAAAGAAGGCCAATACGAGGATCTAGCGAATCACATAGTGCATCTTTTTCCTCAGGTGAACCAATGGGTAAGGGGAAAGCAAATTGGAATAAACTTATTTTCAAATCAATCCTAACAAGGCGTCAACACCGCATCGGTAAATGGCCATGTTCTGATCGCCAAGCCGCTGCTCGGCTCGCCGGCGGTTAGTGCCACGTTTGGCCATAGGTCGCTATCATGCATCAGTACTCGACAACGCTCCGAGCCGCCGACCCCACACTTGAAAAGGGCCGGGTGTTCGCCCGCTACCTAAACGAGGCAGCCGAGGGCTTCTTTCGATTTATGCTCGGTCGGCGCTTCGTGGACATCCTTGCCAAGGCATTCATGCAACCTGACCACGACCTCTCCTACCAAAACGTAACCTTCGCCGAACGTAACAAGCTCATAGTGGGAATGGCCTCGGGTTATACCGCCGAGCAGCATCATCGTTCCTCGGACCGACCCCTGAAGCGGGCTGCGGGAAGGTATATTATGCGGATGATAGCCGTATCAATACTGTGCGCACCACTCTTGCGAATTATCGACACCATCGCCGATGGCGATTTCTACCTCCAAGCCATCGCCGTCGATAAAGAACTTCGCGGCGAAGGAGTCGGTTCCGCCTTGATGGACTTGATTGAAGACCGGGCTGTCGCCAGTGGATCAGTCCGATTGGCGCTCGATGTCTCTGCCAAGAATGAGGGTGCACGCAGACTCTACGAGCGGCGCGGAATGACCGTCGAGTCGCAGTGGCCAAAGCGCGTGGTCATACCAGGATTGAGGTTCTTTCGAATGACGAAATCACTTTGAGCCCGCAACAGATGCCTTGCCGATTGCGTATTTGGGAATGATTATGATTATGCAGAAGAGCCGTCGAACCAGTCGCTGCAGGGGATACAGAGAACTGTGTCCCTGAGCGCAATGAGTTCCGACGGAATGATATGAGAAAGATATTCTTTCAAATATTTTTTATTTTTGAATTCTTAAACTTAACGCTTGGCGTTAATAACGGATCGCGTTAATATATTACCATGATAAAAACTTTACGGGAAAAAGAAACTGAGCAAATATTCAATAGACTATTTGCTAGGAAATTACCTCAAAATATCTAGCATATTGCACGTAGAAGATTGGCCATTTTGGATGCAGCTACCGAATTAAACGTGCTACGCATTCAACCTGGCACTAGATTGGAAGCTTTAAAAGTTGACCGGAAAGGACAACATAGCATCCGCATTAATGATCAGTGGCGAATATGTTTCAAATGGAGAGCCAGTGATGCATATGATGTTGAAATTATAGATTATCATTAGGGGGTAATAATGAAAAACAAATAACTTTCTCCGATTTATCCGGGAGAGATTCTCATTGAGGAATTTCTGAAACCAATGGGTATCAGTCAATATCGACTTTCCAAAAACATAAGTGTACCTCCAAGACGAATTAATGAAATCGTTCATGGAAAACGATCAATCTCAGCAGATACAGCCTTGCGTTTAGGACGGTTTTTTGGAATATCGCCTCAATTCTGGTTAAACCTCCAAACCCGATTCGATCTTGAAGTAGCCGAGGACCTGCTGGCAGAGCGACTTGATAAAGAGGTACAAGTACTCAGTTCAAATGCAGTTTAAACCATCGCTAATGTTATAACCTATCAGTTCAGGTAACAGCCAGGGCCGAGGCGTTTTTGTAAGTTTATGTGAAATTGTGAATTTATCGTATTTGTGGAAGCCAGTGAAAGCCCTGGCTGCCCCTGACTTCACCGTTGATTTGAAGGAATATGAAAAAGTTAGCCACTATTTTTTTTCTTGTCTCAATGATAGTTATTACGGCTGTCAGCGAAGCCCAGGAAGTCCCTTCAAGCGCACGGTCTCGGGCTGTGATTTCCAGAGTTAAGCCTAAACTCAATCGAGAGTTGTCACGTGCCGGATTCAATTGGGGAACGCAGATTTTTATCCGCATATTCAAGAATACAAAAGAGTTAGAGATATGGCTCAGGGATCGGGAAAATTTCAGACTATTCAAAACCTATAAAATCTGCACTTATGGTTGGCGTTCTTTAGGGCCGAAAATCAGGAAAGGTGATGGACGGGCTCCGGAAGGTTTCTACTATGTTTTACCACGGCATATGAACCCGCTCAGTGATTTTCATCTTTCATTTAATCTCGGCTACCCTAATGCATATGATAGAGTTCATGGCAGGACTGGTAGTGCATTAATGGTTCACGGAAGTTGTGTTTCGATCGGATGCTACGCAATGACGAATGAGGGTATTGAGGAAATCTTCGCTCTTGCGAATGCTTCATTACGAAATGGTCAACGCTTCTTTAGGGTACATATATTTCCGTTTCGTATGACCGATAAAAATATGAATAAACATAAATACTCAGTTTGGTACAAATTTTGGGAGAATCTTAAAGAAGGATACGATTTCTTCGAGAAAAACGGACATAATCCACCAAATGTCGAAGTGAAAAACAAGCGTTATGTCTTTGAACCAACCTAATATCAACGACTTTCAGTCCGACTCGCTTCGTTCGCGGCTAAACCCAAGCGAAGCCAAAAACCATAAGTCGCATGTGTGAAATATGACAAAATCAGTCGATATGATATATTTTCGAGAACTGGCAGCACAAAATCCGAAGGATATTTGCAGGCGAGCATCATGCAGATACGATGATGAAAAGAAATCTTATACTTTATCTGTATGGGGTGAAGAATACGCAATATATCCTTATGAGCATCAGATTAACCGCATAACAAAAAATTTTCAGCGTCCGCATGAATTTTTTTATCTTTTCATAATCTATTATCTTCTGAAGTCAAAAAGAATTAAAATATCAAACGAATGGATATCTGAAAAGGATATTCCAGGAGGTGTTACTTTCTTTCGCGGTCCCCATGAAATACCAACACGTTTTATATCCAGTCGCTATAAAAATAATATTGACGGTTTCAGGAAAAAATGTGAACAGCTTCGAGGTATACCCCTTGACATGGCAGATGCGGCATACAGGTTCGTAATTACATCAAACATTCCGGTGGCTGTTCTATATTGGGCTGGTGATGATGATTTTCCTCCTGAATCGAAAATTCTTTATGATAAATCCATTACCGAAATTTTGATGCCGGATATTGTATTTGCGTTGGCAGTTGAAATTTGCGCAAAAATAGGGGGCTCGGATGGCTAACTACACAATTGCATCTGATATGAAGGATCGGCAGCTTTTGCTTGTGCGGGGTTCTGTGTTTTCGCGCCTTATATCAAGGCCTTTTCGCCTTTCACACAGTACATTGTGACGTTAACTTGAGATATAGGCAAGCAACATATGAAATTAACAAAAACACCTATCGTTTTTATCGTGTGGTTTTTAATTGTTTCATATGTTTCATTGTTCGTATCTGAAGCATTAGCTGAAGAAGTCCGATATAAATGGGATGAAGCCAATATCTAAACAACATTGCTTTCACCAAGTACCTTCTCTCAATTGCCGATCAACATCATCAATGAATTTGAAAAGCTAAACTATACAATTCCGCAGTCCTATGATGAAAAAGAGCCAATATTTTAATAATGAATGGATTAAGTTAACTGGTGCTGATTAATTTTCATTTTACCTTCGTTTACAGTGGTTCTAGCACATTGCCGTATAAAAAATCCCTGAACCTGACCCGTCTTCGTAGTGCTTCGCCGAGGCAAAGCCGGGAAAATTGTGCGGTTTTACTTATAGGTCTGCGCAGGCTTAAAAGTAAGGCCACCGGCAGGTTAGCTTCAGCTCAGAACGTTATAGGCTTGAAGATGAAAAAAACTCAAATCGCATCATTTGTATTATTACTATATTGTTTCATATTCGGTGACGCAGGTTGGACCGATTCATCCACTAAACAAGCTCACTGTCCATTATTATTTGGCATGACTCAAAGTGACGAAACGTGTAGTTTCTTTGTATCAGGGTGGGAGTACCATATCGATTCAAAAGGAAGGGGCTATCGATTAAAAGATCAAACAGTCCGCGAAGACTTTGCACTAACGATAAATGAAAATGACTATATCGAAAAGATCCAATTTGCTGTTCACGAAGAGGATTTGATTCTTTTATTTGGCGTTACGGATGGTGATGGTGCGGCAGGTGGAATTGTGCGATTGGATGGAAAGTCATTGTCTATCAAATGGTCTGTATGGATACCAGCATTCAATCTTTCCATCGGCACGGTTGATTCAGGGTTTCTTTATCAGGCAGGAATCGGGTTTGTTTCTAAGATCGACCTTAACTCCGGCAAATATGTTTGGAAATATGATGATCTTTATGATCATGTACTAGGCTCGTTTAACGCTTTCGAAAAACCGGTTATTGAGGATAAGGTCGTCATCTTTCGTGAAATAAAGCAACCAGTGGCCACATATGATAAACCGAGAGAGATTCATGTCAATATTGAAACGGGGAAAATTACTATTACAAATTGATCTAACTGCATGGTAAGGGATTGGAAGACCATAGAATGAATAAGCTGAGTTATCGTTCGCCAAAGACAGAAGTGCGGGAGAGCCCGATTCACGGCAAAGGTTTGTTTGCGAAACAGTCGATTGCCACGGGAGAGATTGTGGCCGTGAAAGGGGGCTACATTCTCACCAAACAGGAATGGACAACGCTGGAAATGCAACTCGGACCGGCGGAGATACAGATCGCGGAAGAGTTTTTCATTGCACCTACCAGTCAAGAACAAAGGGATGGTTGCATGATTTACACCAACCACTCCTGTGAGCCCAATATCGCAATTCAAGGACAGATCGTTTTCGTTGCGATGAGAGATATCGCGCCGGAAGAAGAATTGACGCACGACTGGGCCACGACGGATGACCTTGACTATGAAATGAAGTGCAATTGTGGCAGTTCAAATTGCCGACGCACCGTAACCGGGAAAGATTGGATGAAAAAGGAACTGCAGGAGAAATATCGGGGTTGGTTCTGCTGGTACCTACAGAGAAAGATAGAACAAAATGAAAAAAGCTGATTTTGTGATTCTGTATAAAGTAGGATGCGCATAAAATTGCCACTCTATTGTCTGGTTTTCTGAATTGTATAGGAGAAAATATGTCGATCAATTATAGACCTGCTGAAATAGAAGACAGTGGAAAACTGGCAGAATTAATAAACATTGCATCCGATGGAATTGTGGAATACCTATTTCACGATTTGGTCCCGGGAATGACACCTATTCAAGTTATAGCGCACAATCTTGAAAACGACAATTATCCACACTCTTATAGAAGTGCAGTCGTCGCAGCACAAGAAAAAGATGTAGTCGGAATGGCACTATCTTATCCATCCTCTTATCACAAGATTACGGATGAAATGAGAGGCTTTTTCCCGGCGGACAGATTAGAGCATCTTAGGTACTTTTATTCATCACGTGGAGTTATATTTAAAAGTTGTGTTTAAAGGAAAAGGCGGTGTATCCACCGGTAGATTGTTAGCAGCAGTCAACCGGCCACACTAAAAAGGAAAGGATACACCACCCATGAACCAGGATA
>Ga0126326_1000395_pt1 | contig 13408 bp, 13 predicted proteins | sample InaspJWI67metaG_FD_94485 | JGI IMG/M metagenome (GOLD analysis project Ga0126326, IMG submission 94485) | Marine gutless worms symbiont microbial communities from Oahu, Hawaii - Inanidrilus sp. 1 OAHU.JWI-67 metaG | ecosystem: Host-associated > Annelida > Digestive system > Unclassified | place... | reverse complement strand
ATTTACTCGATTACCCACGGTAGCACAGCAAATTTACCGACGAAGACGCCGTGAACGCGCTGAACTGATCGAGAAAACCCAGTATGTTCTATCCTATTAACTTTCCCCGGACAGCAGTGCGCGTAAGCGGGAATCTTGTAAATTCATGTCAATACTCTCTAGGTCGCGTAACCGGACTCATGCCTGCCCGGGAATGACAGTTTAAAGACGCGGGGGGATCAATTTATTATGAGGAGTTCTTATGAATAACGATTTTTTTGAGAAGGGCCTGGCCAAGCGCAAGGCGACGCTGGGCGCCGAGTATGTCGAAAACAATCTGGCCGCTGCCGATGATTTCACGCGTCCGTTTCAGGAAGCCATGACCGCCTGGTGCTGGGGCTTCGGCTGGGGTGACGAAGTGATCGAACCGAAGACCCGTTCGATGATGAACCTGGCGATGATCGGGGCGCTGGGCAAGATGCACGAATGGGAGATTCACTGCCGCGGCGCGCTCAATAATGGCGTCAGCAAGGAAGAAATCCGCGCCATCATCCATGTGGTCGGTATCTACTGCGGCGTGCCGCAGTCGCTGGAATGCTTTCGGGTCGCGCGTAAAGTGCTCGAGGAAGATGGCCAGTTATAACTGGGTTTTGCGCATCGCGGCGACCAGGGCAGCGAATTCGCGTTTGTAGCGTTTATCGATACCGGCCGGTGATTCGAACTTTGTCGCAATATTGAAAACTAAGAGTAATCGAATAGCCGACGACTAGCCATGCCCAACCCAACTTCCCGAATCCGTTTACTGGTATTACTGTTCGCCCTTTGCCTGCCGCAGCTGTCTTTTGCAGCCGATGATGAGGCGGGCCTGATCGAGTGGCAAAAATGGAGCCCGGACCTGTTCGCGCGAGCCAGGCAGCAACAGCGCATGATCATCATGGATCTCGAGGCCGTCTGGTGCCATTGGTGTCATGTCATGGAGGCGAAGACCTATAGCCATGCGGATGTGGCGCAGTTGATCAATGAACACTTCATCCCGGTGCGCGTCGACGCCGACGCCAATCCGGACATCGCCGCCCGCTACGGGCGCTGGGGCTGGCCCGCCACGATCGTGTTCTCGGCGAACGGCGACGAAATCGTCAAGCGCCGCGGCTATATCCCGATTATCGGTATGCTGTCGATGCTGGAAGCGATAATCGCCGACCCGAGCCCGGGGCCGTCGGTGTGGAACGAACCCAAGGCGACGCCTTCGAATCAGGCGGCGCTCGCGTCTGGGCTGCGTGCCAGACTGGAACAGGCATTTTTCGATCTCTACGACCCGAATTACGGCGGTTGGGGCCGGATCCATCGGTTTGTCAATTCACCGGCCACCGAATATGCGCTCGAGCAGGCGCGCATCGGCAAGTGTGAATACGAGTTGATGGCGCGATTGACGCTGCACAACGGTTTACGGCTAATCGATCCCGAGTGGGGCGGAGTTTACCAGTATTCGGATCGGTTCGACTGGCTGTCGCCGCATTTCGAGAAAATCATGTTTTACCAGGCCGAGAATTTGCGCCTTTACTCGCTGGCCTATAGCCGCTGGCGGGACGAGAGTTTTCTCGAAGCCGCGAATGCCGTATTCCGTTACCTGGAAGATTTCATGCTGGATCCCGGCGGCGGCTACTATACCAGCCAGGACGCCGATCTCAGCCTCGAAGTCGATGGCCATGCCTTCTTCGCACTGGGCGACCGGCAGCGTCGAGCGCTGGGAATGCCGCGCATCGATAAAAACATTTATACTCGCGAAAACGCCTGGTTGATTCGCGCGCTGCTCGATTATTACAATGCCGGCGGTAACCCGGCGGCGCGGCAACGCGCGCTGGACGCCACCCGCTACATCATCGCCGAGCGGAGTCTGCCCGGCGGCGGCTTCAGCCATGGCGACAGCGACGGCGCCGGGCCTTACCTGGGCGACAACCAGGCCATGCTGCAAGCCTTCGTCGCGCTGTACCAGAATACCGGCGATAAACGCTGGTTAAAGCGCATCGCATCGAGCCTCGAATTCATCGAGACGCAGTTTCGGAACCCGCAGGGCGGTTACAACAGCGCCGCGGTCGAGCCGGCCAGCGACGGCGTGTTTGCCGAGCCCTTCAGACAGGTGGACGAGATCGCGGCGCTGGCGCGTAGCGCGAATATCGCTTATCATCATATAGGGTCAGAGACAGCGGTGCAGATCCGAGAACATGCAATGCGCTTTCTTGCGGCGCCCGAGCTGAGCGAGCAATTCAGTTTTCAGCCCGCGATATTACTGGCCGACTATGAACTCAATACCGCGCCGGTGCATATTACGATAATCGGCGCCAAGAGCGATGCGACCGCGGCGGAACTGTTTGCAGCCGCGCGGGTTTATCCCGCGAGTTACATGCGCCTCGACTGGTGGGACCGCAGCGAAGGCCCGATCCCGAATAATAGTATTGTTTACCCCAAGCTGGGGCGTGCCGCGGCCTTTGTCTGCTCCAACAATGCCTGTTCCCTGCCGTTGTACAGCGCCGCGGAGATAGCGCCGAAGGTCGCCGAACTCTATGCGCTGTCCGAAGATGGCTAAAATCTCATGAAAATATCCAAGGTCAGCGTCTGGCAGCTCGATTTGCCGCTGCACAAGCCCTACTGGCTATCGGGAGGCCGGCTCAAATTCGAGCAACTCGACTCGACAATTCTGCGCCTCGATACCGACGCCGGCATTTCGGGATGGGGCGAGGGTTGCCCCTGGGGCGTGACCTACCTGCCGGCCTTCGGCAAGGGTATTCGCGCCGGCATCGACGAACTGGCGCCGCTGTTGATCGGCCGCGATCCACGCCAGCTCGACGCCATCAACCGCGTGATGGATCTGGCGCTGCCGGGGCACCCCTATGTCAAGGCGGCGCTCGATGCCGCCTGTTGGGATATCGCCGCGCGCAGCGCCGGGCTGCCGCTGTGCGAAATGCTGGGCGCACGCGAGCCCGATCCGGTAGCGATTGCCTCAAGCGTGTCGACCGCTAGCCCGCAGCAGATGCTGGAAGAGGTGCAACGCTTTCGCGACCTGGGCTATCGCGTGCACTCCTGCAAGGTGGGTGCCGATGTAAGTCTCGATATCGAACGCATCAATGTGCTGGCGGATAGCGAACGAGACGGTGAAATCACGTTTTACGACGTTAACCGTGCCTGGTTGCCGCGGGAAGCGATTAGCGTGATGAACTCGGTTGCCGGACTCACTTCCTGGTTCGAGCAACCCTGTGAAACTCTGGATGAAATCGCCCAGGTTAGACGCCAGACGCGCTACCCGATCGGTGTCGACGAAGGCCTGCATACCCTGGACGACCTGATCCGTATCCAGCGCGACGGTCTCGCCGAGGTTGTGAATATCAAACTTAACCGGGTCGGCGGCCTGACCAAGGCGCGCCGCATGCGGGATATTTGCCTCGCTACCGGCATAAGCATGTTAATCATGGATACCGGTGGCAGCGTGCTGTCCGATACCGGTGTCGCGCATTTCGCGCAGACCATTCCGGCCGCCTCCTGTCTCGGCGTCTGGTCCTGCCAGGAAATGGTCAGCGTCGATCCCGCGCCCGGGCAGGGGGCGCGTAATGTCGACGGTTGTTTCAGCGCGCCTGCGGAGCCGGGTCTCGGGGTCGAACCGGAGCTTGCGCTGCTGGGCGATCCGGTGGCGATTTACCCGCCGGCATAGGCTTGCTCGGATCGCTCCCGGCAGCGCCGTAGCGAACCCCTAGATCGATTGCCGGAGCCGATACAACCGTGGATCCGCCAGCAGGTCGCGCAGTGCGTCGTCGAGGATGCAGGCCCAGCGTTCCGCGCCGGCTTCGGTAGCGACCAGATCCTGGCGAATTTCGATCGAAACATGCGGCAGTCCGGCGGCCTCGGCGTGGTGGTCGATAGTATAGTCGGCGGGATGTTTGCCCGAATAGGGTTCGTTGTCGCCGATGTTAAAACCTTCCGCATGAGCGCGCAGATTGTTCATCAGCGGCAGCGGCATGCGCGGATCCTTATCCCACAATACGCCGGCGTGCCAAGGGCGCTCGTAGCCCGCCATTTGCGGGGTGAAACTGTGTATCGCGATGAATGCGGGCACGATTCCTTTCGCCTTGAAACCCTGTAGCATGCCGTCGATGGCGCGGCGGTAGGGGGTGTAAAAGCTGTGTATGCGCCGCTTACGGTGGTCCGCGGACATATTTAGATTGCCCGGGATGGTAATATCGTCGCTGATTTCCGGCATCAGGCTATCGTCTTCGAGGCTGCGATTTAGATCGACCACCAGCCGCGAATATCCGGCCAATACGGCTGGTGCATCGAGATGTTGCGACAGGTGATTAATTAGCTTGTGTGTGCCTATGTCGTGGGCGATATGCTGTTGCAAGGCGCTATCGGCCAGGCCTAGCTTGCCGAGTATCTGCGGGATGCAGTTACTGACGTGATCGCCGACCAGCAAGACCTTTGCCTGGACGTCCCGGTTGATAACCGAGTATGGCGGGGGATCTTCGGGTCCGATCATTGATTCGGTCTGGTTCATCGATTGCGCTATGGTCCCTGGCGTGTCTAAGCGGAATGGAACTGGCCGAAGCATAAAGATTCCGCCGGCACCGGTCCAGCGCTCTAGCGGTAATTTGAGCCGGCCTTCACAAGTTTTGCTAGAACCGCCGAGCGGCTACGCGCGCGGCGGCTGGCAGCGACGGCAATCGGTGGTATATTAGCCGGCTCAGTCGCAACTACCGAAGCAGGCATGCAAGCAGAATCGCAGGATATCGACCGCCATCCGGTCGCCGACAATGCCAGTCTATCCGGGCGGGTACCCGTTATCGATATGGCGGCACTCATGGCGGATTCTACCAGCATGGCTGCCCGCGGCGCGATCGACGAAATTGCCCGGGCCTGTACCAGCTGGGGATTTTTCCAAGTCGTCAATCATGGGGTTTCCAGCGCGCAGACTCGCGAAGTCTGGCATCAGACTCGCGCACTGTTTGCGCTGCCGGTGGAGGAAAAACTCGAAGTTGTGCGCAGCAAGGAGAACCCCTGGGGGTTTTACAATAACGAGTTGACCAAGAACCAGCGCGACAAGAAAGAAGTTTTCGATTTCACGCGCCAGGATTTCGATCCGATCTATAAGCAGACGAATCGATGGCCGCGACAACTGCCGCAATTCAGGTCGACGATGACGGCATATCTCGACACTTGCACCGAACTCTCGCTGAAATTGCTGGAAGCGTTTTGTCTCGGCCTGGATTTACCGGCCGACCACATGCGGCGCGATTTCGCCGGCAGCCATACCGGCTTCGTGCGGCTCAATTACTACCCGATCGAGGACCCGATGGCGGATCTGGCTATCGAGCATCAAGCGCAGGCGGACCTCGGTATCCATCATCATACCGACGCCGGCGCGCTGACGGTTTTGCTGCAAGACGAAGTCAGCGGATTGCAGGTTTACCGCGACGGATTCTGGTACGACATTCCGACCGTGGAAGATGCGATGGTGATCAACACCGGCGACATGATGCAAGTCTGGTCCAACGATATTTATCGCGCCGCGATTCATCGCGTGCTGGCAATGGAAGCCCGTGAGCGTTACAGCATCCCGTTCTTCTTCAACCCGGCGGCCGACTGCAGCGTCAGCCCGTTGCCGTCGGTGGTCGACGCCGACCGGCCGCGCCGTTACCGGCCGATCGTTTGGGGCGAATTTCGCGGCCGGCGTTCGGACGGCGATTTCGCGGATTACGGCACGGAAGTGCAAATCTCTCAGTATCGTATTTAGGGCCGGCATTTACTCCGCCTTCCGTTGATTGCATCCAGATGAGCCGTTACCGCCCGCCTGCCGCTAAGAAATCTCCCTATATCACCCCCGCGGGCATGTCCGCGCTGGTAGCGGAGCAAAAGGCGATCTGGCTCAGGCGGCGTGAAGTGGTCGCGGCGCTGGCGGCCGCCGCTGCGGAAGGTGATCGCTCGGAAAATGCCGAGTATATTTATCGCAAGAAGGAATTGCGCGAGCTCGACCGGCGGATTCGTTACCTGCAAAAACGCCTGCCCGACCTCAAGGTGGTCGAGCAGAAGCCGGCCAATCGCGAGCAAGTTTATTTCGGCGCTACGGTCACTTTGGAAGATAGCGACGAAAAGTCGGTGGTGTATCGAATCGTAGGCCCCGATGAATTCGATCACAGGGACTTTTATATCAGCGTCGATTCACCGCTAGCCCGCTCGCTACTGAAGCGAGAGCTCGGCGAGGAAGTCGAAGTCGAGGCACCCAGCGGCCGACTGGCTTTCCTGATTGTCGACATTGACTATGACGCTACCTGAAATCGATGAGTTAAAACATCCGGCCAGCGAACGAAGCGGATATTTTCCCCGGTCGAGTACCGTCTGGCATAGTCCAACCGGAGTTGAAACGCACGATGCCCGGACCTGTCCCTGGCGGCAAGACCTCCATATTCTTGTCCAGCTAGACAGCATATTTTGACGACTTGGACAGGAAAAGTATATCATTTGCCCTGGAGTAGAAATCGATCGCTTGGGATCGAATAATAATAAGTATTTGTGCAATACCCGCGCCATTCATCAGATATCTTAAATTGAAACCGGGTATTCGAGGGAGGGAATTCGGATGAGCGAGCGCGTCAGTGGGTCGCCGGAACAGATTCGTGGTTGTGCCAAAAAACCATGGCGCTCGGCTTGTGTCGGTGGGCGAAGAAATCATGCCGAGTGCTTGCTGCAGCACTGTTTCCGTGCTTGATGCCGATGACGGCTGCCTTGGTTGACGTCGAACGCCACATATTCCTCAAATGTCGGGTTGCAGGATAAATTATCCGGTAAGCCCGGTGCCTGCGACCGGCCGGTTTCCGACCGATGCGATGCCAAGCGCAGAGTTTGTATTTGCCAACACAGGTACATTTGTCCGATTTCCGGAAAGCCTGATAAAGAAGGCTTCCCGAGTATTTTTTAGGCGCTGTTGGCAGCCGTGTTTGCACCGCAAACAGTGGTTGCCATGCAGACCGGGATTATTTCGGTTGCTGTTGAATCAATTAAAAATGGGAGAGTTAAGATGTCTCAAAAAATTTCACGCCGATCATTCAATAAAATTTCGGCAGCGGTTGCCGCGGCGCTGGGGTTCGGCGCAATTCCGGCCTTCGCTGCGAGTATTAAAGTCGCGGGGATTTATACCCAGCCAATCCAGCAAAAATGGGACGCCCGATTGCACCAGGGTCTGTTAGCCGCAAAGGCCGCCGGTGGTATCGAATATGTATTTTCGGAGAAGGTCGCCAATACCGACTATATCCGTGTGTTGCGCGAATATTGTGAGAGTGGCGCCAGCTTGATTGTCGGTGAAGCCTTCGGCATTTCGAAGGAAGCCCGCAAGGTTGCGGACGAGTACCCCGATATCGCTTTCCTCATGGGCGATCCCTTTAAGCCGCATGGTTCCAATTATTCCGTGTTTGATAACTATATACACGAGCCCTGCTATTTGATGGGTGTTATCGCCGGGTCCATGACCCGGAGCAATAAACTGGGGATGGTTGGCGGCTACCCCATCGGTGAAGTGAATCGGTTGTTTCACGCTTTTATCAACGGGGCTAAATCGGTTAATCCGGAGATCGAGGTTAAAGTTACCTTCATCGGTTCCTGGTATGACCCGCCCAAGGCGAAGGAGGCCGCTTTTGCGCAGGTGGAAGCGGGTGTAGATGTGCTCTATGCGGAGCGTGCGGGTGTGGTTGATGCGGCCAGGGAGAAAGGTATTATCGCTTTTGGAAACGTCAACGATATGAATAAGGAAGAAAACGGTAAAGACGTGGTCGTTACGTCCGCGCTCTGGCATATGGAAGAAGCCATAGCACATGCTATTGCACGAGTGAAGTCCGGCAGTTTCGCGGCGGAGGATTACAAGGACTGGACTATGATGCAAAAAGGCGGCGCCAGCCTTGCGCCCTATTACGAGTTTGAAGACCGCATCCCCGCCGCCGTCAAGGCCAGGGTCGCACAACTGCAGGCCGATATTTTGAGCGGTTCGTTTATTGTAGACATCATCGACACTGAACCGAAATCGACGTTTTAAGCCCCGTTTCGCAAATCTATTAGCGCCATATGTCGAGGCTTTCTTTTAAGGGAATTAGCAAACGTTTCGGATCACTGCTCGCCAATGACAATATTTCGCTGTCGTTGGAGGCGGGCGAGGTTATGGCCTTGCTCGGCGAAAATGGCGCCGGTAAAACCACGCTGATGAATATTCTGTTCGGCCACTATGAGGCCGACGAAGGCTCGATCGAAGTAGATGGCAGCGCGTTACCGCCGGGGTCTACCGAAGCGGCTATTCAGGCCGGTATCGGCATGGTGCACCAGCATTTCACGCTGGCTGACAATTTAACCGTGTTGGAAAATATAATTCTCGGCACCGAGAGCCTGTGGTCCTGTGGTCCTGGCGGCAGGAGATGGCGGCGGCGCGCCGCAAACTGGCGGAGATGATGGATAGTTATTCGCTGGCCATCGATCCGGATGCGCTGATCGGGTCGTTGTCGGTGGGTGAGCGGCAGCGCGTGGAAATTTTAAAAGCGCTTTATCGTGACGCCCGGATTTTGATTCTCGACGAGCCCACGGCGGTTCTGACACCGCAAGAAACGGAATCGCTGTTTGTCACACTTAGGTCGCTCACCGAGCGTGGCCTGTCGGTTATTTTCATATCGCATAAGTTGCACGAAATCCTCGCTATCAGCGATCGAATATCGGTATTGCGTCGAGGGAAAATTGTTGCCAGCCTGGATGCGGGTCAAGCCAGTCGCGGTCAGCTGGCTGAAAAAATGGTGGGCGCGGCCGTGACCAGGCCGCAGTTGGAGGCAATGGCGCCCGGCGCGGCGATATTGTCGATGCAGGGTTTGAATGCCTATTCCAGAGACAAATTGCCGTTGTTGCAAAATGTCGATTTAACCGTGTACGCGCATGAAATTGTCGGAATTGCCGGTGTTGCGGGCAACGGCCAGACTGAGTTGGCGGATATTCTATCCGGTTTAAATCGAAACTTTTCCGGCAGGCTCCAGTTGCACGGTAAACCGCTGAATGACGCGGGCCCTGCGGAATTCGTGGCGCAGGGTATCGGCCGTATTCCAGAGGATCGCCATGCACGCGGCATGATAGGCGACATGGCAATCTGGGAAAACGTCATCGCTGAGGATTTGCGCTCGCCCGAAATTTCAAAATGGAAATTCTTCGTCGATAAAACAGCCGCGGTCAAACGAGCCAGGCGTCTGATCGAGCAGTTTGACGTGCGCTGTAAAGGTGCGCTGGCGCAAACCAATTTATTATCCGGTGGCAATATCCAGAAGCTTATCCTGGCCCGTGTATTGTCGCCCGAACCCGATTTCATTTTGGCCAATCAACCGGTACGGGGTCTCGATGAGGGCGCGATTGCCTATGTACAGGAGCAATTGTTTGCCGCGCGTAAGCGGGGCGCGGCAATCTTACTGATTTCGGAAGACCTGGATGAACTCTTGTCGTTATGTGATCGTATCGCGGTCATCTATCATGGCAAATTAAGCGAAGCGGTGCCGCCGGCTGCTCGAACCGTAGCCGAGCTCGGCCTCATGATGGCGGGACAGGCGGATACGAGGGGAGCAACCCGTGCAAATTGAAGCGCGCGATCATACCTCCTTGATCCGAGTATCGATGGCGCCGATTTCAGCTATTTTGGCCACTATGGTTATTTGCTCCGTATTGATTCTATGGGCCGGCGTTTCGGTTCTCGACGCTTATGCCTTGCTGTTTAAAGGCGCATTTGGTTCATTGTTTGCGCTCAAGGAAACCTTTACACGATCGATCCCGCTGATTTTTACCGGGCTTGCGGTTGCGGTCGCATTTCGTTCGAAGTTTTATAATATCGGCGCCGAGGGCCAACTCTACGCCGGCGCCCTGGCGGCGGTATTTTTTGGTACCGGGCTGGTTAATTTACCCGCTTACCTGATGATACCGTTCCTGTTTCTAGTGGGTGCGCTGGCGGGCGGTATATTGTTACTGGTGCCGGTATTGCTAAGTTACTGGTGCCGGTATTGCTAAAAACCCGGTTGAAGGTGGACGAGGTCGTAACCACCCTATTGCTTAATTTTGTTGTGCTGCTGGTGGTCAGCTATTTGATCGAGGGCCCGTGGCGCGATCCGATGGCCATGGGCTGGCCGCAAACCGCCTCGATCGTCGACGCGGGCGTATTGCCGACCCTGGCGTCTAAAGGCCGGTTGCACGCCGGCCTGATCGTAGCGCTTCTGGCTGCGCTGCTGATATGGCTGCTGATGCGATTTACGGTGCTCGGTTACGAGATAAAAGCAGTTGGTTTTAATGCTAAAGCCGCGGAATTTTCCGGCGTTAATATCAACCGAACGGTGGTCATCACCGCGCTGCTGTCCGGCGGGCTGGCCGGCATGGCCGGGACCAGTGAAGTAGCCGGTTTGAAAGGATACCTGACCTTGGATCTGTCACCGGGATTTGGTTACACCGGTATCGCGGTGGCAATGCTGGCGCAGCTTCATCCCCTGGCGATTATTCCCGCCGCGCTTTTTCTTTCGGCGGTTTATGTCGGTGCCGATTCGATGAGCCGAGCGGTTAATATTCCCACCTATATTGCCGATGTGCTGGTTGTCGTATCGGTACTCGCGATTCTCGTCAGTGTTATGTTGACACGCTACCGGATCAAATGGCGGTAATGTCTGATTTATTCGATATTGTTTTGACCGCCGGTTTCTGGGCAGCCACCCTGCGCATTGTCAGCCCATTGATTTTCGGAACCCTGGGCGAACTCATCTGCGAGCGGGCGGGTGTGCTCAACCTGGGAATAGAAGGCATCATGACCGTGGGTGCAATGGCTGGCTGGATGTGGGTATATCAAGGTGGGGATTTATGGGGTGGCGTAGTCTTCGCCGCCAGCATGGGCGCATTGTTTGGACTATTGCATGCCGGGTTTACGGTTTATCTCGGACTATCGCAGCATGTAACCGGTATCGGCGTTACATTATTCGCTTCATCGCTGAGTTATTTCGTTTATCGAATGCTACTGCCGGCGGCCACCACGCCGCCCAAAATAATACCCTTCGAAAATATCGAGATTCCATTATTGTCCGATATCCCGCTCATTGGCGAAGCGCTGTTTAACCAGTCCCCGCTAACTTATCTCGCGCTGCTTAGCGTTCCGGCTGTCTGGTATGTATTACACAGAACACCGCTGGGGCTGGCGGTGCGCATGGCCGGCGAAAACCCGGTTGCCGTCGAGGCCCAGGGAATCGACGTACTCGCGGTGCGAACTGGCGCGGTGATGGCCGGCAGCGCGTTAATGGCCGTGGGCGGTGCCTTTATTACTATGTCCTGGTTTGACGCCTTTTATTTCGGTATGGTCAATGGGCGGGGATGGATTTGCGTAGCGCTGGTTATTTTCGCTTCGTGGAAACCGAGTAAGGCTATGCTGGGTGCCATACTTTTCGCCGGCCTGGAAGCCATGCAGGTACGGGCCCAACAAACGGCAGGTGCATTCATTCCCTATCAGTTCTTTCTTATGTTGCCATACCTGATGTCAATCCTCGCGATGATTGTTATGGCCAGGCGGGCACAGTATCCGCAAGCACTTCTGGTACCCTTTCGACGGGGTGAAAGGGTATGACACTTAATCGAAGCCGAGGGTAATCCATGCTAAGCGAGATCGACAGGAAATTTTTACGTATCGCCTATGACGAGGCGCTGGCCGGATTTAATGAAGGAGGCTGCCCTATCGGCAGCGTATTGGCCAGGGATGGTCAACTCATCGCTCGGGGACGAAATCAACGGGTTCAGCAATCCGACCCCATCGCGCATGGTGAAATGGACTGTCTTCGCAAAGCAGGGCGCCAGCAGAGCTACCGCAATATGTCGCTGTATACCTCACTATCGCCTTGCATGATGTGTGCGGGCACGATTATTCAATTTGGCATCAAACGTGTCGTGGTCGGAGAGAATGAAAATTTTGGTGGCAATGAAGACTTTCTGCGTGATCGAGGTGTGGAAGTATTAGTCGCCGACGACAGTGACTGTATCGATTTGATGAAGCGCTTCATTACCGAAAAACCCGAATTGTGGGCGGAAGATATCGCCGACAATTGAGTATCTCTAACTATTAAGCCGGCGCTAACGGGTTCTTGTTTTCCTATTGAGCGGGAACCCGCCAGTTTTGACAAGGGCGTCATAAACCGCTTTAGTGTCAATCTATGGGGGAAATTCGGGATGACAAATGAGCGCTAAACCCGCCGCGCAGATCTGGTTGCTGTTGCTGCTGCTGTTCATCACCTCCGCGCAGGCGTATATCAATCGCAGTTACTCATCGCTGGACCAGGCGCGAAGCTTTCAAGGTGATTTCAACGATATCCTGCGTCAGGGCAAACTGCGCATCCTGTTAACCCGCGATTATTCCAACGCCAGCTACCTGCCGCGCGGGCGCTCGCCGCTGGCCGAGCAGCAGCGCATTGTCGAAGAATTTGCGCTATCGCATGGATTGATACCCGAACTGGTGCTAGTCGATAATTTTTCTAAGTTGATTCCGGCACTGCAAGCCGGACAGGGCGATATCGTTATCGACAACTTGACGATTAACGACGCGCGCCTCGAAAAGATTTCGTTTTCGGTCCCCGTGGACCATGTTTTCGAACAGGTGCTGGTTGCAAAAAACGATAATTCGATTCAGCGAGTGCGCGATCTGGATGGCAAATCGGTCATGGTGGAGGTGGATCGGGGCTCTACCTTTTGGCATGCACTCAAGTGGCTCAAGCAAAAGCGTTATCCCCAAATAGAAATCGTCGAGATTGCGGACGGCCAGCAAATCGAAGCGGTGCTCGATTTGCTGGCCGCCGGAAAAATCGATGCCACCATCCTGGATAGCAATCTGGTCGAAATATACCAATCGTATCGCGATGACTTCAGAGTTGCGGTCAATTTTAGCGGCCAGCGGGATATCGGCTGGGGAGTGCGCAAGTCGGCGCCGCAACTGGTTAGCGAAATCAATCGTTATCTGCAGCTGGAGCACAGCGCGCAAGATCGTGACAAACGTTACACCGGCGATCTCGACCAGATAAAGCAGCGGCGCGTGCTGCGCGTTTTGCTGCGCAATAACGCGGCCTCTTACTTTCTCTATCGCGGCGAATTGATGGGCTTCGAATACGAGCTGGCGCGCGAATTTGCCGACTACCACGGGCTGCGGCTTGAAGTCGTGGTGCCGCCGAGGCCAACCGATTGGCAACCAGATAGAACAAGGCCTGATATGGATAGCGGCTCGACATCATGAACCGGATGCGACGCGACGGGTGTTGCGGATGATGACTGCGCCTATCTTGAGCAGTTTCAGTCGAATGGTTCCAACGTAGGCGTTGGCCAGAGGTGTATTTTGTAGCGCCAGCCGGCGTATCGATTCCAGCAGGAT
>Ga0126326_1000392_pt1 | contig 13471 bp, 10 predicted proteins | sample InaspJWI67metaG_FD_94485 | JGI IMG/M metagenome (GOLD analysis project Ga0126326, IMG submission 94485) | Marine gutless worms symbiont microbial communities from Oahu, Hawaii - Inanidrilus sp. 1 OAHU.JWI-67 metaG | ecosystem: Host-associated > Annelida > Digestive system > Unclassified | place... | reverse complement strand
TGTTATGAGTTATGCTATAAATTGTACAGTTTGTGAAGTCTTGTTCTGGTTGTTTGCACATGACGCCATGACTGTATCAGTGGTGTAACTAGGGTTCTCCACACCCACGGTCAATAGCAGTGAAGTACCCCCCAAATTTTTTTGTGGGGGGGCACACAGAGCTTGAACGTAAAATGCTTTGATAATGCCTAAAAGTTGGCAGCCAAAATAGGATGTGTTTGTTGCGATGGGCTACTTTTGGCTCGTTTGTCATACTTTATTATACTCAGTTTTTGTGTTCGTTAGTCATAAAGTATATCTGGTGAGGCTGTTTGCGCTGCGTCGCCTGCTGCCGCTGGGGGCAATTGCTTCTCTCTGCCCCTATTAGTTACACCACTGCTTTGTATGTTCAAGCAGTATGCATTTTTGTCTGGGAAACTGTATTGTACTCATGTCTATGATGTGGATTGTGTGTAGTGACATGAGTTTTGTGGCGAGTTGTTTGCTGTATTGTGGGTGTTCTGAACTGTGATATATCTCTGGGCCATGGGGATCTAGACCCCCTTACTTATTTGGCCATCCTGTTCACACGTGCCAACCTTTTGTGCACCATTCTGCCACCCCACTTCTCTTGCAAATAATGAATTACTGAGCGGTCCATTGACCACGTTTTTAATTTTCGTCTGCATCAGTGTTGCCGCGACCTGAGTGGTTAGCGTACTGGACTCGGGACCAGAAGGGTCCGTGTTCAAATCGCAGCCGTCACACTGTTGGGTAGCAGTCTTAGGCAAACTGTTCACACCCATTGTGCCTCTGTTCACCGAGCAGCAAAATTGGTAGCAGCCCTCTTAAGGGTTGCGGGGGTAACTGTGTGCCTGGCGGAAAGTAATGGCAGCCTACTGCCGGGTATATGACTCACGTCACCTGCAGGCTGACTGCCAAGAACCAGGATTAGCTCCGGAACCCTACGCTCGGTAATCGAGTATGGGCTACCTTTACCTTTTTACAGGGTGGGCCAAAAAAACGGGGCCACAGACTCATGACCATAATTCTGTGAAATCTTAACTGATTTTTTAAAAATTCACTGGAAGATTCCTTGGTAAATTTGCAGTTAAATGGATACTAAAAATCCCACCGCACCTTGCATATGTGCTACCAACGACAAGTACAAGGTAGTGTAGCACTGCATATGAAAGGCGTGGTGGGGTTATTAATAACCAAATTACGAAAGGTTTATTGCTGAGTCTGCGAGAGAAAAGAAATTAAAATTGGCGAATATTTGGCAAAGTTACAAGCAATAACGTGATTGTCTTGTGCACTTTCTTCGTTTTTAGCAGTGTGTTGGCCAGGCACGCAAAGTCCATGAGACAGCCACGCTCTTGCGTCTGTGGTCCCGCGTTTTTGGCCCACCCTGTATATTAAGGTTTCTTTGACAGTATCTTCAGTGGTTCGACTAAGAATTCACGACTACATGACGGGTTTTGCCCAAAAGCTCTATAGCTTTGCTTTTTGCATTTTCCTTTTTATATTTGTTGTTTGTTACTGAATGTCTTATTTACTATTTTCTACATTTTACGGCACTGAATGGCCTGTAAATAAAAATATGCTGAAAGCTCCATTGAGAAATGACTAGACTCATGCCTAAGATTGGTTCACGAGTATTAAGGTATTCTTAAATTGGCACTCTGTGAGTAAATATAGAATTGTATCCACGAAAGAAAGAGTTGTCTTAGCGACTGTAACAGAAACGAGAACAACACTGTCTATGCTGTATGGGCAACTTTCCTATGTTTAAAAAGTCTGTAGTCCACTTTTGTTGTATTAAAACTTGTGACTCTGTCAGTTGATATCTTGTCATCTGCTGTACAAGACGCATAGCCAGTTTTTTTACCAAATCATGAACTTCTTTATTTTTTTGGAGTTTGTAATTTTACCATATCATGTATTGATAAAGTACACCATCAGTTTATTGCATACATTATTGTGCTGGAAGTGATACATGTGTGCTATAATACATACATACCCCATTCCCAAGCAGTAATTGTTAAAATCATGATGTAACCCATTAGTTGCTGGAAATAACATCAGTGCTTTTTGTGTAAATTAAGGGAATGTTTACGACGGTAATAATTTTGTCGCTAAACATGACATGTTGTATTTGATTACTACTAAGAACATTATATTTTTTGGTTGGTTTATGGAAACTGATTTTTTTGTATTTATCATGTTTTAAATGTTTATGTTCTTCTTGTTAGTTTTGTTGTACATTCCGTTAATTAATGACTTCCTTTTTTAAATTTTGACTGGTTTATTGCTGTACCATAGTTAATCATGTGGTGTATTGAAGCATGTTCCATCATTTGCTGTTATGAATTCAGCACCTGCATTGTTTAAAATAATTTTGTCAGCTATTTGGAGAGACAGTGTGTGTGAAGATCGCTGCATTACACTGTCTCATGATGGTTGCACTGTGTGTTGAGTGCTGTTTTAGTTCACGTTAACTATAACAGATACTGTTAGGTAAAAAATGAAATAGCACTGTGGTCGTACTTGAACTTACTGGTCGTTGGTTGCTTCTGCCAAGGGTATAATTTTGCCTCTGTTTGTGCTGTTGGTTGGGCGGCAGGAAGAACATCCGGCCTGTAAAAACTGAGTGGTGGGGTGCTGGCATGGTTATCTGTCTGGAGTGAGGTGCAGACTTGCACATGGCCCAGCTGATGCCACTGCCACTCACTGTCTCTTCCTTCAGTAAAATCCAGATTAGATTTCAGACATGATCTAGATCTTGATATTTTAATGTGATTTACATTGTCCTTGACTAGTTTTTGGGAGATACGATAATCTTGGGACAGTAGACAAAAGTTAAGGCAGTTGTGAGACAATATGAGGATAATGTTTGTTCTTAAATTCTGCTTTGGGGAGTTTTTCTTATCAAACTGAGTCAAAAGCAAATTGAGTATTTTTAGCTTTGGCATTCTGCAGGTTCTGTCTGACTGGAAATGATTTTGTTTTATAGTTGTAATTGTTGCTGCACCCAGGCAGCATCAGAAACACTAGACACGATGTTTTTGCAATGCCACTGATACATTTATTGATAGGTTGAAATAGTCACACGTCACCCCGCTGGCCTAGATGTCTTTCTAACTGTAGCACAGTGTCAGCTGTCCATCCAGTGTACAGATTTTGTGTGGTGTTGCTGAAAAACTGGCCGGGCTCTTCACAAAGGGTTAACAGCAAGAGCTGATCTACGGGGTGACTTGCTTATGTGGCCCGTTGACTACTGTGAGTTAGTAAGGTTGTGGCTATACTTTCATTCAGAATTTTTGCCAGATGCTGACAGATTTCTAAAAATTCTCACCTTCATATTCAGCAGAAATTTATACCAAGGCCAGCATTAAAAATCAAACCATGAGCTTATCCATGTTGCTGCACTATCGCGTGAAATATTCAGTAGCTTTTGGGTTTTTTTGCAGTGATTGGCTGTGAAGACCGCCTCCGACCTATATTGTGTCGAGTGGGGCGTTAAACTCAACTCCAACCAGCCATGGGTTTTTTTGCGCCAAACGTCTGACACATTTTCACATGCATAACTGCAGTACATTAGGTGAGGCTTATAATGTATTCACTTAAATGTTGGATGTATTTGTCATCTTGGCACTGTGCGTTAGGGATGCGTGCATTTAAATGAAAATAGTTCATTTAAAAGCACTTGTGTGGGATTTTTGTTTAAACACATAATAAAATAAATGCAAAAATTACATCCCATATTTTTTGTTTGCTCTTTTTGTTTATCGGGATAGATAAACTGAATAATCAACATGAAGCATTGCTATTTGCTGTTCGGAAATTTTGCGCTCACTTTCGACTCTGCCATTTTCATTTAAACACTTGATTAAAAGGTTTCAAAATTAAACTACTGTGTGCAATGCAACGTTTGTATTTGACATTATACAAATGATGCATGGTAGTGAGAGTGACATTGAAATAGGATGAACCTGAGGTTGAAAATGTCGCACGAGGGCGCTGCTCCAGTGCGACATTTTCAACCGAGGGTCGACGTATTTCAGTATCACATGAACGACCGTGCTTCATCTGTTTTGTCATATGACCAACCACTAGCTTAAAACTGTATATCATCTTCTGACACGGTGGCACAACATGAGGGAGTATCATCTGCCATCTAAAAATGCACAGACCTAATTACTGTTCATGATAATATATCTTATGTTTACATTTAGTGAACGTCACGTGACCGTGTATCATTGTAACGATACACGGTCGACCGTGATGCTTTGATCATTCGATAACGATAAACGTCACATGACAGCATTTCGACCAATCAAAGAAGCAGCTCATAGTTGGTCATACAACAAATCATGTTGCCAGTCTGTTTTTGTTGCAATTGATGAGTTATGACAGCAATTTATCCTTTCTTTCGGATTATGGTGTACTCACGAAATCGTATCCATTAGACATCATGTAAACTCATGCAGCAAGGGACAGTAACGATTACAGGGTACTGTGTTGTTTGCAAATAGCACGAACTGAGTTGCGTTTCAGTGTTACACAACTGGATATGTGCTAACATGTGTCGCTGGAACGACGAATACACATAAACATAAGAAAGCACTTGTAATGCATGCAGCATTTGTTCTCGTTTCATTGGCAGTGAACGTTGTGCTAATGCCATTTTCACCCATCACTTGATTCCTACCAGTACTTTTTTGCAGTACTGTTATCCATTCATAAACCTCAGCAATCAGCATAGAAAACGACGTCATGTAACACGACTCCAGTGCTAACAACTGGTTATTTTCCTTTCCCGCTGGCTCACCTTGACCATTGAAAACATCAGAGAAGGAAATAAAAATGAAAGGTTGAGATAAAAATACACAACAGCATAAATGTTTTTTTCTTAGCAAATTCACTGCACTGACTGAATGAACAAAGAAGGGGGGGGGAATTAAACAGAGATCATCTGCAATAAATGTGATAAGTTGCCAGTTCCAACAAAATCTGACTTCAAAAGTATGTGGAATCAATTACAGCAGTTCAGCAAATAAGATCATGTAACATAAAACTCATAAATTACGCATTAAAACTCAAAAATTCCAACAGCTATTGTATGTCACAGACTCAGTGCAGCATAGTACTTTACACACTGCACCAAAGGCGACCAGTCAAAGTCAAGGGAGAGAGGCAAAATGGAGTGTCACAACACCAAAGATAATTGTCATCAAATGTGACGCGAGTCGTTCTGGTGTTATCATCCCATGTTATTAACATTACAGCACTTTCAACATGAAAGTAATAACCAGCAGAAATAAATTTGAATAAAATAGTTAATATTACACAAACAATTGTTATAGCAGTGAAAAATGTGTCAACAGATTTTATAACATTTCTAATTACTGTGCTGTGCTGTTCAGTGACGCACATTACTGAAAAGAAATTAGGCTAAATTAAACTATTAAGTTCACAAATACCAATGTACACTTAGTAGTTAGTAATGACCGTCCAACAACAGCCCCCCCCCAATGCAGAAGATGCACAAACAGCAACAGAACTCTTTTTAAAAATTAAATTTTATAACAATAGCCTTCCTCCATTTCAACAGCTCAGGTGAACCTAAGTCAGTCGGTCTCCTCAGCTTTTCTCCACTTTTTTCTGGAAAAGAACCATTCGGTATACATGGAACAAGCTTCCATACACATCATATGCCTTTCCTATCATCCAAACACTAACCACTAGTGTCAAAGCAGTAAAGAAAACACAAAGCATCGACTGCAACCAATGGCCTCATCCTTTCATCATTCACCACTAGACTCCGGATAGAAGGAGCAGCCAGCTGGCTCTATGACGCCAGTATCAGTTTCATGACAGTAATAGACAGGAAAATGTCACAACCATTGTCGGCCAACTTAGTTATTGTCATCATTGTTCACAAAATACACAACATCCAGTTCTGCATGGAAACACACTGTACAATGACTACCAACATGCCAAGTGACGAACCGACTTGTATTCAACAGAAATTAAATTACAATTACACAACTACGACCACTGCCTGTTATCTCAACTAAACACTATAATCACGTTCACAAACAGCCGACTGCAGAGCAGAAAACTAAAACTCAGAACAAAATATGTACAATTAATGCATACAGAGCCAAAACAGTAATGACAACACAATGCCAAGAACGAAAATAAGACGGGCCAGTAGGCAAACAGAACAAAATGCGAACGTAATTCTTACACAATTACATCAACAACCAACTGTACTGACTGAATTGGAGCAGATAGCACAAAAAGAAATCAGCAAACACTTGGCATTTGTTTCTGAGATCAGCACTGTGTTCCAAGCCTTTGCCACATCTGTCCCTAGATTTTGCTAGTAGACGTCCAATTCCCAAAACGCTCATGTTTCTGTACTACTTATGTCTCGTGTGGAAGTATTCAGGACTGTGGAGCACACTTCTGACAGACTGGATACCATTACAACAAAGGCTGAGACTACACATCGGGAACCCAACGTAAAACTCGCCCCATATTGGGAAATCCTATCTCCACCCTACCTCTAACCCTTGCCCCAACCTACACTCCACTAAACTCATCTGTCTTTGACTAATAAACGTGCAGCACTTTCGTGACACTGCCACCTTAACACATCCAGACCTATAGTGCCCAGTAGCCTGCAATAGCCCACACAGATTTCCCAAGGTGGAGTGACTGCTATTTTACACCAGGTTTCTGACTGTCAACCATGTTGGGTTACCGACGTGGAGACAGTCTACCACAAAAGTCAAAGCACTGAGGCATCTCTGTTGCCATCCGCTATTCAGTCACTGTCAATCATAATACATACATCATTTTCATCATCAGCTTTGACATTGTCATTGTTCGTTTTGCCAGCCAGCTGTACTTCGTTTGTGGCATCGAAGAAATCCCCAAGTGACTTCATGTCGTCACTGTCGCAGTTTACACTGTCGGCCTCTGTGGTCTTGCTGTCTTGGCAGCGACCGTCCGCTGGCGGCAGAACGTTTCGCTGTCTGGCAGCGGCCAGCTTACATCGCGCACATGTAAAATTAGGTATGTAGACAGACGGGCGCAACCAGATGCAACGAAAATGGTAGTACAGACAGCACGCAGTACACCGAATGAGTGGATTCATTCCCTTGTTTGCACCTACATACATATTTATACAACAGTGACAACTGCTTGCACAACTGCATAAATAATAATCAAATTAATTTTTAAACTAACAACAAACAATTTAACGGCCCTTTACTAGGAAAACCCAGGTAAGCTGGTACCAGGAATACATTCGTCTATTCATTCCATATCTTTGTGGGTATTAAACACCTTTACTGTAATTTATAATCTCTCAATTCATTCAGAGGCAGCTGTAATACCTTACCAACGAATTTAAGACACTTGTCTGCAGCACAAGTTTCAACATCGTCATCATCGTCATCATCGTCATCATCATCATCAATCAGAATGATCTCATCAGCATCAGCGGCATCTGACACGTTGGGACTTTGCCGTTTCTTATTAGCCGCCATGCCTTTGGCTAAAATGAACAACAGCAAGCAGCATGCATCTCACAGTTAAGATAAAAAAACAAGTTGCTACATTGATGGTAGCAGAAAGATGCAACACCACATACTGCTCTGCTGCATACAACACTGAGTACATCGACCGCGGGCACGCCAAAGTATGTCCCTCAAAAGTGCCCCTTCCCACGGAGGCATCTGGGCCCCAGCACCTCTAGCACTTTATAAATGCTTTTACTTACTTACTAACTTACTTACTTACACGGTTCACTGAGCACCCATGAGTCCACATTTCAAGTGGCACATAATCAGTTCAGCCGTTTTTGCACGACTCATGCTCGTGACCAACAGATGCACAGACAGAGCAAGCTACATGGGTAGCAAGTGGTGATGTGGCCTGACACAATCATAAAAGATAAATGCTGTCCCATTCCAGTATGTTGACCAAAACAATCCAACAGATCGGGCACGTAACTAACTGATAAAACTGCATGACCTGCTGTACATATGAAAAAAACAGATGAAAGTAGAAAGTAAGTAAACACAGTATAGCCTCACTGCAGTGGGAACTCACGTGCCATATGGGATCACACAGTGTTACCTTCCACCCGGCAGAGGTGACATTCCCGAAGCTGATACTCGATTTAGTGACCCCAAAAGGGTGCACTATGGCCCAGACACTGCAGTAAGGTGCAGCCCATGCCCAAGGCTGCATATTGCAGTAGCCATTGCAATAAACAAATGTCCGTGGTGAGACTACAACCTCGGTCCTCTCATACTGCGGGCGGATGTGCTAACCAAGAGACCACTGCGACCTGAACCCAAGTTTGTTGCAACATCATCAAAAGATCACAAAATTCTGTAATTTTTTCCAGAGTTAAAATATCACAAATCTGTTTGCTTGATACCTACAACAACTGAGAGCATTATCATTATCACTTAATTTTTAAAAAACACAAAAGACGGTGTTACACGGTGTTGGACATTTTCTCTTGTCACCACTATGGTTTCTTTTTTTGTCCTGTAACATAAAAACATTTTTTGCAATATATTTACTTTCACTGTGTCAATGCTGACCATTATGTTGTTAATGCAACATGCTGTTTCTGTCAATACCAAGTTGTGATATCAAAAAAACTAATGATATCCAGCAGCAGTGGTATACACACAAAGATGCAGGGGCTGAATTTAACCGCATCGAAATGCCACCTCATCATGTCTGAGAATCTACACACCTCCTGAGTGGGTCCAGCACTTAATTAGCAATATCTGGAAGATTATTTTTTTATGTCACCCATTTTGTGACTCAAGTGCACAAAAATTAACTATTATTTACCAAAAAGACCGAGATTAGCTGGTTACACTTGAGTTTTCTTCCTCCACTTATTTCATAAGAAAGCCATTTGGATAAATGGCAGAGATTTTTTAAAGGGTGAGTGAGTAACCAGTTTCTTAACAACAAACCAGCATATTATAGACCATCCAGTGTCACAGAAGGCTAGTTGAGACTAGAATTAAGCAATAAAAGTAACAAATGGTGAAACAGAATGTAAAATTAAGACTACACTGCTACTAGAAAATTGCAACAACAAACATTACAGTTTGTTATAAAAATGTGTTTCTGTCTGTCATCCAACGAAATTATCAAAGCACTGAAAGGAACTAAGTAGTGAGCATTATAAGGAACAAATGTTCAAGGCGAATGAATGAGTATACAGCGCAAGATATTGTTGCTATTTATTACAGGAGAAACTGCTGAGGAGTGCCTCTCCTAGTGGCAATCGTACCTCAAATTCAATCACTTTGATGCCGTAATTATCAGAATCACAGGCAGCAAGAACACTATGTAGAGAGTGCAGCTGTTCGACATCAACAGGAAGTAGACTGCCTTCCACCATCAATCTATCTAGCTGTTGCATTGTCTCTGATGAGACCAACGATACTGCCATATCTACACACATGAACAAACACAGCTTCACAAGTGACAACATATGGCCTAGAAATGACCTAACGATAACCCCAAAGCTAACCATACTGACCCTACTAACCGTAACTGACACAGGAAACAAGCATTTTGCGAACCGGCTACGTCGCCATTTGAAATGTATATTGCCAGCTTGTAGGCGAATTTCATCATCAATGTCCGCACAGTTCACATTATCCTATCACGACAATAAATTCCATATCTTATAAATACCTGAAAAATATAGCTGTAAACCATCATCCACTGGACTGTTAGAAAAGTGACATTTACTTACTCGATACTCGTATATTAAATAATGTCACACAACCACACCCGTTTATCGGCCCTTTTTTCCGGGACTACCCAGGTAAGTCAGTACCAGAAAGGTAAAACCAATCTGGATTTTACTGAAGCAAAAGACAGTGAGTGGTAGTGGCATCAGTTGGGCCATATGCAAGTCTACACCTTGCTCCAGACAGATAAGCATGCCAGCACCCCACCACTCAGTTTTTTACAGGCTGGATGCCCTTCCTGCCGTCAAATCAAAGCACCAAAGGAAATTTAAAGAATGTCAATAGATGATTATACCAAAATCCGGAGAAGTTCGTATTGAAACTAGCGGATCAAACTGATCAGTTGGCATTGAGTGTTCAGCATTTGGGGGTTTCTGTAGGTGTAAGCTTATTAGTTCATGAATACGGGCAATGCTGTCATTGGCTAATGCAGCCATAGCTCTCTCTGTCCATCTGTCGACACTCTCCACGAGGTGCTGCAAAGCAATTGTCTCCGGTAACGTAACGACAAGACGCTCAGATGATGACAGCAGGTCTCGAACTGTCAAACAAACAAGCAAACAAACATACAATCAAGTGAATAGCAATCACACTCAAACAGAGTTCAAACTGCCAATAAAGCAACAACTAGTAAATGCCAGTGACCGACTCACTGAATGGACATAAATAGATAAACATCTCATAGGTCTCAGAAATGTTCTTCTCAGTCAATCACTTAACACAGTACCAAAAAGCATATTCGAATTAGGGAGAAGACGCCAGAGTTCTCAACAGTATTATCTACACTGTCTCCATATGACAGGGCAAGAATGTGATCTCAGATAAGCATCAGTGAGATAATCCTAGAGCTACAACAGGTTATAGCCAAAATCTAATCAACTGCTTCCTGTACTAGCGACTGCCACATCCCAAAATGTCACAAACATTTGCAGCCAATTTCTAAGCGATTGTGCTATCAAAGACACAGAAAGAATAATGTGCAAATCTGCATTTACTGTCTGCAATGCAAAGCTAATCAACAAATCCATCAGTCACATACGAAAAGTGTTCAAGATTTTGCCTCTGATTCAACAATTCCTGGACACTTTGTTCATTACAAGGAAATGAAATCAATACTAAACACCAGCAGTTTCTAAAGAAAAGCTAAAAATCAAAACAAAACAAAAAATGAATGAAAAAACAGCAAAACCGGGATACCTAAGTCAACACGAGGACGCAGAGTACGGCAACATCGGCAGCAGAGTAATGGCTTCGTCAGTGCCAATTTCTGTATGTCCAACATGCAGTTTTCTTTCTTTGAGTCCAGTTCATCGGGCAGCATACAGTTCACTGGAGAAACGCAAAGTACAGCACAGTTGCAGCATGGTGCATATTGTTATGGCTTTATTGGCCACATATATATGCACACATATAAACAATCAGTTTCACTGCCATTATGCAATTGAATATTGATCTTCAGGGATCACTTGTGTAAATTTAACATCCCTTTATAAGCAGGCACATAAAAGACACCATAACTACGCTACATCCCCCCCCGCAATATTAGTCACCGTAAGTAGTTCATTCTTAACCGACTTATAATAACAATAAAAACGACATCCATAGTTCAAAACACACTTCAACTCATACAATTTTACTAAAGACAATGCAATGATGTACGTACAATGACAAAATTGCAGACAGAGTTGACAACGCAGCATGGAACCAGATTGCTGACCATGACACCCACAGCAGACACCATCACCGTTGTCAGACACTGTGCTGTGATTCAGTGCACGAAGCTCCATCATAGAAGCCAGCTCGGAACTCTCGCACTCTCTCAACTTATCAACCTTACAAAAAATATGAAACTGTTTACTAATGTCAGTGTGGCAAATAAAACTGCAACAAAAACTTACACTTCTTCATACATCAATACGCAGCAAGCATTATTTACGGCAAAAATACAGGAAACCAAGGATAAATCGAACACACAAAAATGCATAAGATTGTCAAAACACATGCCCAGTTTTAACCAGCCTTTTTCCCTAGCAACAGAACCTTCCACGATAATACATTTGGTAAAAGCAATGCCTCGTGTCAAATGTTCGTATTCACCAACTGACTTCTAAGGAAAATAACATCACACATTTTAATATGCCTTTTCTCCACTGCCACAATTCAACACTCTATATCTTAATATTAACAATACACATCCAACATCATTAAACAAGGCCGAAATATCACAAACAGCTCCTTTTCCTGTCAGCTCTCTAACATCACCAGAGATCTTTTTACTAACAGCTGCATGCTGATTTTATCAACAAAGACCAATCAGAGAGCAGCACTAGAAATGTGTGGTAAAAAATGGTGACATAATTACCGTGATATCGTTGGGATTTATGGAGTCGGACCAAGCTGCTAATTTGTCATTGTGCAATGTCTGTACATCACTACGAGGGCACAATGCCTGAAAAGAAAATGTCAAACACACAATAATGCCACAATAATAACAAACTCTTTTTGCACATATAATTTTATGTCATTTGATGCCTTTCTTCATAAAACGATGGCAATCACTCACTGGACAGCATTCATTCTTCATCAAGACATATGAAAGGAAAGGGTCTGTAACTCCTACGTCAGCTCTTTAATGCCAGTAGTCAGACAGCAGATGACCAACAACCAACTATATTCCACATGTTCTAAAATATCTAACGAAACAATTTAAACAAGCTGACCCACAGATTAAAATACAGAATTTGGACTAGTGGGTGGTGCACAACTTGCAGCAAAGCATGGTAGATTATAAGTGAAAATGTAAAATAGTTGAAAATTATTTAAAATGTGAACTCAGTGACTACAACAGAAAGAGACATGTAAGCAAGTACTTAGTACCGATAGCAAAAAGACAGATGTACACTGCAAAGGGGAGCCAAAGAACCAGACTTTTTTGAGAGCTATAAACTTTGCTACAGTTGGTGACGGAAACACGTATGATATGACAAAAGTTTCCCAGTTTTCTTTCTACTAGTAACTGTTGCAAAGTTATCAACTCTCAAAAACAGTCCAGTTTTGACCCACCTTGTAGTAAAATTGAAATACCTCAAGCAGGCTGCAGGAATTTTTCTTTGAAATAAATGTCTTCGTAGCCATTTCTCTCCACTGGTTCACCGCAGCGATCATAGCATCCAGCTGTGGTACAAGCTCCAAGCTGACAGGTATCTCACGAGACTTTTCAACCATTTTACTGAGTTCATCCAGTGACGGATGATCAGCGCGGCTCTGAAAGCAACCACACTTTTATCCTTACTACCAACACTTGTATATTCACCACATCTAAGAAAAAAGTAACAATGATGAACCACACACACACAACCGTTTAACGGCCTTTACTCCGGGACTACCCGGGTAGGCCGGTACCAGAAGAAAAATTCACCCACTCACACCCATCCGGATTATCGGACATCCTTTATCATCTTCCTCCATTTACAACGATTCATGGCATCCTCTTTGTTCAGTTTACGAGCTTGACAGTCCTCTCGGACAACCTCTCTCCAGGTCCTCTTTCGTCTTCGTCTTGGCCTTGGACCCTCAACTTCATACTCCATGCATTTCTTCACCCAATCATCATCATCTTTTCGCAGCACATGCCCATACCAACGCAGCCTGTTTTGCTGCAATACCAATGCTATGTCATC
>Ga0126326_1000391_pt1 | contig 13632 bp, 15 predicted proteins | sample InaspJWI67metaG_FD_94485 | JGI IMG/M metagenome (GOLD analysis project Ga0126326, IMG submission 94485) | Marine gutless worms symbiont microbial communities from Oahu, Hawaii - Inanidrilus sp. 1 OAHU.JWI-67 metaG | ecosystem: Host-associated > Annelida > Digestive system > Unclassified | place... | reverse complement strand
GGGCGAGGCGGTCCTTGACCGAGCCCATCGGGTTAAAGGCTTCTATTTTAACGTAAAGGTTGACCTGGTCGGGGGCCAGGCTGTTAATCCTGACCACAGGGGTATTACCGATTGTTTCCAATATATTCTGGTAGCGAGTACCCATGGCGGCTTCCTCCTCTGCTGCGGCTGGCGATACCGTATCGCCATGCCTTGATGTGATGGCGGACACTCACCTACTCGGCGATGCTGGCGGCCAAGCTGATTGGAGTGCCAAACCAATAGTCTAACACCAACGACACCGGCGGCCGCCAATCGTGAGTCCGGTATCAATGGCGCGGGCTTCGATTTGTCGTTATGATCGGGCGCAACCCGATACTATACGATAAAGCAGACGCTGGTAGCGGACATATCGGGCAGCACGGAGGGTTAATATGACATGACATACCACATTGGATTCTGGAACCTGGAAAACCTGTTTGCCCCCGAGAATTTTGCGCAGCGCGAACCCTGGATAGCCAGTGCTATGAGATCGGATCTCAGGGGACGGGACGAGGCAATATTCCAGCGTAAGATTTCGCAATTGGCGAGCGTTATCGCGCAGTTTTCCAACGCTGCCGGCCCTGAAATCCTGGGCGTTTGCGAAGTCGAAAACCGGTTCGTGCTGGATGAGTTGGTCGCCGCGGTCAACGCTATTTTGCCGGCCCGCGATTACGGTGTGCTGCACGCCGACAACACCCTCGACCAACGCGGCATAGATACCGCATTTATCTTCGATCAAAATGTATTCTCGGTCGACCCGAGCACGGTGTTTTCACATTTCGTCATGCGTCGCACCGGTACCCGGGATATCACGCAGGCGACTTTTCGCGCCGCTAACGGCCATGAACTCGTTGCCTTGTGTAATCATTGGCCGGCGCGCGGCGGGAGCGCATTTGCAACCGCCGGCTTTCGTGCGACCGCGGGTGAAACGCTCGCTTACTGGCACGAGAGAGTTCGCGAGGAGTTAGGTACTGACATCGCCGTCATTGCCCTGGGGGATTTCAATGACGATCCCTTCGACAATTCGATTCGTTACAACGCCAATGCCTGGCGCGAGCGCGGTGACGTGGAAAGATCGCGCTCGGCCCGGTTTTACAACCTGGCCTGGAACTATCACAGCCAGCAAGTGACCGACCATCGCGGCGCTACGCGCACCATCGACATCGACGGCACCTTGTATTATCGCAACAATGGCAACGTGTTCGACCAGATTCTGGTGAATCGATCGCTGCTCACCGGCGCCGGCGGATTTGTGGTTGAGGCAACGAGTGCGATTATCGATGCGCCGCCGCAAATGGTCGATCATCGGGTCAACTATGGACCGATCCGTTTTGGTTTGCCCAAGGGGAATGTCGCGGCGAACGTGAATCGGGACGGGTACAGCGATCACTTTCCGGTGTCGGTGATGGTGGCGGACGGCTAAGGTCACGCAGCGCCCGCAGCGGAAATTGGTGGGGTTTTTACGGCTAGTTCTAATCAATCGGGAGAGAAAGGCATGGCATATGTACTGGCGGTGACCTGGTCCGCGAGGTCGGGAAACGAGGACAAGGTGCATCAAATATTGCAACAACTAGGTGCGGCGTCACGCCAGGAACCCGGCGTGATCACCTATACCACGCACGTCGATCCGGAAAACCCCTGCGAATTTTTTATCTATGAGAAATACCATGATGCGAGTGGGCTCGAGGCGCACCAGGCAACCGAGCATTTCAAAAAATACGTGCTGGAGCAGGCAGTCCCGCTGCTTGAAACGCGGGTGCGTCGGCAATTTATCGAATTTTAAAGTCATTGCCCGATCATCGGCAGATCGACGGCAGCGGCATATGGTCGGCATGCTAGCGGCAAAAGTCGGGTCGAAGTCATATTCAGGCAGCTTAGATATCTGCAATCGAACAGGCTTTGCCGGTTTGATAATCGCCTTGATACTGGGCGCCGTGGCGCTGCCCGGTCGCGCGCAGCAAGCCTTCGCCGATGCCCATGTGCACTTCAACTGGGATCAAAAAGAACTGATCAGCGCCCAGCAGGTCGTTGCCAAACTGAAACGAGCGAATATCGCGTTTGCGGTGGTCAGCGCCACCCCTGCGGAATTGGCGCTGGAGATAAAACAGGCGGGCGGCGATCTGATTGTTCCTTTCTTTTCTCCCTATACCCACGCATTGGGTAGACAGGATTGGTATTTAAACGAACGCAGCCTGCAGCTGGCAGAAGAAGGTTTACGCGAGCGGCGCTACCGGGGAATCGGCGAAGTGCATTTCATGGCGGGCTTTCAGCCGGCAGTCGATAATCCGATATTTACCAGCCTGTTAGCATTGGCGCAACGCTATTCCGTGCCGGTCCTGATTCATATCGACGCCGGTAACGAGCAAAAATTTACCCAGATCTGTCGGCGCAACCCCGGGCTCAAACTCATCTTCGCACATGCCGGCGGCAACCTGTACGCCAGCCATATTCGCCGCGTACTCGAACAATGCGATGACAATGTCATGATCGAGTTTTCAGCACGCGATCCCTGGCGCTACGGCGGCCTGACCGGCGCCGACGATTTGCTGCAACCCGCATGGCGCGAACTGGTACTCGACTACCCGGAGCGTTTTCTGGTTGGTACCGACCCGGTGTGGAAAGTGACGCGCACTCAAACCTGGGATCAGGCGGACGATGGCTGGGATTACTTCGAACAATTGCTGGCCTATCATCGCAATTGGCTCGCGGAATTGCCGCCGGCGGTTCAGCGCCGCTTGAGGCTCGACAATGCACGGCGGTTTTTCGATATCCGCTAGCCGCGGATTGAAGCGGGTTGCCCCGGTTTGCGGTTTCGCGCACCGGTGGCCGTCCCGCATTAAAATAGGCTAGTACCCATCCGGCTTGTGTTTCAGCTGCAATCCATAATTCACCAGTAATTCGAAAAATCCGAATAATATTTTTATTTTATTCGACTTTTCTAGAAAGGATTTTGGCGCTAAATTATTCTTCACTAAACCACACCGGGATTGATGGCGAAGACAATGAAGATAGATATGCAGGCGCTAAATTTTACCCTGACCCCCGAGCAAATCGGGTTTATCGAACGACGATTAAATTTCGCCCTGGGCTCTAACGCTAATCGGATCAATCGCGTTGAAGTGTATTTGACGGACATACACTCGCCGAATGACGCCGGCGACTACCGATGCCTGCTCCGGGTAAAACTGGAAAGCAATGCCATGATCGCCAGCGAAAGCATCGATTCGGATTTCAAGCTTGCGATTCATCGAGCGGCCGATCGGGCCGGCTGGAAGATCGCGCGCTGTCTCGGGCGACAACAGAGGCAAGCCGGCGCGCTGTTGCCATCGCCACCGCAAGTGGCCCACAGCAGGCTAGGCAACGGGTGCCTGCCGCTATGATGCTGCTCGATTGCGCCAGTGGCGCGTGCCTAACCAAGGCGCTGATCGAAGCGGGTATCCGGCACGAGATTTAGCACGACCCTCTCCTGGAAACATTGCAGTCCGCCCTGTCTGCAAATGCAGGTTCCCCCATTGCCTGCGAATAACTCCAGGTGATTGTTACGCCCCGCAAAACGATGCGGGGCTTTTTTTTTTGCAGCTGTCTTTAACTTATCCAATTCGCTTCCCGGTGAAAAGATTGCTTCAGCCTAGCTGCGCACCAGTCTTCCGGTTTCGGTCGGTTCCAGGCTGCATCCCGGCTCGGTAGACAGCGCGGCGCCAGCTGTTCTTTCAGCAGGACGATCTGCCCGCTGATCGTTGAAGTTGACAGCTGCAGTTTCTGGCCGGCGCGCACAGTACCCCCTGTTTGGCTACCCCTCAGAAGCAACGCTAATGTTTGTCGTCAATCGTGGCATGGCATCGCTTCGTAAAAATCGAAATAATTTTTAATAATATTCGAATTTTATTTCACAATTGATGCCGATACCTTGTGTCTTGTAAAAACAGGAAGAGGAAATGACAATGCAAATTGATATCCAAAGTCGCAAGTTTTCGTTGACCCGGGCGCTGCGCGTCCACGTAGAACGACGCCTAAGATTTATCGCAGATACCCGCTACGAAAAGATTAAGCGCGTGATGGTACGCCTATCCGATATTAACGGTCCTCGCGGCGGTAACGACAAATGTTGTCTGATCCAGGTAAAACTGTCGGGCCAGCCGGACGTGGTGATCGCCGATACCCGGCCGGATCTCTACCAAGCCATCGATCGCGCGTCGGCGCGCGTCGGGCGTGCCGTGTCGCGCCGGTTGAAGCGCCGGCGACGCATTTTACGGGGCAGGTCCGTGCCAGGAAGCTCGCTGCACTACCGCCTGGGTCAAACCGATTTCTCTTTTAGCCATTAACCCAGCGGCATACTTAGCCGTCGGGTTACGCATTGCTTAGCCGCAGGGATTTCAGCTTTATCGGCGGTTTTCTTATAGTTGGTATCCTGGTCGGGTTTCCGGCGGGGTCGGGCGCGATTTTCCTCGAACTGCCCGGCCTGTCGCTGGCGGTATCTGCTATGTTCATTTTATTGATGTCGGGTCTGATACTGTATCAGACCAGTCACCTCATCCACGGCGGCGAGACCAATTACGCGATGGCGACGGTGACGCTTTTTGTGTCAATTTTCAACCTGTCCACCAACCAGTTGTATATGCTCGGCTTTATCAACGGACGGGAAATAATGGAGGCTTGAAAAGGGTAATCTTTATCCGCCTTCGAAGGCGGACAACAGCGTTAGCCGGGCCCCTGTTTCGACCAGTTTTCGATCCCAGTGCCGAGCCGGAATGACCGTATCTCCTGCCATCAACACCAGACCTGCATCGTCGTCGATTCCGGCGGCCTGCAAGACTAGCCGCGGGGTTGTCGGGGTGTCGATCTCGAGCCGCAGCTTATTGTCGCTGCCGAAGCTTGCCGGGCGCTCTGCGCCGAAGCCGAACAGGGTAATTTCGATCGCCATAGGGATTGTATCAAAGCGCTAGACGATCGAGGGTGGCGGCCAGCGGCACGCCGTCCACATCCCAGCCGCGCAATTGGTAGTACTCGCTAAGCATGGTTGTCAAATCGGCCACTTGGCCGCAGCCTGCCCCGCCCCGCGCGGGTTCGTTGACGGTGCGCTCGGGCAGTCGATCGTCGGATTTACTGAATCCCGCCGCCAGGTTGAAGCGGCGTTCCAGGTTCCAAATTCGTTCGCCTACGCGGTATAAGCGCTGCAGATCCCAGCCGCCGTCACAGGCGGCGTTGAGCATTTCGGCGAGGTGCTCGGGCGGGAACATGGCATGGGTAAACACGCAAATGCCGGAACTGTCGATCGCAGCCACCAAATCCTGCGTGGTTTTGACTATTTCGGCTTTGCCCTCGGTGCTGAGATTGGCAAAATCGTCTACCAGAGGCCGCGCGCGCATATGACAGCAGCCGCGGTTCGAGGTCGCGTAAGCCAGTGCCATACCTTTCAGAGCACGCGGATCGTAACCGGGGAATTCTTGGCCCTTGACTACCATTGCCAACTCCGGCCGGCCGTATTTGCGGCAAAGACGGGCTGCGCCGAGGCCGATGTCGGCGCCGATGCCCGCGCCGATAGCGGTCAACTCGGCGGCGCGCACCAATGCCGGGGCACTGGCGAAGCGCAACTCGAGCCCGCCGGTATCAGCGAGCGTTATGGCGCCTTCCTCGAACAATTCCATCGCCGCGGCGATAGAGACTCCAAGCGAAATCGGATCCAGGCCCTGTTCATTGCTGAGAAAGTTGACGTAATTCAGCGCGTCCAAATCGTCGATCCCGCACATCGGGCCGAAGGCATAGGCAGTTTCATACTCGAGACCGCCCGAGGGCGGGCGATAACGCGCGCGGTCGGCGCCCTCGGGGTCGGGGCCACTCACCAGCGGCGAAACCGGATCGATGGTGGCGATGCGGCCACAACCGATGGTGCAGGCGAAGCAGGCCTTGTTGCCCTGCAGGCTGGGTTTGCCGTCGCTGCGGCGCTTTTGTGTAACTGCATCGGCATTGATCGATGCGACGCCCTCGAACTGCACGTCGCGGCAATTACGCGTCGGCAGGGCGCCAAAGCGGTTGGTGACATCCATCATGTTATGGGTGCCGCGTAGCGTGAATCGCTTGCGCACCGGGCTTGGCTGCATGACCGCCAGGCTGTTACGCACCACCTCCTGAAACTGTTTCGGATCGCGCACCCGCACGCCGCGCGAACCGCGCACGGCAATCGCCTTGAGCCGCTTGGAACCCATCACGGCGCCGACACCGGAACGCCCATAGGCTCGGTCCAGGTCGTTGACGATACAAGCGTACTTGACGCCGATTTCCCCCGCGCGGCCAATGCTGGCAATTTTCGCTTGGGGTTCACCGAGCTCGCGCCGCAACTTGGGTTCAGTTTCCCATACCGATAGCCCCCACAGTGCATCGGCCGAACGCAGTTCGACCTGATCGTCGCGAATCCATAAATAGACCGGCGCTTGTGCCCGACCTTCGATAATCACTAAGTCATAACCGGCCTGTTTAAGCTCGGCGCCGAACATGCCGCCGGTATTGGATGCGGCAATAGCACCGGTCAGGGCGCCCTTGGTGATCACGGAAGAGCGTCCGCCGGTGGGTGCGGAGGTTGCGGTCAGAGGGCCGGTGGCGATGATTAGCTTGTTTGCCGGTGACAGTGGGTCGACGCGCGGATCCACTTCCTCGGTGAAGTATTTGCTGCCGAGGCCGCGCTGACCCAGGTATGCCTGTGCCCAGTCGCGCCGCAGGTCTTCGACAAGACAGCTAGCGGAACTCAAATTGACGCGCAGAACTTTATTTTGCCAGGACATCCGATGACTCCAGTTCCAGCCGCATGGCGGATATTATTGCGGTCTCAATATTAACCGGGATTGGCGCGCTTGTAACCCGTATCCGGGTCGGGGAAATTTGGGTGGGCGCTTTAACCGACGCTTAGAATCAAACCGGTAAATCCCCCACGTGGCTGGAATTGACGGTGATCAGGCTGCCGCCGGGTTCGCGCAGCTCGAAGCAATCGTGAATCCGTCCACGCTCGATTGCGCCTGGCGCCAGCCCCAATTCGGTAAAGCGTTCGTGGCTAGCATCGAGGTCGTCGACCATGAGGTCGAAGCTTCCACCGATGAGGCTGGATTCGGCATCCGCAGTGATTACCAGGTGGGTACCGCCGCGCATTTCGAGCACCGCGAACTCATCGCCGCCGGCGATTAGCCGCATTCCGATGAGTTGCATGAATTCGCTCGTTGCGCTGACCTTCGGGCTATGCATAGCGACATGCCCGACCCACAGTGGGGGACGTTCGTCGATGCTTGTCATGTCTCGTCTTGACCCGAGGCGTCCGCGACCGCAGATTGGACCAGCGGCAGCAGCGATTCTGGCAGATTTATTTTGCCGGAGAGTGCAAAATCGTGCGCGGCGACGGACATCTTGCGCCAGGTTTTTTGAATAATCTCGATCCATTTTTCCTCGCTGTAGTCGGGGTGTTTGCCGACAAACTCGAGCATATAGTGCTCCATAAACACCAGGTCGGTCACGTCTTCCAGCAATTGGGTGTCGGCACTACCCTTGATGTTCTTCTTCGCCACCGAGTTGCGCACCCGCTCGATGACGTCGTCGTCATAACCCGCCTGCAACAGCAATTTGGCCGCGGTGTTTGCCTGGATCTTGTACAAATCCTTGCGCCATTTGAGATAGCCGATGCGATCCATCGGATAGTCGCTGCGGGGAGATTTCCAGCGTTCGATATGCTGGGCGCGGATGGCGAGCTTCATCGCGTCATCGGCATCCGGGGCGTAGCGCTCGAGCATATCCGTCATGCGTTCGGAATAGAGTAATTCCTTGGGCCATTCCTTACCGCCCGCGGATACCTGGTTAGGATCTGCGCTGTTGGCGTCGTCGATAAGCGCCAAGGCCTTGGCATAGGTCGATTGTGTTTGAGGCATTGCGGGTATCTCTTTGAGTAGCTGTAAAAAAACGCCGATTATACTCAGGATGGTCGGAGGGTGTGAGTGACTTCTGGAGTGGCCGCGTCGCGTTTATCGAATCGCCACGGCGCATGAGTTACGGCCTTGCCGCCGGATGTGATATTTAAGTAATATCCGTTTGAGGCTAGCCTATCGGTCTCGATAATCGAAGGAAACTCAGATTTATTCTAGAGTTTCCGCGGCACAGGGATGCGCCGCCATTGTTCAATGACTGCAAGTCATTGATCAATGAAGGAGATACGAAAATCATTTTCGTATCTCCTTGCACTGACAATTCAGGATGAATTGTTCAGAGTTCCCCTAACTTGACATCGATTGGGAGGGCGTCGTCCTTGCTGCGGGTAATTCTCTGGAAAATCGGATGTGAGCTGGCGCATGTCAAACGCGCACTGTGGCCGCGCTTCGAGCACAAGGTCTATTACTTTGCGTTTGGCGCAAACCTCAGTCACGCGGTGCTCGAGCAGCGTCGGATCAAGGTTTTCCAGAGCTTCGATTATGTGCTCGACGACGCCGGCCTGTGTTTTACTCAACCCGGATTCTACCGGGATCACGGTTACGCCTCGGCCGACGCCGCCGCGGGAGAAGCGGTATACGGCCGCATGTACCTAATCCTCGAACGCGATGTGGAGCGTTTGGATTATTTCGAGGGAGTTCCGTTTTTCAAGGTCCATGAAAAGGTAAAACGGCGGGCGCAAGGTTTCGAATTCTATTTCTACCGCGCCAGACGCGCGGTGAACGGTTTGAAACCGACCCAGGAATACCTCGACTATCTGATCGAGGCCTACCGCCAAATGCCCGTGGTGCCGGCCGAATATCTGACGGCGATCGAGTCGACCGAAGTGCTCGACGTTTTCGAACCCCTGAACCAGACCGGAGTTTTCGTTACCGATATCGATCGCTGGCCGCTACCACTCCACCCGTTGTTGGTTTTATACGAAAGATCTTGTGCGCGTGCCGTCGAGTATCTCTGGCACCGCTCGCTACTGCAGTGGATGATAAGACGCTAGTCCGCATATGTCACCGATTTCCTGCCGCGGACACCGGCGGGCGGCGTAATCAGGTCGGCAGCCAGTTGGCGAGGTAGACCAGCGCGGCGTAACGCAGGGTTTTACCGGTTGCGACCAATAGCAGGAACAGCCATAGGCGCACGCGCAGGATGCCGGCGATCAGGGTCAGGGCATCGCCCCCAATTGGAATCCAGGCAAACAAAAGCGACCAGAATCCATAACGCCTGAACCAGACCTGGGCGCTATCGATCTGCTGTTTGCTGAAGTAAAACCAGCGGCGATCCTGAAATCGGAGCAGGTATAGCCCCAGCAACCAGTTGACCACGGCACCCAGGGTATTGCCCAGGGATGCGACCGTAACCAGTAGGATCGGGTCGCCGCCTTCCCGCAGCATCGCCACCAGAAACAGTTCGGAATAGAAAGGCAGTATGGTCGCTGCCAGGAAGGCGGAACCAAAAAGCAGCAGGTAGGGAATCATTTATTTAATAACCCGGCGACATATATTGTCGCCGGGTTAATAAAGTTATGCGCGGCCGGTGACACGCGGCTGTCGTTGGGGAGGACGAATAGGTCAGTTGTGTTTGAGCTTTTCGATCACGTAACCACCCGAACGCTCGTCCAGCGACAGGCCCAACAGCCCGCGGCGCTCGGCTTCTTCCAGCAGGTCGCTGAACGAACCCACGCCATAGTAGCTTTCATTGAAGCCGGGGCGCCGCCGCTTCAATGCCTGCTTAATCATCGAACCCCACAGTTTTTCGCGATCGCCTCGCTCCGCCTGCAGCGCTTCGGTGGTTTCCATTACCAGGCTGATGGCTTCGTCGAGTTTTTCATCCTCGGATTTGGTGCTGTCGGCCGGTTTGTCGCCGGTGGTTTTACTGGCGGCTTTTTTCTTTACCGCCGGTTTGCGTTGACGTTGCTTGCTGGATTCGTCTTCACGCGCGAGATCGTCATAGAAAATAAATTCGTCGCAATTGTTCATCAGCAGGTCGGAGGTCGAGCTTTTGACGCCGACGCCGATTACGGTTTTGTTGTTCTCCCGGAGTTTGCTGACCAGCGGTGAAAAATCCGAGTCGCCGCTAACGATAACGAAGGTATCGATATGATGTTTGGTGTAACACAGATCGAGTGCGTCGACCACCATACGAATATCGGCCGAGTTCTTGCCCGATTGCCGCGTATGCGGTATCTCGATCAATTCGAAGGCGGCGTCATGCATTACCGCCTTAAATTCCTGATAGCGATCCCAGTCGCAATAGGCTTTTTTAACGACGACCGTGCCCTTAACCAACAGGCGTTCAAGCACCAACTTGATGTTGAATTTTTTAATTCTCGCGTCCCTGACGCCGAGCGCCACGTTCTCGAAATCACAGAAGATCGCCAGGTTCTGGTCTTGATTTCCAGATGACATGTATTTTCTCCCGAAGCTTGTGCTCGTTAGGGGGGTTCACGGCGGTCTTGTTAAGGCGCCAGATTGGCGACAGAATAAACGTTTTCGGACATAAAACATATCCACATACGCTATTTCCATACGACAAAATCCGCTGCCTACCGCAAGGCCGGCTAAACGTAGAACATGTCCCGATACATGCCCTCGGCCCAGGCCAAGCTCGCCTGGCCCCCCTGCGTGTCCCACTGGTCGATCAGATGCGTACGATCGAAGCCGAACAACCCGGTTTGCCGGTTGAACTTGTAATAGGTGATGATGCTCATGGCCCTGAGAGGCTCGATATCGACTGCCGAAAAACACATGGTTTGCGGACTGCGCCAACCCACCTCCCGGTTCAATGCATGCGCCGCGATAACTTCGGCGACATACTGGGCTTCGGAATGGGCCGTGTGCCCGCCTTTCGAAAATGGCTGAGAGCGCGAGTCCCCGGTAACGTAAATGCGTTCATCGCCGATCAGATGGTAGCGGAACGGGTCGGTATGGGCCGCCTTTTGCGGGCTGTAGGGGTCGGTGATGCCGGCTTCCTCGAGTAGGCGCGAGGCGCGAACCGGCGGATAGATAATAGCGTCGTCGAACGGGTATTCATCGAACTCGGTCTCGACCCTGCGACCCTCGATATCGACATTGCTGATCAACGAACTGGGCAGGTACTCGATATAGTCGCCGTAGAGCTGCTCGAAGGCGCGGGAAAAGCCTGCTTTTTTAATTTTGATTTCGCTGTTCATATCGAGTAGCAGGATTTTGGCGCGTACCCGTCGGCGCTTGAAGACGGCGGCAACCATACAGGCGCGTTCATAGGGGGCAGCGGTGCAGCGATAGTCGCCGTCGGGAACGTTGAGTAGAAATGTGCCACCTGGGAAATGATGGATTTTATGCTTGATGCTCAGCAGCTCGGAACTGGTTACGAAGCCCCCGGGATAACGATGAAACAACAGGCTTTGCGCCTCGCTGTCGTCGACGCCGATACGCGGGTAGTCATACTCGATGCCCGGCGCCAGTACCAGGTAATCGTATTCGACGTAACCGCGATCGGTATAAACCCGGCGCGATTCACCCTCGAAACCCAAGGCGGTGGCTTGCAAGAAGTGATAGCCATGGTTGTTTGCGGCGTCGAAAAAGCTATGACTCAGAAAATCCAGGCTCACCTGGTCGGCAAGCCAGGCGTTGCTGACCGGGAAGGAAACAAAAGCCGATTGCCGGTCAATCAGGAGGACGTCGAATGCAGGGTTGAAACGGCGCAGGTACTTGGCCATCGTCAAGCCCGACCAACCGCCGCCGACGATCACGACTCTGGTACCCTTGGCCGCAGGGATCGAAGCCTTGCGTAATAGTTTATGCAAGGCCGGCGGGGTCCGCTTTGCCGCTTCCCCGGCTGCACTAGAAACGGCGGCGGCCGGCGCCGCATTCGCTGCCACCACGGCACCGCTTGCCTGCAGAAAGCGCCGCCGGCTAAAATTGTCGATATTTTTCATAGCCTTTGTTACTGGAAATCCGGGTTACGCCATAGGGCGTCCGGCGCGAGGTCCGCCGTTGGAATCGGTAAAAAGGAAACGTAATTCAGCACCTTGTCGAACTCCTTCGTGGTGAGTACCCCGAATAGTGCCGCCATACTCGGTTTAACCTGTCGCAGATTGTTTCTTACCAGGCGCGCCTGGCGCGCCATGTAGGCATAGTGTTGCCCCTGAAGTCGTGGATAGGATAAGTCGTTGTTGCCCTCACCGGACTCGCCGTGACAGCCAGCACAATACTTGTGATAAATTTCGCCGCCTTCCCGGTACTGAACACTGTGCGGAGGCCAGGGGCCTTGGGCGTGCGCGGGGTTCATCGGCAGCGTCGATATGTAGGCGACTACGTCGCTCAGGTTTTGATATCCGCCGATGGTGCGTTGCTGCACGAAGGGCTGCATCGCCGGGTTGACTCGGTTTCCACTGCGTATATCAAGCAGCTGTTTCATCAGTACATTGACATGCTGGCCCGCCAGCTGTGGATAGGTGCCGTCGTTATTGCCCCAGGCTTCGGGTAGGTGGCAACGCGCGCAAATATCGAAGATTCGGCGGCCGTTTTCGACATCGGGCACGAATTCGAGCGTCACGCGAATCGGCTCGAGCGCGCTCAACTGGGTAGAGAATAACAGGATGGCGGCGGTAACGAAGCGGGAGTAAAGGTAACGAGTGATCTTCATATGCAAATCTGATTACACCGAAATAACCTGAATTTTCACAGCTTAGGTATGTCCGAGGCAGCTGTCCTTGATCTAAGGCAATAATCATTCCGTGACAGGTTTCGCGCCCGGCGCTACCGACGCTCGGCATAAACTTTCGTCGCGGTTTTTTTTGATCTGGATCAGGTTAGGCGTATTTAGCCGAGGTTGCGGATTGACTATATAAGCAAAACTAAATATGCTAATGAGAATCGTTCTCATTAGCATATTTATGAACAAAAACCGTAACTTAAATCAGCCGGCCGCCGGTTTTCGGGGTATCGTCGCCCGTATCGGAGGCGATAAAGTCTTGCGACGTAAGTTGATGAGTCTAGGAATTCGCGCAGGACAGGAGGTATTGGTGTTACATCAACGCCAAAACGGAGTCGTTATATTAAGCAACGGTAACCGCGTCGCGCTCGGCTCGGGAATCGCTGCCAATATATTAATCGAACCCATGGCCGTTCCACCCAGCCGGACCCGATCAGAAGCGCCCGCGGCATGACCACGATAGCAATTGCCGGCAATCCGAACTGCGGCAAGTCGGCGCTGTTTAACTGTTTAACCGGGATTCGGCAGACCACCGGTAATTGGCCCGGGGTAACGGTGGAACGCAAACAGGGCAGCCTCAAACTCGGCGAGTACGGAAAGGTAACGGTTGTCGATCTGCCCGGCATCTACAGTCTGGACGCGCTGTCGCTGGACGAGCAAATCACCCGTCGATTTCTGCTCGAGTCCGAAGCCGAGGTCGTCATCAACGTGGTGGATGCCGCCAACCTCGAAAGAAATCTTTATTTGACCGTCCAATTGCTGGAAATGGGCGTACCGGTCGTGCTTGCCCTGAACATGATGGATGTCGCCCGCAAACGGGACATCGATATCGATGTCGAGTTGCTGGCGCGGAAACTGGGTTTTCCGGTGGTTGCCGTGGTTGCGGTTAGCGGCGAGGGCATTGCCGAGTTGAAACAGGCCTTGATCGAAGTTGTGCATAAGCCGTTCAAAGGTGGATTC
>Ga0126326_1000387_pt1 | contig 13719 bp, 12 predicted proteins | sample InaspJWI67metaG_FD_94485 | JGI IMG/M metagenome (GOLD analysis project Ga0126326, IMG submission 94485) | Marine gutless worms symbiont microbial communities from Oahu, Hawaii - Inanidrilus sp. 1 OAHU.JWI-67 metaG | ecosystem: Host-associated > Annelida > Digestive system > Unclassified | place... | reverse complement strand
TATCCTGGTTCATGGGTGGTGTATCCTTTCCTTTTTAGTGTGGCCGGTTGACTGCTGCTAACAATCTACCGGTGGATACACCGCCTTTTCCTTTAAACACAACTTTTAAATATAACTCTCACCCCCGCCGACCTGGCCAAGAAGGGACGAGCCTTCCCGCTGGCCGATTATTTCAGCGCTATCCTCGAAGGCTACGAAAAGTGGGTCAAGTAGCAGATGGAAGCCAATAGCCGAAAAAGGAGGGAATTCATATTCCCTCCTTACGTGTTCTTGCTGTTTCCGGCGGTTACCTTCATGCTGCTGATGTACGCCTATCCATTTATCACCTCCTTCACCAGAAGCCTGATAGACCCGGACGGCAACATTTCCCTGGCCAATTACGCCAAAACCTGGGACCTGTACCTGAAAGATATCGTTTTCACTTTCGGGGTGACGGTTTTCAGTACGGCGGTGACCGGCGCACTGGCTGTGCTGCTGGCGGTGTACCTGCGATTCAGGCGCGGTCCGATCTCCACGATTCTATCCGGCCTTTACAAGATACCCATATTTATTCCCTTCGTGGTGGTAGCTCAGATGATGAACAGCTTTTTGGCACCCCACGGACTCTTGAACATCGCTCTGGCCAAATTCGGCCTGATCGACATCGATCATCCCCTGCAGCTGTTTAATTTTTCGGGCCTCTCCTTCGGATTCATCTGGAAAATGGTGCCGTTTTCCGTACTCATCATCCATGGCGGGTTTCAGATGATCGACGACAGCTATATCGAGGCGGCCCGCAGCGCCGGCGCCCGACTGTTCAAAGTCATTACCAGGATTTTGATCCCCATGAGCAAGTCGAGTATCATGGTGGCGCTGGTTCTGGTGTATTCACAGATTGTGGGAACTTTTACCCTGCCGTACATGTTGATCGGGGGCAAAAGCCCGACAACCATCACCGTGGACATTGCGCACCGGGTCAACTATTTTCGAGACTTCGGTGTCGCCAACAGCCTCGGTGTTTTTTCCTACTTCCTGGTTTTTTTCACTGCCATATACTACCTCAGGTCCAGCGTGAAAAAGATGGCCGAGGCAAAACCGGCTGAGGAGCAAAAATGAGCAGCAAAAGAATCCTGATCTTATCGGCGGAGATTATTTTCCTGATTGTCGTTTTTCTGGTCGTTATCTGGCCCATGATGAGCCTGTTCATCTGGTCCATTGCCGAGACCTGGTACTGGCCGAACACCCTGCCCCAGAAGATAGGTTTCGACTACTGGAAGCAGGCTTTGGGCCTGCAGAAAAGCCTGGCCATCGGTGCGGTCAGCATCGTTCCGGCTTTTTTCCTGAGTGTGATGATTGCGATAATCGTTGTCGTCATATCGATGCTGATAGCGATTCCGGCCGGGTATGCCCTGGCCAAGTTCCGCATACCTTTCGGGGCCTTTATCCTGTTTTTGTTTCTGATGCCCAATGCATTTCCGCAGCAGCCGATTTTCGTGAAATTGCTGCGCAGCTTTACCAAGCTCGGTCTGGCCGGAACCGTGCCGGGAGTGATTCTGGTGCACATTCTGGTCGGATTGGTTTTCGGCGTCTGGATCACCAATGCAACCTTTAAATCGATTCCGCCTTACATGGAGGAAGCGGCCCGGAGTGTGGGGGCCAACAAGTATCGCGCTTTTTTCAAGATAACGCTTCCGCTGGCGGCGCCGGGGCTGCTGGCCAGCGCCGTATTTGTTTTCATCACCTCTTTGGATGAATTCACCGGGACCTTCTTTGTGGGGCTGCCCTTTGTGAATACACTGCCCATGACCCTGTACTCTTCCAGCGGCTACAACATGCAGTTCGCGTCAGTGATCGCCATTATTCTGCTGATTCCCAGCATTCTTTTTGTGGCCCTGATACAACGTGTGCTGAAAGCCGAATATGTCGGCGGAATGGGCTAAAAAAGACAGTAATGAACATAAATCCAAACCTCATCATTTAGATGGGGGAAATTGACTGTGAATCTTAAAATGTCGCATGATTGTATGAGAATTGGAGATGGATCTAATTCAGGAATTCAGGGATTTAGGGATTTAGGAATTGAAGGAATTCTATCTGTTTTAAATTACAGATTTTATCCTTTAATCCCTCAATCCCTCAAACCCTTAATTTTGCTCGAACAGACGTATACCGTGTCCAAAAAAAAGTTGGCGTAAATTAAAAAGTAAGTTACGAGATCTGCAAAGCAAAGGAACATTCTCAATGCCCGAATTGCGGTTGGTCAACATTGTTAAGACATATGGAAAACTGCGCGCGATTGACAATTTGAACCTGACGGTGGAAGAGGGTGAGCTGTTAACCCTGCTGGGTCCTTCAGGCTGCGGCAAAACGACCACACTGCGGGCCGTAACGGGGTTCGTGGCCCCGGAAAGCGGTGACATATATATCGGCGATCGCAGAATTTCAGACATACCACCCGAAAAGCGCGGCATCGGGCTGGTGTTTCAGAGTTACGCCCTCTGGCCCCACATGACCGTATTTCAGAATCTGGCCTTCGGCCTACAGCTGAAAAAAATGTCCAAATCCCAGATCCGCAAAAAAGTGGCGGAAGGTCTGGCCATCGTAAAACTGGAGGAGCTGGAAAGCCGGTATCCCCGTCAGCTCAGCGGCGGCCAGCAGCAGCGCGTCGCGTTGGCTAGGGCCCTGGTGCTAGAGCCGGATATTCTGCTTCTGGACGAACCCTTGAGCAATCTCGATGCGCTGCTGCGCGAACAGATGCGATTCGAGATCGCCCAGCTGCACAAACAGTATGGGATCACTACCATATACGTTACCCACGATCAGACCGAAGCCATGGTCATTTCGGATCGCATTGCCGTTCTGGATCGCGGCAAACTCATGCAGCTAGCCACGCCCGCGGAGATCTACTCCCGCCCGGTCAACAAATTCGTCGCCGGTTTCATGGGCACGACGAACTTCATCCACGGAATAGTGAAGGACATCTCCGACGACTATGCGGCCGTGGCAATAAATGATGGCCTGGTCCTGCACGGCAGAGGACTCGGGCTGGAGAAGGGACAGGAAGTAGATGTGGCTGTTCGGCCGGAAAATGTGGAGTTTCTGTCCCAGTCTCAGGCGTCGACCCCTCACGGAGATATAAATATCTTTGATGCCCGGGTCGATAGAGCTACCTATGTGGGTGAATTGATCGATTACCAGCTCACTTTCGGGGATTCCCTTATCAGGGCCAAAGGCGATGTGCGCCGCAAACGGGCTGCCGGTGAAACCGTGAAAATATACATAGATCCCGATCAGCTGCCGGTTTTACGGGAATAACCCGGCTGTTGCCGGGCGGGCTTCGGGCGGCGGTGGGAACAGGGTTTTCGGTTGATCATAAAACCGGCCGGCAATGCCGCTAATTTTCTTCCATACCATTCGTATTTGCAGGCATCGGCCTTGCGGTTTCGGCAGACAGGCATCCATGAAACTTATTTTTCTCGGTACAACCGGCGCCGTTCAAACGGCGGATAACACCAACATCTCTTTTGCCGTCATCCAAGAGCAGGCTGCTGTTCTGGTTGATGCCTCGGGCAGTCCCTGCCAGAGTCTGCTCAGAATCGGCGTTGATTTGTCGAAATTCGATGCACTGATCCTGACCCATGCCCATCCGGATCATCTGCACGCCCTGCCGGTTCTGATTCAAAACTTGTTGCTGGTAAATCGAAAAAAGCCCCTGCCCATCATCTGCAACCGGTCGACCGCAGCAAAGGCCAAACAACTTCTTGAGCTTTTCTCTCTTTCACCGGGAAATGGCTCCTTTTCGATCGAATGGGTTTGCGGGGAGAACAATGCCTTCGAAGGTATTCCCGGGATGCAGGTCGATCTGTTTCCGGTCAATCACTCCATAGAAACATCCGGCATTAAAATATCCACCACAGGTGCCACTGTGGTTTTCTCTTCCGACACCGCCCCGTCTGAAAGGGTTATCATTGCAGCATCCGGGGCAACGGCTCTGGTTCATGAGACCACCGGCAGTGATCGCCACCGAAAAATGTTAAACGCCGACGGCCACACCTCGGCCCTGCAGGCCGGAGAAGCTGCCCAAAAAGCCGGTGTCGACACCCTTTTTCTTTGCCATTTTGATGTCAGGCAGGGGTTCCCGCCCGAGAAACTGCAGCGTGAGGCTCAATCGGCCTTTGAAGGAGAAGTGATAATTCCCGAGCTATTCAGGGCCTATGAGATTTGAGGTAGGTCATCTATAGTGGTCGTCCGAATAAAGTACCGTAATTCAGGGTCGTTCTATCGGCCAAGATTCTATGTAATAGATGCCTGATGCCAGATTCAGGATACCAGATGCCGGATCATGGTATCGCTACGCTCTATCTTTATTATATAAAAGCAAACAATCTATTACTAAAGTGAATCCTGCATCCAAACCGTTGAGTCGGTTGAGCCCGTTATGCCCGTTTGCCCGTTGGGGGGGGGTGATCGATTAAAGATCTTGCACCCTGTATCCAATCCGTTGAGCCGGTTGAGCCAGTTATGCCCGTTGAGCCCGTTGAAGTTGTTAGCCGGCTGGGCACCTTAATTCTGTAGATAGACGCCGGTCCCGCTTTGCGGGATTGAGCCCGCTACGCCCGTTTGCCCGTTGGGAGGTCTACCGATCGATTAAAGATCTTCCTTCCGGCATCTGACATCCGGCATCTGGCATCCGGTATCCGGCATCCATCCGCGTGTTCCATCGAAACTGACTTCATTAGAGCCACCGTGCGGCATTCCCAGCTTTCGGTCGTCGCCGACCTAATCCCAGGCACCGACGACATTTTGATTGAAGTCGATGATCGCGCCGGTCATCATTTCGGACTGATCGCTGAGCAGAAAACTCACCAGGTAGGCAATGTCAAACGGTCGCAGCAAGCGTCCGAAAGGCATTCGAGCCTCGGCTTCTTCAAGCCAGTTTTCACCTTGTCCCATACTTTTTTGCACAACATCTTCGTGAGGGGTAAACGTCCATCCCATTTTGATCCCATTGACCCGAATTCGATCCGGCCGCAGCGCATGGGCATTGTTTTTGGTCAGGGTTGCCAGGGCGCCCTTTGAGACCGAATAGCCCATGAGATACGGGGGGCCGCCGTGACCGCAGTCGCTGATTATGTTCACGATGCTGCCACCGCTCGCATTCCGTTTCATGATTTTTGTCACATCCTGGGTCAACAGAAAAGGGGCTCTTACATTGAGGTTAAACATTCTATCCCAGTCTTCCACGGTTGTATCTTCGAGTCCACCCCGGTCGGTGGAGCCTGCCGCGTTGACAAGTCCATGCACTTTTCCGAATTTCCCGTCGCACGCGTGCACTACTTTCCGACAATCCTCGGCAACGGTTAGATCGGCCGGGACGAATTCACAGGTACAGCCGATTTCGCTGATTTCACGGACAGCCGTTTCTCCATTTTCAGTGTTGCGACCGCAGATAACAATGCCCTGGGCGTTTTTGCGGGCCAGATGAAGGGCAATCTCTTTTCCAAGGCCCTGGGTACCGCCGGTTACGATAAATATTCTTGCGGTGAACAGCTCTTTTGCGTCCGGTACCATGCGTTTCTCTCCTTTTACACGTTTTCGGATTCTTCCCGCGCAATTTGCACCCAACGAATCACGCGCCGGGGATCATTTCTGATCGTATGGTTGTCCTTCATGACTATTTCCACGCAACACTGTCGTGTTACGGCCAACACTTCACGCAACTCCTGGCGGATACGGCGCTCATCGAAGTCGGCCATCGCCAAATCAGCCGGCCTGGGTTTCAGCGAGTAGATATAATTGTCTTCCAGCTGTTGTGCCATTTTTTCTTTATCGGCCCAAGGAGACACTGATACTCGACGCAGATTGGCAATATTTTTTATGATATGCCACCGCTTGTCGAGAGGCTCACAGCATCCGTAGCAATTTATACCAAATCGCTTAAGAATCGGATCCTGGTAGGGAAAGACGAACTCGGCGAAGGTATCGGGTGAAACGCCGACGGTCTCCTGGCTTTCACAAAAGCCCCACATGTCTGCGCATCGAACTTTTCCGTTAAAATCGGATCGGGGTAATTCATTCGTCCAGCCCAGCCCGCCGGAACCCACATAGGTCCCATCGTCGTTGCGGCAGAGCAGACGTTGTTCTTCCAGCTGATCGAGCATGGCAAGGGTGCCGTCTCTTAATATGGTCATGATTCCATGCAGCAGGTACGGATTTTCGTACACATCATACATAATCTGCTGCAGACCGCGCAGCTCTGCCAGAAGCCGGGTCATCCCCAAAGACCACCACCAGAGCGTTTTCACCCGAACAGTCAGCAGATCCCCGAAAATCTCTTCGGCGGTAATTCTCAATCGCTCTGTGGCTGTACGATCGACTGTAATTTCAGGGAAATGAAGTTTTTCAAGATCCGCCTCGGTTTTAATCGGCGGCACCCAGGTGTAGGCCCCATCATTCTCCCCGCCGATGCGAGTTTCCCTCAAACCCCAATCGAGCGCCTTATGAATGTGGGCAACATCGAAGGTCGGCTGGATGGTATAGTCATCTTTCATCTGGGTGCCCCAAAAGATCTCCTTGCGCAAATGCATTTCCCATTGTCGGGCAAGTAAATTTTCGCATTCCATTTGATCGGGGGTGATGATTTCCTTCCATCCATTCTCGGGATCACAGAAAACCAGCGGGCGCGTCGGTTCAAGGGCGTTGTGTCGGGTCCAGAGCCGGCGTTTTTCGGCCTGGATCGGCTGCGCCGCCAGCTCAGCCACATCTGTTGCCAGTCGGCGTAAAATCTCCCGGTCGGAGCGGCTCATTGTTAAGTTGCCGCACGCTAATCGGGCCTGAACGGCGATAACGTCCCGTGACTGATCCAAGACGTCGTTGTTTTTCTCATTGGACACCATAGCGTTTCCTACTTCCAGCGTGGTAGTTCAGCCACTAAGACACGAAGACACAAAGGTTATAATATGGTTCTCTTTATGCCGTTATTAATAAGAGGCACGTTAATATTGGAATTTTAATTCGCACTTGGGTAGCTCATGACAAAAACTAAACTTCCAATTCCTTCTTCGTGCCTTTGTGTCTTAGTGGCTGAACCTTTACCTTCCAGCAAGCTTTTCTGCCGTTACATGGTGCTGCCCAGTTCGGCCGATAGGTCCTCGAGCTCTTTGCCGCCGGCCATCAGCGTTTGCAGTTCTTCGATGGAGATCTCCCCCTTGGCATAGGTGCCGAGGGTGCTGCCGCGATTGAGGATGGTAAATCGGTCGCCGACAGCAAAGGCGTGGCGGACATTATGGGTAATGAAGATAACGCCGAGACCCTTCTGGCGGATGGCATGGGTGTATTTTAGAACCATGGACGTCTGCCGGACGCCGAGCGCTGAGGTCGGTTCGTCCAGAATAAGGATCTTGGCGCCGAAATATACCGCCCGGGCGATAGCCACCGTTTGCCGTTCGCCCCCGGAGAGGGTGCCCACGGCCTGCTCGGGGTCGCGGATATCGATGCCGATTTTAATCATTTCGCGCCGGGTGATTTTATGGGCATAGCCGAAATTGAAGATGCGCAAGGGACCCCAGCGGCGGACCGGTTCGCGGCCCATGAAAAAATTGCGTGTAATCGATATGAGGGGAATCATGGCCAGGTCCTGATAAACCGTGGCGATGCCGCGCTTCTGGGCGTCGCTCGGGCTGTCGAAGTCCACCTGTTCACCTTCGATGTACATCTTACCGCTGGTGGGTTTGTAGACCCCGGACAGCGTTTTTATCAGGGTCGACTTGCCGGCGCCGTTATCGCCAAGCAGGCACATGACCTCGCCGGCATTGACGGTCAATGAGACCCCTGCCAGGGCGATGACTTTGCCGAAATGCTTGGTCAGATCGGTAATTTCAACTAAAGGATTTGATTGCATCATCTTACCTCTCTCCGGTAATCATCTTTCTGATATAACTGTTAAAGATTACTGCAATAAGCAGGATCACCCCTAGAAAAACTCGGAAGAGGGACGATTCGACACCCGCAAAGTACAGGCCCTGCTGCACCACACCAAAGATGAGGGCACCCAGGGCGGCGCCGATCACCGAACCGTACCCGCCCGTGAGCAGCGCACCGCCGATGACAACCGAGATAATGGCCTCGAATTCCTTTAATAGTCCCCGGTCGGCGGCGGCCGATCCGAACTCCATGACCTGGCAGGTGGCAAATACGCTGGCGCAAAAAGCCGTAAACATGAATAGAATGATTTTAACCCGGTTTACCGGAACGCCGACGTAGCGGGCGGCCCGCGAATCGCCGCCGGAGGCAAAGATCCAGTTGCCGAACTGGGTGCGTTGGAGAACAAAATGGGCCACTATAATTAAAACCAGGGCCCAGATGATCAGGGCGGGAATGCCTTTTACAAGCGGAGTGCCGTCGGCATAGGTGCCCATGAGACCGGCCTTGGCCAACCAGGTGCAGAAAGCGTCACCCACCGTGCCTCCGAAAAATGGCGCCAGCCAATCGTCGGTGGCGACTTTCTTGACCCCGCCGATAATCGTTCTGCGCGTAAACAGAATCGAAATCCAGATAGTGAGTCCACGCAGGATATACAGAAATGCCAGAGTAACGATGAAGGAGGGCAGACCGGTTCGAATGACAATAAAACCGTTCAACCAGCCGAGGGCAAGCGCGCAGGCAAAAGTGAACAGTATGCTCAGCCACACAGGCCAGCCGAAATGCACGGAGGTAATGGCGATGATGGTGCCCGAAAAACCGATCATCGAACCGACCGAAAGGTCGAACTCTCCGGATATCATCAGCAGACACGCTCCCACGGCAATAATCATGAATTGAGCGGAAACCGTAGCCCAGTTTAGGATGCCGTCCGCGGCAAACATGCCCGAATCCCTCGCGATTAAAAGAAAGAATACGATCACCAGAAAGGCGCCGCAGATGGCGCCCAGTTCCGGTCGAATCAGCACCTGCCGCCAGCGGGACATCTCCATGATGCGCTCATCGTGTATCGGGCGGCCCTCTTGTTCAGGTTGCAATAGTGTTTGGTCCTGTTGGGAATGTTCAACGCTATCGGACATGATTACCTCCCGAACTCGATACCCGAAAGTGCCCATCGAGCGACGATATTCCGATGGACACCGAATTCGGGTTGTTTGATACTGTGGAAAAGACAGGATGGCGGCGACTTAAGCCCACTGCGTTGCCGCCGGACTGTCCTTAAATGCCGTCTAGCGATACTCGCCGGCCAGCTTTTCGACCAGCGAGATGTTGGCCTTGGTCACAAAGCCCGGGCCGGAGTTGATATTATTGCCCGGTACAACACCGTAACGGGCCAGATTGGTTAAAATGACCACCGGCAGATAACCCTGCAGATACGGCTGTTGATCAATGGCGAAAGCCATGGTGTCGTCCTTGATAGCAGCGGCGATCTCACCGGAGAGGTCGAAGGTGCCGAAATAGATCTTGCCTTTAAGCCCCATGGTATCAAGAGCGGCAATCGTTGGGTGGGCCGAGTTGGGGCCGAGGGTAATAATGCCATTGGTTTTCGGGTTGGCGCGCAGGTAGGCGATCACTTTGTTTTTGATTTCACCTGGATCTATCCCCGAATCGATCATCTGCTTGCCCAGCTTTACACCGATTCCATCGGCATATCCCTGGCAGCGCTCCACTGAAGCGGGGTTGGTGATATAGTGGTTGACACACAAAAACTTAGTGACGCCGTTGGCCTTGGCACGCATCCCGGCTCCTTTGCCGGCTGCATATTCCGGTTGTCCCACATGCAGCAGGGCGCCAAGCTCTTTTGATTGTTCATGGGTGCCCGAGTTTATGGTGATAACGGGAATTCCCTTTCTAACCGCTTTTTTAATCGGACCGCTGAGGACATCATAGTCGGCAATGGTCGAGATCAGACCGGTCGGGTTGGATGCAACCGCCTGCTCGATGATGCGGGCCATGTCGGCCAAATCACCGGTGGGAGGATTGCGATATTCGACCTTGACATCCATTTGTTCGCCGGCCACCTTGATGGCATTTTTAATGGTATTCCACCAGGAGTCCGCGTCGGGGGCATGGCTTACAAGGACGAATCTTTCACCCGCTGCAAACGCCGAATTTCCGGGCCCGGCCAGCCCCAGCGCCATAGTCATCGCCAATACAATCAGAAGAATTTTTTTTGTTGATAACATTTTGTTGCTCCTTTCATTAAATGGGTTAATGGTGTGGTTTGACACATAAACCGCTTTAATAGATCATACGCGGATGGATCAAGATAAATTTACGACTTTTCCGGATTTGACCGCTTCAGTGGTCCTGAGGGCCCACTGCACCGCCTTATATCCGTCTTCAAGAGTGACTCTGGGCGGAGTCCCCTGCTGGATGCTGTCGGCAAAGGCCTGAAGTTCGGCGCAGTAGGTTGGTTTCCAGTATTCGAAAAACCATTCGCTGCACTGGCGCGAAACGCCCTGATCGTTCAGGGTGATCACGCGGTCTTTGAATGAGTCAGTGCCGACGGTAATGCAGCCCTTGGTTCCGAAAACCTCCAAGGGCGCGTGATACCCGTAGGCGCTGTTTCGGCTGGCGGTGAGCACGACTATGGTACCGTTTTTGAATTTCATCAGGATGGCTGTATTGTCCATGTCGTCGCAGGCCTTGAGACCTTCATAGGCGTATACGCCGCCGACGCCATAAATGGTATCGGCTTCCGAGCCGGTGAACCAGCGGGCGGTGTCGTAGTCATGGGTCATCATATCGGCGATAAACCCTCCGCTGGTGGGACTGAACTTTACGATAAACTCCTCTATGCCCGCCTGGTCCCGGGACTCGATGCGAAGCAAGATGATATCGCCGACGTATCCCTGGTCGATCTTTTCCTTGGCCGCACACAGATCGGCATCGAACCGGTGGTTGTATCCGACCTGAAGGAACATGCCCGGGTTGGCTTCAACCGCCGCCTTGATCTGATCGATTTCGGCCATGGACATGCCCAGCGGTTTTTCGGTGAACACATATTTCCTGCCGGCTTGTGCGGCGGCACAGATAATTTCGCAATGGGTTTGGGAGTTGGTGGCGATCACGATGCCGTCCAGGGCATCACTGGTGATGATTTCCCGGTAGTCGTCGGACACATGAGCGGGAGAAAGCGTCTTGGATACTGTCTCCAGTTCCTGGGGTACGACGCTGCAAACGGCCGTCAACTCCGCATTGTGTATGGCGTAATGAATGTTATTGGCATGTTCGATACCCAGTCTGCCGAGCCGCACTTTATCCATCTTTCGTCTCCTTTCCAAGATAGGACACGGAATCTATCCTGTTTTGCAAATGGAACATCTTCTCAGTGCATCTCCCGACCACCGGAAACATTGAGCGTACTGCCGGTTATAAACTCAGCCTCGTCGGATGCCAGAAAGATGACCGCCCGGGCTACATCCACCGGTTGAGCGATTCTTCCCAGCGGCGTCGGATCAATGAAGAATTGTTGCATGAAATCCTCCGGCTGCATGCCCTTGATTTTGGCGGACTGCGCCACGCTTTGTCGAATCAGGTCCGTATCCACGGGCCCGGGACAAACAGCATTGACAGTGATGTTGTGTTGACCGACTTCCAGGGCCACCGACTGGGTGAAGCCGATTACGCCAAACTTCGTGGCGCAGTACGGACTGGTCAAGGGTTCCCCCGTTTTGCCGGCCATGGAAGAGATATTTACGATCCGTCCGTAGCGACGCTCGATCATGGTCGGCGTAACGGCCTGGGTACAGAGAAATACGCCCTTGAGGTTAATATCCATCAGCTTGTCCCACGTATCTTCAGCCAGTTCCGTGATGGATCCTTTGATATCCGTGCCGGCATTGTTGACAAGGATGTCGATCTTTCCGTAGGCTTTCAACACTGCGGCGATTGTCGTCCGAACCTCGGATTTTTGGGTCACATCCATTTTAAATGCCGTCGCCACACCGCCGTCTTTTTTAATCAGCGCGACCGTTTCCTCGGCCGCTTGGGCATCGATATCCGGCACGGCCACCTTGGCGCCCTCTTGGGCCATATTGACACAAATCGCCCTGCCGATACCACTGCCACCGCCGGTGACGATCGCCACCCGATCCGTCAGTCTCATCAAAACCTCCTTTTCAATCCTGTTATGACGCTTTGTCAAAAACCAAATACTTCAGGTCATTAATCGTCAGATTAGGTGTCTTAATAGGCCAAGATTTTAAAATTGAGGTCAAGTTATATTTCGAATTCTGGTATAAGAATCAGCCGATGCTGGATGCCGGTTTCTGGCCTCCGGCTCCGCTTCCAGCCCGTAGGGCTTACAGGCCGGAGGGTAGAACCTACGCCTTGGAGAGATACTCGATGCAAATAAGGAATTTTTCTTTTTTTTTACAAGCATCTAGCATCCAGGAGCCAGTCCCGCCGCATGGCGGGACTCGCCTCAAGCAACGGGACATTAATGCCACCGCCGTGCCGGTTTAAGGCGAAGCTTCGCTAGTATTCTTCCGGCGAGAGTATAATTTTTATGCCTTTACCCTGCCGCAACAGAGCAATTCCTTCGTTAACCCGGGACAGGGGCAATCGATGGGAAACAATTCGTTCCAGTGGAAGCTGACCGCTTTCCATGATTTTGGCTGTCCGATCAAAGCTGTATCTTCCGATAAATGCGCCTGAAATTCGAACTTCTTTTTTGAGCATGATTCCCACCGGCACCTCGGGTTTTACGGTTTCATCATGCCCGAACTGAAGCACCGTCCCGCGCGTTCCGACGAGCTCGATGGCCTGCGGCAACAAGGGACCGACGGCTTCGACCACGACCTTCGGGCCACCCTGGGTTTCACGCGCGACAACCGCTGCCAAATCTTCGGTGTCGGGATTGACGACGATCGTGGCTCCGCAGTCTTTGGCCGCTTGTCTTCTGTATTCTGAAATCTCGGAGACGATGATCTTCGACGCGCCATTGGCTTTGAGCAGGGATGTAAACAATAATCCTATCGGGCCGGCGCCTAACACCAGCACCGTGTCTCCCGGTTGAACTTTTAATTTGTCAACCGCGTTGATGACACAGGCCAGGGGCTCTGCGAGTGCACGAATATGAGCAGGCACATTTGAATCGATTTTATACAGCGACTGGCGGGGCACTACGACATAACTCGTCATCGCCCCGTCGGAGAATATACCGATCGTATTTGGATGGCCGGGTTCCCCGGATGAGGTCATCAGCGGAATGCAGATATCGGTGTTTCCCTTTTTACACTCCCGGCAAATCCCGCATCCAGGATGCGGATCGATTAAACCGGCCTCCCCGGGGGCAAAATCGGGTATCTGTCGTCCGACCTCGACGATTTCGCCGGTGAATTCATGCCCCAGCGTGATCCCCAGCTTTGCCGGGTGAGCAGGCGGCACCTGCAAAATGTGTAAATCGGTGCCGCAGATACCGACGCCGGTGACTTTAACCAGGGCATCGGTCTCCTTTTTCAAAACAGGCTTCGGCCGCTCTTTCAAGACCAATCGGCCGTCACCTTCAAATACGGCTGCCAGCATTGAAGCGGTCTCCTTTCTGAATAATGCTCGAAGTGATATTTACGCCAGACCCAAAAAAATACGTGCGCTTGCCGGGAATCCAGTCCGGGTAAACCGGCAAGAATTGCCACAAAGTTAATCCGTGCAAAGTCAAGCATTATTTTGAGTTATTTTAGAGTTAAATCAAAGGTTCGCATATAAACGTAACAATGGTTTTTTGATACGATCTTTAAACCCAAAACAAACTGT
>Ga0126326_1000386_pt1 | contig 13732 bp, 15 predicted proteins | sample InaspJWI67metaG_FD_94485 | JGI IMG/M metagenome (GOLD analysis project Ga0126326, IMG submission 94485) | Marine gutless worms symbiont microbial communities from Oahu, Hawaii - Inanidrilus sp. 1 OAHU.JWI-67 metaG | ecosystem: Host-associated > Annelida > Digestive system > Unclassified | place... | reverse complement strand
TTATCCTGGTTCATGGGTGGTGTATCCTTTCCTTTTTAGTGTGGCCGGTTGACTGCTGCTAACAATCTACCGGTGGATACACCGCCTTTTCCTTTAAACACAACTTTTAAATATAACTCCATATCCTGTCATAATGATGGTCACCAGATTGGTTTGTAGCGGTTTGATTCGGCGGTAAACTTCCAGCCCGTTTGAATGAGGCAGCTTCATGTCCAAGAGCAGAATGTCAAACGTCTCGCCCCTGGCCTTATTGACCGCTTCCTCTCCGCTGTTTGCAACGACCACTTGATATCCTCTCCGAGTCAGCACATCAAAAAGACTGTCGTTGAGTGCCCGGTCGTCGTCTGCCACGAGAATACATCCTCCAATCCGGCTCTTTTTGATCCGCTCGATACTGTCTACCAGCTTTACCATATTCAAAGGTTTGTATAGGATTTCACATACGCCTTCTTCCCGAGCCCTTTTAGTGAGATCTTCCAGAGAATATGCGGTAATCAGAATCACCCTGACGTCGGGATTTTTTTCCTTCATCTTAATGTAGCTCTCGACGCCGTTCATTCCGGGCATCTTGATGTCCATCAAAATGACGTCAAAGGACTTGTTTGTCTCCAGGATCAAGGCATCTTTACCGTTTGTCGCGATTTCCACTTGATACCCCTTGTCTTCAAGAACATCTTTGGTACTATCTAGAAAGTCCAGATTGTCGTCGACCAGCAGAAGACTTCCTTTCATCGCTCTCCCTTTCCTCAAGGTGATACTCGATCACGCCTCGCTATCACTAAGTATAATGATTGTAACCGTCGTTCCTTCATAAGGTTAACTTGCTATAGACACCATCCGTCGTGTTCGTCGATAATCTTGCGGACATTGGCCAACCCCAGGCCGGTTCCCCTCGCTTTGGTTGTAAAAAGGGGCTCAAATGCCCGTTTCGCATTTTCTTCGTCCATATCGATGCCGTTATCGGCAACGATGATCAGTGCGCCTCCATCTGTTCTCTTTGAAGATACTCTGACGATGGGTCGGAAGGCTTTATCCTTTTCCTCTTTGCGTTTGTTGACCGCCTGTAAAGCATTGTTTACCAGATTCACTACGACACGTCTCATAATTTCCGGATCAAATGAAAGTTTAGACAGTTTAAAAGATATAAGAAGTTGCTTTTCTGGAGCGGATAAATCGTAAATTGTGAACGGTGTCCCGGCATCAGATGCTGCCCAACATATTGAGGCGTCAATTACACACAACCGAAAACCATTCCGATAACGAAAGTAAGCTTGATTGTCAACACTGATTTTTTAATGTAGATTTGGTCATTTAGGCAGTTTTGAAAAAGCAACTTCCTATCTGTTCAACACTTGCTGGACCGCTTCGGACAGATCCCTCATTAGCAACGGTTTCATCAACAATTTTTTGATACCCATTTGCTCGACCCTCTTATTTTGGATTTTCTCGCTGAAGCCCGTGCATAGAATAATCGGAATGTCGCGCCGGATTTTCAGTAGCTTCTGGGCTAGTATGTCGCCGGTCATATTCGGCATCGTCATGTCGGTAATTACCAGGTCAAACTTATTCGGGCCTGCTTGAAAGGCCTCCAGCGCTTCAATGCTGCTGGTTCTGGTGGTCACGGTATAATTCAGACTTTCCAACAACTGTTTGTTTAAATTCACCAGATCTAACTCATCATCCACGAACAGGATATGTTCTTTCGCGCCCAGCACTGGCACAAAGTTTTTCGTGTCATACTCTGCATCGCTTTCAATTTGAGGAAATAAGATACTAATAGTAGTCCCCTTCTCCAACTCACTGGTTACCTGGATGGCCCCACCGTGACTTTTGACAAGTCCATGTACAACCGACAGGCCCAGTCCTGTCCCTTTGCCGGTTTCTTTCGTTGTGAAATAAGGATCGAAAATTCTTTTCAACACCGACGGCTTCATACCACAGCCGCTGTCAGTGACGGTCAACTTGATATAGTTGCCGGGTGCCAAATTGGGCAATTCAGCTGGTGTATTCGAGTCAAGGGTCACGCTGGTTATGTCTATCTTGAGGACACCGCCCTTGTCCTGCATCGCATGGGCAGCATTTGTGCAGAGATTCATCAAAATTTGATGGATTTGGGTTGGATCAGCCTCGATGACCTTTGGCCCCTGCTCAAAATTATGACGAAGTTCAATTGTGGTTGGCAATGACGAGCGTAAAAACTTGAGCACTTCCGTAATAATTGAGGTAATTTGAATGGGTATTTTATTGTTTTCGTATGGACGGCTGAAGGCCAGGATTTGTTTGACCAGTTCCTTGGCACGATTTCCGGCCTGAAGGATTTGATCAAGGTTTGAGATGAAGCGATCGTCTGTCGTATCGGCCGTTTGTTTCATTATTTCAGCATAGCCCATGATGGCACCGAGTATATTGTTGAAGTCATGGGCAATTCCACCGGCCAGGGTGCCGATGGCCTCCATTTTTTGACTTTGCGCAAGCTGGTACTGTAATTTTCTCTTTTCTTCCTCATCCCTTTTTCTCTGGCTGATATCCCGGCTGAACACGGCCAGTTGTTTAACGTGCCCTTGCTCATCAAATACCGGATTTATGATGGTATCAAAATATTTTCCTTCGAGCTGTTCTTCATATCGCAAGGGCTTGCCGGATCGAATGATTTCCGCTGCCATGCGCCTTGTTTTCTTGGCAGAAGCATTGGCACAAAAATCTTTTACCGATGTTCCCGGAATTTGATCTATTTCTTTTCCCAGCACCGCTGCGACCTCTTGGTTGCCGGCAAGCATGGTTCCGTCCTTATCGATAAGAAAGGCAAACCCTTGAAATGCATCTAACAACGAGCGCATCTCTCGCTGTTTCTCTTTCAGGGCATCTTCGGCCAGACGTTTTTCATCTCGCAGCCGGATGGTCTCAAAGGCTTTATCTAAAAATTTGAGCAATTCTGCGGGATGAACCGGTTTCTGCAGGTATTGAAAGGCTCCGAGCTTCATGGCAGCAATCGCAGAATCAAGATCTGCATAGCCGGTCATGATGGCGCAAACACAATCCGGGTTTATTTGCTTCAAATCAGCCAGCAGTTTCGTTCCGGAATTATCGGGAAGCTTTAAATCCAGAATGGCCGCTTTTATGTCTCTTTCCCGAGCCAAGTTTAGCGCCTCAGAACACTGACCGGCGGAGATAGGCACATAACCCTCATCTATTAGAATATCATTCAAATTATCTCTGAGGTCGATATCGTCATCTACTATCAGTATGGTTTTCGGCGTCATGATTTCCGCATCTCTGGCTCTGAATTGCGTCGCTTCGCTTTGCATCCAATACCTCCTCCAGGAGCTTTACTAATATTTCAATTTCGATGGCTTTGGTCAACAGGGCGTAAGCGTATTCGTCAAGGGTTTGATCAATCAGCTTGGCCATCTCTTCGGCATAGCCGGCCACGATGGTGGTGATCAAATTCGGCTGGATTCGTATGATATGTCGGTAGATTTCCAATCCGTTATCCGGCGGTAACTTCATGTCCAACAACAGGATATCGAAGTCCTCTGCTGCAGCGATAACTTATAACCTGATTGCTGTCGCATGCGTTTTTTACTTTGTACTCCGCCTTCCCCAGCGAATCGGCTACACTATCGCAGAATGCCTGGTTGTCATCCGCCAGAAGAATACAGCCACTCTTGCCCTTGTATTATAGCCCTACAATGGTTTCAAGCAATTTGGACATATCCAGCGGTTTGCTAGAAACTGCAAAAATCCCTTCTTCCCGCGCCTTTGATATTAAATCGTTAAAATAATAAGCGCTTACCAAAAAAGATAAGAAGTTGCTTTATCAAAGCGGACAAATTGAAAATGGTGGATAGTGTATCGACTTCAGCTTCCGTCTTCGCTGAAGCTACGCCGCGACAGGTCCGACTTCGCTGAAGCTACGCCGCGACAAGTCCGACTTCGCTCTACGAGCTTGGGGCTTCGCCTTAGGGCTTGGGGCTTCGCAATATTGCTACGACCCCACAAGACGACCCCACAAGACGACGGGACAAGGCAGTTCAACATATTGAGGCGTCAATTAAACGGACCCATAACCATCCAGATAACGGAAGCGGGCTTTGTAGTCAATATCGATTTTTGGAGTTGGAATTGGGAATTTGGGCAAAATCGGGCATACCACATCGGTTTGCCCGCGGCTGGACTTTTTAAAAGGTAGGCTTCCGGCTTCGTTCTTCGAACTACGCCGCGACAAGTCCATTGGATTAACCCGCTTCCAGCGGGGTCAGGCAACCTGTTCGGCGAAGCATGAGTGCGAAGCCGGATCATTCACACCAGGAGTTGGTGAATCGTTGTCCATGATAAAGGCTTCAATCGGCGGGCTATTGATGCGGCGTGAAAACAAACGTTCGTGCAAGAAATGCTTTACAGACAAGCATATATATGAAAACTATTGCCTATGCCAGGATCAGCCAGATAAGATGTCCCCGGGGATTTGCCACATGTCATGGGCCGGGGTATCGAACGATAAAAGATACGGTCAAAGCTTATAATAAACTCCGGGAGGGGATGGGGCGATACGGCCGAATTTATCAAAAAAGTAGGAGGTGCAAAATGAAGAATGCAAGATTTGGAAAGACGCTGGCTGCTATTTGTTTGGCGTTGACGGCAGTATCCTGGGCATTGGTTTGCGGGCCTGTGCAGGCGGCGGATAAGCCGGTTAAATGGGTTCTGACAACACCCTTCGGCAGCGAGTCTTACGGCGGCAAGGGCATCGCCTGGGTTGTCGACCGAATCAAGGAAAAAAGTGGTGGAATGCTGCTGATCGAACCGTATTACGCCAGTTCGCTCGGCTATAAAAGTCCCGAATACCTCAAGGCCTTCAAAGACAGCCTGGTGGATATGGCCGAGCTCTCCCCGCCGCACGCCATGGGTGCCGAACCCCTATTCGGCGCCTGCATACTGCCCTTTACCTTTTTCAACTTCGATGATTACTATGATTTTACGCAAAAGGTCTTGATTCCAAGCCTTTCGGGTGTGGTGGAAAAGAAATGGAATGTTAAGATCATCGGGAACCTGATGTACGCCCAGACCGGCTTTTACGGCCAGAAAGCCATCAAAACGGCCGAAGACTTCAAAGGGGTCAAGGTTCGGGTCATGAGCCCGTTTGGACGTGATATTTACGCCGCCCTCGGCGCCCAGCCTACCTACATACCCTTCGAGGAACTCTATACCGCATTGCAGAGAAGGGTGGTCGATGCCATGCCCAACAGCCTGAATGCAGCCGCAGACGTAAAAGTCTGGGAAGTATGCAGCAACTTTTCGATGATCGGCTATGTCATCGGTACCGGTTTTCTCGTCGTCAACAAAGAGTCTTTCGATAAACTTCCCGCCGATCTGCAGGCGGTGGTTACCGAAGCCGGCAAGGCCTATTCCGTGCATCAGAAAGAAGAGATTGCCAAGATTGGAAACGCCTCTCTGTACCAGTTCCTGGATAACGGCATGACCCTGACCAAAATGCCTGAGCCCGTGATTAAAGAACTCCGGGAGGCCGCCCATGGTGTCTGGTCAGACTGGGCCGCGAAGGTTGGACCCAAGGGTGAAGAAATACTGAAGGCCGGCGGACTGCTGGGCAAATAGTACCCAGTTGAAATCAGCTCGGTCACAGAGCGCCCCTTCCAGGGGTTGAACCAAAGCCGGAGCCTGCCGCGGCGTAGTCTAGCGAAGCCGGGTTCTCCGAGCTCGGATTCTTTACTGAAGGCCGAAGATGTGGATACGTTGAAACGACTGTCGGCAGTTATCAATCGAATCAGTCTCTATGCAGCATATGCGGCCGGTATTTGCGGTGCAGTACTGGTCGTGCTCGTTCTGGCTGAGATTGTCAGGCGGACTTTTTTCAATTCCTCTTTTTTGTGGACCTTTGAGATTTCATCCTGGCTTCTGGTGGCTTTTGCATTCATGGGGATGGGCTATACCCTCCAATCGGGCGGGCATGTTCGCGTGACCCTCCTCACATCCCGGCTGCCCGGGCGGGTACAAACCTGGCTGGATATTTTCCTGTCTCTTATCGGGGCGTTTATTTTCGCCTACCTTTCCATTTTCTTTTTCGAAGGAATGATATCAAACTACGAGGTGGGTGCGGTAGGAATCAGTACTCTGGAACCCCCGGTATTTATTATCTGGGCGGCGGCCGTGGTGGGGCTCAGCATTTTCTCGCTGCAGTTCGTGGGATTGTTTTTGGAGAGCCTGATCAAAATAGGGCAGGGGGAGGTCGGGTCCGATGAATGAATTCCAACTGATTATTCTTGTGTTCGGCGTATTGCTCCTTTTTCTGCTGTCGGGGATTTGGATCGGTGTTGGGATCGGTCTGGCGGGGTTGTTGACCATGCTTACCTTCACCCGTTATCCGGTGGGTAAAATGGCTGCTGCGGTTTGCATGGGCTCGGTGAACAGCTTTGTCCTCGTCTGCCTGCCGGGCTTTATTCTCATGGGTGAAATCCTGTTTCGATCCGGGGCCAGCAAGGACCTGTACGAGAGCATCTCGCCCTGGGTTTCGAAAATACCGGGCAAACTCCTTCATTCCAATGTCCTCAGCTGCACCATTTTTGCGGCGCTTTCCGGATCGAGCGCCGCCACGGCGGCCACCATCGGAACCGTGGCCGTGCCCGAATTAAAAAGGCTCGGCTATCAGCCCGGCATGGTGTCAGGGTCTTTGGCCGGGGCCGGTACGCTGGGGCTGCTTATTCCGCCGAGCATCGCTCTTATCGTCTACGGCGTCATCACCAACAACTCTATCGGTCAGCTATACATGGCCGGCTTTTTACCCGGAATCATGCTGGCGGTTCTGTTTATGCTGTATATCGTCATTTTTGCCATGATCCGGCCCGATCTGGTTTCCGAAGTCGTATCGGATTTTACTTGGAAAGACCGGTTTATGGGGCTGGTAAAAATCCTGCCCACGGCCGGGCTGATTTTCCTGGTGCTGGGCCTGATTTACCTGGGTGTGTCCACACCAACCGAGGCGGCCATGATCGGTGTCGCCGGCGCCATACTGGCATCTGTTTTTTACCGGACCTTTAGCTTCAAGATGATTCTGGAATCCATGATGGGAACCATTCGCACAAGTTGTATGCTTTTTTTGATCATGATGATGGCCGCCATCCTCTCGAGCACGGTGGCCTACCTTAAAATCCCCAGCGGCCTGGCCAGAATCGTAACCGACGCCGGTCTCTCTCCGGGCGTTCTGTTCATGGTAGTGGCGGTTCTTTATATCGTTTTGGGTTGTTTCTTTGACGGCATGTCCATCATGTTGCTGACATTGCCGATAATCTATCCGCTCATCGTCACCCAGTTTCACTTCAATCCCATCTGGTTCGGCGTTATCTTGACCATCCTGATCGAGGTGGCCCAGGTCACCCCCCCGGTGGGCTTCAATCTTTATGTTATCCAGCATGTCTCGGGTCAGCCCATCGGCACCGTGGCCCGCTATGCGCTACCCTTTATGGCAATATTGATACTGGGTGTGGCCCTGCTATATATTTTCCCGGACATCGCCCTGTTTCTGCCACGGCACATGGCACAGCGCTAAAAGGAATGCCGTGTTGCTGCGCACAAAGAAAAGCTGACGGCAGTCTAACATTCAAGGATCAGCCGAATAAGAAAAAGAAAGGATAACGATATGAGCCAGGATGCCCTGGAAAAATTGAAAAAGCCGATCAAAGCTCCCAAATCGTTGCGCGTGCTTATCAACATGGCCGCCAGCGCCGCTTTTTATGACCTTGAGGATGAAACCCTCAAATCGAAGATGTTGTCCCACTTGGAGGACGTTTGCCGTAGTTGGCGGGAAAAGCCGGGCGTACGATTCATCACCTCGTTTGATGACGATCTTTTCATGACCGGCGATCCACGGGGCTTTCAGCGCTGGTCGATTTATATCATCTTTGAAGTAGATGAATTGAACCTTGCCGTTGAAATGATCGACGATTGCCGTCAAGGCGACGTCAAATTGCAAAGATATTTTACCGTAACGGCGACCCTGGGCCGGGCATTTTGGCCCATAGAAGCGCTCGACAATTCAAGCTGATCAAAACCTCGGTTCATATTTTAACCTCACATTTCACAACAAAAGGAGGTGGATTATGGGAAACAGGAGTAAGGTCATTATTTTTTTGTGTTTTATTTTCGCTTCGATAATCACCTTTGCGTCCATCGGGTCTGCAGAGCCGATCGTTATGAAATTCGGGTTGGCCGCACCCGACATTAATCCCAGTTACTGGGCAACCCATTACAATATTTTTAAATATGAGGTGGAGCGAAAGTCCAACGGACGGATCAAGGTGGAGCTGATTTGGGGCGGCGCCCTCGGAAGCCCTTCGGATCGGATGAAGCAGGTCATGATGGGGCAGATTCAGGGAGCCGACACAGCGGAAGGCCCTATCGCGCAGGTTTTCAAACCGGTCCAGGTCTTTTCGATCCCCTATCTGTTCGAGAACGAATACCAGGCCTGGCGCGTCTATGACGGCCCTTTTGTTCGCAAGCTCAACGAAGCGCTCCTAGAAAAGACGGGATTGCGGGTCCTCCACTGGTAGGAATCGGGCGGATTCAAACAATGGACCAACTCTAAACAACAGGTCAGGAGTCCCGGAGACATGAAAGGCCTCAAGGTCCGCGTGATGCCATCCCCCATTTTTCAAAAATTGGTCTCCAGCCTCGGCGGTTCCCCGACGCCTATCAGCTTCGGCGAACTTTACGGAGCCCTGAAAAATAAGACCGTTGACGGCCAGAACAACGCCCTGTCTCTCGTGAACCTCTTTAAGTACTATCAGGTCCAGAAATATGTGACCGTCGATAACCACGTCTACGCCGTCTCGTCTATGATCATCAATGACACATTCTACCAGTCTTTACCCAAGGATCTCCAGCAGGTGATCGACAAGGCCCAGGCGCTTGCGCTGTCCGTAAACCGTGGTGTTTCCCGCTACACGGACCACATGGCCGTTGACGGCCTGAAGAAGGCGGGCATGGATGTCTATATCCCCACGCCATCGGAAAGGGCGAAGTTCAAGGCCCAAGCCCAAGGCCCGGTGCTGGAATGGCTGCGTCAGGAGGTGGGTGATGATTGGGTGGACGGCATGCTAAAGGCTGCGGAGGATGCCAGATAAGCCGGTGTCGAACCGGAATGTTGGAATGCCGGGATAGTGGAATCATGTTGTCGAAAAATGCTTAGGCTCTATTTACTGAAATCACATCATGTTTGCACATGATTCATGCCATAGCCAGATTGGATATTTTAGGAATGCTGCCCGTCGAGAGCCTCCTTTCGAGAGCTTCAGGATCTAAGGACTGGGTCGAACGATCAATTTAGAAAGAAAAAAAGAGCGACACGCGTCGCAGGCGCCTGCGACGCGCGAGCGATACCATAAATCTTAAATCGTCAATCTTCAATTACATTGTCATTCTACCCGGGACGAAATGATGAGCACCAAGCTCGTTCAGCGGATTGAATCCGTAGGGACAAGGATCTGCACCTATCTGCTTATCGTGATGAGCTTTATTGTCGTCGTGCAGGTCTTTTCAAGATATCTCTTCAATTACTCATTTGTATGGGCCGAAGAGCTTGTGCGCTACCTCATGATCTGGATGGTCATGATCGGTTCGGCCTTGGTCCAGTCCAAAAACGATCATATCCGTATCGATTTCTTTCCCAGACGGGCAGGCCCGCGGGGAAGACGGCTCATGGAGACCGTTTTTCGTTTCTGCACCCTTCTTTTCATGGCAGTTATCACTTACAAGGGCTTTCAGGCCGCATATTTTAATCGACTTTTCGAAAGCTCCGGTTTGCGAATCAGCATGTTCTGGCCGAGTCTGGCCATTCCCCTGGGTGGGATCCTGATAGGGGCCTACACGGTCTCAGGCCTGATTCAAGATTTCTACCGGCTCGTTTCCTGGCCCAAGGAAAAGCTCGAGAAGATGGATAGGCGCCGGGACATGGTTACGTACGAAAGCGAACCGGTGAATCAGGATAAAAATCGGCGACAGGAGGGATGACCACCATGCCCCTGGGTCTGATGATTCTCATTTTTGTAACCATGCTCATCGCGGGGATGCCCGTCGCATTTATCATGGGCTTTTCCGCATCTCTCTATCTGCTTTTTTCACCCCAGGTCACTTTTCTCGATATGGCCCCGCAGAGACTTTTCTCGGGTATGGATTCCTTTATTCTCATGTGTATCCCCTTTTTTATTTTAGCGGGTGAAATAATGACCCGCGGCAGGATTGCGGATCGCATTGTCGATTTCGCCAACTTGATAGTCGGTCGCTGGCGAGGGGGGCTTGCTTATGTGAATATCTTGGCTTCCATGCTATTTGCCGGAATTACGGGGGTCGCTCTGGGTGATATCGCCGCTTTGGGAACTATCTTTATCCCGGCCATGAAAAAGCAAGGCTATGACAGTTCTTTTTCAGCTGCAGTCACCGCTTCTTCCTCCATTATCGGCCCTATCATTCCCCCATCGATGATCATCGTCATCTATGGTGCTGTAACTTCGGTTTCAATCGGGGCATTATTTGCGGCTGCCATCATTCCGGGCATCCTCATGGGACTTTCTCAGATGACCATTGTCGGCATTTTAGCCAGACGCCGGCGATTCCCCAAAGCAATCATCCCTCTGACCCCAAAAAAACTGGTATTGGGCACGCGAGATGCCCTCGTACCATTGATGATGCCGGCAATTATTATCTTTGGGATCTTGTCGGGCATATTTACGCCGACGGAAGCAGCGGGTATGGCGGTTCTTTATGCCTTTATCGTGGCAACCTTTCTCTACAGGTCCCTGAAATGGAGAGATTATCTGCCGGTTTTTAGAACCGCTGTCTTTTTTTCGGCCAAACTCCTTGTAATCGTCGGCTGTGGGGCCATTTTGGCATGGATATTCGGCATCGAAAATATTCCGGAGAAGATAAAGAACCTGTTTTACTCGGTCAGTCACAATAAATATGTTTTACTGCACCTGATCAATCTTTTTCTTATTTTGCTGGGGATGTGGCTTGATCCCTCGGCCTCTATCATTCTCTTCGCACCAATGCTGACACCCCTGGCGATGGAGATCGGACTCGATCCGGTGCATTTCGGTGTTCTGATGATTGTCAACTTAAATATCGGGCTTTTGACGCCACCTCTGGCGGTTTGTCTCTTTGCGGCTTCAGATATTTCTCGCGACCCTGTTGATCGTATCATCGTCGCTGTGTTGCCTTTTATGATCGCATCTCTCTTTGCGCTTGCCCTGATTACCTATTTTCCTGCCTTTACCATGACTTTACCGAGATGGTTTGGATTGCTCTAATCAATGGCGCTCAAGCGAATATCAGCTGCCTGAGCGGAATCTTCATACCTTGAGCCGGCTTCAAGTAAAAGGTCATTGACTCACTAATCAAAACTGCCTATGCTCCAACTCAAAAGAAATATGCAATTCATTATGTTGTAGTTCGTTAAACGGTGCCTTTGCAATTTGCGCTTTCGGTAAAGCAATCCAGCAATAGGAAGTAATTTCCATGAAAATCTATGATCCTCTCTGCCATACGGTGAGTGTTGAGGTCAATCAACCGGCGGAAAAGGTTTTTGGGTATCTTTCCAATCCCAAGAAACTGGGTCGCTGGGCCTTAGGCTGTTTCAATACGCAATCGGCAAAAAAAAAAGGACTTTATAAAGGAACTTCGCTTTTCGATGGGTCCGAGACCTGGGTTCGTATCGAGGCTGATGTCAAACGGCGCATTATTGATTATCACGTGGGAGATTCCGATCACCAGCTGCCGCGCATTTCGACGCGGATTATACCCGGACTGACATACGGAAGTGATGCTGGACGCTGTATCGTCACCATGACGGCCTGGCGGGCGAAGGAAATGTCAAATTCCCGCTGGCACCGGTTGTGTGCCTCCCATGATGCAGAAATCCTTATAATTCAATCTCAATTAGAAAGCCAACCCGACCTTAAATTCTAAATCGAACACAACCGCGAGGCCACGTCCATTCCGCCTTGCTCCAATGGCAGGCATGGGGGCGAATAGAGAATACACATGAGGAAAAATCATGAGAGAAATACATGTTGATGATATTGTCGCAACACTCCGTCAGCTCTGCATCGACGCTAATATCGAGATCCGGCCCGATACGGTTGAAGCTTATTACCGGGCTTTGAAACAGGAGGAGTCGGAGATCGGACGCGAGGTGCTCCAGCAGTTGATTCTCAATGCCGAGGTGGCGAAGGAGCAGCGAATACCATTTTGCCAGGATACCGGCTATGCAGTTGTTTTCGTGGAATTTGGACAGAATGTACGCATCACCGGTGGTTCTTTTGTCGACGCTCTGAACGAAGGGGTGCGACTGGGATACCAAGAGGGCTTTCTTCGTAATTCCATCGTGCGCAATGCTCTCGAGCGTACTAACACCGGCGATAACACGCCGGCAATCGTCAACACGGAGATCGTGCCGGGCGATAGTCTCAAGATTCGTCTTCTCATCAAGGGAGCCGGTTGTGACAACGTCAGTGCGCTGCGAATGTTTACACCGGCCGAAGGTCTTGGAGCAGCCAAAGACTTTATTGTTGAGGTGGCTGACAGAGCCGGACCCAACGCCAGTCCCCCTTTTGTCATTGGCGTGGGAATGGGCGGAGCCTTTGCACAGGCAGCACTGCTGGCCCAAAAGGCTCTGCTATGGCCCGTGGGGAAGCCCAACCCGGATGAATCTCTGGCCGCCATCGAGGCAGAACTTTTGGAGCGCATCAACAGCCTCGGAATCGGACCTGCGGGTTTCGGGGGAAGCGTAACAGCGCTGGGCGTGCACATCGAAGCATGGGCCACTCATATTGCCAGCTTTCCGGTAGCGGTGAATGTAGACTGCCATTCTCACAGAGGAAAGGAGGTGGTTCTGTGACCGTTCGGGAAACCATCTACATTGAGACACCCCTGACACGCAACACGCTTGATATTTTGCACAGCGGTGATCAGGTACAAATTTTCGGAGAATTATACACCGCACGTGATGCAGCGCATAAGCGGATGTGGGAAGCGATTCAGCAGGGCAAACAGCTGCCGTTTGATCCGAAGGGGCAAATAATTTTTTACGTGGGTCCCACGCCGCCGCCACCGGGTCGCATCATCGGCTCTGCAGGTCCCACCACTGCGAGCCGAATGGATCCTTTTACACCGATGCTGATCGAAAGGGGCCTGAAAGGCATGATCGGAAAGGGACGCCGTTCCGAGACGGTACGGCAGACGGCTATGGCGCATGGCTGCTTATATTTTGGTTCCATTGAAGGAACAGCGGCTTTGTTATCCGGTTGTATTCAACACTCAGAGGTGATTGCATATGAAAACCTGGGTACTGAGGCCATCTATTGTTTAACAGTGACTGGATTTCCGGCCATCGTCGTCAATGACCTGCATGGCAGAGATCTTTATGAAGAAGGCCGCAATCAATACCGCCGGCAACGGGCGGATTAGCGCTATAGTGGCTGTCAAATTATTGTTACGTTTTTCAGGGTTGGTCTATCAGCTAAGATTCAATTTGTTAGATGCTTGATGCCAGATACAGGATACCAGATACCGGATTTCGGTAGCGCTCGCGCAGCGCAGGCGCTTACGCTGGAGTTATATTTAAAAGTTGTGTTTAAAGGAAAAGGCGGTGTATCCACCGGTAGATTGTTAGCAGCAGTCAACCGGCCACACTAAAAAGGAAAGGATACACCACCCATGAACCAGGATA
>Ga0126326_1000385_pt1 | contig 13769 bp, 9 predicted proteins | sample InaspJWI67metaG_FD_94485 | JGI IMG/M metagenome (GOLD analysis project Ga0126326, IMG submission 94485) | Marine gutless worms symbiont microbial communities from Oahu, Hawaii - Inanidrilus sp. 1 OAHU.JWI-67 metaG | ecosystem: Host-associated > Annelida > Digestive system > Unclassified | place... | reverse complement strand
CTCCATCAGCGCATCGATTGCGGCCTGTTACCGCGCCCGGCCGGGCAACTACCTGGTGTTTTTTTCCGCCTATTATTTCATGCAACGGGTGCATCAACACTTCGCGGCAAACTACCCGGAGATCGAAACCCGACTGCAACAGCGCGATTTCGACGCGGCGGCGCAACAGGAATTTCTTGCCAACTTTTTCGAAAGCGATAACAAGATGGGATTTGCCATCATGGGCGGCCGCTTCGCCGAGGGTATCGATTACCAGGGCGATGCGCTGATCGGCGCCATCATCGTCGGCGTTGGGCTGCCGCAGGCGAATAGCGAACAACGATTGATACAGCAGGATTTCGAAGCGCTAGAACTCGACGGTTTCGATTATGCATTTCGCTATCCCGGCCTGATCCGAGTAATGCAGAGCGCCGGACGCGTCATCCGCAGCGAACGGGACCGCGGCGTGGTGGTTTTGCTCGATCGCCGCTTCCAACAGTCCGGTTATGCGCGGTATCTTCCCCGGCACTGGCAACCGCGCTATTGCAACAGCCCCGAATCACTGGAACAATCCCTGTTAGCATTCTGGGATGACATGGAGGAAACCGATGGCGCAAATTGATATTCGGCAAACCGATATCACCCGCCTCGATGTGGATGCGATCGTCAACGCAGCTAACGCACAACTGCTTGGCGGCGCCGGTGTCTGCGGCGCGATCCATGCCGCCGCCGGGCCGCAGCTGCTGGCCGAGTGTCAAAGCCTGGGCGGCTGCGACACCGGCGACGCCAGAATCACCCGAGGTTACAAACTGCCGGCACGCCACGTGATTCACGCGGTAGGCCCAGTGTGGCAAGGCGGCGGCAATAACGAGGCCGAGTTACTCGCCAGCTGCTATCGCAAGAGTATCTTACTGGCCGAGGAACATGAGCTCAAGAGCATCGCCTTTCCGGCGATATCCTGCGGGATATACGGCTATCCGCTCGATCAGGCTGCGACTATCGCAATCGAAGCGACCTTAACCGCGCTGCGCCAGTGCGAACATATCGAAGAGGTGATCTTCGCCTGCTTTTCCGACGAAATCGAGGCCGCGCTAATCCAGGTCGCCTCACATCACGCGCTTTAACCGATATAGATTGAAAGACTGGAGACAGAGTAAAAACTCAACCCAGTTTTTACTCTGACCCGAAACTATTGAGTTTTTACTCTGACCCGAAACTATTGAGTTTTTACTCTGACCTGAAACTATTGAGTTTTTACTCTGATCCGGGATTATTCAGATTTCCATTTTCGAGTAAACGCTTTGCAGCTTGTCCCGCATGCTTTGCTCGCGATCGACGCGGGTACCGACCCGCAGCGAGCTGCTGCAGCGCGGCGCGCCCATTTCATGCATTTTCTCATGACATTGCTTGACCGCCGCCATAACCTTATCCCACTCACCCTCGACATTGGTGCCGTAGGAATGCATTTCATGGCTCAAGCCGGCAGCTTCGAAAATGCGCTGGCATTCGACCACGTAGTTCGAAACCGAAACTCCGACGCCCATCGGCACCACGCAGATATCGACTAGTACATTCATCAAATTTTCCCCAGGATTCAATAGCTCGCGATGATACACCAATCGCGCGACCCGTTAAGCCTGCCTAGCACCAAAAAATCTTGTCTTCCGTTTTTCTGCCGGAGTTAGATTATCGTCAAATACAACTATACTTTGTCAATCGAAACCAATCACAGGCGCAAACATGTCTGAGCATTACGATGCTCTCGAAGACCTCAACAAACTCATTCCGCTGCAAACAAAGCTGCTCGCCACCCACAAGTCCATCAGCGAATTTTTTCCCTTCATCGTGCGCATTGCTATCGCCGCTTACGATCCGGAAACAAGCATACTCAAAACCTATCTGCACAGCAGTGGCGACGATAATCCTCTCGAACATTATCAGGCGTTGATTGACGATGCACCATCCCTCAAAAAAATGCTGGAAAGCGGATTACCGCGTGTGATTAATAACATGGTGACATTTGAGTCGGGCGAACACGAACATACCATCCGGATCGGGCGGCAAGGCTACGCCGCAAGCTATACCATGCCGATGTTCGATAATGGCGCATTTTTCGGCTTTGTCTTTTTCAATTCTGATAAAACGGATGTTTTTGACGAAAGCGTCTTACGCCAGCTAGACATTTTTGGTCATTTGATATCCCTGATGGTTATGAATGAACTGACATCCGTTAGCACCTTGGCGGCCGCGATCAAGACAACCAGCAGCATAACCCATCTACGCGATCCTGAAACAGGCAGTCATCTCGACCGTATGTCTCGCTATAGTCGCCTCATTGCCAGGACTATCGCCGACAAACACAAACTCAACGATGATTACATCGAGCATATTTTCATGTTTTCGCCACTGCACGATATCGGCAAGATCGGCATCCCCGATGAAATTCTGCTCAAATCCGATAGGCTGAGTCAGCACGAGAGAATCATCATGAATTCACACGCGCAGCTGGGACGCAAAATGATCGACGAGCTGCTTGATAATTTTGGGCTCGGTGGTATCGGGCAAATCAATATGCTGCGAAACATTGCCGAGTTTCACCACGAATCGATAAATGGGAAGGGCTACCCGCTAGGCATTCAAGGTGAAGAAATCCCGCTGGAAGCCCGGATCGTCGCGGTCGCGGACGTATTCGATGCGCTCACCAGCAAGCGCCCCTACAAGGATGCCTGGTCTAATGTAGACGCGGTCCAGGAACTCATAAAAATGGCCGGTGAAAAGCTCGACCAGGAATGCGTCGAGGCTCTGATCCACAACCTGGAAGAAATCGAGAAAATTCAGCAGCAATTTCAGGAAAATAGATTCGGTTAAGGGTTATTGTTAACCCTTGGCCGAGAGTTATTCGTATCCGTTGAGTTCCATATAACCTATGCCGGCAGGGGCGCCTTGCTCGTCCTCGACCAACACCACACCTTCCCAGTAGGGGATGCGGGTATCCATCCATTGCTGATCGTACAAGGGCTTGATGCGCCAGCGGCGCTGCGGTTCGGCCAGCGCCAGCTGCCATTCCAGCGGCAGGCTGCGCGAGCGGTTGCTGCCGATGACAACCGGGCGCACCCGGATCGAGTCCAGATCGATAGCGCTGCGATCCAGCAACCGGGTTTCGCCGCGAGGGCTGATCCAGTTGCCGCTGAGCCAGTGTTCAGCGTCGTCGTGGCGCAACTGGTAAACCATGAGCTTATGCCCGTCGTTGAGGTGCAGCGAGAACCAGTCCCAACCCTGTTGATTCTGCGCCAACGCCTGCGAACTCCATTCCCGGTCCAACCAACCCTGGCCGCTTAGATAAGTTTTATCAAGCCCCTGATTGACGAAACCACTCACCTTGATATGCGGTTGACTATAGTAGTAGCTGGCTTGCCCCTGGGCCGACTTTTGACTGTAGCCGTCGACCCCGTTGGCGACCAGTTCGCCGGTTGCTTCCAGCAGTAAATTGATTTCACGGTCGTCAACCGTAAACTTGAGCTTGGCAGGCAGCAATGCCGCGCTGTTCGAGCGCAATTCCCAGTCATCCATCCAGGCATTGAAAAAGCCATCGCGGCCGTTCAGGCTGACCCCGGCCTGGCCGATACCGCCGCGCGCGAAACGCTGCTCATGGTGATGGCCCTGCGGCGTGGTAATCGCCGCATGCGCCATCCACAGCTGGTTGCTTTGCCAGCCGGATTCGATCGGCTGCGGACTCAGAGCCTGGCGAAACAACGTCCACTGCACACCCCAGTTGCGGCCCTCGCGATCCGTCAGGTTTGCAGTCAGATACCACCATTCGATGCGATAGTCCGGATGCGGGCCATGGTCGCGCGGGAACTCTAGGCTTTTGCCCGGGGTGACCTGGGCGAATCCGAGGCCCTGATCACGCAGATCACCGAGTACATCCTGCGCCAGCGGTGCCTGGATCGACCACAGGCAGCAAATCAGTATCAACAAGCGTTTCAAATCGTTTCTCCGAGCTGGGCCAGCGCCTGCGGCATCTTGCGGCGCCATTGAAACGAGACCAGCAGCAGGGTCAGGGCGCAGATCACGAGGACGATGCCCGCCAGCTGCAGCGATGGCGCGAATTCCCATACCAGCGGCATGCTCCAGCCGAAACTGATGATATTTAGCTTGTGAATCAGGATCCAACTTAACAAGGCCCCCAACGGCAGCGACAATACCCAGGCGACGGCGCAAAAGATCAGCAATGGGGTTGCCACCAGTAGCAGCTGTTCGCCCTGGCGTAATCCGAGTGCCCGCCATTGGGCGAACTGCGGCAGGCGTTCCTGCAGAATCGCGAGCAGTGACGCCAGCAGGGCGATGGCGGCAACAATCATGGTCAAGGCGTTCATCGACGCCGTAATCGCAAACGTGCGATCGAAGATCCCGACGGATAATTTGCGGATCTGCGCCTGCGATATCCAGTCTCCCGGTTGTGCGCCCAGCGCTTTCAGGCTTTGTTCGGCCTGCTGCATCGCTATTTTATTGTCTTGCTTTAACCAGAGTGCGATACCGCGCGAGTAGTAGTGACTCCATTGACTCGCAACCACCTGATCGGGCAGATAGAACTGGAAGTATGGATTTCCATAATCATAAAAAACGCCAACCACTTCGTAGTTTATTATTCCGTTGTCGGTCTCCAGGGCGACGCGTTCTCCCGGCTCGACCCCGGCAAGAAAATGCACCTGTTCGTTGACCAACACCGTACCCGGTCGTTCGCGCCAGGCTTGCAGCGCCTCGGCCGCGGATTCGCCCTGCCATTTCGATAGCGGGAACGCCAGGCTATCCGGCGCCTCGGTATCGACTCCCCGGATCAGGCTTGGGCGGCCGCGCCAGCGCGCGCTGACACCGATCCGATGATGGCTGGCGGCGAGCCAGGAAGCATTCGTCGGCGCGGGTTCCAATTGCCGCAAGTCCAGCTGCGGGGCACGCAGGTAGATGTCCGCGCTCTGGCGCAGTTCGAGCCAACCGACAAAGGCGTCGCGGAAACTATCGACTAGCGTGCCGACCCCGAGATTCGCGGTCAACGCCAACAGCAAGGCCATCATCGCACTGCGAAACGCCGGCAGCTGCGACCAGCCATCGCTGACCATCCAGCGCATAGTCAAGGACTCGCGCGGCACTAGCCAGGCGGCAACACGCAGCCCGGCGGCGAGTAATACCGGCAATATCCAGGCCGCGGCGAACAGCATCAGTCCGAGTACTAAAAATCCCTGAGTAACGGAGGCAATGCGCGCGTAGCCGAGGCCGGCTATCAACGCCAGCAGCAGCGCCGTCAAAGCCAGCCAACGACGGGTCCGCGACTCGTCTTGCAGCAGCCTCTCGCTACTGGCGGCACTAAAACTGGATTGACGCAACTGCCGGTAAAGCGGCCAGCTCAAGGCCCAGATCAAACCCAGTAAAGTAATGCTCCAGGCCTTTAGCGCCGTGATCCAACTCAAGCCGAGTTCGGCTTCGATCGTCGCCGCGTAAAGACTTTGCAGACTGGCGCCGAGGCCCGGCAGCAAAACCTGCGCCAGCAGGATGCCGAGGACAAATCCCAACGCAGTACCGAGCAAGCTCCAAACCAGGGTTTCGACCAATATCGCGGCCAACAATTGCGCGCTAGCGCAACCCATCAGTCGCAGATCGAGTAAGGTCGCGCGCCGATACCAGAGCGAAAAGCGCACTGCATTGAAAACGATGAAAAGCCCAACGGCGAACGACAGCAGGCTCATCGCGCTCAAATGGCTGTGCAGCGACGCGGTCAGATCCTGCAAATCGATATGTTGCTGGTTTTCAATCAGTTCGAGATGATCGGGCAGGCTGGCAGCCAAGCGTTGGTATGCACGCGGGGCGATCGCCCCTACCGCCAGGTAGCTAAAGCCATCGCTTGGCGCCAGCGACAGCGCCGCGCCGATATCGAGCAACACGCGCCGGCCCTGCTGTGCGCGCGCCTGGATTAGCGCCGGCGGCAACAGCCTGCCGTCGCGCAAGCGGAGCTGTTCCCCCGGCTTGAGCCCGAGCTCCTGCGCCAACACCGCGGGCACCCAAGCTCGATACGGCGCCTGCACCATCTCCAGCCAGCTGTCGCTAAAGTCCTGGGTATCGTCACTACTGCTGTAAGGATCGTCGGGCAAGGCCAGCAAATCGGTCGCGATAATGCTGATGGAAATTCCGGATGCGGTGCTGACCTCGAGCTCTATCAGCGGAAATACTTGACGGAACCCGGCGCGCCGCAGGTCGATATACAGCGCTTGCTCGATATGCTCGCCTCGACGACTGCGAATCCAGTAGCTGGCCTGCGCACCGAGCAGGCTTTGCGCCTGCCGATAACTGGTCTCGGCGTGCTGGTTGATGATTTGCACCGCCGACCACAGACCGACCCCGGCAACCAGCCCGACGCATAGAAACAGCGTTTGCCAGGGATGTCGCCAATAATGGCTTAACAAGGCTTTCAGGACCCAGAAAAACCCCGCATTCATGTGATTTCCGCGATTCCGCCATTATGCAGATTCACGCGCCGATCCATAAACCCCGCCATTGCCCGACTATGGGTCACCATCAGCAGACTGCTGCCGGCACGCTTGACCAAATCGCTGAACAGACCTATGACCTCGAGGCTGGAGGTCTCGTCCAAATTGCCGGTAGGCTCATCGGCAAGCACCAGCTCCGGCTTGTGCAGCAGCGCGCGCGCGATAGCGACCCGCTGCTGCTGCCCGCGCGATAACTGAAAGGGATACTTGTCGAGTTGATCGACAAGACCCAGTCGTTCGACTAGTTCGGTTTCATAGTCCGGGTCGAAGCGCCGGCATAAAGCGGCCTGGAAGCGAATGTTGTCGATCACCGTCAGCGTCGATATGAGATGAAATTGTTGAAATACGAGGCTCATCCGTTGACGCCGCAGCTCGGCTAGCGCGGATTCGGAAGCGTCGTGAACCGGCTCTTCGGCAAAAAGAATCTGACCGCTGTCGGGTCGATCGAGCCCAGCGATCAAATGCAGCAAAGTAGACTTACCACTGCCGCTTTCGCCGAGCAGAGCAATCGACGAGCCGGCGTCCATCCTGAAATCGAGGCCTCGCAGCACGCTTTGCCGCACTTCAGCATACTGGTAAGACTTATACAGTTTGTTGATCGCAAGCATAGAGTAATGATGCTAACCGAATTTCCCGAGACACAATACTTTATATTACGTTATCCCGGCAGCCATGGATTTTCCCGGGTTAATTAGTAAACTGTCGCCTAACTCAGGGGGCAACCATGCCAACCATTTGCGATATCAAGGATTTGCAGAAATTGGCGCGCAGCCGTGTGCCGCGCATGTTTTACGAGTACGCGGATTCGGGTTCCTGGACCGAATCGACTTATCGCGCCAACGAATCCGATTTCCAGGACATCAAACTGCGCCAGCGGGTCGCGGTCGACATCACCGAGCGCTCGGTCAAGACCGAAATGGTCGGCCAGCCGGTTGCCATGCCGGTGGCGCTGGCGCCGGTAGGCCTGACCGGAATGCAACATCCCGACGGCGAAATCAAGGCGGCGCGCGCGGCGCAAAAATTCGGTGTTCCCTTTACCCTGTCGACCATGAGCATCTGCTCGATCGAAGACGTCGCCGAAAACACTAGCGAACCCTTTTGGTTCCAACTCTACGTGATGAAGGATCGCGACTTCATCGGTCGCCTGATCGATCGCGCCAAAGACGCCGGCTGCAGCGCGCTGATGCTGACGCTCGACCTGCAGATACTGGGCCAGCGGCATAACGACATCCGCAATGGTCTGAGTGCGCCGCCCAAGCCGACTCTGAACGCCGCGTTACAAATCATCAGCCGTCCGCGTTGGTGTTTGAACATGCTAACCACCAGGCGTCATGGCTTTCGCAACATCATCGGCCACGCCAAGGGCGTCGGCGACCTGTCATCGCTGGCTTCCTGGACCGCCGAACAATTCGATCCGAAACTGTCCTGGCAAGACATCGACTGGATCAAGGAACGCTGGGGCGGCACCCTGATCGTCAAGGGCATTCTCGATCCCGAAGACGCGCGCCTGGCGGTCGAGGCCGGCACCGACGCCATCATCGTTTCCAACCACGGCGGCCGCCAACTCGACGGCGCGCGCTCATCGATTAGCGCGCTACCCGAAATCGTGGCCGCAGTGGGCAACGACATCGAGGTACATTTCGATGGCGGCATCCGCTCCGGGCAAGACGTGCTCAAGGCAATCTGCCTCGGCGCCAGCAGCACCTATATCGGCCGCGCCTTCGTCTATGGTCTCGGCGCCCGCGGCGAGGCCGGCGTCGAGCAGGCGCTCGACATCATTTACCGCGAACTGGATACCACAATGGCGCTGTGCGGCGAACGCCGGTTGCAAAACCTCGGTCACCACAACCTGCTGCATCCGCCGCGCTAGACTTCTGTTAAGCGTAAGCCTCCAGCCTCGCTCTTCGCAGGAGTCGGAGATAACACCCAAAAGTCAGGTCTGTTCGCGGGCGCGCAGGTCGATGCGGCGAACTTTCCCGGTGGTGGTCATCGGCAAGCTGTCGATGAATTCGACTTCGCGCGGATACTCGTGCGCGGAGAGCTGATTGCGCACCGTTTTCTGAATTTCGGTAGCGAGTTCGTCACAGGCGCGGAATCCGTCCACCAGCACCACGAAGGCCTTGACGACCTGGCCGCGCAACTCATCGGGCTTACCGATTACGGCGGCCTGCAGCACGGCCGGGTGTTTTAACAGCGAGTCCTCGATTTCGCCCGGGCCGATCCGATAGCCGGCGCTGCTGATGACGTCATCCTTGCGCCCGACAAACCACAGAAATCCCTCCGCGTCACGATAACCGACATCGCCGGTGCGAAACCAGTTGGCGGTGATCTTGTCCTGCGTGGCCTGCGGATTATTCCAGTATCCGAGAAACATCACCGGATCGTCGCACCAGGCGGCGAGCTCGCCCTCTTCACCGTCCGCCAGCACCTTGCCGTCGTCATCGATGACATCGACGCGATGCCCGGGATATGGTTTACCCATGGAGCCGGGTTTTGGCGGCATGATCGCCGAACAATTACCGACCAGGTAGTTAAACTCGGTTTGCCCCCACATTTCGTTGATGGTCAGGCCCAAGGTTTCACGCCCCCAATGGATCAATTCCTCGCCAACCTGCTCGCCCGCGCTCATGATGGCGCGCAATTTCAGGTCATAAGCGGAATTCAGGTTGGGCAGCGCGCGTAACATTTTCAACGCGGTCGGCGGAAAAAAGCTGTTGGTTACCGCATAGTCGGACATCAGGCGACACACCCGCTCGGGATCGAAACGGCCGCCCTCGAAGGCGAGGATCGGCATACCGTAATTCAAGGCTGGCAGCAAGGCATCCCAGAGCCCCCCGGTCCAGGCCCAGTCGGCGGGCGTCCAGAACACATCGCCTGCCTGCGGGAAAAAATTTTGCGACATTTCGAAGCCGGTCAGGTTGCCGAACAGGGCGCGATGCCCGGCCAGCGCCCCCTTCGGTGGGCCGGTGGTGCCGGAGGTATAAATCAGGCAGGCCGGATCATCGGCCAGGGTTTGCACCAGGGTGAATTCATCAGAACCCTGTTCCAGCAGAGTCCAGAACTCATCCTGTGGTATACCGCAACGACAGCCGATGACGCGACCCAAATCGGGTAGTTCGGGTTGCAGTTGCTGGACGTCGTCGTAGCGGCTGGCATGCACGATCGCCGCCTTCGCGCCGCTGTCGCGCAGCCGATATTCGAGCGCTTCGGGTCCGAACAGAACCGCCAGTGGCAAGGATACCGCACCCAGCTTGAAAATGGCGAGATGCGCAACAATGGTTTCAATGGTTTGCGGTAATACGATGGCGACGCGATCGCCCTGCCCGATCCCCGAGGCGCGCAATGCGTTGGCGAATCGATCCGATAGGTTTTTCAGATCCGCGAAGCTGTAGCTGGCCTTGTCACCGGCGGCGTTTTCGTAAAACACGGCAACCCGCTGAGCCTGCCCCTGGTGGCGCTCGCAGACTTGTTGGGCAACATTGAGTTTGGCCGGTATCGACCACTTGAAATCGCGGTGCAACACATCAAAATCGGTAGTCGCGGGGTTGATTAATCGCATAGGCTGTTGAAACTGTTAAAAAATTCATAATACCGCAATAAAACGCAAAACACAGTTGAGATAAGCTAATTTCGGGGCTATAGGTAATGTTTATTCTGTGTTTTTTAACTAAAGCACTGAATAGTGTAGAATTTCCCCTCCAATCTGCTAAAAATTACCTTAGAGGAGCGCTTCTGGGCGAAAGGTATCATGAAGAACTACGAAGACTGGGCACAACTCATTGCTAAAAATCTGGCGCATGAAGCCGATTATATAGCGGCGATCGATAAAGACGAACTGGACGACAAGGCCGCAACCGAAGCATTTGTGCGAGCCGTTCTCGAACCTTTTTTGCCGGAAAATTACGGCATCGGATCAGGTCGCATTGTCGATGCTTTCGGTAATTGCTCTGAATACCTGGATACCATCGTCTACAACCGGGATTTCCCCCGTATCGGCATGCGCGGCTCGTACAATACCTATCTATATGAATCGGTGCTGGCGACATTCGCGATTCGAGCCAAGTTTATCCGCAAGACCTTTTTTGAATCTCTCGATGCCTGTGCTTCGCTCGCACACCTCGAAACCAATCTGGACAAGGTCGTTCTGGTAAAACTGGCCAAGAAAAACGGTTTAAAACCCGGTCCCAATAAAACATTTATTCATGACGATCCGCTGCGCACCGCGCGCTTCGAACTGATCGCCCGCCCGCCGGGTTTCGTGTTCGGATTCAGCGGCATCAAATACAGCTACCGCCAGCTGCAGGAAAATATCGAGCTATGGATCAAAAATCGGGAAAACGATGGCATCCTCACACCAATGAAAGCGCTACCCGCGGTTATTGCCACCCAGGGCTGTTTCGCCTGGCGCAACGCCGCGCCGCTGGCGCTGAGCAATCGCGAAATGCTCGGCATCGGCAACGACGACGCACCCATCAGGCTGATTGCCCTGCAATTGATGTATCTACTCAATCGCCGTTTGAATGCCAGCGCCGACGGTTACGGCCTGAAGCCGAACCTGAATGCCTACCTGAGCCAGTTTTCCGCGCCTAAATTCGCCACCGGCGTTGGCGACGTTGCCGCAGCATTCAAGCAACCCCAGTCTCCCGCCACTTCCGCCAGCGCCGTCCGCGCGGCACGCGATACCGCGCGTTTCGAACCCGCGCGCGACCATGCCGCGATCGAGGAAGCCGCCAAGGCCGCGGCGGCGAGCGCGGCCAAAGCCCAGAAACCGGAAGCGCGCAAACCCGCGCCGAAACTCGGGGCGAAAAAGCTTGGCGCCGCAGCACCGCCCGCGAAACCCGCGGCAGTAAGCCCCGCGGACAAAAAGCCGTCTACATTGGATAAATCTTCGGCCTTTGCCTCGGCGCCGAGTCCACCGGCCAAGAAACCGGCCGCGATCGACAAACCTTCAGCATTTGAATCCGCCCCGATCCCGCCGGCTGAAACACCGGCCGAGATCGATAAATCCGAGGCGGCGGTTTTCGACAAACCTTCACCGTTTGCCTCCGCCCCGATTCCACCGGCTGAAACACCGGCCGAGATCGATAAATCCGAGGCGGCGGTATTCGACAAGCCCTCGCCGTTTGCCTCCGCCCCGATTCCCGCGGCCGAGAAAATCCCGGCAACCGAGCCGCTGCGTTCACCCGTCCCCACCGCGCCGCTCGGATCCGCGCCGATCCCATCGATGAATCCGCCCAAACCAGCCGCCAGCGAACCCGCGGCGGCGAAGTCGATCCCACCGATCCCACCGGTCGACATCAATCTCGGTTCCAGGGAAGCTGCCGCGGCCGGCAAACAAAAGCCGGAGGAAGACGAATTTATCCAGACAGTCATCATCCCTCCCGACGCCGATACCGATAAAGCAGGCTCCGGTAAAGCGGATAAATCGCGCAGCTCCACCGACGCTTTCATCGCCCGCGTCAAGGAACAGTTGTCGACACCCGATTCGCCCCCGGAAAACGAGCCCGATTTTACCTCGACCATCCCGCAGTAGGCGCCCCGCAACCACGATTCGCGGGACCCATCCAAATTTGTCCGATAGGAGCAGCGACCACGCGCGTCGAGCAATCCCCTTGCCCGCTTAAACCCGCTTACCGCCATCTAAAACGGCAACACTGATGCATGTCAGCTGACTGCCGCATGCGGTCATACGCGGCGACCGCCCTTGACAAAAGTCAAGGAAAGCTGGTGGTCAGAAGCATAATGTCACCTCCTGAAACATCTTTATTCGATGATTCATGCAATCTTTATTCGATGATTCATGCAAATGAATCGCTAATCATTAGTCAGGAGCACGATCAATGAGCATTAAACGAAAAACCATACAGCGCGCGCTTCTCGCGGCCGCGTGTATCGGACTGGCTACAACCTCTGGGGTAACTTTTGCCGCTAAGAAAAAATTCGAGCCGTTGAACGAGGCAGAATTCGAGCAGGCCAAAAGCATGTACTTCCAGCGTTGTGCCGGTTGTCACGGGGTTTTGCGCCAGGGCGCTACCGGTAAATCCTTGTTGCCAAAAGGCAATAAAGCGAAGAAGCAAAAAGGCACGCTGAAAATCGGCACCAAGCGATTGCACAAGATCATCGCGATCGGCACCGAAGGCGGCATGAACAACTTTGACGATATCTTCACCGATGAGCAAATCGACCTGCTGGCGCGTTACATTCAGATGGATCCTCCGGAGCCGCCTGAAATGTCACTGGCATTGATGAAGGAGCGTCACAAGGTTTACGTCAAACCCGAAGACTATCCGTCCAAGCCGCTGCACGGTCGCAACTGGAAAAACTTCTTCGTCGTCATCGAGCGTGACGCCGGTAAAGTCGCAATCGTCGACGGCGACAAGCACGAAATCGTCGACCACATCGACACCGGTTACGCGGTACACGTCATCAAGTCGGTCGAGAAGCACCACGTCGACAAGCCTGTGGGCGGTGTCGCCGGCCGTTTCTGGTACACCCAGGGCCGCGACGGCAAGATGACCAAAATCGATCTGTGGCAAAAGCCCGGCAACATGCTGGTAGCGGAAGCCCAGATGGCTTACGACGCGCGTGACGTGGCCGTATCCGGCGACGGCAAGTACGTCATCGGCGGCGGTTACTGGCCGCCGCACTTTGTCATCATGGACGCCGTTACCATGGAGCCGCTGAAAGTAGTCTCGACCCGCGGCGTTAACGTCGACGGCGACTACGTCGAAGAGTCTCGAGTTGCCGCGATCTACACCACGCCACACCAGTCTTCTTTCTGGGTGGCCATGAAAGAGCTTGGCCAGATGTGGCAGGTCGACTACACCGATCTCGATAACCTGAATATCAAGTACGTCAACTCGGCGAAGTTCCTGCACGATGGTTTCTTCGATCCGACCGGTCGTTACTTCCAGATCGCCGCGAATGCGTCGAACAAGATGGTTATCGTCGACTCCAACACCGGCAAGCTGGAAGCCATGATCGATACCGACAAGCTGCCGCACCCGGGACCGGGCGCCAACTGGAAAGACGCTAAATGCGGTCCGGTCGGCGGCACGGTGCATCTCGGCGTTGGCAAGGTCACCGTTTGGGGTAACGATCCGAAAGGCAACAAGTCCAATGCCTGGAAGATTTGCTACACCGTCGATACCGACGGCCCGGGCGTCTTCATCCGCACCCATCCGAAGTCGCAGTACGTATGGGCGGATCAGACCAAGCATCCCGAGCCCGCGGTTCAGCAAAGCGTCAAGG
>Ga0126326_1000383_pt1 | contig 13825 bp, 14 predicted proteins | sample InaspJWI67metaG_FD_94485 | JGI IMG/M metagenome (GOLD analysis project Ga0126326, IMG submission 94485) | Marine gutless worms symbiont microbial communities from Oahu, Hawaii - Inanidrilus sp. 1 OAHU.JWI-67 metaG | ecosystem: Host-associated > Annelida > Digestive system > Unclassified | place... | reverse complement strand
TATCCTGGTTCATGGGTGGTGTATCCTTTCCTTTTTAGTGTGGCCGGTTGACTGCTGCTAACAATCTACCGGTGGATACACCGCCTTTTCCTTTAAACACAACTTTTAAATATAACTCTCAACTAATCAACGATGGACGAGTCATTCTTTCGGAACTGGAATTGAAATCATCGGGGTATGGTTAAATAATTAAATTCTCACGCCAAGACGCAAAGCCCCAAAGTAAAATCATAGAAACTCGGCGCCTTTCTGTCTTTGTGTGAGGTAATTTTTGGTCGACCATGATATAGGCAATTAGTTCGACGTTGACTTACTAGATAACAACTACCAGTTTCCAGTCATGACAGGATAATCTGAACATTTCTCGGAGGAATATTTATGCAAAAACCAAGTAATCCGATTCTGTTGACCCCCGGCCCGGTGAGCGTATCCCCCAGGGTTTTGGCAGCCGGCAGCCGCCCGATGATTCACCATCGTACTCCCGAATTCCATGTTTTATTGAAGAGTGTTATTAGCAAAATGAAAAAATTATTCGGAACCGGCGATGATGTTCTCCTGGTGCATTCCACCGGCAGGGGATCCATGGAGGGAGTCCTGCGCAACTTTTTTTCGCCGGGAGTAAAGATTTTATGCATCTGCAACGGAAAGTTCGGTCACATGTTTGCAGAGATTGCCGAAGCTTGCGATCTACAGGTACAGCGAATTTTCGAAGAGTGGCTCGGCCGCATCAATCTCGATCAGATTGACGCGGCGCTCAAAAACGATCCGGACATTAAAGGCGTTGCGACCGTTCATTCCGATACCTCAACTGCCGTAATCAATCCCATTGCCGAAATCGGTAATATCGTTCGGCGGCATGATCGTTTGCTGGTTGTTGATTGCATCAGTTCATTGGGCGCAATGCCGTTTAAGCTCGATGACTGGCAGGTAGATGCAGCTATCACTGCCTCCCAGAAAGGTTTGATGACACCAACCGGCCTCAGTTTTGTAGCCATAAATCAAAGAGGATGGGCTGCCGTCGAAAAGGCGGCTAAACCCGGCTATTATGTCAATTTCAAAAATATTAAAAAATTTTACGATGAAAAATGTGAAACTCCTGGTTCAACGCCGGTGTCTTTGGTTGCTTCCGTAAATGAATCACTGGAGATGATCTTTGAAGAAGGCCTGGAAAATGTCTATCGACGACATGCAATCATTTCCCAGGCCGTTAAAAGCAGTATTCAGGCCATGGGATTAACCCTCCTGCCTGAAGGCAATATTGATCGATCCCATAGCGTCACACTGGTCAAAGCACCGGATGGAATCAAAACTTCCTCGATCAGAGCGATTGCAAGAGATAAATACGGCATTGTAATTGCTGCCGGCCTGGGTGATTTTAAAGAAACCGCTATTCGGATCGGCCACCTGGGAATGATAACAACGCGTGAAGCCTTGCTGGTAATCTCCGCATTGGAACTCATCTTTTTTGAGCTTGGCGTGGTAGAAAAACCCGGTAAAGGACTTCAGGCCTTCTATGACAGTCTGAAAGACGCTGGATGGTAAGGGTAAAATAGCCGGTCCCAGAAAACCCAGCTTCGATTTGTTCCCAAAGTGGGTCTTGGGGAAGATTAATTTAAAAAAATGAACATCGAACATCGAACGTCCAACCACGCCTTGGCGTGGTTGAATGGGAAAGGACGAAGAAGCAGAGTATATGTCCTTGAAGATAGGCTGCTTGAGGAAAGGATGAACGTCGAACGTCCAACCACGTCTTGGCATGGTTGAATTAGGAAAAAGATGACGAAGCAATATTTCATTCGACGTTGGACGTTCGATGTTCAATGTTCGATGTTCATCTTTCAAACCAACTCAGTACGGTATAATAGACTTATAATAAAACAAATGGCGCTAACTATCGTTGAAAAAATAATCAGCAATCTCTGGAGTTTTGGGGTGAAGCCCTTGCGACCCTGGACATGGATGACCGCTTAACCATCTGCAACATGATGGTAGAAACCGGCGCGAAATGCGGCATTATGCCGTTCGATCAAATTACGGAAAATTTCTTGAGTCAAATTGGCGCAGATGGATTCAAACCGGTTGAGCCGGATCAAGACGCTGTTTACGAGGATGTTATCGCATTCAACATCAATAAGATAGCCCCTCAAATTGCCGCACCTCACCGGGTGGACAAAGTCTTTGCCGTTACCGAACTTGCGGTTACAAAGATTGATATGGTCGTTATCGGCACCTGCACCAATGGCCGATTAAAAGATTTGCGGCGGGTTTTAATTTCGGATGCGGCTAGGTCATGGAGGTAGCCTCGCTGGTAATAAAAGCAGCCGGAATAAGGGTGATTATTGCCAAATCCTTTGCCCGGACTTTTTACCGCAATGCAATTAACGGTGGTCTTCTGCCCATCGAAGCCGATACCGAGGAGATGGCCGCCGTGGATCGACTTCGAATAGAAGTGAAAGATTCCGCCTTAATCATCCACAATCTGACAAAGAGAAGCAAGGCGACTGCAGCAGCACCCGGCGTCCTGATTTTGGACATATTCAATGCTGGCGGGCTGGTTGAATACATTCGCAGCACCGGGGATTTCCCTCACTCTTTATAGCGTAATTATCCGAATCACTCCATTACTCCAGTACTCCAACGCTCCATTGAATGTGTTATTAAAACTAGCAAATTCACTCTGACGACGCCGGCAGACATGATTCCCTGTGGATATTCTTACTCCAAACCTTTCTGCCTCAACATTTCATCCAGTCCCGGGCGGGTTGTTACACCGGCTTCGATTTCCGCCAGCCTTTTTTCTTCCTGATCGATCACGGCCTTAACCTTTTCAACAACACCATGCGCAAACTCGTGGGCTGTCACAACGACACCGTCATCATCGGCCACGATGATATCACCGGGATGAACAATTCGGCCGCCGCACTGGATCGGATAATTGATCTCGCCCGGGCCCTCTTTCATGGGGCCGTTGGGATTGATGCCGGCGGCGAAAACAGGAAACCCGGACTTTCTTATCTCAGCCGCATCTCTGACACAACCATCGACGACCATGCCCGCCAGGCCCAGCTTCATTCCGGTGGTGACCATCAGAAACCCAAGCAGGGCCCAGGCGTGATCGCCGCCGCCGTCGATTACCATAACGTCGCCGGGTTTAACCAGCGTCAGCGCCTTATGAATCATTAGATTATCAATGGGGGGAACCTTAACCGTCAGTGCCGGACCCACCAGCTTCATCCCGGGTGATAGCCCCTTGATCCGGGAATCCATTGCTGCAGCCCGACCCAAACAGTCCCCCACATTGCCTGTAAGACATCCGGTTTGTTCCATAAGTTCTTTGTACGCTTCAACGAGACGCGGTTCAGGCCGTTTGAAATCATTTTTATAACGAAATCCCGGTTTACCAATCTCTTCTGTCTTCATTTTCAAGTCCCTTATTCTTAGCCTTTATCCACCTAAGGTGGAGAATAGATTTCCATAGAATACAAAGAAATAATAATTACACGCTTAAAAGAGCGACGAACCTTCCTCCTTGAACCGACCGATAATAATCAGCAGCGGTACGATAGCGGAGACGATAAGGATCGAGGCAAAAGCCGAGGCCATTCCCATATCATCCGAGAGTATGCCTTGAAACATTTCTACCGTCATCGTCGACCAACCGGGCGTTTGCAGCACAATGGTGGAACTCAGTTCGGAGATGGTTGTCACCCAGGTTAAAATTGCGCCGGCGATGATGCCTCCGGCCATCAACCGGATGGTAACCTTAAAAAAGGTCTTCATGGGATTGACGCCCAGCGAAATACTCGCTTCTTCCATCGAAGGATCCAGCTGATAGAGGATCGATGAGCTCGAGCGTGCGATAAACGGCATTTTTCTGATGGTGTACGACAGCGCCAGAATCATCCAGGTTCCGGTCAGCACCAGAAATCCGGTATTGAACATGACAATCAGTGCGATGCCCAGAACCGTGCCGGCGATGGTGAACGGCAGCATGATCGCAAAATCCAGCCCGTCGCCGATGATGGATCGCCTGCGGGTTAGAATATAACCGGCGGGCACCCCGATGACCACGGATGCCATTGTTGCCACGGTTGCCAGAAAGTAGCTGTTGAAAATCGGCCGGGCCATATGCGTAAAGGCGTAGCTGTAATTCTGCAGGCTGAAATTCGGGTGGATTACCGGTCCGCGCATCTCCATAAAAGAAATGACCAGAGCCACAAAAAATGGAATCAGCGGAACCAGTACCACCGCAAAGCAATAGGCCGTTGTAAAACGCCGGGGCCAAGGCCGCAGTTCCTTTATTTGCGGGCGCCCCCGTGCACTCTGGATAAAGTTGCGTTTCCTGAGATAATATCGCTGGGCCATCAAGGAGGTCATGGTCACCAGTATAAGGACGACACTGAGCGCGTAGGCCATTCCCGGGTGCTGCCCGATATCGGAAGTAAACTCCATATAGGCCTGAACAGCAAGAAACGGTTTCTGCTCGCCGATGACCATCGGCACCCCGAAATTCTCGACAGCTGTCATGAAAACCAAAAGCGTTCCGGAAAGTATGCCGGGCAGCACCAGCGGCATCGAGACCTTGATGAAGGTCTTTATGGGCCCGGTTCCGAGACTGCGCCCGGCCTCTTCGATGCTCTCGTCGACCGAGTTAAATCCCGACAGGGTCATTAGGAAAACATACGGGTAAAACTGAACGGTAAATACCATTATGACGCCCAAATATCCGTAGATCGACTTGAAGGGAATACCCACGTATTGCAGTATGCCGGTCACGATTCCGGCCCGGCCCAGTAATATAATCCAGGCAAAAGCACTGATAAAACTGGGCAGCATTAGTGGAATAGTGCTTAAAGCAATGATAAACGGCTTGCCCGCAATTTTATATCTCGAAACAAAAAATGCCAGAGGGACGGCCATAATAATGGTCAATACCGATGCGGCCAGGCTGACGCCAACGCTGTTGGCCAGACTTTTCCAGTAGGTCCGGTATTTGACAAAAGACCAGAAATTTTCAAGGGTCCAGGCACCGGCTTCTTCCGTCTGGAAGCTTCCCAGCAGTACCCTGCTTACCGGAACGACCAAAAAGTAAATCACCGCGATGAAGATCAGCATCGCCGTCAGGTTCCAGAAAAGGTTTTTACTCTGGAGTAAATTCTTCACTGGGTCGAATCCTTTCGGAAAGTCTTGGCACGTTCAACAGGATAAGACATTTTGATCCGTTGGCCCACATCCTTGATCTTTTCCGGCTCGGCGTCGTAGCTGACAATTAGAAGGGTGACGTCTTCAGAAAAGCCGACCTCATACTTGATCATGCTGCCGAGATATTCGAAACGAATAATTTCGCCTTCCAACGACCAATGGCCGTCCGGGACTGCTTCATCGAGCTCGCGGATCGTTATGGCTTCCGGGCGGATGACAATTTTTACCTGCGACCCCTGCACCAAGCCGTCGGATTGGGACAATCCGAAGGAAATTTCGCCGCAATCGGCGATGAGCACTTCGCCTTCGGATCCCTTCACTTCACTGTCGAGCATATTGGTGGTACCGATAAAACCAGCCACAAATGTGTCTACGGGTCGAACATATACCTCCCATGGTTTTCCAACCTGGCGCACGATGCCATATTCCATCACAGCAATGCGGTCGGAAATGGATAATGCCTCCTCCTGGTCGTGGGTAACATAAATAGTGGTGATCCCCATTTTTTGCTGGAGCATGCGAATCTCCCCGCGCATTTCGACCCGCAATTTTGCATCGAGATTGCTCAGGGGCTCATCCATCAACAGAACCTCGGGTTCTATTACCAGGGCTCGGGCAATGGCGACCCGCTGCAGTTGACCCCCTGAAAGTTGATTCGGCAACCGGTCTTCAAGTCCCTCGAGTCGCACCATGGCCAGCGCTTGCCGGGCGCGTTCTTCCTGCTGCTTGGCGGCGACATTACGGGCCTTGAGTCCATATTTAACGTTGTCCTGAACAGACAGGTGGGGGAAAACAGCGTAGTTTTGAAAAACCATGCCCACGCCGCGTTTGTGAGTCGGGATGCCATCAACGCGACGATCGCCAAAATAAATCTGACCCTGTTCGGGATCCAGAAAACCCGCAATGCAGCGCAGCAATGTGGTCTTACCGCATCCGCTGGGGCCAAGCAGGGTGAAGAATTCGCCCCTTTCAATCTCCAGTTTTATGTCATTGGCTGCTACCAAGTCTCCGAATCGTTTGGTAACATGACGAATGGATATTCCAGGCATGGGAAATGACTCCCCTTGTTATGTTTGGATGAGCTGGAGGAACACTAGGTGTCTTTATAAGCCGAGATCTTAAAATTTAGGTCAAGTTTTTATATCAAACATGTTGCCAGGTGCGAAAAGATGCTGGATGCTGGTCTCTGGATACGGCTCGACTGAGCTCGCCGAAGTCTGGATTTAAAAGGAATTTTTTTGATTTATCCAGAATCTAGCATCAAGGATCCAGCATCGGCTCGCCTTAAGCAATCCACCATTTATACCGCCAACTCATCGGTTTGAATCGGAGCTTCGCTAGTTATCTTTGGCAGGAAACCAGTTAGTGCAAATTAAAATGGGGGAGAAAAATTCTCCCCCCCATTATACTTCGTCTAATTTATTTGACCCGCAGAAGGACATCTTTTACTTTCTTCAAGATCTCCGGTCTTTCCTTGGTCCAACGGGCTTGATTGTAATCTTTTATTTGATTAACCTGTGCCAGTGGAACCATTCCAGGCACCAAAGCGTTGAAATCGATGTCCGGGCGTGCCGGCCGCCGCATGAATTCAGACACGATCTTCTTGCGTGCTTCCAGGCTTGAAGCCCAATCCATGAACTTGCGGGCGTTTGCCTGGTTTTTAGCACCCTTGATGATGGCAGCGCCTTCGGTATAGGCGACGGTGCCATCCGCCGGATAAACGACTTCAACCGGTGCACCGCCCTTTTTATAACGGTATCCCGCATACTCCATGGTGATGCCGGTTGGAAACTCACCTGCGGCCACACCTTTATAAACAAGGGACGACTGCTGGGTGACTTTGGCGTGTTTCAGCAACGTCTCGACTTTCTTCCAGGCTGCATCACCGGCGCCCCACAGATCCAGCATTACCGTCAATTGCGTGTATGCCGAACCCGAATTGTTGGGATTGCAGTAGGCCACGCGATCCTGCCATTTGGAATCTATAAAATCGCCCCATTTATTGGGCGCTTCAGCAGCCGAAACAAGCTTGGTGTTGTACACGAAAACCATGACGTGAACCATCTGTCCGGTCCACAGACCGTTTGGATCTTTGAATTCGGCCGGATAGACGTCCCAATCCTTAATTTTGTATGGTTCCCAAAGATCAAGGTTGCCGTTGAGCAGGATTTTGGAAAGACCCAGGGCAACGTCACCGAGGGGACGGTCTTTTTCGGCCCTAATACGTTTTAAGGTTATACCGGAACCGGCACGGACCATTTCACATTTGATGCCGGTGGCTTTTTCAAATTCGGCTGCCATCATGTCGTTTTGGGCCTGCTGATTGGTGCTGTAGACAACCACCTTGCCTGCAGCCAACCCGCCGGATGCGAACATGATCGTAGCCAAAACCGCGATTATCATGATTAAAGCGTTTCTTCTCATCTTACCCCCTTTTTTAATTAAGTTATCGGCTGAAAAGTTGATGAGAACATGTTACAATCTTACCTCCTCCAGTATATACAATTTTACATACAACTACCCAAAACAGCCTGTCAACAGAAACTTCGGACGCTGTCAACCGCTCAATAAAAGCTGAGTCTAGTCTATTGATCTATATTTTATTTATTAACTACCCCGGAGATTCTACACCCGGGGTCAGAATATCCGCCGGCATGCAACCGTTAAAATAGGCGATGATTTTTTCCACTGTTTGCATCGCCATGGCGTAGGATGCCCCATCGCTCAACCCGGCAATATGACAGGTTGAAACGACATTATCCAACTCAACCAAAGGACGAAAACTCGGTGGTTCCGTGGCGTGTACATCCAATCCGGCACCGGTAATCCATCCCTGGGTCAGGGCCTTATAAAGCGCGTTTTCGTCTACTATCCCTCCTCGGGCTGTGTTAACCAGTATCGCCGTGGGTTTCATCATTCGCAAGCGCCGTTCATCAATCATGCCGCGGGTGGAATCATCCAGCGGGGTATGAATTGTTATGATATCCGCACGCTGCATGATTTGTGCTTTGGTAACCATCTCAATCTGATGGGTTTGAACAAATTCCGTATATTCTACAATGTCATTGGCAATTACGGCCATGTCAAATCCTTGCACTCTTTGCGCTACAAGCTTACCGATCCGCCCAATACCGATGATGCCTAATATTTTTCCATGCATATCAAGGGTCCGTTCCCGCTCCCATCCCCCCTTGCGGATTTTGCGGTCTAATTCTGCAATCCTTTTAAGAACATTAAGCATTAAACCAATGGCCGTGTCCGCGATGGAATCGGCATTGGAGCCCGGGTTATATGTGACCAGAACACCATTGTCCCTGGCCGCTTCAATGTCGGTTCCATCGAAACCGGAGCTTCGGAGGGCAATCATTTTCAGGCAATCGGCAGATTCGATCACCTGACGGGAAATCGGAAACGCACCGGTAGCAACGATGACATCGGCACCCTGAACAAGCCCGCAAAACTGCTCATCAGTGATGGATCCAACGACATCATAGCTGCGCTCATCGACCTGAAAGCCTGCATTTTCGAGCTTCTCGATGGGCTCGCGGGATACTTCCGCAAACTTACTTGTCATAATTAGTACATTCGACTTTGCCAATTTGACCCTCTCCTATCTTTGAAGGTAGACATTTTGAACAGAGATTAGTTCCGTATGCGCGAAGTTATTTATTGCACCAAAGTGCTGGTAAGATTTACTAGTAAAAATGAACATCGAACATCGAACGTCCAACATCGAATTTCGAATCAAAAAAAAATTACGACTCTGATTGACTTAAATCGGAAAATCAGGAATACACTCTTTAAATTATGCATATGCGCCGGGGAGGTACCGTTGGAGCCTTCATTCCCGAACATATCGCGGATATGTCTTTTTGGCACGCTCGGCAACGCTCAAGTCAATTTCCAGGGTAACAAAGGGCTGCGATTGTGACGTCAGCGCCAGCACCTCCCCCTCTTCCGAATCGATGATCCACCCTTTTCCGGCCCACTGCATGCCGTTGCGATCAGTGCCGCCGAAACAGGAGGACAGGCAAAACGCCCCGGAAGTAACCGCTGCCGTGCGCCCGCCGGCAACCCATTTTTCGGCCGAAGACCGCGGTGTGGCCCGCGGGATCAGCAGCAGATGAATCCCATCCCGACCGTAGGCCCGGGCATGTTCGCTGAACCACATTTCGGTGCAAATCAAAAATCCGATGCGGACTCCGTCAACGTCAGCAATTGTAAAATCCATTGCGCCGCGGTTGTACCAGGAAGCTTCCCAGAAACCGTCTTCATCCGGAAGAAAGCACTTGGTGTGAACCCCGCAATAGCCGCTGCCGGCCTGCCATATGAAACCTTCATTAAAACGGCTGCCTTCTTTTATCACCGGGTAGGTGCCGGCTACCACTGCCGGATTCAGATCGATCAAATTTAGAAGCCATTCTTCATGCGCTTGGATCGACGCCTCCCATAGTTCGGGCTCGACCAGTTGCATCCGCGCCAGCCACGGATAAAAAGGCATCTCCGGCAGCAATACGAATTCACTACTTTCTCTTTGTACATGCTCACGCAGTTTTTCCCAATCCAGCCGCAATTGATCCGGATCATTGCTCAATTCACATACAGTTACTTTCATATTTTCAGGTCCTGCGATTTATAACCTGAAACGAGTAACGAAGGTTTCACGTCTCATCTTTGCATTAACGCGTATCGAGAATACTGTGCCATTCAAGGGTTAGGACGGAAATGCCTTAGGCGTTCCCACAAAGCGGGATTTTGCGTCTATTCTTTTTAACATTCGGGATCGATAGGCGCTGTCTAAGGTGTATGCTTCAGGCGTTGGCTGCGGTCCGTTTTAGGGGATGGACAGCAAGCGTCCTTCGTCGGTGAATCTGAGATTCAGGGGAGTATCCTCCACCTCGACTTTTTCCCGGTCCCGAAGTTCAGGCAATACCGCTTCTGATGCCCAGAACGTTTCCAGTTCACCGGTGTTGACAATTCGCACCATGCGAACGCTCGCCGGATCCGGGGATCGCGTCAATGCCGTTTTAATGGCGATCCTGTCATTTTCCACGGGAATCGGCATGCGTGCTGACCGCAGCACACCGGATGTAAACGCATTCAGGTAGGTGGCCGTCCAGTCGATTTGATCGATCACCCTTCGGGTCGTCAAATCCGCCATACCGATACCGGTTGCATTGCCATGGGAATGCGGCGTGAGATCCAGCACGACCAGAATGCGAAAATCCGGCTTGCGCGGTCCGCCTTCTCTGCGCCAAAAACCGATGACATTGGGATCCATTCCGGCACCGCTCACGTTTTTGCCCATTTCGTCCACTATAAGAATATCCAAGTCTTCAATCGGCAGTTTCGGCAGCAGGGTCCAGGCTGTTTTTAAAAATTCACGATCAAGATCGGCAAACTCTTCCGGCTTGGCCAATTTCATCGAATGTGTTCCGCCCAGGGCGTTTTCCGTTACGGCCAGTCCGCATAGGACCGAGGTCTTTTGTATGATCCTTCGGGCGGCCGGCACGATCGTTTGCGCCAGATCGTACTTGTGCATATTCTCGGCGCCTTTTTGTCTTCCGCAGCCGACGGCCAGGATTTTACACAGTCCGGATTCCACTTCTGCTCGAAAGGCCGTGTGTGGTTTGACGCGATTGATGACAACCAAATGATCGGCCGCCAACGCATCCTTCGCAAAAAAAACTTCGGCGCCGGATTCCACCCGACCCAGGGAGGCCACATCCATATTTGATACAACCGGTGCTGCAACGGTATCCTCGGTGATGCCGAGCTCGGCGAGTATCTGGGCCTGTCCCTCACCGACGCCGCCGCCGTGGGATCCCATGGCCGGGATAACGTAAGGCTTCAACTGCATCGCCTTTAAACATTCCACCGTCGCCTGTACCAAAGCCTTAAGGTCATGCGTGCCGCGGGATCCGACGCCAATGGCAACACTCTGGCCGGGTTGAATTGTATCGCCCGGATCGAATTTAGCGAACTCATCACGGACAGCGCCGGCCACATCGTCGATGGAGGTAACATCGAAACGTTGTTGGATACGATATAAAGATGGAAAGTTCATGTCATTCATTCCTTTGATTTAAGGACTCGCTTATTAGGTTGTTAAGATATAGCCTCGCCGTCTTGAGATTTAAAGATGGGAACATTTTAATGACAAATATTTTTAGGCACGCCGTGGCACATCCATCGGTCTCTGACCCCTTTGTCCCACTGGCGTGATAGATTCCAATCAAGATGTTTGATAACAGACCGCCATAAGCCGGTCAAGTTGATTCCTCCTTAAAGAATTCTCTGGTATTTCTTTCTTCGAATGCTTTAAACAGCGTCGCTGTTTTAATTTTGCCGATTATTTGCTCTTCTTCTACCGTGATCTTGAGATCCTCCAGCACCTCCAGGTTGGAAACAAAGTGATCCGGGTTGTTGGTGCTGACCACGACCGACCCGACTTCTTCGTAGGAAAGGTTCCGTTTGATACCGATTTGAGCCAATTTTCCACGAATCCCGATATCTTGACCCGCCATCTCCGATTGACAGAAAAAGCGACATTTAATATTGATAATCTCGCAATAACTACGAAACTCGCTCGGACCGTCATTCCAGGCTTGACATGTGGTTCGACAGGCTCACCGCCATGAGCAAAGTCGAAGGGGAATCCAGTCGTTTCATATGGTTATGGCTCCGGCTTTCGCCGGAGTGACGGAAATTGGGATTCTATATGAGTACATCGATATTGGTTTTTCAATGAATTTTCAATCCCATTTATAATCTGTTTGATAAAAGGAGGGAACCGTGAATCGTTTATTCAGCTTAGAGGGTAAAGTCGCCATCGTCACCGGTGGTAACGGCGGAATTGGAAAGGGCGTTGCCCAGGGCTTTGCGGCCATGGGTGCCGATATTGCCATTGTGGCTCGCAACCAGGAAAAAACGGACAGCGCTGCCGAAGAAATACGCTCGGAATTCGGCGTTCGTGTTCAGGGTGTGGTGTTCGATGTGGCCCGGGAAGAGCAGGTGCGGAAAATGGCGGCAGGTGTGCTCGATGAATTCGGCCGAATCGACATCCTGGTCAACAACGCCGGTATCAACATTCGCAAAATGCCCCAGGAATTCACGATGGATGAGTGGGATTCCGTTCTCAGCGGCAACTTGCGAAGTGCATTCATGTGTTCCAACGCGGTTTACGCCGCGATGAAGTCAGTCGGTGGTGGCAAGATCATCAACATCGGTTCCATGACATCGATTTTCGGCGGGGCCAAGCTGGCCACCTACGGTGCCAGCAAAGGCGGCATCGTCCAGATGGCACGCAGTATCGCCTGTGCCTGGGCGCCGGATAATATTCAGGTAAATTCCATTTTGCCGGGCTGGATCGATACGGAGATGACCCAACAGGCGCGCCGCGATATCCCCGGTCTTAACGAACGGGTGGCCTCCCGCACACCGGCCGGAAGGTGGGGAGAAACCAAAGACCTGATTGGTGCGGCCATATTCCTGGCAAGCTCCGCATCCGACTTCGTGACCGGCGTCGCTCTGCCGGTGGACGGCGGCTTCTCGATAGGAATGTGATAGTTGCACTAAACTCTAACTTTTTTGAGAAAGCTATGAGATGGAAACCCCAAAAGGTGCCAATGCGATGCCTCCAAGGGGCCTGTATCCCCTTGGAGGCCTTTTGGGTAATGATGCCGATTTGCTATAACCAAAAAAGGAGGAGGCCGTTATGACTATCACAAAAAAGAGCGTGATGACTAATTTTTGCCGGCCCCTTATGGGCCTTTTTCTGGTCATGGGGTTGTTCTTTATGTCAATCCAGGCGCAAGAAGCGTACGCCGAAAGAAAGAAGGTTTCCGGAACCCATAAAGTTATTACTCAACTGGCGCGAGCAAATATTCCCTGTTTTCGTCCCGGTGCGTTTGTTCCCTTATGGGCCTGGCATTCAATGCTCAATAGTGACGATCCCGATTGGAATAACGTCCAACGATTCTATTTCCAGTACGATGACATTAGTAAAGAACGATTTTTCAGAGGTTATGGCGTTAATACTCATCCAAATGGTGATCAGACGTTTTTTCGATATGAGGGTAAGCGGGAGCCAATTGGAACGGGCCCGTATGACTATACCTGGAAAATAGAAGGATTTTTCACAAAAGGTACGGGCAAATTCAAAGGGATTAAAGGCAGCATTATGGCAAAAGGCAAATCGTCCATGGCAGAGAAGACATGGGATTGGGAATACGAATATGAGATAAAGTAAGCATTCGACTGAAGCGCAATGAGAGCGGAGAACTGTATGACCTCGACAAAGATCCCAATGAACAGAAGAACCTGTGGACGAATTCCGGGTATAACACCAAGAAAGAAGAATTGCTTCGCGTGTTGCTGAATTGGTGGATGCGCAGTGACAACCATACGGCTGACTGGACCAAGCCGCTGCGCTAAGAAACACCGAAAAGCTATCCACTCAAAATGTTGTTGATGTCCTTAAAGGTTGTCATTGCCCTAATATTAGAGTTATATTTAAAAGTTGTGTTTAAAGGAAAAGGCGGTGTATCCACCGGTAGATTGTTAGCAGCAGTCAACCGGCCACACTAAAAAGGAAAGGATACACCACCCATGAACCAGGATA
>Ga0126326_1000382_pt1 | contig 13840 bp, 14 predicted proteins | sample InaspJWI67metaG_FD_94485 | JGI IMG/M metagenome (GOLD analysis project Ga0126326, IMG submission 94485) | Marine gutless worms symbiont microbial communities from Oahu, Hawaii - Inanidrilus sp. 1 OAHU.JWI-67 metaG | ecosystem: Host-associated > Annelida > Digestive system > Unclassified | place... | reverse complement strand
ATGAATTCGCGGCTACCGATATAATAGCGCCGGCCGTCGATGGTGGCGGAGATTCCACCCCCGGCGACGCTGACGATTCTGGACGGTTTGGCGCTAGCGCTAACGCCCGCCGCTCGTACCAGCACCCGCGCCAGCGGATGCTCCGAATACCGTTCCAGTGTCGCCGCCAGTTCGAGACAGCGCGATTGATCGAAGTCGGGATTACAGACGATCGCCTCCAGCGTCGGCTGCCCCCGGGTCAAGGTGCCGGTCTTGTCGAACACAACGTGGGTGATATGGTTCAGCTTTTCGAGCGCCGCCGCCTGTTTAACCAACAGCCCTGCGGACTGCATCCGACCCAGCGTGGCGCTGATGGCTGTGGGTGTCGCCAGCGACAGCGCGCAGGGGCAACTGACGATTAACACGGCGAGCGCTATTCCGAACCAGCGATCGGGATCATGCCACCACCAAAACACAGCGACGCAGACGACGATCAACAACACGATACCGATGAAATGCGCGGCCACCCGATCCGCCAACTGCGCCAGCGGCGGTTTGTCGGCTTGCGCGCGTTCGATGGTGCGCTGGATTTCCGCCATCACCGTGTCGGCTCCAACCGCGCTCACTCGCATCTGCAGCGGGTTGGTGACATTGATGCTGCCACCTAGCAGCCGATCGCCGGGACCTCGGGCCAGCGGCAGGCTTTCGCCGCTGAGCAGGGATTCGTCAATCGCGGATTGGCCGCTCTCGATTTCGCCGTCGGCAGGCACGGTCTCGCCGGGCCGAATCAATACCCGGTCATCCAGCGCTAGAGTTGCCGCGGCAACCGCTTCCTCGGTGGCGCCGGTCGCAGTCAGGCGCGTTGTCATCAATGGCATGGATTGCACCAGCTTTTCTACCGTCGCCGCGCAACGCTGGCGCGCCATGTTTTCAAAATAGCGGCTGGCCGAGAGAAAAAAGACAAACATGACAACCGAATCGAAATAGATTTCACCCCGCCCGCCGATAGTGGCCGCGGCGCTGCTCAGAAACGCGACCAGGATTGCCAGCGACACGGGCAAATCCATCGCCACCCGCCAGCGTTTCAGATCGCGCCAGGCGGCCTGGAAAAACGGTGGCGCCGAGTACAACAGGACCGGTAGCGTCAAACCCAGACTGAGCCAGCGGAAGAATTGCTCGAAATTGCGTTCCATTCCGGACCAGGCACCGGCGTAGAGACTTATCGATAGCATCATCACCTGCATCCCGAAGAGCCCGGCGACCGCCAGCCGGCGTTGCTGCTGGCGGCGTTGCCGGCGGTGCATTTCCTGTTGCTGCCCGGGATTATAGGGCAATGCGCGATAACCGATTTTCTGGATAGCCTGCAATATTTCGCTGAGCCTGATACGAGTTTCATCCCAACGCACCAGCGCGCGCTGGGTAGCATAGTTGACACGCACGTCTTCGACTCCGGGCAAACCGGCTATGTATTGCTCGTTCAGCCAGACGCAGGCGGCGCAGGTAATGCCTTCCAGAATAAGGCTCGCTTCGCGCGCCTCGGCATCGGGTGAATGCACAAACTGCTGTTGAACTTCGGGTACGTCGTAGACCTCGGTCTGGCGCAGGAATTCAGGCACCGGATCCTGCCCGCTCGGCGAGGCTTCGGTTCTGACCCGGTAAAAGTTTTCATGTCCCGCGGCAATAATAGCCTGCGCCACCGCCTGACAGCCATGGCAGCACATGGCGCGATCCTGGTGGTCGATGCAGACAGTGGCGTCGAAGTCCGCGGGGAGCGGCAAGCCGCAATGAAAACAGCTGCCTTCAGCTCCCAATTCGGGTGAAGATCCGGATCCAGTAAAGTTTTCGAAATTCATGGTTTTAGTGATTACTGATTCCAAGTAGAATGTGGATCGTGCCGGGTGTATCCCGTTGGGACGAACTGCGATTGGATTGATGTAATTCTAAATCAATAGCTCCTTGATCTGAATCATTTGTCCTTTTAACTAGATCAGTAATCCCTTGACATGTGTCAATGCCCAGCCAAGCGTTTTTTGAATAATCCACGCTAACGAAACCATTTTGAATAATCCACGCTAACGAAAACCAGTTAATTCGCCATGTTTATACAGCACATCATCGGTCTGTTCACCGACCCCACGACCGAGTGGGAAAAAATTCGCGAGCAACAAAAATCCACCGATATTCGCGAGCAACAAAAATCCACCGATAAACGAGGCGTCGGTTTTGTTTTCGTGCTGGCGGCGATACCCGCGATATCAGGTTATATCGGCACCACGCAAGTGGGCTGGCGCATCGGCGTCGGCGATCCGATCCGCATTACCGGCGACTCGGCGATATATATCGCGATTATTTACTATCTGGCGTTGATCGTCGGCGTATTCACCATCGGCTGGGTCATCCATCTGCTGGGCAAGGCCTATGAAGTCGTCAAGCCATTGCCATTGTGCATCGCGCTGGCCGCCTATACCGCGACTCCCCTGTTTCTGATCGGAATCATGGAAGTCTACCCCGTGCTATGGCTGAACATGTTGCTCGGCCTGCCGGCGCTGGCGTACACCGTATACCTGCTGTACTCGGGGTTGCCGATCATGATGGAAATACCCGCGGAGCGCGGGTTTCTCTACTCCTCGGCAGTACTTGCCGTCGGTCTCATTTCGCTGGTAGCGCTGCTGGCCATGACCGCCCTGTTATGGGGCATGGGCCTGCAGCCGGTATTCACCAACTAACCTATTTTAATTCGAAGATTGATCCGTTTGATGCAAATCAGACATCGAGGAAGCACTAGATGACTAACACTGAAACCTACAACTACACTGAAACCTACAACTACAAAGTAGTTCGACAGTTTGCAATCATGACCATCGTATGGGGTCTTGTCGGCATGTTGGTAGGAGTTCTGATCGCCGCCCAGTTGGCCTGGCCAGCGCTCAACTTCGATATCCCGTGGCTGACCTTCGGCCGCTTGCGCCCGCTGCATACCAATGCGGTCATCTTCGCCTTCGGCGGCTGTGCGCTGTTTTCGACCTCGTATTACGTGGTGCAGCATACCTGCCACGCCAAACTCGCGTTTCCCGCGCTCGCCGGATTTACCTTCTGGGGCTGGCAGGCGGTTATCCTGCTGGCTGCGATTACGCTGCCGCTGGGCATCACTTCGAGCAAGGAATACGCCGAACTCGAGTGGCCGATCGATATCCTGATCACGCTGGTCTGGGTTAGTTACGCGCTGGTTTTCTTCGGTACCATCGTTAAACGCAAAATTCCGCATATCTACGTCGCCAACTGGTTTTTCGGCGCCTTTATCATCACCGTCGCGGTACTACATCTATTCAATAGCGCGGCCCTGCCGGTGACTTTCTGGAAGTCGTACTCGGCCTATTCCGGGGTCCAGGATGCAATGGTGCAATGGTGGTACGGCCATAATGCGGTCGGCTTCTTCCTCACCGCCGGTTTCCTCGGCATCATGTACTACTTCGTGCCGAAGCAAGCGGGGCGCCCGGTCTATTCCTACCGCCTCTCGGTGGTGCATTTCTGGGCGCTGGTATTCACTTATATCTGGGCCGGACCGCACCATCTGCACTACACCGCCCTGCCCGACTGGGCGCAGTCGCTGGGCATGGTGATGTCGCTGATCCTGCTGGCGCCTTCCTGGGGTGGCATGATCAATGGCATCATGACCCTGTCCGGCGCCTGGCATAAACTGCGTACCGACCCGGTGCTGCGGCTGCTGATCGTATCGATTTCTTTCTACGGCATGTCGACTTTCGAAGGCCCGATGATGTCGATTAAAACGGTTAACGCGCTGTCGCACTACACCGACTGGACCATCGGTCACGTACATTCCGGCGCACTGGGCTGGGTCGCCCTGGTTTCCATGGGCGCCATGTACTACCTGATACCGCGCATGTTCGGCCGCGAGCTTTACAGCTTGAAGCTGGTCGAAGTGCATTTCTGGACCGCGACCATCGGCATCGTGTTATACATCGCTTCGATGTGGGTCGCCGGAATCATGCAGGGCCTGATGTGGCGTGCGGTCAACGCCGACGGTACCTTGACCTACAGTTTCGTCGAATCGGTGCAGGCGATGCACCCTTACTACATCGTGCGCACTCTCGGCGGCGCCTTCTTCCTGCTCGGCGCGGTCGTCATGGCTTACAACCTGTGGCGCAGCATCGCCGACGCCAAACCCGTCGAGGTCGAAATCCCCCAACCGGCCGGCGCCCACTAAGTAACGAGATAACACTATGGCTTCAGCACACGATAAAGTTGAAAAAAATATTGGCTTGATGATCGTTCTGGTCATCATCGTGATCTCCATTGGCGGCCTGGTGCAGATCGTTCCGCTTTTCTTCCAGGATTCTCTCACCGAGCCGGTAGCCGGACTCAAGCCCTACTCGGCGCTGCGCCTGGAGGGCCGCGATATTTACGTGCGCGAGGGTTGTTACCTGTGCCATTCGCAAATGATCCGGCCCTTCCGCGCCGAAACCGAACGTTACGGCCACTATTCGGTAGCCGGCGAATACGTATACGACCGCCCTTTCCAGTGGGGATCGAAGCGTACCGGGCCCGACCTGCACCGTGTCGGCGGACGCTACAGCGACGAATGGCATCGGGTTCACCTGATCAATCCGCGCGATGTCGTACCCGAATCGATCATGCCCGGCTATCCGTGGCTGGAGGAGAACAAACTCGACGGCGATGACATCCAGGCCAAGATGGAAGTCCTGCGTACTCTCGGCGCCCCCTATAGCGATGCGGAAATCGAGACGGCGCCGGCGGCGCTCGAAGGCAAGACCGAAATGGACGCCATGATCGCCTACCTGCAGGGGCTCGGCATCCACGTCAAGTTAAGGAGATAGCCCATTGTTTACCTTTTTTCAGTCTATCTGGACCATCGTCGTGATGATTACCTTTCTCGGCATCGTGGTTTGGGCTTATAGCGGTAAGCGTAAGTCAGCCTTCGACGAAGCAGCGCGCCTGCCATTTGAAGACGACCCGGAAACCGGCAACGACAAAACTGCTTCGGAGTAAATAAATGGCCGACTTTAATAGCGAATTCTGGCACTGGTATATTACAGTGCTTACCGTCATCAGCATCCTCGCCTGTGTCTGGCTGATTCGATGGATGACCGCGGGCGTAAAACAAACCGATGAAGTAGAAAGCACCGGCCACGTCTGGGACGGCGACCTGAGCGAACTCAACAATCCCCTGCCGCGCTGGTGGCTCGGGTTGTTTTACATCACGATTGCCTTCGGCGGCTTTTATCTGCTGCTGTATCCCGGTCTGGGTCATTTCTCCGGCCTATTGAACTGGACCTCCAAGGCCGAATACGAAACGGAGGTGGCCACCATGGAGGCCGCGGTCGGCCCACTGTTCGCGCGTTATCAACAAACCCCGATTCTCGACCTGATCAAGGATGAGGATGCGCTCAAGATCGGCGAACGCCTGTACCTCAACTATTGCTCGACCTGCCACGGTTCCGACGCCCGCGGCGCGCGCGGTTACCCGAACCTGCGCGACGGCGACTGGCAGTGGGGCGGTGATCCGCAAAGTATCAAAACCACCCTGATGTTGGGACGCCAGGCGGCGATGCCGCCCTGGGAAGCGGCGCTCGGCGGAACCAGGGGCGTTGATGAAATGACGCAGTATGTGCTGAGCCTTTCCGGGCGCTCGACCATTGCCGAAATGGCCGACAAGGGTAAGGCCAAGTACGATATTTTCTGTGTCGCCTGTCATGGTCCGAGCGGCAGCGGCAACACTGCCTTGGGCGCACCCAACCTAACCGACGACATCTGGCTTTATGGTGCTTCGATCAACCGGATCGCGGAATCGGTGGCAAAGGGCCGCAACGGGAAAATGCCGGCGCACGGCGAATTTCTAGGTGAAGCCAAGGTGCATCTGCTGGCGGCCTACGTTTACGGCTTGTCCCAGGGACACGAATGAGCGCGCCGTTACCGGATAAGATCCCGCGTATGCAGCAGGCCATTTGCGTTTTATGGCCTTCGTTTGCGGCCGCAATTGTCGCCAGCGGGGTTTTTTTCTCGGCCTTTAACCCAAAGGATTTAGTCCCCTTCAATCTCGATATCGACGTCAGCCCGCTGGCCGCCTACACCATCGGATTCTTCCTGTTCTGGCTGCTGGCGATCCTGTCGAGCACCGGCACGCTTTATTTCACCGTCTCCAACTGCCGCTTCCTTAACAAACAGCAGGGTAACTAGCCTCCTTCAGGCCATCCGCATGCAGGAGCAAGCCCCCGAAAATCCAGACAAGGCCCTTTACGCTGCGCACCAAAAAATATATCCGCGTGAAGTCAGCGGCTATTTCACCCGCCTGCGCGTGCTGTCTATTGTCGGCCTGCTCGGCATTTACTATATAATGCCGCTGCTGCAATGGGACGGTCGCCAGGCGCTGCTGTTCGACTTACCGGCGCGTAAATTTTATATATTCGGGCTGACGCTGTGGCCGCAGGATTTTATTTATCTGGCCGCCTTGCTGATCCTGGCCGGTCTGTCGCTATTCTTTTTCACCGCCTTGTTGGGACGCGTCTGGTGCGGTTATGCTTGCCCGCAAACTGTCTGGACCGAAGCCTACCTGTGGATGGAGCGCAAGATCGAAGGCAATCGCGGACGCCGCATGAAGCTCGACAAAGCACCTAATTCGGCGGCAAAATTCCGCATCAAGCTGATCAAGCACGGCGTCTGGATCGCATTCTCGTTATGGACCGGGTTTACCTTTGTCGGTTATTTCACACCGATCGACGAGCTCGGCACCAAGTTGTTCACCGCTAATCTCGGCCCCTGGGAAACCTTTTGGATCCTGTTCTACAGCTTTGCAACCTACGGCAACGCCGGATTCATGCGCGAACAGGTGTGCCTCTACATGTGTCCCTATGCGCGTTTCCAAGGTGCGATGTTCGACTCGGATACCCTGATTGTCGCTTATCGTCCGGAGCGTGGCGAACCGCGCGGCTCGCGCCGCCGCGGCACCGATTTGCAGCAAGCCGGGCTGGGCGAATGCATCGATTGCAATGTCTGTGTGCAGGTCTGCCCGACCGGCATCGATATCCGCGATGGACTGCAGTACGAGTGTATCGCCTGCTCGGCCTGTATCGACGGCTGTAATGAAATCATGGACAAGATGAATTACCCGCGCGGTCTGATCGACTACAGCACCGAAAACGCGGCTCTCGGCAATCCACAGCGTATCCTGCGCCCGCGCGTGCTGATTTATGCGGCTATCCTGCTGATTTTGTGCGGCAGCTTGCTAACCAACCTACTGCAGCGCATTCCACTGGAGCTCGATGTCATTCGCGACCGCAATACATTGTATCGCGAAACTCGTGATGGCCTAATCGAGAACGTTTACAAGCTGAAAATTCTGAACATGGATTCGCAAGCCCACCGGTATATACTAACGGCCGACGGGATCGACGGTCTGAAGCTGATACTCGACGAACCCGAAATCGAAGTCGAGGCAGGCACGGTGCAACAGCTTATCGCGCGCATCCAGGCCGATGAATTCAACATGGAAGACCGCAGTGTTGCGGTCAGATTCCATCTGCAGGCCGCCGATGCCAACCATTTACAGACGACCGAAGAGGCGCGCTTCGTCGGGCCGGGGAAAAACTGATGAATAGGATGCGAGACGAACGACGCAACTGGAAACAGGAACCCCTGGTCTGGCTGTTGATTGCGATACCGTTTTCGGCGGTTGTCATGGGCGTGGTTATGATCACTCTCGCGCTCCAATCCTACTCGGGGCTAGTGGTCGATGACTACTATAAAAAAGGCAAGCAAATCAACCGCGTACTGGCACGTGACCAATTGGCCTACGAATTGGGGCTGGCGGCCGGCGCCAGCCTGGGCGACGATGGCCTCATCGAAATACGCTTTGCGCCCGGGGTACAAATCGTGCCGCAGGGCAAGATTGAGCTGAGTCTGGTCCACGCGACTAAACCGGGACTCGACCAAACGCTACGACTCGACAAGATCGATACCCGCCTGCTGACGGGAAAACTCGAACTGCAAGGCGAAGGTCGCTGGAATCTGTACCTGCAAACCGCCGACTGGCGGCTCACCGGCTCGCTGCAGCACCCGCGGCAGTCCTCGGCTAAGTTACTGCCTAACTACTTCCCCGAGCAATTCTAAAGACCGATGGACCTTAGCTTTGGCGCCGCGATCATTGTTGGACTGCTGGGCTCCAGCCACTGTATCGGCATGTGCGGCGGTATCGTCGCCGCGCTGAATATGGGCGTCAGCGAAAATATCAACCAACGACCCGGATCGTTGTTTGTCTATCACCTCGGCTATAACGCCGGACGCATCATCAGCTATCTGCTGGTGGGCTTGTTGGCGGGCAGTCTCGGCGCCGGGCTGGTGCGGCTCGGTCTGAACCCAGTTGCCGGTAAATTGCTGGCCGCCGCCTTCATGATTGCTCTCGGACTGTATCTCGCCGACTGGTGGCGAGGGTTGGCGATGCTGGAAAAACTGGGGTCCAGGCTCTGGCGCCATATCCAACCCTTAGGACAAAGCCTGTTCCCGATTCAAAATCCGTTGCAGGCAATGTTACTCGGTCTGTTATGGGGATGGTTGCCCTGTGGTCTGGTCTATTCGGTGGTCGCCTGGTCATTGACCACGGGGAGCGCACTGGATGGCGCGAAGCTGATGCTGGGATTTGGCATCGGCACCCTGCCGGCGCTACTGATCGCGGGCAATGCCCTGAATTATTTCCGTCACTGGGCCAGGTCGCCTTTGCTACGCGTTACCGCGGGCGTCATGGTAATCGCGTTTGGCATCTATAGCGGATTTAGCGGGCTTACCCAATTACAGCATCATCACCATCACGCCGAATCCAGCTCGCCATCCTTAGCGCAATCCAGCCATCCTTAGCGCAATCCACGAATTCTCCGACGCGTATGCCGGCTATTTTACGCAGGGTTGAGTGATCGAGGATTTCGACTTCGCGACGATTGACCTGCAATACACCGCATTCCTGGAAACGAGTCAGGGTTCGGCTGACGGTTTCGACCGCAAGACCCAGGTAACAGCCGATATCCTGACGCGACATGGATAACAGGAACGCCGAAGCCGAGTAACCGCGTGCGCGGTACCGACAGGCCAGGTCATCGAGAAAGCTCGCAATACGGCCATCGGCATCCTTGCGCGCCAACAACAATACCAGATTGTGGTCACGCTGCATTTGTTCGGAAGTAATCCGCAGCAAATTCGAACCCTGCGCCTTGTCGGCCAGGTAGATGTAGGGAAATCGGCACAGCGAAGTCGTTTCCAGCGTAATCGCGGATGACATCCGATGCTGCGACTCGGTGGAATCGAGTCCGATAACATCGCCAGGCAGATAGAATCCCAACACCTGCTCTTCGCCATCCTCGGTTACCAGATAACTTTTTAACGAACCGCTGCGCACTACGAAGAATGCGTCGGCGGCTTCCCCTTCGCGAAATACATGTTCTCCCTTGCGACTGATACGCTTGGCCTGCTTTAGGTATTCGCAGATGTCGGGATTATCGAGTAACTGTATCCCCAGACAGCCACCGCGCGGATCGCAGGCATGGCATTGACGATCGATGTGACTAGTTTGTGCAATTTTCATGACTGCCCCACCTCCTAGTTGATTTGCTCCAGGCTTTAATCATGCATGCTCAAGCCGGAGTCCGCCATCGGGGTTTTCCTGATGGGCTTATCGGGACTTTCCATATAACATAGCGAGGGACACAACCGAAGTCAGACTCCGTTACTCGTGATTCAGCGCCACCCTTTTAACCAGCTTTTTGTGATAATGGCCGCCGCAACCCTGGTGGTCAGCGCGATTTCGATTGTCAGTCTTTACTATACCGCGATTGGACAGCACCGCCTGCGGTTGGTGGAAACCGTAAACAGCCAGGCGCGCCTGATCGAATCGATCGCCCAGTTCGACAGCCTCGAGCGCGGCAATGGCGACCTCGGACAGGCGCGCGAATCCACGCTGGAAAAGGTAGCCGCCGCGCATAGCGAATTCGAGGGCTTCGGTCAAAGCGGCGAATTTGTCCTGGCGCGGCGCCAGGACGATCAAATCGTTTTTGTCCTGAGCCGGTGCCATGATCAATCGACTACGCCGCCGCCGATTCCCTTCGCCGGCGAGTGGGCCGAACCCATGCGGCGCGCGCTGACGGGCGAATCGGGCGTCCTTACCGGCCTGGATTACCGCGGCACCGAGGTACTGGCGGCCTATGAGCCGCTATCATTCCTGAATCTCGGCCTGGTCGGTAAAATCGATATCAGTGAAATCCGCCAGCCCTTTATCAATACCGCTTTTATCGCCTTGAGCGCGGCGCTGCTGGTGATCTTCTTTGCTAGCCGGCTATTCATCCGGGTCTCGAAACCGATCGAACAGGCAATCGACCAGCAGGCCGAAACCTTCCAGATTCTCGCCGAGACTTCGCGCGAGGGTATTGTACTAGCGGACACCGACGGCTTGATCCAGTTCGTTAATCCGGCGCTTGAACGATTATTCGGCTACCATCGCAGCGAGTTAATCGGGCAAACCGTGAAACGACTGATGCCGCCGGAACATAGCCTGGAGCATGACAAATACATCAAAAACTACCTGCAAACCGGCGTCTCGAAAATTATGGGCAATGGCCGGCAATTGATGGCGATGCGCAAGAATGGCACGCGGTTTCCGATTTATTTGTCGCTGGGCGATATTAATACCAGCAATGCGCGCCTGTTTGCGGGAGTGATCATGGATTTGAGCGAACAGCAGCAATTACAGCGCGAAATTCTCGATATCCCGGCGCGCGAACAACGCCGCATCGGCCAGGAATTACACGACGGCCTCGGACAGCAGTTGACCGGTCTGGGCCTGCTGGCGACCAGCCTGATGAATAAGGCCAGTAAACCGGAGTACCAACTGGCCACCCAGTTGGCCAGCGGGCTGCAGGAAGCCATATCGCAGGTACGGGCGCTGTCGCGCGGGCTGGTACCGGTCGATATCGACGCCGAGGGATTCATCAATGCGCTCGAAGTCCTGATTGCCGATATTCGCTCGCAAACCAATATTTCGATTCTATTAACCATCAACGATCGTGTCCTGATCTCGGACAACAGTAGCGCCATGCACCTTTACCGAATCGCCCAGGAGGCGGTAAACAACGCCATCAAACACGCCAAAGCGAGTCGGATTGAGGTTTCGGTCGGGCTGGAAGGCGGGCGCGGTCGGCTGTCGATTACCGACAACGGCGTCGGCATGAAACAGTTCCAGGATCTGTCCCAGGGCCTGGGATTGCGCATCATGAAACATCGTTGCGGCCTGATTGACGCCGAAATGCACATCGAATCTTCGTATGCCGAAGGTACCGAGATAAAATGTTATTTTCCGGTTGAGGATGATTAATTAAAACATGACCAGGATACTGATAGTCGACGATCATCCACTGGTGCGCGCCGGCTTCGCACAATTAATCGGCGACTGTCCCGATCTGGAGGTTTGCGGAGAGGCCGCCAACATGGCCGATGCCTTGCTGCAGATCGATGCAACTACTCCTGATCTCGCGATCATCGATCTGTCGCTGACCGGCGGTAGCGGTCTCGATCTGATCGAACATATCAAGGCGCGCAACAAAAACATCCTGATGCTGGTCGCATCGATGCACGACGAAACCCTCTACGCCGAACGCGTGTTGGCGGCTGGCGCACGTGGTTATATCAACAAACAGGAAGCCCAGGAAAGCATTATTCAAGCGATTCGTCAGGTGCTCGGTGGCAAGGTTTATCTGAGTCAACACATGACCGATCGACTGCTGAGCGGGATGGTCGACGCCAATCGCGAAAAACGCGCCCTCGACCGGCTCTCCAATCGCGAGCTACAGGTTTTCGAGTTGATCGGGCAAGGCGTCGCAACCAGTCAAATGGCCGAGCAATTAAACCGCAGCATCAAGACTATCGAAACCCACCAGGCGCACATCAAAAAAAAGTTGGGCCTCGGCTCCGCGCACGAACTCACCCAGCGCGCAATTCGCTGGGTGATGGAGCAGGACAGCTAGTATCCAGGTAATTCGTTAACCCGGTAAATATATATCGCCGGATCAATAAGCGATATTGATTCGCGTCAATAGCAGTAAAGCGGATCTATATAAAATAGATTCGTCACCCACTTTAAAAAGGAGATGCGAATGAATATGCAGCTATGGAATCCGTTTCAGGAATTCGAACAAATGCTGGAGCGTTATAACAAAGGCGGCGGCAAGCTCGGCAATCAAATGAGTACCGAATTGGGTATTGCCGACTGGGCGCCATCGGTGGATGTCGAGGAAACGGCAGACAAATACCTGATCAAGGCCGATCTGCCGGGCGTGGACAAGCAGGACATCGACGTCAAGCTGGAAAACGGCGTGCTCAGTATTCGTGGCGAAAAACAAACCGAGACCGAAACCGGTCAAGGCACCAAGCGTCATCGCACCGAGCGCTTTCGCGGCAGTTTCGCGCGCAGCTTTACGCTGCCCGACGCGGTCCAGGCAGAAATGGTGGATGCATCTTACCGGGACGGAGTGCTGTCGTTGAGCATCCCCAAGGAAGAAAGGGTCAAAGCAAAGTCGATAGATATCAAAGTTAGCTGATTCGATTGCAGCCCCGTTGTTGCCAGCGGCATATCGCGGTATGCCGCTGTTGCAGGGGCACTCGCCGTCAATACCGGCGTTCGAAAGTATTGTCTCCCGCATTTCGTGGCACACTCCGGGATAAGGGGTTTGCTGCCCCCGAGACGGTAAATTCCGCTCGGGCCATGGGCGCTTGACCGGATCGGGCATTGACTCATATCAAGGCCGAAACTAACAAACTCAAGCATGATGGTATTATTAGTCCGGCCGCGATATATGTCGCCGGGTTCATATCTTCCGACCGGAGAATACCTATGGAAATCAAAAACATTTTATTACACCTGGACCACAGCAAAGGTTGTCAGAATCGTCTTGCACCCGCTTTGGAAATGGCTAAGAAACAAGATGCACTGATTACCGGGCTGTTTGTCGTCCCTGACTATGTCGTACCCTCTTATGTCGAAGCCCAGATCAGTGTCGATCTGATTACCGACGTCACCGAAAAAGCGCTGAATCGCGCTCGGGAAACCCTGGTCGGCTATCAACAACTGGTCGACGATGCCGAGGTCAAAATGGAAGCGCATGTTGTGGAAGGTCAGGTCATTCCGATTTTGCGTGAGCACAGCAAATACTCGGATTTGTTAATACTCGGGCAGGATGATCCCGAAGATCCCGACAACGCGAGCTACGGGCTGGCGGATGCCTTGCTGTTCGAAGGCGCTTGCGCCTGCCTGGTAGTGCCGCATAGCGGCAAACTCGCACCACCCGGCAAGTGCGTCTTGCTGACCTGGAACGCGAGCCGCGAATCGGCGCGGGCGCTGCGCGAAGCCATGCCCCTGCTGCAATCCGCCGAGACCGTCGTCGTGTTATCTTCCGAACCCGACGATAGCGATGCTTCGATCGCACGCGGTCATCCGCATGCCGATGAACTCGCCCGATTTCTCGAATCTCACGGGATCGAGTCGATCTCCAGCGGAATCAGCGATATGGACATCGGCCCAAGCGATGCGATCCTGGGACAGGCAGCCGAAATGAATGCCGATTTAATCGTAATGGGTGCCTATGGCCACGCCCGCCTGCGCGAAATAATCCTCGGGGGCGTCACCCGCGACCTGCTCAAGCTGTCACCGGTTCCGATATTCATGGCACACTAGCCTGAATATTTCACCAATAAAAAGGGCAAACCCGTAATAGTTCGATAAAATTCAGTTGCTTAAATTGAATTACGAACAAGGTTTGCCCGTGACAGACTGTACACAACAAGTCTCTCT
>Ga0126326_1000380_pt1 | contig 13947 bp, 13 predicted proteins | sample InaspJWI67metaG_FD_94485 | JGI IMG/M metagenome (GOLD analysis project Ga0126326, IMG submission 94485) | Marine gutless worms symbiont microbial communities from Oahu, Hawaii - Inanidrilus sp. 1 OAHU.JWI-67 metaG | ecosystem: Host-associated > Annelida > Digestive system > Unclassified | place... | reverse complement strand
CCAGCTACGAAACGATTCCACACGTCCAATTGGAGATCTCTGGAGACGTGCTGTCGACCGCGGACATGGTGGTGCAACGACGCGACGGCCCTCGTCGGCTACGTGAAATTGATGATGATGAAGGGCATCCGGCCTGTAAAAAACTGAGTGGTGGGGTGCTGGCATGATTATCTGCCTGGAGCGAGATGCAGACTTGCATATGGCCCAGCTGATGCCACTGGCACTCACTGTCTCTTGCTTCAGTAAAATCCAGATTGGTTTTATCTTTCTGGTACCGGCTCTCCTGGGTTGTTACGGAAAAGGGCCGTGAAACTGGTGTGTGTGTGTGTGGGCTGTCTATATTGTGCTGATGTTCTGTGTGTTACTGACTTTGCACTGAGTGTGTGTTTATGTCTGCAGGAGTTGGCTGTCCTGTCACTAAATGCACATCTGCATCTCTGGGATGCTGCCACATTCACACAGGTCCACTGCAGTTATGTTTTCTTGATAACTTTCTTCAGTGCTTTGACGCTGTTGGTCGGGCAGCAGGAAGGGCATCCGGCCTGTAAAAAACTGAGTGGTGAGGTGCTTGCATGGTTATCTGTCTGGAGTGCAGTGCAGACTTGCATATGGCCCAGCTGATGCCACTGCCACTCACCATCTCTTGCTTCAGTATAGTCCAGGTTGGTTTTACCTTTCTGGTACCGGCTCACCCGGGTAGTCCCGGACAAAGGGCCGTTTAAACGTGTGTGTGTGTGTGTGTGTGATAACTTCCTTCATAACTGCCGTCGTAGACCTGACTTTTTGTGCTGTCCGTTTTCACTTGTGCCTCTGCCACCCATTCTATGGGTTGTGGCTGCATTATGTTTTTGACTTGTCTCCCCATCTATTTGTGCGTGCATGCTTGCATGCGGCACTTGGGTGGAGGCATTCTCTGACTGGTTTGTTATCGACTTCCAGTTTTGGTCCTGTCTAATGTTAATTTTCTGTTATCGTTCTATGTGGCTGCATGTAAGTTTTTAGTATATGCCTACATCATATGTTTATTATTTGCTGCTATGTAGTGGTTGGCTGACCTGGATGAAACTTTGTAGTTAGTGTGTTCAGTAGTGGTGTTGTGCTAGAGGTGAGGAGATAACAAAGGTGTTATGTCTCCTAACTCAGCAGTCAGTAGATGAAGAAATAGTGAGGTCCAGTTAGTGATTCCTCCGACTGGTGCCAGGAAATGCATCCGACCACATGAAAATATGTACCAACACCATTCGTTGCTGTGGATGAAGGAAGCTAACCCAGGTTTACTTGGAACGTGTACCTTGAATGGGCATATTAAGTGAAGTTGGTGGATGTTTTTCGTTGCAGAAAAGAAGTAAAAGTTTACGTCACTTGCGAGAAAATGTGTGTCTGACGGCGACTACGGAGGACCGGCTGTATGCAGTTGGTTCCCAGTCACATGTCACGCTTGTCGATGATCGATTGTCACGTGACGTCCTCATCATTGCATCCAAGCAGCGCGGCTGTGGTACGTCGATATATGATATGGAGCTTGTGCCTTTGGTGATTTGGTGCTTTTGGTTAGTTAACAGGAAGGGCATCCGGCCTGTAAACATGTTCACAATTCACACACTGACCACTGATATACCACCTATACCAGCCTTACATTAGTTCAGGTTTTATGGTGCAGCATAATATACCAATCGGTTTGACATCATTAGTACCATACATGAATAGAATTAGTAGAGTCCCGTTGGTGACATTAGGACTGATAACAGTAGTTGATGATCATTGATGAGCTTAAATAATGCAGTTTTAGTGTCAGTTCTGGCATTGTATTGTGCATTGGTTATGGGCACGTTATTATCTGGGTTATGACATCCTTCTCTGTCCAGGGTTGATGAATCAGTACTGTATACAGTTAGGGGGCAAAAGTGGAACACCTTTAAGACCTGAAGAAAATTGGATAGGCCTCGAAATGAAGGCAATTGACTTGTTAATGTCTACAAAGATGATAGTAGAAGAGGTAAGTAAGTATGTATTTGTATGGTGCACAATAATCAAGAGTCACAATGCAGTGCAATTTCTAGGCCCTAAATAAATGTGTTTTCAGATGTTGCCTAAATTGTCTGTAGCTAGTGATCTGTCATAGAATAGCCGGCAAACTGTTCCGGATGCATGGTCCTGCAAAGCTTCTGACACCGAGAGCAGTGCATGTGCATGGAACAGGTGCGTACTGGTGTGCAGGTGTGAGGTCAGTGAACTTTGTTGACACTCTGCTGACAATTGGGACCGGAGCTGGCGCTATTTACTTCTTCGACCGACGAGTGAACAAATATCTCGAGATGAACTGTGGTCATCCATGCAGCCTCAATGTCGGCCCCGGCTGGCTGGTTCGCATCTCTGTCAAACTAGCTTCACTTTTCACTGTTTTAATGCTTCAGCACTCTTGCAGTTTGTGCCTGTTGTGTTTTCATATATAAGATAGGTTGACTAATGACAGTCTGTTGGTCTTAACATCAGGTCATTATATTTTTGCTGAGAATCTGTATTGTGGTTTGAATTAATGTCCAAAACAAACTCATCTTGTAACCACAATCATTGTAGTCTGCTCTGGAAACTGTTGACCTTGGTGGCAGAAACTGTATCACTGTCCAATTTGTTCCGCTAGTTGATCACCCGCTCGCTAATGAATACAAGACGAGATACTATTTTTACGTGCGCTCGAAAGCCGACATAAGTCAGCTTAATCTACTGCACGGAAACGACATAAAAACTGTAAAAACAGAAAAACTAAAAAGTAACAAATGGATATGCTCAGAAGTAACAGTAAGCAGTCTGGGGAATCCATATAGTCAGTCCTGAAGAAGAAAAGGAAGGCTGCTGTGAATTGATGTCTCAAGTCAGACAAGAATTCTGGATGATTTCTTTTTACCTCAGTGTACTACCAGTAAATGTCAAAGTGCTTATCTACAGTGCTATAATAAATTCATTTATTGGTTTTGACTTCTCCATTACGGTAATCTGCCTGTCATCATGATGTTATTATCAGTGAGTTGGATAAACTGTTAGCAATTTTCTGTTCTGTAATCTATAACGGAATTCTGTTTTGTCATATTTGTGCCTGTCACCTCTCTAATGCCAGTATCTTGACTTTTGTTTTGTATCTTTTTTTCAGTCTGCTGGGATAAAATCTTCTGTTCACCAAGTGTCTTATGTACTAACAAGTCTGTGTTGACCCTCGTACCTCGGATCTCAACATGACACTGCCCACATTTGCTGCTGAACGCTGTGCTGCTGGGCACCCGTCACTGTCCATTGACATCCCTCGCCCGCTGGCCAACAGCAGCAAAGTTTGCTGCTGTGGCATTTGATGCTGTGGCCCATGCTGGGACAGACAGATCGATAGGCAGACGGACTTCTGACAGATGCATAGACCCTGCTGCGCATACTATGCGAGCGGTATCAATAACATAAGTCAGTGTGTGTGTATGTGTGGTTTCAGCGGCATGACGACACGTATCAGGAGTTCTTTGCAGAACAGGATTACCCCAACGCTGTCTACGTTCATTGCTTCGATGAATCTGGCACCAAGCTGTTTGCTGCTGGCGGCCCGCTGCCTGCCGGCCTGTGGGGCAATTACGCTGGCCTCTGGCAGTAAATATGTACTGTGTAGTGTACAGCTGATACTTGTGTGGGCGTGCTAATGTCAGCTTGAACCAGATGTTGCCACGTGTTACTCCGTGCTGTGTGAGAACTAGCTGGACGACGTCTGCTGATGATAACACGCAGTTCTTTCAATGCATTAAAACAGCAATTTTTGTGGATGACATTTTTTGTTAAGTCGCCCGGGAATGTCCCTAGAACTTTCTTCATAGAAGGAGTGAGTTTGTTTTTTGAGCTGACAGAATGTTTAATACATAAAGGGGAAGAATATTTAAACATTATTGGCTGTGTGAGACTTAATACGTGTAGGTCTGGTAATATCACAGATGAGATGCCTGGCTGGCCTGTGATTGTTGAGTGGATGACTCTGTTGTTGGGACAGACATGTCCTATCGTGTAGGTAACATTTGTTGAGGCTAGCTGCAAGATTTATTAAACAAGTTTACTACAGACCTGTTGCCAGCCAGCAGCATCAAAGCAGTATTTTGTTATGTGGTGCAATTAATGTGCAATGCAGTGCATCGTCTTTGCACAGTAGTTCAACTGGATTGCCATGCACAAGAGCATGCGGTCGTATATATAACTATTTTTACACACGACTGTTACAGGACGACTGGGTTAGCTGGTTGCTGTTTGGTGAGTTTGGAGCAACTTTCTATGGTTCAGATGTTTTTTGATGCCAAAAGCAGTATCAAATTTCAACAAAATTCTGAACTTTCAGGCCACGGCTGTTACACAGCCGTGGGTTAGTTGTTCACGTCTGCCTGTGTATACTCTTGTAAGAAAGAGCTTGGCAATGTTTAATATGTTTTACCTTTGTACTTGATGATGTTGCTTCACAGTGTCCAGATAAATTATTTTTGGCTTTGTTTATACTTGTTATATAGAACTACTACACACATTTAACGGCCCTTTTTCCGAGACTTCCCGGGTGAGCCGGTACCAGATAGGTAAAACCAATCTGGATTTTACTGAAGCAAGAGACAGTGAGTGGCAGTGGCAGTGGCATCAGCTGGGCAGTATGTAAGTCTGCACCTCGCTCCAGACAGGTAACCATGCCAGCACCCCACCACTCAAGTTTTTTTAGAGGCCGGATGCCCTTCCTGCTGCCCAACCAACAGCGTCAAAGCATTGAAGTTTTTTTCTATAGATGACTGCTGAGTTTCGAAACTGTTTTCATATTTCACATAAGTATATGTCTGTAATTTGAAGTGTAACAAACCTCTCGATTTTAACATATGCAGTAGTGTCCACTGAGCAAGTTTTTGTTAGCATCCAGTATGTTACAGGAAACTGTCAGCTGGTTGTGCCTCAGTGGAATACTACTTCGTTGTCGTCACTGTCTCAGTGCTTTTCATTGTCTCTGCAAAAAAAACCTTGCACACATCACTGATTACTGCATCTCTTTTGCCAGTCTGCAGCGTCTGTGTCTAGTCATTGATGCATTCACCACAGCACCTTCGGCACCTGTACATTGTTAAACTACTGGTACATCAGTTGCTAACTCATTGCCGAAAACTGTGCACTAAAAATAGTGCCATCTCCGGTTCCAACTGTTAACAGAGTGTCAACAAAGTGAAGTGTTTAAGGTCTTAAAAGATGTCCCATCTTTGCCGCCTAACTGTATATGATACTGATTCATCAAACCTGGACAGAGGGCTGTGCACTTTTCAGGGGTCGGTCTAGTGTAATTCTCACCACACAGGTGTTTCTGTTGCTCTGCATACATCAACATGTAATTACTGGCTCGCTTTATGACCAGCTCTTCTCCCGACACTCCAAAAATGTCACTATTGTGGTGGAAGTCTTTCTTACACGTCTTGTCTGCCGCATTTTGCTGTAATAACAGCAAGGAGTTTGCATGTGTTAAGATCGTAAGGTTATTGTGCTTGAAGTCACTTTTTTATATGCCGGCTGCACATCTAATGTGAAATAAATAAATGCTTTATTAGCATTTGCTTACTGGACCTGGTGAAATAAAAGAAAAAAGTGTTTCTTGCATGTTTTTGCAATTATCAATATTCACGAGGCAAAGCTGTTGCAGCCAATCACGTCCCACCAACTCGGTGCAAGATTGTTATGTCATGCATTAGGCCCACCTGTACGTTTGTTACATCACACACAATCACCATATGCCTCACCCCTTTTTCATTTATTTTATTTTTTTCAGACGTGCGGACGCATCTGAAATAAAGTAAAATAAATGTTGCAAGAATCTGCCTTCAGTGCTTTGACGCTGTTGGTTGGGCGGCAGGAAAGGCGTCCGGTCTGTAAAAAAACTAAGTGGTGGGGTGCTGGCATGGTTATCTGTCTGGAGCGAGGTGCAGACTTGCATACGGCCCAGCTGATGCCACTGCCGCTCACTGCCTCTTGCTTCAGTAAAATCCAGATGGTTTTATCTTTCTGGTACCGGTTCACCCGGGTAGACCCAGGCAAAGGGCCGTTAACCGGGTGTATGTATGTATGTTAATGTTGCAAGAACCATTTATTTTATTTTATGATAGATGTGCGGATAGCAATGGTCACATGTAAATGTGGCTGTCAAAGAAACCTGCAAGATTTCACTGAAAATTCTCAGTTACAGTTTAGTCACGAGGAATTACTTTTCTTGGCACACCCTGAATATTATTAGTTTGTCTGATTTGTTATATGTCCATGTGTATATTGGTACAGAGACTGTATGGTGTGGACGGTGCACAGTTTTGTTATGTTTTTCACATTATTTTCAAACATAATTTGTAACATGTACTGTGAAGCTCTTAGTATTTCTTTAGCAATATAATATGACTAAAGGCATAAATGCTGGTGGCATTACAGCTTACAGACTATCATATGCTACCTTTGTTTTTTTAACCAGCCTAATTTTCTGGAGTCAGTCTAGATTGGGCCAAGTCTTCCAGAAGCTGACCATGCAGATTTGTGAAGCATGGTTCCTGTCTCCAACCAGCAATGTCAAAGCATGCAAGATTGTTTTCATTAAACAGAAAGCTGACAACATGCTTTTTACTGTCAGAGAAACTGGATTTGACTGTACAATGTGTGGCACTGTACAAATATACAATGTACCCATATCATTTGAAATGGCGACTACTAACATCTTTCCAGTAAAAATGTAAGATAGACAAGCAATACAGTATTATTTGCCACAAAATGGCATTTTATTTAAGTAATCCAACTGGAGTTTTCAGAAGACAAATTTGACAGAACACATGTGGACAGCATATCGCTGTCTGAGAACAATAATTCGAAATCCTAAATATTTTATTTAACCTGTTTTTTTCACATGATGTAGTGTGGTACATGATGTGAGGTGTCTGTCACATGCAAGCACTGTATGAAAATACATGTAGATGAGTCATCAAGAGTGAACAGTGAATGATAGGGACTAGCTTTCACACACCAAAGATTTTAATCCAACATGGGTGACAACTGCATGTGCAGTATGAAAATATGAAACCTTTGAATAATCTGGTGACAGTGCTGATGACCCCCAACTGCCATTTTTGACCATGTGTACAATGTGTGGCACTGTACAAATATACAATGTAGCTTGTCTATGGAATGGCTGAACTAGTGACTTCCAATTTTTGTATACAAACAAGTACTAGCTAACTGATGATAACATTACCTGCAAAGACACCCAACACAACCTCTTGGCAACAGCAAAGCTTCTGGTTAATTTCAGAGGAGGTTTTACATTTCAGTATTTGAACCGGTATTGCTTGCAGTCTGAGTGTCCATGTGATTGTGTCATTTTTGGGGCAACAGTCGGCTTGATCAACTTTTTTGCATTATGACATTCATGTAAACATTGGTGTATTGCAGCAAGTTGTACACACCTATATCACAAGTTCACAACTGGTCAAAGTCTGCAGGCAAATACAATTGTACTCATCATCATAGCCAGCAGTGCAATCTACCGGTAATAATTGTGCATAAGACTTCACGGTGTATAAACTGGTATACAACTAACGACAGTTAATCGACTACACCACAAAAACTGGCAGCAATAGCTAGAATTCGACCTGACATTACTAGCACTATCGTGACTAGGTTTGTATGGACTTTGTGATATCAAAGTCTGAGACCCTCTAGGAAGAACTGAGAAGATGACATCTGTTTAGCTGATGAAGAAAGACTAGCATAACTGATAATAATTATGCACAAATACAGAGGTGATTTGTCTTCAACAACCTGTTGGTCCATTAGCAGCAGTTATCATCACTACTGTCCAGAGCAAAGCTGTGTAAGAATTTCAACGGGTTAAAAGTCATAAACTTTATTACGACAAACGTTTTTGAAGCACTGAATAATCCATTAAGTGCAACAACATTGAGCCAACACTTACACTGAAAGAAAATTAGCTATCATGTCCACTGTCATTTCACTTTCGCATATTAATAGATTTCAGGCAGAAGTTCAGTCTAAAAGTAAAGTTTAAGTGAAAAGAGTCATCCATGTATGGTAGCGTGATTAGTGTTTGCATATCCATTATCCGGATTTATCCATTAATTTTATGGCAGCCAAAAATCCAGATATCTTAAAGTTAAAATCCGGCTGTTTGCAAAAATTGTGTAAACTGTGATTGTGGTATTGTGGCAGTACTTCAAACTATAGCAAAAGCAACAGGCATTCGTCCAAGGAGTGAATGGTAACTCTTGTAAGTCAGACTCGAAGTAAGGAATGTAAACTCGTAAGATACGATACGACAGGAGATGCTACTTTAACATGCGCTCGAAAGCTGACATGAGTCGGCTTAATCTACCGCACGGAGACGAAAACTAAAATTGTAAAACAGAAAAACTAAGAAGTAAAAGCAGATATGTTAGAAGTAACAGTAAAAGTCTGGGGAATCATGTAGTGAGTTTTGAAGAGGAAAAAGAAAGGCTGCAGTGGGAAGGATTTGCAGAAAAAGGTTTTAAGTCTGGAATGAAAGAGAGTGGATGATGAAAAACTAATAAGTGTAACTGTTAGGGGCATAAATGACCATATAAGATTCTACAGTTAAATGCTTTGCAGTTTGCACAGTTATGCATAGGCCAACGAGATTTTAATTATTTTGCTTTTCAAAGTGATAAACTGGGCAATATCCTGCTTTAGCACCGTGACGGGGGCTATTCCGGAAGCTGTAGGCACGCTGGGCGGTTAGGGTTAGGCTCAGGCCGCAGCTCGCAGGGTCATGGTTAGGATTAACTATTCGAATAGTAATCTTAACCATGACTGACTATGACCATGACCCTGCTCTTCAATGAGTCTTCATCATTCACCTTGGTGTAATGTGTACCATCACTTAATCGTTTTGACATTACTGCATGTTTATTTTCATCAATAGGCCTACATCGCAGGCGTCACTTACATGCTAAACAGTATATAGGGGCCTATACGGACCTGCACAAAAAATCCGGATATCCGGATTTGGCGTGAAAAAATAAGCCGAAAATCCGGATTTGTCAAAGTGGAACAGATATGCTAACACTAAGCATGATACTTTACTTTGGGCACAGTCAGCCACTTTTCTGGCGTGTTTTTATCCACTAATTAAATGAATTTTATGCTTTTATCATTTATTTTTTTATCATTAAAAAGTCAGACACTTCTACCAATCGGAAAAACATATATCAAAGAAAACAAAAAATCCCACACAATGAAAAATCCCACAGTACACAACTGACATTAACTACATGTGGATCATTTGACGGCAATCACCAAGAGCTACAATAAATAACCACAGCACCTATGATGATGACAACAACCATGGACAAACTTCGTTCGCATCACACATAACATTATTATGCACGAAGAATCAGTGCAAACAGTCTGATGATAACGAAAGGAAGACTCAGATGGTTTGAGCGAATAAGCAGTTTCTTAGTGGCATAACACAACCTATTCGTTTATTACAAACAGTCAAACCGCAGTTGTACACAAGAATAAAACAAAACACAGGGCGAAAATACATAAGTCAATACATACAGTGTATTGCAGTACAACAATCTCACAGTCAAATTACAGTCTGTTATTCGAGACATTTGGTCAGGTAGCTGTCTATTGTGAGGTCTATTTCTAAGACTGTAATTTTGTGCAGTAGGTGGTGGCAAGTGTCAGTAGGATATGGTTTGGGCAGGTTTAAGATTTTCTTTAATAATTACTCATCCGGAGAAAAGTAAAGGTCATGGAAGTCAACTAGATCTGGAGAACAGAAACCAATGCGAATGCAGTGACGAATGAGCACATTACAAGGTACTCCTATTAACTTAAGTGCCATAAAGTTACATGTGGACAAAATCAGTGATAACTTACCAAATTATCAAAAGAAATGAAAAACCAAGGCTATACCGATGCCTTGAACATGACGCAGCCTAAATCAAACTGTACAATGATGGGAGGATGGATGGATTTTTCCAGATATCCGTCAGTGCTAAAGGAAAACATAAAGACGATGAAAAAAAATGTGAAGAGGATGCACCAGTTTGGAAATAAATGTAACAGGAAGGGTATAATAACTAACCCAGGTTAACATAGAAAATAACCACTCACATGGTGCATACGTGTGCAGAAACAGAGCAGTGTTGTGAAAAGATAAACATGTCATCATTGTTATAACTCCTCCCAAACATACACAGCAGAAATTCATGAGTTACCATCACCCGACAGACAATCTTCCCTTATTAGCAGTGCTCAGACCGGCAACTTTAGCACTGTGGTATGTGTGATCCAGCTTTGACGCAGCAGTTCCATTAACCAAACTCGCATTGTTGAAAGACTTGCGCCGAACAGGCGCAGTTTTAACGTCATCTGACAGTGGAACACAATCTTGCAGCGGTTTTCGGCTGAAGGCCAGAGCAGATGGACCAATGTTTTCAACACAGTCCAGGTCTGATGTCGATGGGTTTTTCCTGATATTTGTTGGTGCTGCTAATGCTGACTGGCCATTGAGTGACTTCTGTATCTGCGAATGTGTCCAAGACTTCATCTGGTTTGACCTCTTTTTCTTGCGCTGACGCTTTTGGAAATCCTAGATCACAATATGCAAACGAGATGTATTTCCAGTTGACTAGACGACCGCAACACAATGCAATTTGTACATCCACAGCAGGTTACGTCCCACTTAACACGAAATAGGTCATTTTGGAGACGTTCTTCCCAGCCAATCTCTTGGCTTGGTACTGAAAAAAACAACTTAACAACAAAATCAAACAATACAAAACAAAGTCGTCAAAACTAACAGAGAGAAAAACACACAAAATGCTCGTCCTAAAAACACCACACACAATACTTATTCCTATCCCACATGCAGATTTAAGAACAGCTCACATTAGTGTGCACAACTGTCGTACACAACACAGAACAGAGCAGTTCTGGTTATCTACCCTCTCAGCTATCAGACAATCATCATAGCTCAGATGCTGTCTATAGGAGGGAAAAGGGACACCACAGCAGGTGAGAGTGAAAATTAATCTCCAAATTACCGCAACAAAGAAACAAACAAGACTTACTGCAGTGATGGCAGCCGCGTCGGTGTCATTGTTTGCATTACAGTTCATAAACAATGGCAGGTTGTGTTCAATCGACATCAGATCGCTCTCGCTTCCTGGACACAACACCAGTAATATGACACTGTTATGCTGGAAACTTGCTCTTTCTGTCTGGAGTAAACCTGATGGCTCTACGCAGTGCTTTAATACTGTTGGACTGGCAACAGTAATATCATAAGTCTCAAAGATGTACACTCCATGACGACAGAGATTCACTTTTAGGAAAAGTGTCCACACCTTAAGTCACTGTGGAATACTGAGCTGATTACTACTGGTAGTAGTAGCAGCAGTGACAAACAGTTTTATGGAAACAGCCTGCATTAGAATTACTTCCTGAGAAACCAGACTTAAACTTATTGCCACATTAAGAGGAAACAAGTTAATAAGTAATGTTTACCAAAATGTGAAAAAAAACTATGTGGTGAAGCTCTAGCGACAGTGCACTATGTGAAATAATAATAAAACAAAAAATTGAGCTAAAACACACACAAACCCATTTAACAGACCTTTGTCCGGGACTACCCGGGTGAGCCAGTACCAGAAAGGAAAAATCAATCTGGATTTTACTGAAGCAAGAGACAGTGAGTGGCAGTGGCATCCGCTGGGCCATATGCAAGTCTGCACTGCTACTGCCACTCACTGTCTCTTGCTTCAGTGAAATCCAGATTGGTTTTACCATTCTGGTACTGGCTCACTCAGGTAGTCCCGAAAAGGGCCGTTAAACGAGTGTATGTGTGTGTGAACAAGCCTTAACAGAGAGACAGGCAAACGAGAGACAGTGAACATGCCCTCAGTGCTTTGACGCTGTTGGTTGGGTGGCAGGAAGGGCATCTGCCCTGTAAAAAACTGAGTGGTGGGGTGCTGTCGTGGTTGTCTATCTGGAGCGAGGTGCGGACTTGCATATGGCCCAGCTGATGCTACTGCCACTCACTGTCTCTTGCTTCAGTAAAATCCAGACTGGTTTTACCATTCTGGTACTGGCTCACTCAGGTAGTCCCGAAAAGGGCCGTTAAACGAGTGTATGTGTGTGTGAACAAGCCTTAACAGAGAGACAGGCAAATGAGAGACAGTGAAACTGCAGCCGCACTTACCGGACTTGATGGGCATCTGCTGTCTGATGGCAGTCCATGCTGTGCGTGGCAGTCGTTCAACTGATCGCTGTCTGCGTGGACTCAGCGGCACAGTGTTCACTGCAGACTCACACCGATTCACTACTGTGAGTTCCTCGACACCAGCAGGTGCCACCGCGCTTCTAGCAACATGACTGGATGACGAGACGACACCAGCAGTGCTCGGATTGGACGGCATCATGGCGGGCTGTCGACTTGACGTATACATGAGAAGAATGACAAATACGATCAGTTCGCATGCCATCAACACCAGATGGCGCTCTATCAGCTGCAAGCACATACCACAACTTGTCTATGTGTACAAGCATTTACAAAAACAACAACCTATTTCATGGCCCTTTAACCATGACGACCAGGGTTAACCAATACAAAAAAACATTCATTTTCTCGCAGCCTGCCTCTGTGGTTATCACACAACATCTTTATTGACTTTCTACATTTCCTACTGTCCACAGCATCTACCCAGGACAGTTGTGTACCAGCATTTAATACACATTAATGCCATTTTCCCACTTGGTCAAGTACTGTTCTGGAATGATACATCGTCTCAGGAAAGAACACAGTTATTATTTTCATACACATCGACATTAGTCAACCAACTCCTGCACAGGTATCTCCCCTCCCTATGGTCTCCATCATACACAGATTAATCCAACTAGCATCATGTCGATGTTCCATGTGTTCACCAAGCTGACTGGTTCTAACCCTAAAAATTCACAGGGTTCTGCATTCAAAGTCAGTCCACTTATTGATCTAAACATCGTTTTTTCCCGCCAATCTAACTTCAAACCACCAGCAACTGTTTAGGAAAACCTAAATGCCATCAGAAGGTTGACTGAGTGTGAGTACCTGTGTATTAGCAGACTCCATGTTGTGAGTGAGCAGAGCCACTGCTGACGTCAAGTTGGCAACCTGCACCTCTAGCATGGCTATTCGCTCCAGCTGATGCTTGTCCTGCATATGCCCACAGCAAGCATCATTGCCACGTCAGCATGTGAAGCAATCACTTCACTGCTAAACAGTGACATTAACAACAATGACGACAACAACAGCAACAACTACTACTACTACTACTACTGCACCCATTTAATGGCCTCTCTTGGAGGACAACCTGGGTAAGCTGGTACCAGAGAGGTAAAACCAGTCCGAATTTAAATGAGGCAAGAGATTATGAGGTTTTGATATGCAGTGCAAATCAGCTGGACCATATGCAAACAATCACCTTGCTCCCCACAGATGACCACAGCAACACCTCATCACATACTCGATGCCAGAATTTTGTCTCATTACTGTTAAATGAGACAAAAATTTCAAGACTGAGACCAAATTCTCAAGACCGAGACCGAGACCAGAACCAAACTCTTCAGATCAAGACTGACACCAAGACCAAAATGTTTGCATCCAGGTTAAAGTCAAGAACAAATTCTGGCCGCGAGCCAAACAAACACGTTTTATTGAAACCAAGACTAAGACTGTGACTAAAGCCTCGAAACCAACAGACTTTAATGACATCTCTGCAGCTTAACACTGCAATCTTTCATGCTTGCCTGTCAGCTCATTACTGTTACATCACAAGCCCTTTGTCTTCACAATGTCATACAGAAAATCATTAGCTCTATAACGAATGGCATTTATTTATTATATTT
>Ga0126326_1000379_pt1 | contig 13955 bp, 13 predicted proteins | sample InaspJWI67metaG_FD_94485 | JGI IMG/M metagenome (GOLD analysis project Ga0126326, IMG submission 94485) | Marine gutless worms symbiont microbial communities from Oahu, Hawaii - Inanidrilus sp. 1 OAHU.JWI-67 metaG | ecosystem: Host-associated > Annelida > Digestive system > Unclassified | place... | reverse complement strand
TATCCTGGTTCATGGGTGGTGTATCCTTTCCTTTTTAGTGTGGCCGGTTGACTGCTGCTAACAATCTACCGGTGGATACACCGCCTTTTCCTTTAAACACAACTTTTAAATATAACTCTATCATGTTTATTGGATTATTAGCTCTTCAATGGAAAATGAGGCTCTACGGTATTGTTATGAATCTGCTTCCATGAAATACTGACCAGGGGTTTTCCCAAACGCTTTTTTAAACATTACCACGAGATGACTTGAATAGTTTCGGGAGCTGCTATGGTGAATCGAATCCACTTTGTTTTTTTATGTGTCGGCCATCTATATGACCATCTGTTCATGTTAATTTTTGCCACGACTGCAGCGCTCTCTCTTTCGCGCGATTGGGGGATGAGCTATGCAGAACTCATCCCGTATGCCACGCCCGGGTTCGTGGCATTTGGTATCTGTTCAGTGCCTGCAGGCTGGATGGCAGATAAGTGGAGCCGCAAGGGCATGATGGTTACCTTTTTCATCGGTATCGGCTTGAGTTCTATTCTAACGTCTCTGGCAAAAACACCCATCCATATTGGAATCGGTACATTCTGGATCGGTCTTTTCGCAGCTATTTACCACCCGGTCGGTATCGCATTGGTCGTCCAGGGTCGTGAAAAGGCAGGGGTACCTGTTGCTATCAATGGGATATTTGGGAATCTGGGTGTGGCCTGCGCGGCGCTTATCACGGGATTCCTTATCGACCATGCAGGATGGCGATCTGCCTTTGTCTGGCCCGGGATTGTTTCTATTGCAACCGGAATAGCCTATGCAGGATTCCTTTACGTGACCGGTGGGGAGGGAATAGTAGAGACTCCCCAAGGTACAGAGGCTAAGAAATCAATAACTGCGGTTTTGTCGGACAGGCGTCTGCTTATCCGTGTGTTTGTAATCATTTTCGTGTCGACGGCTATTGGCGGGTTAGTCTTTCAGAGCACAACCTTTGCACTACCTAAAGTGTTTGATGAGCGTTTGGGAGAGCTTGGGTTATCGGCAACATTGATTGGATGGTACGCTTTTATTGTGTTTACCATCGCAGCATTTGGGCAGCTCATTGTTGGATACCTAGTGGATCACTTTTCTATTCGGCTGGTGTTTGTGCTTGTTGCCGCCCTCCAGGCCATATTTTTTGCAGTGATGCCGGGCCTCACAGGGTGGGGTGCCCTTACCGTTGCCACGGCCTTCATGCTCGTTGTATTTGGTCAGATTCCCATCAACGATGTGCTGATTAGCCGCATTACCGAAAGCCAATGGCGAAGCCGCGTTTATGCCTTCCGTTACATTGTGACCTTTTCGGTTATGGCTTCATCACTTCCAATCATCGCACTGATTCATGCTCGCTGGGGGTTTGACAGTCTGTTTGCTTTGCTTTCTGCTGCGGCAACCTGCATCTTCGCTTCAGTATCGATGCTTCCACGTGTTCTCTCAAGGAAAAGTTCATTTTTAGATTAATAAATGATAAAGAGCAGGGTGGATACCCTGCTCTTTATCGATTTCACATTTAAAAAAAGGTACATTATTCGGAAAGCCCCAAATCGATATATTCCACCTTTTCAATGCTGTCCGGTTTCCATCTGGGACAATCGTCCTTATCTATGAGACGTGCCCGGACACCCTCCAGAAAATCCGGATGGCTATATAAAAAACGCGCTGCTTTGAGATCTGCCTCAAAGACCTCTACCAATGGTCGACCTTTGTTATGTCGGAGCAGTTGAAAGGTTACCATGAGGGCCGTGGGAGAGCGCTCTGATAGACGAGAAAAAACGCCGTCACAAAGGTTGCTGAAAAGGCTGCATTGCCTCAATTCCTCCAACATATCGATGAGAGAAGTTTTCCCGGAAAAATATGTCTTGACCCAATCGTCCTCCTCGGGTTTGCTGGGGATTTCGCTTTTATCAAAAAATGGATCAAGAACGGCAATGATCTGTTCAGCGGCTTTTGAAGGGATTTGAGAAAGTTCCCAGGCGTTGTTTTCCAGACGTTTTATAATACGGGGCAAATGTGCGGAAGCGACAAGATTGGTGGCAAAGCCCAGACGCACACATTCGGCTCCTGTGATTCCATAACCTGTCAGCCCCAAATATTCAGGGTAACCCGGCGGGCACTTATCGAACATCCATCCGGTGGCCCCCACATCCGGAAAGAACCCGATACGTGTTTCCGGCATGGCGGTCGACGTGCGTTCCGTGGCCAGTACGATGTCTGCACCTGAGCTGAGACCCAGCCCACCGCCCATGGTAATGCCGTCTGCCAAGACGACCACCGGTTTTGGAAAACGATGAATGCTGAGGTCCAGGGCATATTCATCCACAAGAAATTCGAGGGCCTTTTCGAGGGTGGATTCCCTGACGGACTGAGCCATTTCCTTTATATCCCCCCCGGCGCAAAAGCCCCGATCTCCTTCCCCGTAAATCAGGACCATACGGATCGAAGGATCTTGCTGGGCTTCGTCCATGGCCTTTCGGATCAGGCGCACCATGTTGTGATTAATGCTGTTCAGGACCTTCGGCCGGTTCAGAACGATTGACATTATATGTCGATTTCTTTTTACCTGAACTTCTGAAATGGCGTTGTTCTGCTGTTCCATATATTGGATTCGTTATATCTGTTGGATGAAGCGGTCATTCATATCCGGATGCCAGCGACTGAAATTCAGATACCGAATGTCATCCGGGTTGTCAATCACCGGATTCGGACAATAGTGGTTGTCAAAAAAATGTTCTGTTATTCAATGTTGGTCTATCAGCTTAGATTCTATTTGTTCGATGCTTGATGCCAGATGCAAGATACCGGATACCGGATCACGGTATTGCTCCCGGCCGTCGTAGCCATAGGCTACTATGGCGGAGTCTGCTCGCTTTTTCTTTTTATATATGAGCAAAATTAATAATTCATAATTTGAATCCTGCTTTCTGTATCGTGTATTCTTTAATACTGAATCTCGCATCTTGGCCCTTGCATCCTGCATCCTGAATCGTGTATCTTGTAACCTGAATCCTGTATCGTGAATCTTGAATCATGCATCCTGTATCCTGAATTACGTATCCTGAATCCTGTATTATAAAAAATCACAACGCTGCCCAGCGTTGAGGAGAGATAATCAATGAAATTTATCCCTGCGCTGCATCCACCGGACGATGGTATCCGGCCGAAGTGGTGGTTTTTATTCCGCGATGATAAAATACTGATTCAGCACGAAGATGAAGCATCTGTGCGTCCGTATTTTACAGAGCTGCCCGAACTTGAGCCGAATCTTATTCACAGGCAGTATATGGGGGCCATGGACGGAACCGGCTGCTTTGCTGCTGTGGTGCCCCTGGAAGCACCGATCCCGGCCGATGCTCAGTTCCACGGTATGCGCTACCTGTTCGGATTAATCGATGAAGAAATATTGTGGATCGCCGGTCGGGCCAATCAGCTTATTCAATGGGCGCAAACGCATCAGTATTGCGGCCAATGCGGTCAGCCGACCCGGGACAAATCGGACGAGCGGGCCAGGATCTGTGCTGCCTGCGGACTGATTAATTACCCCCGGGTATCGCCGGCGATCATCGTTGCCGTGACTAAGAACAACCGGATCCTGCTGGCTCACGCCAACCGGTTCAAGCCCGCTTTTTTCAGTGTCCTGGCAGGGTTTGTCGAACCGGGTGAGACGCTGGAAGAATGCGTAAGAAGAGAGGTGCACGAGGAAGTCGGTATAACGGTTAAAAATATTCGCTACTTTGGCAGCCAGCCCTGGCCTTTTCCGAATTCACTGATGGTGGCCTTTACGGCCCAATACGAGGGCGGTGAAATTGCCGTGGATCGATCTGAAATTGTTACCGCCGACTGGTTCACCCCTGGAAAACTCCCCCGCGTTCCGATAAAACTCAGCATCGCCCGGCGGCTGATCGATTGGTTTGTGGAAAATCATGGTTGAAGGGCGGGGCGCGAGCTGCGAGTTGCGGGTTACGGGTTACGGGTTGCGGGTTGTGAGTTGCGGGTTAACAAAATATGGTCCAATATAAACTCGCAACCCGCAACTCGCAACATTACTAAAATTATCTAAACTAGTTTGTATCAATTGTTGCTTAACACCAATCCCTCTCAGTTAATATGATTATCTCAATCAGCCGGCCGTATTTTGCACCGTTTCCGGGGTATTTCTTAAAAGCCCTCCTTTCGGACCGACTTGTCATATTGGATCAGGTCCAACTTCCCCGCTGCACAACCTGGATCACCCGCAACCGCTTTAAAAACGACCAGGGGGTGCTGTGGATGACGGTGCCGGTCTGGAAAAAGGATCTGGGCTTGCAGCCTATAGATTCCGTGCGTATATGCCATGAGGGCCGATGGGCTCAAAAGCATCTGGCTTCATTTAAAAGAGCCTATGCCAATGCACCTTATTTACAAGAGCATGTCGGTTTCCTGGAAAAGGCATATACGGCGGAAACCGAGAAGATTCTTGATTTTAACCTGAGGTTTATCCGGTATATATTCAGCCTTCTAAATATCCGTACCGAGATTATTTTCCAATCAGAGCTGGGAGTGCGAGAGAAGGGCGACAATTTGTTGGTTGAAATCTGTCGTCAAACCGGCGGATCTGTTTTTCTCGTCCCAAAAGAGATTTGTAAATACCTGGATACGGATCAATTCAACCGAGCCGGGGTGCAGCTCAAACCGTTTGCGCCTGCCTCCCCGGTCTATCCGCAACTGTGGGGAAATTTTATCGGCAACCTATCGATACTTGATCTGGTCTTCAATTGCGGCCCGAAAGCCCGGGAGTTAATGATAGGGGATTGAGGAATTGATGGATTTGGGTATTCAGGGATTCATGCGGTTATTCCCGCTGATAGCGTTATTGTGTCCACCAGGGGCGGAAAGGAATTCTTCCTGTTGAAAGTCCCTGTGTCAAACGATCTATATTAGAAAGGACGGAGCGGAGCGACATCCACAATTCTTCAATTTACAATCTTCAATCTTCAATATTTTTTAAGTCCGCCCTTACTTGGCCTCCTTTGCTTTCACTTCATTCATCCACGCGGTGATCATATTCTTGGCGATTTTATCGGCTTCCGGTAGTAGGATCGCGCGGTTATTTTTATCCGTCGCAGAGCGGATATAAACGTGATTTTCGAATTCGTCGATGAATATGTTTTCAATGATAAACTGGTTAAATGTTTCGGAATCATCGAGCGTATCCCCGCTTCGAATTTTGTTGCGGTACATAGACTTGGTATGTTTTTTTAATTTCGGTAAAACCTTTGTTATGAAATGTTTTACTTGTGTATCCCGGATACCCAATTTCTCCGCTAGTTGGTCCGCCAGTGACTGGTCCGAGTGGTTGAACTGTTTCTTGACAAGCTGTTTCGCACGCTGATCGGTCATATCCGGAACAATTTTTTTCAAAACAAAGTACATCACAATTTTGTTGGACTTCAGTTGAGAAAGCCCGTAATTGGACAGAACAACGTCAAGCTCTTTATGCAGGATCATCTGCAGTCGTTTTTCGACGTTGTCACCGCCATCCGGTGCTTGAGCCAGCAGGTCGAATTTGCGCTTTAACATCGGCATAATATCTGCTACCAGTGTTTGCGTATCCTCCATTTCGATCCTCAATGTCTTCGCAAACTTTTCGAGTTTACTGAGATCTTGAGATAGAGTGCCAATATCCTGATTTGTCATGAGTATTGAAGAATGAAGTCCTTTCTAATGTGATTATCAGACTGATCATGTATAATATACTATTATACAACAATTGGCCAGTTCACATCCAGGTTTTTCGGGTTTTACGATCCGGGCTTCGGGGTGATTTGCAGTGAGAGCGCGTATCTGTAAGCGCTCATCGAGATCTCATAATTGAATCCGCGTCGGCGCAGATAGTTAAATATTTTAACTTTGGCGTCCTTGCGGGTAAGTTTGGACCACTGACCCAGCTTGCGTTCCACTATTTTGTATGCCAGCACTTCATCATCGACATCAGCCAATACAGTTTCGATGATATCCTTGTCAATCCCTTTTTGCAAGAGCTCAAACCGCAGGACGGTCGTGGCTCGCGGTTTAAATTTGTTGCGATTGTTTATCCAGGATTGTGCATAAGCCTTATCATCTATTAGTTTTTCATCTGTGAGCCGGGTGATCGTGTCGGATATTATTTCCGGCGAAAAACGTTTGCCGATTAGATATTGTTCGACTTCTTTACGGCTGCGCAGCCTGTAGCTGATGTATTTGATCGATATGATGTATGCTTCATACCGATCATGTTTGTGCTGAAGTTTGGAAATTTTTTCTTCACTTATTTCGCAACCCTTTTTCAAATTGGCTGCATCCAGAAGATCGACCGTAAAAGCGTAACCGCGGTTCAGATAGACGCTGACCCGTCCACGATTTCTTCTGTCTGATTTTAGATCGGTGATTGTTTGTTTCATTATAAATGGTTGACTACGGCAATGTACCGGTGCTTATCAGATTCGTTGAAAATTCCATTACATTTATCAGCGGTTGTCAAGGATTTTACTTGGGGAACACCGCGAAGCACAAAGATATGCCCCCGGCTTTTCAAAAATATATGACGGATTTGACAATCCACCTGCATTTGATCTATACGATTGCTGGATTATTATGACAAAAGGGGCTTGTATCAATGTGAAAGGTATCCTTCATATTACATCGATTGCAGGCGAAGACGAAGTGTTGATGTCGTTATTACTGATTTATCAAGGATAAACCCATGGACAGCGCGCGCCATTCTCAATATTCAAAAATAATTACTACCATCCGTCAGTTAAAAACCAACGAGCATACCACCATGGCCGTCCTGGCAGTCCTGGTGGGAGTGGCCGGAGGATTCGGAGCGGTGGGATTTCGTCATCTCATCAACTTTATTCAATCCGTCGCTTACGGCTCCCCCAACGAACTACTGGGCATTGTGGATGCCATCCCCTGGAATATCAGATTTTGGATTCCGGCGATCGGCGGCCTTATCGTAGGGCCCCTGGTGTACTTCTGGGCCAGAGAGGCCAAAGGCCACGGCGTGCCCGAAGTAATGGAAGCCGTGGCCCTGAGAAGCGGGCTGATTCGAAAGCGCCTTGTCGTTGTCAAGGCCCTTGCATCCGCCATCTGTATCGGAACCGGCGGTTCGGTAGGGCGGGAAGGGCCGATCGTTCAGATCGGTTCAGCCATTGGATCAACCCTGGGCCAGCTTCTAAAAGTTTCGGCTTCCAGGCTGAGAACCCTGGTCGGATGCGGGGCCGCGGCGGGAATTGCCGCAACCTTTAATGCGCCCATAGCCGGATCCATGTTTGCCCTAGAGATCATTCTCGGCGACTTCGGTCTGGCTACCTTCAGCCCCATCGTTATTTCTTCGGTTGTCGCCACCGCGATTTCGCGCCACTTTCTGGGCGATACACCAGCCTTTATCGTGCCGGCCTACGAGCTCGTCAGTGCCTGGGAATTTCCATTGTACGTAACCCTTGGAATATTTTGCGCCCTGGTCGGTGTTGGATTCACGCTGGTGCTTTACCGCACGGAAGATTTTTTTGACCGCCTGAAGTTCCCCGAATATCTCAAGGCGGTGCTGGGAGGCGTCGTTCTCGGCCTGTTCGGTCTGATGTTTCCGCAGATACTGGGCGTTGGCTACGGTGCCATCGACCATACCCTGGCACAAAATTACGTCTGGTGGTTTTTACTTTTGCTGGTAGGAGCCAAGATCTTGGCCACTTCCATAACCATCGGGTCCGGTGGTTCCGGCGGCGTCTTTGCGCCCTCTCTTTTTCTGGGGGCGATGGCCGGCGGCTTTTTCGGTTCCATCGTTCATCAGGCCTTTCCTTCTGTAACCGCTTCTCCGGGTGCCTATGCCATTGTCGGTATGGGGGCGGTTGTCAGCGCAACCACTCATGGGCCGCTGTCGGCCATATTGATTCTATTTGAAATGACCGGTGATTACAAAATTATCCTGCCCCTGATGATTACCTGCATCATCAGCTCGGTTGCAGCGGGTCAGTTTCTAAAAGAATCGATTTACACTCTGAAACTGATCCGCAAAGGAATCGACATCCGGGAAGGCAAGGAAGTGAATGTATTGAGGTCGATCCGGGTCAGTGAAGTGATGAACCCGAACGTGGATACGGTTTATGAGGGTTTGCCCCTGGAAGCCCTGGCCGACAAAATTTCCAAAAGCAAATACAACAGCTTTCCGGTTCTTAATTCAGAAGAAGCACTCATCGGCGTCCTTTCATTTTTTGATTACCATGAATCCCTGTTCAATGAGGATTTAAAAGGGCTGGTTGTCGCCAAAGACCTTGCCTCTTTGAACGTGGTAACGGTGTCGATCGACGATAACTTATATAATGCCCTGCAAACGATCACCTTAAAGGATTTTTCGATACTGCCCGTGGTAGCCCCGGATGACGCCACCCGCCTGTTGGGTATCCTCACTCGCAGGGATATTATCGGAGCCTATGATAAAGCCGTGGTTAAGAAATCGCTGAATATATAACCTTGATAAAATGAACTTCCCCGCGGTAAGCCACGGGGCATTAAACTCGGCAGATTTAGCAATAACCACCGCACAATCATTGTAATCTGTGTAATCTGCTTGCCCTGTGAAATGCGAAGCATATTTCTCTGGGGCGAAATCTGTGGATTAATCGAATTATCAATTCCTTTACGGTATTTCAATAGTTAGGGTTCACTTTGTCCAAGGGCTCGCTCGAAAATAACCTCACATTTTAGTGAGCCAATGCATCTTCTCTGGGCATTTTATATGCTGGTGTATCTCCTCTGGGTATATTATTCGCTGATGCATCCCGCCCGGCTGTGTTGCTCGTCGACTCAATAGCCTTGCTATTCGTCATTTTTCATATAAGTAACATTGATTCACAGAAAGAGAACCCACCATGAAAAAGGCTGTGTGCATTATTCTAATCGTTCTAGCTTGCATCCCGCATTCACAATCGGTAATGGCCGAGAAAGAAGATGACAAAGAGTATATACCCTGGTCAAGATTTCAGGTGAACTTGGGCTGGTACTTTGCTGCCCTGGACAGCAGCTTTCGTCTCGGTTCGTCTGCAGTTGGGATCGATGTTGATGTCGAGGAATTTCTTGGCCTGGACTCATCGGACTCGACCTTTCGGTTCGGCGCCTCATACCGATTTGGCAAAACACGCCGGCATGTTGTCGCCGCGGACTGGTTCAGTTTCAGACGTTCGGGAAGCAAGCAGCTAACTGAGGACATCGAGTTCCCTCCGGGTAGCGGAAAAATAATCGCCACCGGCATCACTGTAGAAAGCGTCTTTAATTTTGATCTCATTTCGGCCCGGTACCGGTATGCATTCATTCTGGATGAACGCATGGATGCGAACGTCGGGGTGGGGCTGTTCGTGATGCCGATCAAATTCGGTTTGGGTGAACAGGGCAAGGAGTTCACAGAAACGGATATCACCGCGCCGCTGCCAACGCTCGGGCTGGGTTTTGATTTTGCAATTACACCAAAGTGGTTTTTGAGGCAGAGCGTGGATGTGATGTATATAGAATTTGATAATTTTACCGGTAGTATTTTTGATTATCAAATCGGGCTGGAGTACAAACCCTGGAGGCACTGGTCATTCGGGCTCGCACTGGAAACCATGTCGATAAAGGCCCAGGTGAAAGATAAAACCGATTGGCCTGGACTTGATTTCGACGGTTCATTAACATTCGGATTTCAGGGCATCCGGGTTTTCGTAAGGTATTTTTTCTAAAATACCGGCCAAACATGACGGCAAGCGCAACGCTTGACGGCAAATCAACATTTGTTTGCGCTTAGTTTGAATAAAATTCAATGCGTGCCAACGGGAATGAGTTTAGGCGGGCGCAGGTGACCGGATAGTCTCCATTCAATGATCTGAATAATCCGCGTCATAACAAAATTGATCAGAAGATAAACGCTTCCGGCTACGATAAATGCCTCCAGAGGGCGGTAGTTTTCGGCCATGATGACATTGGCGACACCCGTCATTTCCATAATGGTGATCGTGCTGGCCAGAGACGTCGCTTTTACCATCAGTATGACTTCGTTTCCGTAGGCCGGAAGCGCCTGTCGGATGGCAATTGGAAATATGATGCGTCTGAACTGCAGGAAGCCCGACATTCCTATCGATTTGGCTGCTTCGATTTCCCCCCAGGAAACGGCCTCCAACCCACCGCGTATTATTTCGCTGCCGTAAGCGGTCGTATTGATCGTCAGCGCGATAATCGCGCACCAAAACGGTTCTTGCAGGACCGGCCAAAGAAAGCTTTCCCTTATCCAGACAAACTGACCCAATCCGTAATAAATCAAGAACAGCTGCACCAGAAGCGGTGTGCCCCTTATTACAAATACGTAGACACGCACCAGCCGCGATAACCAGGACAGGCGCGAACGACGGATCAGGGCCGTTATGATCGCGAGCACAAATCCCATGGCCAATGAGAGCGTTACGAGCAGGATCGTCAATCGGGCGCCGCCGAGTATCGGCAGGATACTTTCGATCATCAGGGTAAAATCCATCTCAGGCACTCCTCACCCCGCGGCCGGCCCACTGCTCAGCACGCCGGAAACCGAATCCGGACAAACTGGTTAATAAAAGAAAAAGGCAGGCCGCCACGGAATAAAAGACAAACGGTTTCTGGCTGGAGCCGGAAGCGACATATGCCTGCCGCATTATTTCCACTAAACCGGTAACCGAAACCAAGGCCGTTTCCTTCAGGGCACTCAGCCAGCAGTTGCCCAGACCCGGCAGGGCCAACCGCAGCACCTGGGGAACCAGCACGCGGCGAAAAAGCAGCCAATCGCTCATCCCGATCGACAAGGCCGCTTCGATTTGGCCCTTGGGGATGGCCAGAACGGCACCGCGCAATACTTCCGTCTGGTAAGCTCCGTTGATTAAAGCAATGGCGATAACGCCAGAGGTAAAGGCATTGACTTCAACGTAACCGTGGTAGCCGAACAGCCGGGCTAAAAACATGACGGCACTGCTGCCACCGAAAAAAAGCAGGTAAATGATCAGGAGCTCGGGTATGCCGCGCGCAAGGGTGGTATAGATATCGAGAAATATACGCAGCGGTTTGTAGCGCGAAAGTTTGCCCGCTGCGCATATCGTTCCGATGACAAGGGCCAGGACGAAAGCACACACGCTGACCGTTAAGGTCATCAGGGTCGCCCTGGCCATCTCATCGCCCCAGCCATTGGCACCGAAACTGAGCAGATCCATGTTCGCTGTCCTGCTGATTAAAAGCTTCCGGCGCCTTTGGGGCTGTTGTCAAACCCGAACCATTTCAGGGCCAGTCTTTGGATTGTCCCGTCTGCTCTCATCTGAGAAAGACCTTCACTGATGATTGCTTTGAGTTCCGGATCTTGCTTGCGTATGGCGACGCCGTTGCCCAGGCCGAAAATGTCACCCGTCCATGCCGGTCCGAATAGCGCCAGGTTTTCACCCTGGTCCTTCTTCATTATCGGCACCCAGTAGGACAAAGACGCTTCGGCTGCATCGATGCGACCGGTGTTCAGATCCAGCAGGACGTTTTCCTGGCTGTCGTATTTTCGAATTGTCGCCACATCCTTGAAGAATGTGTCCAGAAAATTCGAATGGGTTGTTGTGGTTTGCACCCCGATGACCTTGCCTTTTAGCGATTTGCGGAGTGCATCGATAACGCTTTGCTCCTGCGCAGTGATGTCGTTGAGTGTCACATCGCCCACAGCACTTTTGAAGGAGGCGAGCGGGCTCGACTTCAATGTGGCAAAGGAACCGGGTGTCTTGGCGTACGGTCCGGCAAAATCGACAACTTTGAGTCGTTTGGGAGTAGCTTGCATGCCGGCAATGATACAGTCGTATTTTCCGGCAGTCAGACCCGGAATGATGCCCTTCCAGGCTTGGGGGATAATATCACATTCAAGGTTCTTGCGGCGGCACACTTCGTTGATGACATCTATGTCAAAGCCATACAACTTGCCGTTTGTATCAGTGGCATTCCAAGGCGGATAGGCCCCTTCAGTCGCCACCCGCACCTTTTTCCAGTCCTTGGCAACAACACTTGCAGGCGCAGACATGCATACTGCCAGGATAATTACCAGTCCGATCAATATCACTTTTTTCATAACATCCTCCTTTCTTGTTTTGAATCGATCATCTAACCGAATTCACGCGCCAGAAATTGGCGGCATCGATCTGAATCGGGATCCACAAGAACTTTCTCCGGCGCGCCTTCCTCCTCTATTATTCCTTCGTCAATAAAGACTACGTGCGATGAAATCTCGCGGGCAAAGCCGATTTCATGCGTCACGATGAGCATGGTTCGACCCTCTTGGGTCAATTGATGAATCACCCTGAGCACTTCTCCGACAAGTTCCGGGTCCAGCGCCGAGGTGGGTTCATCAAAAAGCATTACGCGCGGATGACATGCCAGCGCGCGTGCTATCGCCGCACGTTGCTGCTGACCGCCCGAGAGATGACTCGGGTAGTGGTCGCGTTTTTCTGCAATACCGACCTTGGCCAATATTTCTTCCGCTTCGGCGATTGCTTCGTTCCGGGGTTTTTTCTGAACATGAACGGGACCCTCGATGACATTTTCCAAAACCGTCATATGCGAAAACAGGTTGAAGCTCTGGAATACCATGCTGAGCCGGGAGCGAATTCGATCCACCTGTTTGCGGTCAGCCGGGACCACAGATCCGTCCCTTCGCCGCCTGGTTTGAATCAATTCACCGCCAATATACACTTCACCGGCATCCGGCACTTCCAGAAAATTTATGCAACGCAGCATGGTGCTTTTGCCGGAGCCGCTGGAGCCGATGATGCTGATCACATCCCCCTCGCAGGCAGTCAGCGATACACCTTTAAGCACTTCCAAAGCGCCGAAACTTTTGCGCAATCCCTTTACTTCCAGCGCCACGTTTTGAGTTGAAGCTGTATTCGGCACAAATAATATCCTCTACGTTATTCTCAAGAAACGTTTTAAGAATGGATGTTTTAAACTATAGCTCGTCTCCAACTTTCTTGTAGATATATTAACTGACGAGACCCCACACATTCTCATGTTTGTGAAAATCATAGTTGATAGCCAATTTATTCGAAACGAGGGTGAGCCTGCTCAACATGATTTTATGACCGAGCGAATCATAGTAGATACCTACCCGTCTCAATGCCGGCTCGGCAACATCCATTTTTAAAATTTTGCTTTCCGCATCGCTTAATAAAGAACTTCTTAAAATGTAACTGACACGGATTATTTCAAATTCCGGAATTTTTTCCAAAAGGTCGAATATCGAGTGCGCAGTGAAATCGGCATTTTTGAAGCGTTTGGCAACTTGAAGGGGAAGGTATCTTTCTTCCAGAGCCACAGGTTCTTCATTCAGAACTTTGAGTCTTTTGATATAAAGCGCTTTCTGAGGGTCAAAACCGCCGACATTTATCACCCACGGTATTTTGTTCTGTGTCTCTGTTTTCTCGAGCATAACGTTTGTTACCGTCATGCCGTATTCACCCAACGATTCTTCGAATCCTATCAGACCCCTGACAAATTTATGACTCTCCCGGGGGCTGACAAACGTTCCCTTACCTCTTCGTTTTTGGGCGATGTTTAATTTTACCAGACGTTCTATTGCCAGGCGGATCGTATTGCGACTGACACCGTAGCGCGACAGGAGTTGATTTTCAGAGGGCAGGATGTCGCCCGCTTTAAGTTCATTGGACTGGATGTGTTCGATCAAGCTATCACATAGCTGAACATAAAGCGGCTTGAAACTATCTTTGTCAAGATCGGTTAAATCATCTAAATTGGCAAGGTTATTTCCCATATAACGATCCTTAACTTTATAGCGTTTGTCATAATAACGTTCCGATACCGGTGGTTTTACGACATTTTCCGGACCATCACGACGTTGATGGCTTGACGCAAACGCTATATTTTTTTTAATTTGAAATCTCCGTTGCACC